>ENA-OUNI01001229-OUNI01001229.1-human-gut-metagenome-genome-assembly--contig:-NODE-1229-length-10338-cov-5.446283_pt1 | contig 10338 bp, 10 predicted proteins | sample MGYA00242499_ERZ504580 | MGnify/ENA primary metagenome ERZ504580 (study PRJEB26092, sample SAMD00036315) | human gut metagenome | host: Homo sapiens | study: EMG produced TPA metagenomics assembly of... | reverse complement strand
CCTTGGCAATGGATTTTGCCCACGATCGCAACGTGTGGAACATCCACAATCAGTATATGTTTGGCAAATCCCTATTGGTATGCCTGTAACCCAACCCATGTATACCCAAACAGTTTCGGACACCATCCGTGTAGAAGATTTCAGTACCGTTAAGTCTATGCGAATATATCTGCCTAAAAATACGGAATGGTATGATTTTTGGACCAATCAGAAACACTCCGGCGGACAATATATCGTGAAAGATACCCCTATTGACATTTTACCACTTTATGTGAAAGCAGGTTCCATCCTGCCAATAGGTCCCGAAGTGCAGTATAGCACCGAAAAATCATGGGACAACTTGGAGATAAAAGTGTATCCCGGTTGTAACGGCGAATTCACACTTTACGAAGACGAGAATGACAACTACAATTATGAAAAAGGAATGTACAGCACCATTACGATGAAATGGAATGACCGTACTCGCATGCTCACTATTGAAAATCGGAAAGGAGAGTTTTCCGGTATGTTGAAAGAACGGAAATTCAACATAGTAACTGCTGATGGCGCAAAAAAGGCAGTGGCTTATAATGGGAAAAAAGTAACGGTTAAAATGTAATGGTTTCTAAAAACAGCTATTAATTTGCATTATGGAAATAAATACTCGTATGAAAAAATATCATCATTATCTTACCCTTTTAAGTTTATTTATGCTGCTCGGCATCCTGAAATTGCAAGCAGCGATACAACTCCCTGCCATATTTTCCAACCATATGGTGCTACAACGTAACTCAGAACTTACTTTCTGGGGATGGGGTATTCCGGGAGAAACAATTTCCATCGCCCCCGAATGGATGAAAGGAGAAATAATCAAACCCAAGTCAATAATACGGGGAAATGGTCAGCCCGTGTACCTTCCGGCGAAGCGGCGGACCTTATGAGATTCGTTTCAGCGGCTCGTCAGAAGTAACCTTGACCGATGTCATGCTAGGCGAAGTTTGGCTGTGCAGCGGACAATCCAATATGGAATGGAGCGCCAACCACGGCATAAAGAACGGAGACGAGGAAACGGCAAATGCCCATTGTCCCAATCTCCGAATTTTTCACGTGGCCAGAATAGCCGCCCCGTTCCCTCAAGAAAACTGTTTCTCGCAATGGACACAGTGCACGCCCGAAACGATGCGCAGCACGAGTGCCCTGGCCTACTTCTTCGGCCGCAACATCCAGGAAGAGCTGGACGTGCCGGTAGGAATCATCGTAGCCGCATGGGGCGGAACCACCGCCGAGACATGGACGCCCCGCGAATGCGTAATGAGCGACCCGGTCTTGTGCGACTATCCGTATGAATCCAATCCTTGGTTTCCGGCTGAAACAGGCACGTTGTACAACAGCATGATTTATCCCGTGATGCCCTACGGCATTGCCGGATGCATCTGGTATCAGGGAGAAGCCAACCAAGGCCGTGCCAGCTCCTACGCCCGGGTGATGCAGCGGCTGATAGGCTCGTGGCGTACCGGATTTAACAAGGAATTCCCATTCTATCTGGTCCAGATAGCCCCCTTCCAATACCACTCCAAAGACAACGGACCGGCACTGCTACGCGAGCAGCAGGCCATGTTGCCCGAAATGCTGGACAAGGTCAAGATGATTACCGTGTCAGATTTGGTGGACAATGTGCAGGACATCCATCCACGTGACAAAAGAAGCGTAGGCAAACGTCTCGCCAATCTTGCACTGGACGATACATACCATATATATGCAGGCCCCTATAAAAGCCCGGTCTTTGAAAGCGCCTGCCGCAAAGGCAACCATGTGACAATCTCTTTCAAAGACATAAAGAACGGACTGGCCGTACACGGGAAAAGGATAGAGGGGCTGATGATGGCCGCAGCCGGCCAGGAATGGCAAGAGGCCCGGGCCAGGATAGACGGGGGAAAGCTGATTGTCCCGGTAAAAGGAATCGAAAGCCCGGTTTCCATTCGCTACTGCTTCAGTGACGCTGCTCAAGGCAACCTTTTTTCAACGGAAGGCATCCCCTTAGCCCCCTTCCGGGCAGACAGCATTGCCTCTTCTGAAAACATTCCGGTTTCTACAGACAGCGCTTTGGAAGAATCTTTTGAATTCTCGCCCAAGTTCTCTACCGGCAATGCCAATCCCCTTCTCGACTTCCAATACATGGCCGACCCCACAGCAGTGGTGCACGACGGCCGCATTTATGTGTACGGTACTAACGACCACCAGCAATATGATGTAGTGGGCCGTAACGGGAAAAACACCTATCAGCACATCCATTCGCTGACGATGGTCTCTTCTGACGACATGGTGAACTGGACTTATCACGGAGTAATCAATGTAAAGGCTCTGGCTCCCTGGGGAATGGCTTCGTGGGCACCTTCCATGCTTCGCGCAAGGAGGCCGACGGCAAAACCCACTTCTATCTGTACTACTCCAACAGCGGTTCCGGTGTAGGTATGCTGACCGCCACTTCCCCCGTGGGGCCCTGGACAGACCCATTGGGCAAATGCGTGGTAGACGGCAATACTCCAGGACTCGGCAAGTGTAAAGCTCCCTTCGATCCGGGAGTAGTCATCGACGACAAGGGCATCGGCTGGCTCTCCTTTGGCGGGGGCGACAGCGACGACTACATTCCCGGAGACGCACGCATCGTGCGGCTGGCAAATGACATGAAGACGCTGGACAGCGAAATAGTTGAAATAAAAGCGCCATACCACTTTGAAGCAAACGAACTGAACTATCTGAACGGCACTTGGATTTACACCTACAACACCAACTGGAAGAACCGGGATGCATGGCCCCACAAGGATATAGACAAGCCGAGCCGGTGCTGCATGAGCTACATGACGAGTCGCACGCCACTTGAGACAGACAGCTGGACCTATCGGGACAACTACTTCAAAAATCCCGGCGACTATGGCATGTCCGACAGCAACAACCATACACATCTGGTAAAATTTCAAGGGAAGTACTATCTCTTCTACCACTCACTGGGCTTGCAGGACAGCCGCGACCTCAAAGTGGGCGTCCGCAGTATCTGCGTGGAAGAAATAGAGGTGGACGAAAAGGACCTCACTATCCACATGGGCACAGCCACAGCCAAGGGCGTTTCACAAATCAAGCCTCTCGACCCGTTTGCGCAGCAACAGGCCGAGACCACAGCCGCCACACGCGGCATTGCCTTTGAACCGACCGGACAGACAGGCAACATGTCTGCCGTAGGAAACAAGAGCGGACAGGCCATCTGTGTCCGCGGTGCGGAATTCCCGCAATCACCTCAAGCCATACAGATGAAGATAAAAGGGAAAGGCTCCATCGAAATACACATGGACAGTCCAGACGGTCCGCTCCTATCCACCTTGACCTTTGATACCGATACGTGGCAAACATTGACAAAGCCGTTGGACAAACGGATAAAAGGCAAACACGACATTTACTTCGTATTCGGGAACGGAAAGTTCTTATTTGACGAATGGAAATTCACAAAATAATGAATCCGTCGGCAGAATCTGCCCAGTATCTCTTCACCCTTGTGATGATATCGCTGCACAATTCGAGCCAACACACAACAAGCCAGCAAGTTACTTTGCCAGCGTTTTGCCACCATATTGGCAAGTTTTGCCATGCCTTTGGCAAAGCTTTGCCAGTGTGGTGGCAAAACCTTGCCAACTTGTCGGCAAGAAAGACAAAAGCAACATCGCTGTCCGCAAAGAGGCGGAAGCACGTCCTCAATATAATTCCGCTAACGGGAAAGAGACAGATTGGTTCCATTAACGGGCAGAAGTTTTAAAAAATGGGAAGGATTTGGCACAATAGTTCCGCGCAAATTCTCATTTATCGAACAAAAATTGTATTTTTGCCTGCGACTGAAAAATCAGTAATATCATAGAATAGACAATTCCCGAACAAATATGAGCGAAGATTTTGAAGCACCGAAAGATGATTTGGACAAGGAACTCCCGGCCGGGAGCGAAGAACACTCGGATTACAAACCTGCGGACGCAAAGGATGCCAATATAAAGCACCAACTGAGCGGCATGTACCAGAATTGGTTTCTGGACTACGCCTCATACGTTATATTGGAACGTGCCGTACCCCATATCATGGATGGTCTGAAACCCGTACAGCGGCGTATCCTCCACTCCATGCGCCGCATGGAAGACGGGCGCTACAACAAGGTGGCGAACATCGTAGGACATACCATGCAGTTCCATCCGCACGGTGATGCTTCTATCGGCGATGCTCTGGTACAACTGGGACAAAAGGACTTGCTCGTGGATTGCCAGGGAAACTGGGGTAACATTCTGACGGGTGACAGCGCCGCTGCCCCCCGTTATATCGAAGCACGTCTCTCCAAGTTCGCACTGGACGTGGTATTCAACCCCAAGACCACCGAATGGAAACTCTCTTATGACGGGCGAAACAAAGAACCGGTTACACTACCGGTAAAATTCCCACTGCTGCTTGCACAAGGTGTGGAAGGTATTGCCGTAGGCCTGTCATCCAAAATATTACCACATAACTTCAATGAGCTGTGCGATGCTTCCATCAGCTATCTGCACAACGAAGAATTCAAGCTGTACCCCGACTTCCAGACGGGAGGCAGTATCGATGTATCCAAATACAACGACGGTGAACGTGGCGGTGCGATACGCGTGCGCTCCAAAATAGAAAAGATAGACAACAAGACACTTGCCATTAAGGAAATTCCTTACGGGAAAACGGTGGCCAGTGTATGCGACTCCATCGTAAAGGCCAGCGAAAAAGGAAAAATCAAGATACGTAAGGTAGAGGACCTAACATCCGGCAGTGTGGAAATATTAGTGCATCTAGCCCCGGGTGTATCATCCGACAAGACCATCGATGCCCTCTATGCCTTCACCGACTGTGAAGTGAGCATCTCTCCCAACTGCTGTGTCATCGACGACCAAAAGCCCCACTTCCTCACCGTGAGTGATGTATTGCGCAATCAGTCGACAACACATTGGCACTGCTACGCCAGGAACTGGAAATCCGTAAGGGAGAGATACTGGAAAGCCTGCATTTCGCTTCACTCGAAAAGATATTCATTGAAGAACGTATTTACAAGGATAAGGAGTTTGAACAAGCCAAAAACATGGATGCCGCCTGCGAACATATCGATGAGCGCCTGACTCCCTACTACCCGACTTTTATCCGCGAAGTGACCAAGGAAGACATCCTCCGGCTGATGGAGATAAAGATGGCACGTATCCTCAAATTCAACTCCGACAAGGCAGAGGAACTGATAGCACGCATGCGAAAGGACATAGAGGAGATAGACCACCATCTGGCAAACATCGTGAATATACCGTCGACTGGTTCCGTATGTTGAAGGACAAGTACGGCAAAGCTTCCCCCGCCGCACGGAACTGCGTAACTTCGACACCATCGAAGCAACCAAAGTCATCGAAGCCAACGAAAAGCTGTACATCAACCGCGAAGAGGGTTTCATCGGAACTGGATTGAAGAAAGACGAATTCATAGGCAACTGCTCGCCCATAGATGACGTGATTATCTTCTTCCGCGATGGAAAATATATCATCACACCGGTGGCCGACAAGAAGTTCGTGGGCAAGAATATACTTTATGCCAACATTTTTAAGAAGAACGACAAACGTACCATCTACAATGTCTGCTACCGTGACGGCAAGGAGGGGACAAGCTATATCAAGCGTTTTGCCGTCACTTCCGTGGTGCGTGACCGCGAATACGATGTGACGCAAGGTACTCCCGACTCCCGTATCACCTACTTCACCGCCAATCCCAATGGAGAAGCTGAAATCATCAAGGTAACCCTGAAACCCAATCCCCGTGTACGCCGTATTATCTTCGAGGAGGATTTCAGCAACATCAATATCAAGGGACGGCAGGCCATGGGAAATATACTCACGAAACTCCCCGTACACAAGATAGCCTTGAAACAACGTGGAGGCTCCACGCTGGGTGGACGGAAAGTCTGGTTCGACCGTGATGTGCTACGTCTCAACTACGACGGGCGCGGAGAATATCTCGGAGAATTCCAGAGCGAAGACACCATCCTTGTCGTACAGAACAGCGGAGAGTTCTATGCCACCAACTTCGACTTGAACAATCACTATGACGATGGCATACGCGTATTGGAGAAATACGATCCGAACAAAGTATGGACCGCCGTACTCTACGATGCCGACCAGCAGAACTATCCTTACATCAAGCGTTTCTGCTTCGAGGCAACCGCCCGCAAGCAAAACTACTTGGGAGAAAACAAGAACAGCAGCCTCATTCTGCTGACAGACGAGTGCTACCCGCGTTTAGAGGTGGTGTTTGGCGGCCACGACAATTTCCGAGAGCCGATGGTGGTGGAAGCCGACGAATTCATCGCCGTGAAAGGCTTCAAAGCAAAAGGTAAGCGCCTGACCACCTATACTATAGAAACCATCAACGAATTAGAGCCTACCCGCCAACCTGAACCCTCGCAGAAAACCGAAGAGCAGGAAACGGATGAAGAACCGGAAATTCTGGACCCCGACCACGGTAAAAGCGAAGGGGACATACTGGACGAGATGACAGGACAGATGAAACTCTTTTGATGAAGGACGGAAATGAAGTATTAGTGGCTAACGATTACTAATTTGTAATTGATAATTTAATATGTACATATACAAGATAATAATCCTATGCGGACTGCTCTTGGGAAGTGTCGGACTGAAAGCACAAGAAGCACAATGCAGCATCGACCGGAAGCTACGGGCTGACTCCACCAACCGTAACCGTATTATCACCCGTGCCACCATGTATGGTGTCGGCTTCACCAACGTGTTCGACACTTATCTTTCACCTCAGGAGTATAAGGGAATCGATTTCCGTATCTCCCGCGAAAGCATGCGGATGACACGGTTGATGGACGGCAACGTGTCTCTGCAAACTTTCTTCCAGGCAGACTTGGGATATACACACAACAAAGTAGACAATAACAATACATTCTCCGGACTGGCCAACTGGAACTACGGCCTGCATTATAATTTTCCAATCACGGGCAATTTCAAACTGCTTGCCGGAGGAGTCGGCGACTTCAACGGTGGCTTTGTCTATAATCTGCGCAACGGAAACAACCCCGCCCAAGCACGTGCCTATATCAACCTTGCCGCATCGGGAATGGCTATTTGGGACTTGCGCATCAAGAACCGTCCCATCACACTACGCTATCAGGTAAATCTTCCCTTGGCAGGTATCATGTTCATGCCCAACTATGGACAGTCCTACTACGAGATATTTACGTTAGGACATTGGGACGGAGTAGTGAACTTCACCTCCCTGCACAACCAGCCCTCTCTGAGACAAATGCTGACCGCAGACTTTCCGGTGGGACGTGCCCGGATGCGTTTCGCTTACATATGGGACGCACAACAGTCCAAAGTAAATGAAATAAAGACACATACTTACTCGCATGTATTCATGGTGGGGTTCGTAAAGGAACTCTATCTGTTTCCTAACAAGAGAAAGTAAAAAGTGACAAGGTGATAAACGATAAGATGATAAGGATAATGTGCATGAAAAGAAGATATATTTTAATAATTTGGAGTATCCTACTCACGTTATTGCCCCTATTGAACGGATGTATTCGTGAGGAAGAGTTCGACAATACCCCACAAGGCAATTTCGAAGCCTTGTGGGAAATAATAGACGAACAGTACTGCTTCCTGGACTACAAGCAAATAGACTGGGATGCCATCCATGACAAGTACCAGCCACTCATTACCCCGGGAATGAGCTACGACGGTCTATTTGAAATATTAGGTAACATGCTTGCCGAGTTAAAAGACGGACATGTCAACTTGTACTCTTCTTCCAACATGGCGCGCTACTGGGACTGGTATCTGGATTATCCTCGTAACTTCAACGAAAGTATCATTGAAAAGTACCTGGGAAGAGACTACCGCATTGCTGGAGGCGCCAAATATACCATATTGGAGGACAACATAGGATATATCTATTACGGTGATTTCTCCAGCGGCATCGGAAACGGCAACCTGGATGAGATTCTGTTATACCTTTCCGCTTGTAACGGCCTAATTATCGACGTGCGCAACAATGGTGGCGGCAACCTGACAAACGCCACCCGAATGGCACAACGCTTCACGAATGAAAAAGTACTGACGGGATATATTCAGCACAAGACCGGCAAAGGCCATAGCGATTTTTCAGATCCGACTCCCATTTATGTGGAACCTTCCAACAGTATCCGCTGGCAAAAAAAGGTAATTGTCCTGACCAACCGTCATTCCTATAGTGCAACCAATGATTTTGTCAACTCCATGCGCTGTTTTCCCAATGTCACCCTGGTTGGTGACAAAACCGGCGGCGGGTCGGGCCTGCCATTCTCTTCGGAACTGCCCAACGGATGGGGGGTACGCTTTTCTGCCAGCCCGCACCTCGATGCCCAAAAACAGCATATCGAGTTCGGCATCGACCCGGACAAGAAAGTGGATATGAGCAAAGAAGATGAGAACAATGACTTGGACACCATCATTGAGGAAGCAAGAAAAATACTGAAAGTGACTTTCTAAAACGACTTTATCTACAAAACAATTTGCCAAAACGAAAATTCTTTCTATCTTTGCTCCCGCTAATCGGAATTATTCCGCGGATGTGGCGTAATTGGCAGCCGCGCCAGACTTAGGATCTGGTGCCGTGAGGCGTGTAGGTTCGAGTCCTATCATCCGCACAATCCCTATAATAAATTTCAAAAGACAAACAACTAAGAGGGGAGGATATTCATTAAGAAGCATCCTCCCTAACCGCTTCAAGTACCTTTTTTATCTCATCAAAACACAATATTTAGAATACTTATTGTATCTTTGCTTCCAAGAAACACTTCGATTAACCTGAAAAAATGAAACAAAATACGATAAGACCGATGCTTTTCAAGTATTGGGTAGTGTGCCTTCTATTGTTCATCCTCTTCATCCAGGCCAGGGCTTCTTCCTTCATGCCCGCCGTCACCAACTATCTTGCCAAAGACTATGAAGCCGGTTATCAGAACTGGGCATGTGCGCAAGGCAGCAACGGCGAAATGTATTTCGGCAACAGCCAGGGGCTCCTGGTATATGACGGTTATCGCTGGACTCTCCACAAAGTGCCGGGGAACCATATTGTCCGTTCGGTGTATGTGAAAGAAGACCGTATCTATGTGGGGGCATTCGAGGAATTCGGCTATTTCAAGTATTCGGAGGCAGGCACTCTCCGGTACCATTCTTTGAGCAAATTCCTGAAAAATTTCCCCATGGAGAACAACGAGATATGGAACATTGTAGAGCTGGACGGTCGCATCTACTTCCAGTCGTTCAGCGCCTGGTTCTCCTACGACGGGAAGATGGTACACGCTTTCCGCAACAGACAGCAACAGCCGCTCTACTTCTACACCCAAAACGGACATATCTACACACAGATGATTGATGAGGACTTCTATGAATTCGACGGCAAGGATTTCCTTCATCTCTTCCCCCGCAGCCAAGTGACGATGACAATGTAGTGGCATTACTGCCCGACGGGGACGACAGCTTCCTGATGGTCACAGAGAATAACGGATTGTTCCGCTACAACGGTGACATCACCCCCTGGAAAACAGACATTGATGCAGAGCTGAAGAAACAGCGGGTGAACCGCGCCGTCATGACCAATGATTCCATATTCATGATAGGTACAGTCTTGAATGGCATATACGCCATCGACCGCAAAGGACATTGCCTCTGGCACTTCAATCTGGATAACCGTCTGGACAACAACACAGTCCTGGGCTTGTTCTGTGACAAAGACAACAACGTATGGGCAGCATTGGACGACGGCATCGCATACATCCACCACAACTCACCCGTCATGCTGCTGACTCCTGCCAACCATGAAACCAAACTGGGCATGGTGTACGACATAGCCCACCGGGGCGACTGTTTCTATCTGGCCACCAACCAGGCTTGTACGAATACCACCAGGTTACCGAGAATCTGCGCCTGCTTCCCCATACTGAAGGACAGAACTGGTATGTGAAGGACATTGACGGGCAACTCTTTGCAGGCAACAATGCCCATACCTTATTAATAGGCGAAAAAGGGAATGTTTCCGTCATAAGCAATACCAACAGCAGTACGTGTCTGATAAAGTGCACCCTCTATGGCGAAGAGATACTGTTGGAATCATCCTACGCCAATTTGCGTATCTATCCTACATTATTCATAGTGGATTCATTTCAGGTTATCAAAACAGATATGGGGACAATCTGAAGCCTCCAACTAATGTCTATCATCGAATGACCGCTTGATGTAGAGTTATAATCCTGTCCGAAGCCTT
>ENA-OUNI01001228-OUNI01001228.1-human-gut-metagenome-genome-assembly--contig:-NODE-1228-length-10341-cov-5.172900_pt1 | contig 10341 bp, 15 predicted proteins | sample MGYA00242499_ERZ504580 | MGnify/ENA primary metagenome ERZ504580 (study PRJEB26092, sample SAMD00036315) | human gut metagenome | host: Homo sapiens | study: EMG produced TPA metagenomics assembly of... | reverse complement strand
CCGGCGGCTGCTCGGTTTCTTCCGGCTCCGGCTCGCTTCCACACCCGCGCACTCGCTCATGTTGACGCTGCAAACCGGGCAAGCGGTGTTGACGCTTCCGGCAACGCATTTATCGGTGCAGCTACAAACGGGGGCTTCGGTCTGCCCGTCCTCCATAAGGGCGGTTAAATCCGCTTCGTCCACTTGGTTAAGGAAATGGACGGTATTTTCCCCGTCCTCGGCGCGGTCAATGATGATGTAAAAATAGTTTCCGTTTTTCGTAACGACGGTAATAAACTGCTTATCGCCGGACGCTTCGCCCGTTATGTCGTCCACAAGGCTCATGTTGCCCTCCGGCGTTAAGGGCTGCGGCTCATAGCCGCCCGTCGTTTCTTCCGGCTCGGTTTCGGTTACGGGGGTAGGCGGCTCGTCGCTCACATCACCGCCGCCCGCAAAAGCGGTAACAGAAAAGCCGCCCATGAGTACAAGGGCGGCAAGCAAAGCGGTAACGCTGCGGAACAGTTTTTTATGCTTCATCTTCGGTTTCCTCCTGTTCGTCGGTGTAGTCTGCGTCCGGCTGTGGCAAGGCAATTTCGCCGCTGGCGTAAGCGGAGAGGAACGCGGCAAGCTGCGCCCCGTCAAGGTGTACCGCTTTCACCATTTGAACGATCTGCGCGTTTTCTTCCTCGATTTTCTGCGCTTCAAGGTCTTTCAGCCTTTTTGGTATTCAAGGATTTTCGCCCTCGTTTTCTCAATATCCCTTTCGATACGGTCAAGTTTCGTGTTTGCCATAGAAATAAACTCCTTTCAAAGTCAGTTGTAATGTAGCCGCCCATAGGCGTAAAAATGGGATTGCCAATAGCTTGTATCAAGTTTTGCGTATTGTATCGGGTCGCCACAATGCAGCATGACGGGGCTTCCGTCCCCGTCCTCGCCAACGTAGATACCCACATGAGATACCCCCGGCGTGTCGTATGTACCCGTAAAGAAAACCAAATCCCCCGGCTGCGGGTTGGAAACGCGGGTTGAAATGTTGTAAAGCCCTTGCGCCCCAAGTCTGCCCGTATTGTATAGGCCGCTGTTCGTCAATACATAACTCACAAAGCCGCTGCAATCAAAAGAGGTTTCCGGGGTGCTGCCGCCCCACACATAGGGAAAGCCGACGTATTTATCCGCTTCCTCTATGAGCCGCGCAAACTGTTCATCGGAATTAAGCAGCGCGGCGGGTACTTCATAATCGGCGGGCGGGTTTTCATAGTATTTAGACACATAGCCGGACGACGGGAACAAATCGGGGCGGTTTCCCAGCGACGACATATACATAGCGTACATGGATAGCTGTTCCTCGCCCATGATGTAGACGGGGACATGGGAAAGGTTGAAGTTTTCCAAATCCACATGGAGAATGTAATAGTTGTAGGGTACTTCAACCTCATATTCGTTGCCCTCGCTGTCCGTCCTCGTTTCGGTGCGGTATCGTACCTGTACTTCTTCCTCAACGGTCAAGATATACTGTTTCTCAAAGAGCATTTCAAGGGTGCTTTGCGCTTCATCAAGGGTAAACACGCCCTCATGCAGCGCGGAAAGGATAGAGATTAGCACATAGGGGTCATGCTCGATCTCGTCCGCGTTCACCCGGTATTCGTCATAGCCGGGGTATTCGCGCTCGATATTATTCAGCATATCTTGTAACTCGGCTTCCATAGCGGCATACGCGCTTTCCGCGCCTGTAATATCCGCGTCCTCGGAAAGATAGGACGACGCAATTAAGCCGCTGCCGCTGTTGCCGCCAAAGAGGGAGCAAGAGGACAAGCCGCCGAAAAGCAGAAGCACGATAAAGGCAATCCCGCCCACAAGCAAGCAGCCTTTCCAGTGCCGGACGACAAAGAACGTCGCCCCGTTTGGTTTCCTGCGCGGTTTTCTTCGCCGCCTTTGCGGTGGCTTCGGCGGTCTTTTTCACTTTGCCGCCCGCTTTCAGCGTCTTTGCATACTGCTTTTTAATGCGCTGCTTCTGCCAAAAACGGGAAATCGGGTTTGAGTGCGCAAGGGCGGGGTTATCGTGCAGCGCCTTTTGATAGAGGAAATCGGCGTTTGCCTTTACCGCCTTTCTCTCGGCTGCCGCCGCTGCCCGGTAGGGTTTCAGCTTGTGGCTGCGTATGCCGCGCTTTACCGTCCGCGCCGCCATACCGCCCGCTTTCTCGCCCGCAAGTTCTACTGTGCCCGCTTTCCACACCGACATTTTCTTTCTCAACCTCGTAGATTTTCCCATGTACGGTGCTGTTCAACTCCTGCGCCGGACGGGACAAGGGGTTATGCCGCAACTTGCCGTTTGGGGGCTTATCCGTCTTTTCAAAGGAAAGGCGCGTCTTTGCCTTGCCTTTCGCTTCGTCAAAAACGCGCTCTTTCTTGATTTTGGTCTGCTTGGGGATAGCCGCCCGCGCTGCGTCTAAACGGTCTGCCGCTTTCTCGGATTTACGGATAGATTTCTGCAATTCCGGCGTTGCCCGTTCCGCTTCGGAAAACTGCAAGCGGGAAGTATGGGTTTTTAGCTGCGCCGCGTCAAGGGCTTTTTTCCCTGCGCCCTTTGCCGCTTGCCGTTCAACCTCTGCGCCGATACGGTCAACAGCCTTTTCTGCCGCTGCGGTAGGGGCTTGGGAATAGTTTTCCTCCTGCGGCCTTTCGCTGATACTCGTTGTTTCGCCCGTCGTGAGGTTTTCCGCAACCGCCCCGTCGCGGGTCATTTTCTGCGTTACCTTGTCGGGGGCTTTCCATTCCTTGCTCAATCTTCATCACCTCCAATCCGCTGTTTTGCAAGGGTGCAATAGTCGGGGTTTAACTCAATGCCGATATAGCGGCGGGAAAGGTGCTTTGCCGCCGCTGCGGTGGTGCCGCTGCCTAAAAACGGATCAAGGACAATCCCGCCCACGGGACAGCCCGCCAAAATGCACGTTTCCGCAAGTTTGGGCGGGTATGCTGCGAAATGCCCGCCATGATACGCGACATTGTTGATCTGCCAAACGTTGCGACGGCTGCGGACGGGACAAATCAACTCGTCGGCGTATGCGCCCTTTTCGCGGGGGCGGTTGATTTTCTGCGGCTGGTTTTGCCCCGGAACAGTAACGTTATACTTGTTTCCTTTGCTAACTCCGCTTTTCAGCCGCCCCGCCGTTGTGGGGGCTATCGGCTCGGCTACTGCTTGCCAATTGTAGTAATACTTCTTTGACTTGGTAAGCAGAAACACATATTCATAGCAGCGGGTCGGCCTGTCCCGCGTGCTTTCTGGCATGGGGGTTTGTTTTGTGCCAAATGATAGAACTGCGCAAATACCAACCGTCGCCCCGCAAGGCAAGGGCTACAAGCCACGGAATACCGATTAAATCTTTGGGCTTACAGCCGGGGGCGCGGTGGTTGAACGCCACTTGCTGCCCGTTCCTGCCTTTGGGATATTTGGGGTCTTGGTGGTCGGCTTTGCTGCCTGTGCCGCAATAAGTGTCCGCGATATTCAGCCAACAAGTCCCCTCCGGCGTAAGCACCGCTTTACCTCATGGAATACCGCCGTAATGCGGGAAACATATTCTTCCGGCGTTGCTTCCCGTCCGATCTGCCGTCTGCGCCATAGTCCCGCAAGGCATAGTAGGGCGGGGACGTTACGCAACAATCAACTGCGTTTTCCGGCAAGGTTTGAAGCACCTGCAAGCTGTCGCCGCAATAGATTTTGTCCGTTTCTATCCTCATGCCGACACCTCGCCGGGTTTGGTCGTCATGACGCGGTACAGTTCCGTATCCTGCGGGAAACGGTCAATAAAGGGCAAAATCACGTTGCCGTAGAAAATAAGCCCCTCGCCCGCGTCGGAATGGGTTACATAGGTCATTTGCTGCTGCGAAATGTTAAGCTGCTTTGCAAGGATTTCCCTGTCGCCCTGTGCTTGGTTGAGCATATAGACAAAATCGCTGTTTTCAAAAACGTTTGAAACTTCTCTGCTCGTCAAAAGGTCTTTGACGTTCTGCGTGATACCTGTCGGAATACCGCCCCACTTCCTAAAACGCTTCCAAATCTCGACGCTGTATGCTGCGGTCTGTTCCTCTTTCAAGAGTAAATGAAATTCGTCGATGTAATACCGCGTCGCCTTGCCCTCGCTGCGGTTTACCGTTACTCTGTTCCATACTTGGTCTTGGACGATAAGCATACCGACTTTTTTAAGCTGCGTACCGAGTTCCTTAATATCAAAGCAGACAAGGCGATTATGAATGTCAACGTTTGTCCTGTGGTTAAAAATGTTCAAGCTGCCGTTTACATAGAGTTCCAATGCCGCCGCGATACGCTGCGCTTCCTTTTCCGGCTGCTTCTTGATCTCGTCGTAGAGGTCGCCCAAAATCGGCATATTCTCCGGCTTCGGGTCGGCAAGGTAGTTGCGGTACACGCTGATAACAGCGCGGTCAATCAAGGTCTTTTCGACAGCTTCCAGCCCGTTTTTACCTCCCATAATCAACTCACAAAAGGAAAGGATAAAATCGCTCTTTAAGGCTATGGGCGTGTCGCCCTCGCTGTAATTGAGGTTAATATCCATAGGGTTAATGTACTGCGTGCTGTTCTGCGAAACCTTGATAACCTGTCCTTTCAAACGTCCGACAAGGGGGTAATATTCGGCTTCGGGGTCGCAAATGATAATGTCGTCGGACGTGATAAGAAAAGCGTTTGTGATTTCGCGTTTTGCAGAAAAACTTTTGCCGCTGCCGGTGTGCCGAGTATCAAGCCGTTGGGATTTTTCAGCTTCTTTCGGTCGCACAAAATCATGTTGTTGGAAAGGGCGTTTAAGCCGTAATACAATGCTTCGCCGCTTTGGAACAGCTCTTGCACCGTAAAGGGAACGAAAACGGCGGTGCTGCTGGTCGTCAAGCCGCGCTGGATATGGATAAGGTTTTCCCCCAACGGGATAGAGGACATAAGCCCCTGTTCCTGCCGGTAGTCAAGGCGGGTCAAAATGCAGTTGTATTTCTGCGCGATTGCCGCCGCTCCAAATACTTCGTTATCCAATTTCTGCTTGGTATCTGCAAGGTTTAAGACAAGCAGCGTAAGCAGAAACATTCTTTCGTTGCGGCTCTGCAAATCGCGGAGTAGGTTTTTTGCTTCCCCGCCGTAGGTGGCAAGGTCGGACGGAATAATATCCATGTCGTAGCCGCTGCGGATTGCTTTTTTCTGTTCCTCGATTTTCATACGGTCAAGGTCGGTAATCTTGCGCTTAATCGTCTTGATTGCTTCGTTGTGGTCGATACTCTGAATGTGCAGATTGACGATAATCCCGTTTTCCGCGTCCATGAAGTCGGCAAGCATACGGTCGGAGAGTTCCGGCGCGACGATCTGCAAAAAGGAAACTACGCCAAACTTGCCGCCCATTTGAAACATTCGCCCGTCGCCAAATCGGAAAGAGGACGGCGCGATAAAGTCTTTGACAGAAAGACGCTTGCGGGTAGCCATTCCCACGCAAAGTTAAAGCGTTCCCCGTCCGGGTGGAAAATCCCATGCAGCACTTCAAGACGCTGTTTCCCGTCCAATACCCGCGCCGCCGCGCCGATCACCTTAAAATGGTTGAGGGTGTCCGTTTCAATGCGGGCAAGACGCGCCCGCGCCGATCTAATGTCCTTTGCTTCAACGGTAAAGGTGAGAAACTTGGTCTTGATAAGCCGTTGTTTCCGCGTTCAAGCTGCGTCCTAAGCATTTCGGTGTATTCTGCTCTGATACTGTCGAAGTCATCATTCTGCGGCGCAATCGTGATACTGTTCTTGAAATCGTCCTTGTTCGCATGGCGGCTGATTAGGGAAAGCTGCACGCTGATAGAAGCGTCGAACGAGTTATACATATCGCAAAGGGCTTCAAAAATGGCGGTTTTGTCGTCCGGCTGCGCAAGCTGATAGTTGATGTCCTCAAACTCAATGCACTTGGAATACCGCCCGTTTGCAAGGCGGCAAATCCCGTCCTTATACATTCGCTCAAACGGTATGCTGTCCTGCGCCGTATGGGGCTTCCCGTCGCCCTTTGCCTGTCGGATAAGGGTATCTATCTGTTTTCTTTCCTGTCGGGAAAGTTTACGCTTTTCGTTTTGGGTGTTTTTCTTTTCCTTTGACAATCGCCCGTACCTCCTTATCTAATTGCTCTTGCCGCGCAAGGGCGGCATAAAAATTGTTGGTCTGATAAGGTCGCTCTTTGGGGCGAAGAAACTTCACTTCCACAAATTGCCGAATAATCACTTCCAGCGGTTGCCCGTTTTTCTCGTACATGGCAAGCAAAAACATAGGCAGCATGGCAAGCACCATGCACAATGCCGCTGTGGTTGTTCCAACGCTGTCTTTTACCAAAAAGAACAGCGGCAGTCCGATTGCTACCGCCGCGCTGAAACAAATTAGCTGTCGTTTCGTAAGGTTGAACATTACCTTGCTTTTGATTTTTGTTAAGTCCTTTGGGACGGTTACATACGCCATTTCAAACCTCCTTTCTGCCCGGAATGTAATCTTCAAAACGGGGGACAGCATAGAAAAGCCGTTTGTTATTTACCCACCGTTGCAAATGGCGGGTAACAGGCGGGGCGGTTGGACGCTCGTAAATCATCACATACGGGTCAAAGCCCATAGCCCGCAAGGTGTTCACGCGGTATAAATCCTGTTCGTGAGTGCTGCCGTAGTTGGTAAGAACATACACGCGCCGCTGGCGGCTGCTCTTAATGGCGGTCAAATCCAAAAAACGTTGGAAATACCCGGTTAAGTCCTCGTCGGGATTATCCCATGCAAAATGTACCGCTTTTATCCGTACCCGATTTAACAGGCTGACATTATCCCTGTTCACAAGGCGAATATCCAGCTTGCGAAAAATCCACCATGCGCGGCTTCGTATAAGCTGCTCAATGAGATTTTCATGGTCGGGACAGGCAAGCAGATTAGCGTCCATGATTTTTATTTCCGGCTGCCATTTCCAAAACTCGGACAAATCCGCAACCTTAACACTTTTGCGTCCCTCTTTACTGCTGACAATGCAAAACCCGCAATTTCTCGGACAACCCCGCTTAAAAAGCCGTAGGCAATCCCGAAAAACTGCGGGTAGATAGAATAATCCGGGTAACTGTGTTCCACTTCCGGCGGCAAGCGGTTTTTCGTGTCGTAGCCCGTACCGCCGAAAATAACTTGTTCCGCGTTGGTAACGGTTATCGTGTCTTTGGAATAGGTGTCCGTAAAGACGCGGCTTTTATATACAAGGTCGTACCGCCCCTTTGCGTTCCACCATTCCACCGTATGCCCCTTTGCTTTATGATACGCGGATAGCTTCATCAAGCAGAGGTTGGGGAAATTATGGCTGTCAACGTCGATTAAACCGATTTTCAAATCATAACTCACCCCCTTAATGTGCCGAAAAGACGCTCTTTGCAAGGCTTCCCGTTTTGAAAAGCGTAAAGCACAAGAGGACGGTATAGCCCATGCAAGCCCAGATCGCGCCGGAAATGTCGTCGGTCGCTGCGATTGTTTGTATCAACACCGCATAAATGCCGACACACACCAAGATCAGAAACGCCTGAAAACCAAGCGCAAGCAAAGATTTTAAGTAATTCTGTCCCATGCTGCCCCATTCGTGATTTACCATTGTTGCCATAGGGATAGGGGCAACGCTCGTTACAAGATATATTTCAATCATGCGCCCATACACCACAAGCATAATGCAGATTGACAGGGCTTTCATGGTAAGCCCTACAAAGAGGGATTGAAACCATAACCCCAAAAGACCGCCCACGCTCATAGCGTCGAGTTTTGCTTCAATGTCGGTAATGACGGTGGTAACGTCTATGCTTGTATCGGATATGATAACCCCCGCGCTCTGATTGACGACGCTCTGCGTAACGTCGAAAACTCCCATGACGATGTTCCAAGTGTTTGTTACCAGCAGCACCGCAACAAAGGTCTTAAAAATCCATTTGAAGAAAATCCAAGTGTCGAGATCGTGCAGATTGTTTTTTTCAATTACAAGCTGGATTAGTTCATAACACATGACAAAGGTAATGATAACGCCCGCAATCGGTACAATGACGTTTTCCGAAAGGCTGCGTATCATGTTGAATATGCCCGCGTTCCACCCGGCGGGGGTCGTGCCGACTTGTGTTGCGATTTCTCCAACCTCTGTATTTACGCTGTCAAACAAGCCGGAAAGGTTCGATAAAATCCCGTCTGTCAAAATGCCGCGAAACCAATCTTCAATCATCTGCCATATCAAAAGTTAATCCCTCCTTTCCCGCGCTCCCGTTTCCGAGAGGGCGCGGCGGGTGGTATTTGTTTTAGGCATTATCCAAAAAGTTGAGAAAGCAGGGGAACAAGGGTGCCGCCGATCAAAGCGACGCCGCCGCCCGCCATGAGCTGCTTCATGCCCTGGCTCTTTGCGCCGGATTGTCGTTGCCGTAACCCTCCATGAGGTTAATGGCACCCCAAATGCCAAGACCTGCGCCAAGCGCGATAACCAAAGTCTGCAATACACCAACTGCGCTGTTGAAAAACTCCATATAAACCTCGCTTTCTGCCGCTGTGCGGCTCAAAAAAAAAGTTGTTGAAAATGAAAATGCCGCCGTTATTCCTCGGCGGCTGCGTCCTCGTCGGACAAATCTATTTCGTATATGTCAAAGGCTTCATCGGGCTTTACGATTGCCGGACGGGTAGACATATACCGTTCCACGTCAAAAGCGTTTCTTTTGTCGAAGTCGGAAAGGTATTTGTAGTTCGGGTGTTTCGTGATGTCGTATTTGTCGCTTAAAAAGGGACGCACACCGCGTAGCTGCAAAATACATTTCCCACCGTCCATAACTGCTATTTCGTCCTGTGTCATCAGCTCCTTTCCTAATTTTTGATAAGTAAGTCCATGAGAAACCTGCGTGCCGCGATTTTCGGAAGTATTGAAACTGTCGATTGTTTCCCGTCCCAAGTTATCCGAAATATCCTTTGCATTTTTCCCACGTCCTCCCAAAAACAAGGTGCTGTCGGCATTATCAAGTATGATTTCTGCCGCGTCCTTGTAAATGGCTTTTAGTTGGCTCTGCGATTGCAGAATGATAGAAGCGGACATTTCCCTGCTGCGAATGGTCGCAATTAACTTATCAAAGCGGGGTATCTGCCCGATGTTGGCAAATTCATCAAGCAAAAACCGGACATGAATAGGCAATTTGCCGTTGTATTCGTCGTCCGCTTTATCACAAAGCAAATTGAAAAGCTGCGATTGCAGAATAGCGATAACAAAATTAAAGGTGTCGTCGGTATCGCTCATTATGAGGAAAAGCGCGGTTTTCCTGTCGCCCAATGTATCAAGTTCCAATTCATCATAGGACATGAGTTCCCGGAGTTCCTCTATATCAAAAGGGGCAAGACGCGCACCGCAAGAAATAAGGATTGACTTTGCCGTTTTGCCAGAGACAAATTGTCAAGGACTTTTTCATCAAATTCAAAAAGAAGTCACATTTTGCGGACTTCCTCACGAAGCATACGCTTGATTTTGTCCTCCATCGTCTCCTTGGCGGTCTCGCTGAAATGGACACGGACGATATAGGTGGTCTTGCCAATCTGCTTTCTGACAGTCGGGCAAGTGGCGGTGTTGGTTGCGGTATTGTTCATTCAAAATCCTCCTGTAAATGAAAAATGCCCGGTGACTGTTCATCATCGGGCGATGTCGGTATGAGGGAACAAGGCAAGGCGGCAACATTAAGGTATCTATAAAAACCTTGCCGTCTTTGCCACGCTTGCCGTGTTCCTGTTGTCAGTCTCGGAGATAGCAGACCCATGCTGTGCCGTCTTTCTCGGTCACAAGCCTGTCCCCGATACGGCTCTTTGCCGTTCTCATGGTGCGTGAGGAAATCCCACGCTCATTGACCGTCTTTTCCAGCTCTGCACTTGGCATACGCTTTCCATCTGCCAGCAGTTCCAGAATGAGCATTTGCGCTTGTGCGGTCTTGCTCTCGGTCTTGGCGGTGTCTGTCCCGGCAAGAAGCTCGTCAGCGGTAATGTCATAAGCTCCTATCCATTCAAAGCCTTTCTCGTCTCCCAGAGAAAAGGCAAGGGACTGTCCGGGCGGCGCAAGGGAGCTTTTCTCATGGATAAGCACCCTCGTTGTGGGGCTGTCCTTCAGCTTGCCGATAAAAAGCAGACTGCGGACTGCCGCCGTAATGTCGATAGACCCTAATCCCCGATAGGTGCTTTGCGTTCCTGCGGCTTTGTTCAGGTGTCCGATCAGCACGATAGCGCATCCGGTAGCCTGTGCAATGTCTCCCAGACTACGGAAGATGGGACGGACTTCATTTGCCCGGTTCATGTCCACATCTGCGCCCAGAAACGCCTGCATCGGGT
>ENA-OUNI01001226-OUNI01001226.1-human-gut-metagenome-genome-assembly--contig:-NODE-1226-length-10346-cov-2.970643_pt1 | contig 10346 bp, 11 predicted proteins | sample MGYA00242499_ERZ504580 | MGnify/ENA primary metagenome ERZ504580 (study PRJEB26092, sample SAMD00036315) | human gut metagenome | host: Homo sapiens | study: EMG produced TPA metagenomics assembly of... | reverse complement strand
CAGCCGCTTTCAGCGGCTGCCTGTAGTAGTGATGCGATGACAAACCCTCAGTACCCCTTCCAGGGGTCAGCAAGTACTGACCCCTCTGGGGTCTGAGCAAACCACTAGTTTACTAGTGGTTTTGATTGATAAAATTCTAGTTACTCCAGCTCTTTCAGAGCCGGCTCCTCTTCCTTCGGCACACGGACCTGCGCATCCTTCACAATTCGAACCTCCTTGCGATGGATGGAAACCGGGGCGGCGTCCGGCCGCTTATGAAGGCGGATCTTGAGCATCCCGGTCAACAGATTGGCATCGATCACAACACCGCGGCCCTCTTTGGTATCCACAATCGCGCCATTTTTGGGCGTAACACGCAGAAGGTGCTCATATGCATTTTGCTCATATTTCAGGCAGCACATCAGCCGGCCGCAGGTGCCGCTGATCTTGACCGGGTTGAGGGAAATTCCCTGCTCCTTCGCCATTTTGATGGAGACGGATTGAAAATCGCCTAAAAAGGTGCTGCAACAAAACGGACGGCCACAGATGCCTAAGCCCCCTAGCAGCTTTGATTCATCGCGCACGCCAATCTGCCTGAGCTCGATGCGCGTGCGGAAAACGCTGGCGAGATCCTTGACCAGTTCGCGGAAATCAACGCGCCCATCCGCTGTAAAGTAAAACATGATTTTGCTTCGGTCGAAGGTGTATTCCACTTCAACGAGCTTCATCTCCAGCTTATGCGCTGCGATTTTTTGCAGGCAAATTTGAAATGCATCTTTTTCTTTAGCGCGGTTTTCCGCCACAATTTTTAAATCTTCGGGCGTGGCGGTGCGAATGATCATTTTCAGGGGCTTTACGATCTGATCCTCCGGCACCTCGCGGTTTTCCATTGCCACCTCGCCGCATTCAATGCCACGCGCCGTTTCCACAATTACAGATTCCCCCTTGGAAAAGGGCTTGTCATCCGGGTCGAAGTAATATACCTTTCCAGCGCCTTTAAAACGGACGCCTACAATTTCGGCCATATATTTATAATTCCTCCGTTACAAAAATCTATCGTTATTTCCCAGCGGCGCGCCTGAGCGTACTGCACAGCCGCGTGATGAGCAAATTTTGATTGGCATTACGCAGCAAGCTGTGGTTTAAGCTGCTGATTGTGTCGATCACGGCTAAAAGCCTTTCCTGCGTGAGCGCCCCTGCGAGGTAAGCTGCCGTTTCATCCGTCGGCTCCATTCCGCAGCTGATGCGCGCCGCCTCTCGGAAGATCAGCATCATGCGCGCAAGGCACAAGGCAGTCAGCTCTTTATCCTTTTCAAGCTTTCCGGTCAGGGAGAGTAGTGGGAATTCAGCAGCAGCGGCAACCGCCCGCGCCATCTGGTCAGAAAGGTCGTTTGCCTTCTGCTCCTTTTTGCCTGCGGCGGCCGTGAGCTCCTGCGCGGGCGAATCCAGTGTAAACGTAGTCACCCGCGATAGGATGGTGGGCAGCATTTTTGTTTTGGAATCACAGGCCAGAAGAAAAACTGCATAGGCGGGCGGTTCCTCCAACACCTTTAGCAAGGCGTTCTGCGCCTGCGGGGACATCGACTGTGCGTTAAGCAGCAGATAGGCCTTATAGGAGGCCTCGTTGGGCAGGATAAACACATCCTCCCGCACCTCCCGCACTGTTTCGATGTGAAAAGAGCGGGCTGCTTCGCCGCCTTCCGCCTCGAAAATATCCGGGTGCGCCTGGGCAGCAGCCTTTTGGCAGGCGGCGCATTTGCCGCATGGATGCTCGCCGGACGAAGTGCATACCAACGCCTGCGCGATCAGGCGGGCCAGGGCTTTGCGCTTCTGCGCTGAGCCGCCCTCGATGAGGACAGCATGCGGGAACCGGCCCGCCTCCAAAAGCTGTGCAATCTGCTTGCAAGCCTGCGGGCTTGCGCGAAAAGAACCAAACTTCATAGCGCTCCCTTGCTTTACAGCTTATAAAACTGCGCCACATCCAGCACAAAAACCGTTGCACCGCCGACCGTGATTTCGACGGGGGCGGACATGAGCGGCTCATTGATGTAGGTGGAGGCAGGTTGGACGAGCTGCGTGCGCTTGCGGCTAAAGCGGCCGATGAGATCGATCAGCTCGGAAACGCGCTCATCCTCCACGCCGATCAGGAGCGTGACGTTCCCCGCCCGCAGGAAGCCGCCGGATGTGGAAAGCTTGGTGGCGCTGAATTCCGCGCGGGTAATCTCAGAGAGCACGGCGTGACTGTCATCATTATTGACAATTGCAACGACCAATTTCATAATAAAGCCATCCTTTCACGAAATCGCTGGGATGTGAATGATTAGGTTGAACTGTGGCCCAATAGCCACTTACATTATAATGCACCGCGCACTATTTTACAACTTCAATCTCTAAAATACCAGATTGCGCCAGCAGATCTGCGCATTCCGGGGTGATGCGTTCACCTGGCATGATGGCCGGAATTGCGGGCGGGCATGGGCATGCGGTTTGAGCGGCAATTCGGCCTTGCGCCATGCATAGCGGGAGCCGCACCTTCGGAGAAAGGAGCGCTTCGCGGGGCGATGCAGCAATAGGCGGCGGGGCGGGCAGCAAAGAGGAGGGGGAAAAGGGCTCGCCCACGGGCATCGTTGTCAGCGCCGCCCGCAGTTGGGCAAAATCTTTCTCGGTATTGAAGGGAGAGAGCAGCAGGATCAGGAAGGCCTCATCCGCATATTCCACCTCGATCCCCGCACTGCGCAGGTGCAGGGCGGCCTGCTTCCCGCTGATGCCCGCGTGCGCGGTATTCCAGACGAGATGGAGCGGGTCGCACAGCCCTTCCGGTGGAAGGAAGCCGAGTGTTTGGGCATAAGCGTTGAGTTCGTTTGCCTGGGCTGCTGTTTTGGCATAGGCTGCTTTCCCCTCTTCCTCCAGCCACGCGCGGCACAGGTCGAGCGAAAGCAGGATGGGGAAGGAAGGCTTGTGGAACCGAACAGTGCCATTGCAGCCCGCACCTGGGCAGATAGCGGCCGCTCCCAATCTGAAAATAAGCGCCGCCCGTAAGCACGGGCAGTGTTTTGTGCGCAGAGTCAGCGCACATCGCAGCCCCTTGGGAAAGCGGATGGAGTTTGCGGTCGAGGAAGAAGAGATGCGCGCCGTGCGCGTTATCTACAATCACGGGCACATTGTATTGTTGTGCCGCGGCGCAAATGGCGTTTAAGTCGCTCATCACGCCGTAATAATCCGGCGTAGTGAGGTAAACAGCCTTTGCGTCCGGGTGTTTTTGCAACGCTTTTGCCACATCGTCCGCCTGGATTCTCCCGGCAAGGCCAGGCCCGGCGTCTTGCCGGGGCCAAACCCATATGGGCGTAATGCCTAGCAGTGCCATCGCATGAACCGCGCTGCGGTGAACAGTGCGGCCCATGACGACCGTTCCCCCAGTGGAGCGGCAAGGCGTAGCATAGCTGGATACAAAGCGTGCATCCGCCTGCGGAAAAAAACGTGCCTGCCGTGCCAAAGGCTTTTGCCGCCGCCTGTTCTGCCAACAGGTGGGGCCTTCCGCGTCAAAAAGGCTACCAGTGAGGGGAGCTCTGTCACATCGAATATGGGCAGCTTTCCCAACGGGGCAAGGCAGCCCGCCCGGCCCTTGTGCCCAGGCATATGGAGGCTGACCTGTTCTGTTTGCCGGTGCCGCATCAATGCCTCATAAAGCGGGGCGCAAGCGCTCATCTGGGATCCCCACTTTCTGCTAAGGATTCGGATTGAGACCTTCCATTCAGGGGAGCGGAGAGTAGTTTCAGATTTCGCTCAATCACCTTCCTGCCGCGCCACGCATAGGCCATGCCCTCGAGCGGGCCATTTTCGACAGCTGAGGCATGAAAGGTATGGGCGAACTCCGTCAGGGGCCGAATGGCCGCTTGTGCGTTCATCGGGCAAGTGGTCTGGCAGATATCACAGCCCCATGCACAGCCTGAGCGGCGGATCAGAGCGGCTTCCTGTTCGCTGAGAGAGCCTTTTCGTTGCGTCAGAGCGGACATGCATTTGGATCGATCCAGCCCCTTGCCGGTCAATGCGCCGGTGGGGCAGGCGGAGATACACCTCCCACAGCCAATGCAGGGGCGGATTTGATGCGGCGGGGCGTCGATTGGCAGCGTTGTAACGATCTCCCCAATAAATACCCATGAACCGTAGCGTTCATGGATTAAAAGGCCGTTTTGACCGATGCGGCCAAGCCCGGCCAATGCGGCGGCGCGCACCTCCGGAATTGGGGAATTATCAGTAAACGGCACGAATGCTTCTTCGGGAAATGCCTGCTCTAGAGCCGATACAGCTCGTTTGAGGTATTGCGGCACGATTTCGTGATAATCCCCCACCGCGGCATAGCGGGATAAGTTCCCGCCCTGATAGGCCGCTTCCTCCATTGCGTAGGGGAAAAGAGCCACGAATATGGATTTTGCATCCGCGGGCAACCGCTCCTTTGCCCGGCATTCAAGAATCTGGGGGCGCAGCGGCTCAAACGGGCAGCATCCAAAAATCGGAATGCCGGCGCAGGATAAAATCGTTTTTATTTTTGGAAGCTGTTCCATCGTGTGGCTCCCCTTTTCATTGATTTGTATGCCTGTTATATGGTTTGGGATAAAGCGATCATCAAGGGCATCGTCAGAATGGAGAGGAAAGTGATTACGGCAACCACTTTGGAAGAAAGCCCGGTATCACGACCGTATTTGGCGGCGAACATGACGGTGTTATTTGCTGTGGGCGCGCTCGCGGAAATGATGCAGGAGGTCAGCAGCGCGCCGGTGACGCCGCACAGGCGGAAAATCAGCAGCATGAGGGCAGGCAGCACAAGCAGCTTGAGCGCGGCCGCCAAATAAATTTTTTTCTCCCGGAACATCGTTTTTAAATCCGTGTTGGCAAGATAGGTGCCGAACATGATCATCGCCATTGGCGTGTTTAGCCCGGCGATAAAGGAGATTGGATCCGCGAGGACAACGGGCAGCTTTACCTCCAGCAGGTAAAGCGGAAGGCCGATAGCAACGGAGATCGTGCCCGGGTTGAATAAAAGCTTTTTCCAATTGAAATGCCTCCCGCCGGACATCACGGCTACACCGTGCGTAAAGCAGACAACGTTGAAGGGGATCAGGCAGGCAGAGCAATAAAACACACCGGGCGCGCCGAGCAGCGCCTGCGCCATGGGCAGCGCCATATAGCCGACGTTCCCATAAACGCTCGCGTAGCGGTAAATGGCGTTTCCTCACGGTTCCCCCCGCGAAAAAGAAGGGAGATCAAGATCGCAGCGCCATGCATGGCAAACCCGCAAACGGTGGAGACCAGCAGCGCGGTGGCGTTTTCCGCCGTCAGCTCCATGGAGAGGAAGGATTGTGTGATGATGGCAGGTGTAACGATATAAAAAAGGAGGTCGTTCGTCATCCGAGCGGCCTTTTCTTTATAAAGCCCGGTTTTATCTGCAAAAAAACCGACGGCGATCATGATATACAAAATAAGCACCTGCTGCGCGGCAGTCGCCATATTTTCTAAAAACAAAACAATTCCCCGCTTTGCAAGAAGAATTCAAAATAAAAGAAAGGCGGGCTTTTGCCCGCCCCAGAGGTTATGTTTGTTAGGCGACATCTCCAACGTCAATTTTTCGCATTGCAAAGGCTCCCTGGATCAGGACAAACAAAATCAGCAGCGATGCCATCAGATCGCACAGCTCAAAGGGAGACTGCGCGGCAAGCTGAGAAGAACGGCCGATGACAACCATCACCAGGCGCGGTACGGAGCAAGCGAAGCCAAACAAGGCGGCCGGTAATCCATAGCCATACAGGCTCCACATTGCGCCGCGGTCATCTACATGTGCGCAGATCCGTGCAAAATTCAGGAAGAATAGAAGCATTGCTGCGAGCATGAATAGTTCTAACAGGAGATCGGAAATATTTTTAAAATTAATCGTGCGGGAGAAACGGAAGATCATGCGCGCCATAATCCAACACAGCGGCGCAACAGCAAGCAATTTGAATTGGGAATAGTCCAGCTTGCCTGTAATATAGTGATAGCCGAAAAAGAGAAAAAACACACAGCTAAGCACTGCAAACAGCACTTCAAAAATCAAGGCAAAGCCGCCGGTTTTGATGAGGTAAAGGAATAGGCTCGTGTTTTGCTGTATCACAAGCGCGTTGCGCTCCGAGAGAATATTCAGGAAGTTTTCGGTTTGAGAAATGGCATCCACCACCAGCGAAACAGCGAAGAGAAGCGATACGGTGCCAAGGCCGATATTTTTCCGTTTCCACAGCCGCACAGGTACATCTCCGCTCAAATAGGAGATTACCACCAGCACAACCGTGCATACGGCGAGCAGAATATACAGCGTGGGGATCGTGGCGCTATGACCGGTATAAAAGCCGGTTTCCGGCTCGATTAGACGCATCAGCTGATAGGTGCGCAGCGGCAAAACGGCCACCAGCCCGCGGCGAAAATACATAGAACGGCCATCATTGGGATAGATTCGAAACGCCCTTTGAGCTTGAGCTTCATAAATCAATCACTCCTGCTTTTTGATGCGGAACAAGCCATTGTCATATGGTTCCGCGCAAATGGGATATGTGTTATAAGGTTTGCGTTCAGGTTTGTTTGCCCGATCCATAACTGGGCCAGCCGGTTGCCCGGCTCAGGCCGTTAGATCCGCTCTTCTGTGGGAACATAAACCGAAGAGTGCGGCTGTGCCTCCGTGCGCTGTGTGATTGGGGTGTAGACACCGGGGAGAGAAACGCTTTTGTAGGCCGGGCGAATGATCCGGCCGCCGCTGATGAGCTCTTCCATCCGGTGTGCAGCCCAGCCGGCCATGCGGGCAACGGCAAATAGGGGTGTGAAGAGATCCACAGGGATGCCGAGCATCCGGTATACCAAGCCGGAATACAGGTCCACATTGGCGCACACACGCTTTTTGTTCCCTTTCTCACGGGCAAAAATTTCAGGCGTTAATCGCTCAACCAGCTCGATGGAACGGAACTTTTCCTCAAACTCTGTGCCGGATGCAAATTTACGAGCCTGTTCCTTAAGCAGCACGGCGCGCGGATCAGAGAGCGTATAGACAGCGTGCCCCATGCCGTAAATCAGGCCGCTGTGGTCTCCAGCCTGCTTATGAATGATTCGCTTGAGAAAATCGGCCACCTGACCCTCATCCGTCAGGTCGGATATCTCTTGCTCCATGCAGTCCAACATTTGGGTTACCTTGATGTTGGCGCCACCATGGCGGGGGCCTTTGAGGGAGCCGATGCCTGCGGCGATGGCGGAATAAGTATCTGTTCCGCTGGAGGTGAGCACCCGAGTGGAAAAGGTGGAATTGTTGCCGCCGCCGTGTTCTGCATGCAGCATCAGGCACAGATCCAGCAGCTTTGCCTCTTCATCGGTAAACTTCCGGTCAGAACGGATGGAGTTGAGGATAAATTGAGCGGTGGTATGTTCCTTTCGGATCGGATGGATGTACATGCTCTTATGATAATAATGCCGGCGTTTGACCTGATAGGCATAGCTCATAATGGTTGGAAGCTGGGCAACGAGCTGGATGGATTGCCGCAAAACATTTTCAATGGAGATATCATCCGGCTGCTCGTCATAGGAATAGAGGCCAGCACGCAGCGCGCCAGCTTATTCATGATATCCGGCGAGGGCGCCTTCATAATCATATCCTCAATAAAATCTTCCGGGAGCTCGCGGCACTGGGCCAAGGTCTGCGTAAAGGCTGTGAGTTGCGCCTGCGTGGGCAGCGTGCCGAACAGGAGCAGCCAGGCAACCTCTTCATAGCCGAAGCGGTCCTCCGCTTCGCAGCCATGCACCAGATCAAGCAGATCTATCCCGCGGTAAATCAGGCGGCCGGGCACCGGTACGCGCTCTCCGTCGCTGACATAATAGCCCTGCACGTTGCAGATACGGGTGAGCCCTGCCATAACGCCTGTGCCATCTTGGTTGCGCAGTCCGCGCTTGACGGAATAACGCTCGAAGTCGGCAGGGTTGATGGAGTTATTTTTGCCAAGCTCCTTGCATAAATTGGAAAGAGAATCGTTGGAAAGGGGGGAGATATAGTTTGCCATTGGCATCACCGCTCTAAAAAATATAATCGTTCATAATATTGTATAACGCTGACAGGGTAAAGTCAAGGTTTTCAATGAGAGCCTGCATAGGTGGCTGGCGTGGAGCAACCTCCACACGCCGCCCCTGCGATTGGGAAAGGATGAATAAAATGCGCAGATATGGAGTTTTGTGTATGGTACTGCTGCTGATTATGGTGGTTACGCCACTGCTGGCGATGGGGGAGAACGCCGCTCAAATTCCGGACAGCCTCTCTCCTGGAGATTCCGCCGGAGAAGGGCAGAAGGGGCAGGCGGGGGAATCGGGGACGATGAAGGTGCTACGCGCTTCCAGCAACCGAGTGGAGACAATGAGCGACTTGGAATATGTGATCGGAGCAGTCAGTGCGGAAATGCCGCCAACCTACCATACGGAAGCGCTCAAAGCGCAGGCGGCTGCCTGCTACACCTTTGCGCTGCGCAGCCGCAACGAGCAGCTGAAAAAGCCGGACGACGCGCTATCCGGCGCCTATCTCAACGACGATAGCTCACAGCACCAGGGCTTTATCAGCAAGGAGGAGAGCCGGGAAAAATGGGGCGACAAGTTCGACACCTATTATAAAAAAATCAGTGAGGCCTGCGAGGCAGTCGTCGGCAAGGCGATCGTATACGATGGAGAGCCAATTGTCGCTGCTTTCCATGCCATATGCAGCGGGCAGACGGAGAGCGCGCAGGTGGTTTGGGGGAAGGATCTGCCGTATCTCCAATCTGTGCAGAGCACAGGAGACCGGCTTTCACCGGACTATGCTTCCACACTTTCTCTCACAAAGGATCAATTTAGCACAATGGCCAAAAAGCTGGGCGAGGTTTCTCTGGAGGATGACGCATCCAAATGGTTTGCAAGCCCGGAAACTTCCAAGGCGGGGACGGTTACGGCCATCACCATCGGAGGGCAAAAGGTGACCGGGCAGCAGGTACGTGAGGCCTTTGGCCTGCGCAGTGCATGTTTTACCTTGGAATATAAAAATGACCGGTTCACCTTCCACGTCAGAGGCTATGGCCACTGCGTGGGGATGAGCCAGTATGGCGCGGATTATATGGCCCGACAGGGCAGCTCCTGGGAGGAGATCGTTCAGCATTATTACAAAGGGGTGGAGATCAAAGAACTGTGAACCTACTGATCAGACTTTGCCAACACCTGTTCCATCCGGGTCATCAGCTTTTGCGTGCGCGGGAAGCTTGACGCGCGCGAGCTTCTCCGAGCAATTGAGCAGGGCCGCCAGTTGGGCGGTGTTGCAGCCATGGGCATATTTTAAAGTAAGCGCGTAGCGGTAATCGGGAGGCAGGCAGCGGATCACTTGCAAAATCGTTTCCTCCTGCTCCCGGCGCAATAGCAGCACGTCCGGACGATTCTCCTCATCCTCTGGGTCGGAATCCAATTCCATCATCTCTTCTAAAGACGATTCCTCCTGGGTTTTGTTGCGCTTGCGCTTCATATCGTAGGAAATATTTTTAATGACCGTTATCAAAAATGCGATCGTTTTGTGCTCGTCTGACTCGTCAATTTTATCCAGGCAGCTGATGATACGGATAAATGTTTCCTGCACGGCATCCTCCGCAAGGTGCTCGTCAAACAGAATATTCTGCGCCGTATATTTCAGGCAGCGTTCATATTGGTGGAAGAGACGTTCAAATTTATCACGCTCCTCCTGTGTGTCAATGAGAGAAAGGTAAAGGGTAAGCACGCTGCCACCTCGCTTGTTGTCTGAGTAAAATCCGGGTGTTTAACAGGCCGCTTCGCATTCGTTTTGGCATGGATTATTTTAGCATGCTTCCCGGGAGAAGGCAAGTTTCGAGTGGAATAAATCCAATTCGACCAGTTTTGGGGGCAAAATAAGGGCGCGCTGCAAATGGTGGACATACCTGCTTTGCAGCGCGCCAGTTTTATGGCGCCATATTAAGTTCTTTTGCTGAGAATCCTGGCGGAGTTCAGTACGGCGAGGATCGTAACGCCTACATCGGCAAATACAGCCGCCCACATACCTGCAAGGCTCAGCGCGCCAAGCAAGAGCACAATACCTTTTACGAGGAGCGCAAACGTGATATTAAACCGAATGATCCGCATGCAGCGGCGGAAGAGGACGATTGCCTGTGGCAGCTTAGAGGCTGATTATTCGTTAAAACAACGTCGCCCGCTTCGATAGCCGCATCTGTGCCGAGCCCCATTGCAACGCCGACATCCGCGGCGGCAAGCACGGGGCGTCATTGATGCCATCGCCGACAAAGGCGGTCACGCCGTTTTCCCGTTTGATCTGTTCCAGGATC
>ENA-OUNI01001224-OUNI01001224.1-human-gut-metagenome-genome-assembly--contig:-NODE-1224-length-10354-cov-1.738829_pt1 | contig 10354 bp, 15 predicted proteins | sample MGYA00242499_ERZ504580 | MGnify/ENA primary metagenome ERZ504580 (study PRJEB26092, sample SAMD00036315) | human gut metagenome | host: Homo sapiens | study: EMG produced TPA metagenomics assembly of... | reverse complement strand
CCAGCGTCCCAGGATAAAAGTGCGTCCAGCATGGCGCTTACTTTCGGAAGGAGAACAGGCCCTTCTTCTCATAAGGGGCTGACTGGATGGAAAGGACCTGATAGCCTGTGGCGGAGATCGCACCGCGCAGGCGTCCTCGTCCAATCTATTCTCACACAGAATCTGCGTCTGCCCTTTGCTGTGAGACGAGGTGACCTTTTTAACGGGAAATGCCTTGCGGATCGCGTCGTTGACATGGGCTTCACACATAGAGCAGGCCATTCCTTCCACCACGATGGTATATTGGAGCATAACAGTTTCCTCCTCATTTTGTTAGTTTTAGCTAACCTCTCAGCAAAATGAAACGCCAAAGAAACAGTTTTCAGGTACCTCGCGTATCTGAACTCCTGATTTTGGCGCCCAGAAGTTAGTTCTTGCTAACCCAATAATAGCATAAATCTCAAGATTCTGCAAGTCTTTTGGTGGGCGAAGCAATCATAAGTGTGCGTTTACAGCCAATCTATCCTGCAAAAGCGCAACTGTTCAAGAGATGAAAAGGTGGTATGCTCTACTTGTATTTAGGTCAGATTTTGTAGGTCAGATTTTTACCCGCGAGGGGCCAATGCGCCCCGAGCGGAGACTTGTCAGAACCTAAATACCGGACCGACCACGCACAAAAACCGCAGTTGCCCCATTCAGGGGTGGCTGCGGCTTTTTTTGTGCATCAAACACAGAAAGGAGACAGACCATGAATGAGCACAAGCAAACTGATGAAGGTCACCTACTACGACCCCAAAAGCCAAATCCGCCTCCTCTGCTACGCCGACACCGTAGTATGGGACACCAAACCCACGCCGACCCTTACCGCTTTGCGGTTTGGCGGCTACCCGGAGCGTGTGCAGGGACTCGCAGACGCAATTTATGGCGGGGCTACCATCGAAATCGAGGACGGTAAAGACACCTACTCCTTGAAAACCCTCACCAGGCAGTACCGCCGGGAACTTAGCCATGACGGAGTGTACGCAGAGGCTACCCTGATCGCAGAGGATGACGGCCAATCCGCCAAACAGAATGCTGGCGACAAGGATGAGCCGGACAAGGACAAGAACGACGAGGACGACGATCAAATCCAGCAGGATCTCCCGCCGCGCAATACCTACATTTTCTGCACACCGGGGGAACGCCGGGAGTTGTTCGACGCGGTGGACCAAAAGACCGCCGTTCCCATGATCCCGGAGTACCAGGATTATGTCCTCACGGAACTGCAAAAGAGGAATATCCTGCGGCCACTTCAGGTCAAGTCCCTGTCCCGTAAGCTGGAGGCGTGGCTTCTGCGCTGTGAGGAGAAGGACAAAAACATCGTCGCGGTCATGGAGGATGGACTCAAAAGCGGAGCGATCTCCATTCCGGGTGCGACCGTCGGCCTAAACCCGCTGGACGAAATCAACTCTATCACGGAATACCTCAATACCTTCGGCGTTACCGTGGCGGAGCGGATCAAGAAGCTGTTCGTACCGCTCTTTGACCCTGCAACGGAATCTCTGTCCCCGGAAGTGCTGGCAATCAACCAGTACATTGAGGATCACGCCGGCTATCCCCTCTACGACGCCCAGCTTGCGGTGGCAGAGGCCATCAAGCGCCAGCTGGAGCGGAGCAAGGTGGGGCTCATTGTGGCAGAATGCGGCTCTGGAAAATCTAAGATTGGAGCGGTATCCATCGCCGCAACGGCTGCGGGACTTCTTTCCCACCAGATGTCCGTCAAGGTGAGCAAGACTTTTAACCTGATCCTGTGCCCCTCCCATGTAACCGAGAAATGGGTGCGTGAACTGGAGGAGACCGTACCGAATGCCTTCGCCGCCGTAGTCCATACCCCTGCGGAGCTGGATCACCTGTACCAGATGTTTGAGCGGGGGAACAAATTCTGTTTCGCCGTCCTCTCCAAGGAAAAGGCCCGGGATGGCTACATGAGGGCCCCGGCGGTCATTTACCGGCCGTGGAATCGCGAGGCGCTTCCCATTGAGCGCAATCCTCCGCTTCACGATGGGGCGGACATAGACGGCAACCCGCACAAGCCGGTGTTCTGCTGCCCGGAGTGCGGCGCCGTGGTCATGGCCGAATTTACACAGGACGGCGTATCCTATCGGGTCCCGGCCAAGTCCTACTATTTTCGGCGGGAGCACAGCGGCAATCACAAATGCGCCGCCTGCGGCGCCCCTCTGTGGTCAGCCCTGAATCCGGATGCCTGGCGTAGGCAGAAAAAGTGGGCCAAGATCGGGGATTACGGCTTTGTTTACCGCCCGCTGGTCTATGAGCACTTCAAAAAGCCGGCGGAGAGGGTCAGCTCCAGAAGCTCTATGAGATTCAAGACCACCCGGACGCCTGCTTTCCGGCCAGAGGCGCTTACCGCGCTTATGCGCTGAGCTCCTACATCAAACGCAAGTACAAAGGCAAAATCTATGGCCTGATTGTGGATGAACTTCACGAATACTCCAATAAGTCGGGCCAGGGAGAAGCCATGGCCGAGCTCTACGGCACGGCAAAAAAGGTGGTAGGCATGACCGCCACCCTGATCAACGGGTACAGCTCGGGGATATTCCATCTCCTCTACCGGATCTGCCCCGCACAGATGCGCAAGGACAACAAACGGTATGAAAATCCCTCCAAATTTGATGCGGAGTACGGCGTGATCCAGAACACCTATGTGGAACAGGAGCCGGAATACAATTCCAACCGCCGTACCGTGCAGAGCAAGAAGAACTCCCGGCTTCTGCCGGGCGTCTCGCCGCTGGTCTATTCCCGCTTCCTGCTGGACAAGGCCGCGTTTCTTTCCCTGACCGACATGGGCAAGGACCTGCCGGAGTACGAGGAGATCCCTGTTGCGCTGAAGATGCCCGCAGCGGTGGAAGCAGAGTACAAGGAAATCGAAAAAGAACTCAAATTTGTCCTGAAAAATGACAAAAAGGCCGCAAAGAAAATTTTGTCCGCCTATCTCAATCTTCTGACCGCCTACCCGGATCAGCCCTATGAGCAAAAGCCCGTTTATCATCCTTTGGACGGCCACCCGATTGTAACACCGGAAGACACAGTGCTCCCGGTACAATCCTCCCTAAGGATGAAGAGGTGCTGAATATCGTGGAGCGGAAGATTGCCGCAGGGGAAAAGGTGCTCATCTACACCAACTGGACGCGGCTGGACAGCCAGATGAGGCTTCAAACGCTGCTAACCGCCCGTGGGTGGAACACCATCTTATGCCGGCCAAGGTCAAACCGGCAAAGCGGGAGCAATGGGTAGCGGACCGGCTCAGCGCCGGGCTCCAGGTCCTGATTGCAAATCCGACCTTGTGCAAACGGGCCTTGACCTGAACGCTTTTACCACGCTGATCTTTTATGACACCGGCTATAAGCTGTTCACACTGAGGCAGGCCAGCCGGCGGAGCTGGCGGATCAACCAGACTGCCCCGCGGGTAGAGGTCTATATGTTTTACTATCGGGACACCATGCAGCACAAGGCGATCAAGCTCATGGCCTCCAAGCTGGCTGTGGCGGGAATTATCGAGGGCTCGTTCTCAGAGGAGGGCCTTGCCGCCATGTCCGAGTGCGAGGATATGACCACCCTGATGGCCAAGGAGCTGATGCTTGGCATCAAGGACAGCGTGGAGGATGTTTCCGCCATGTTCAAGCGCATGGCAAATCTCAAACCTCAGGCCGCCGCATGGTCTATTTTCGCGGAGGCCCCCACCGCCCAGGATGAAACGGTACTGGTAAAGAAAGCAGTCAATGAGCCAATCGTGGAATTCACCTTTGGAAATCCAGTCCCGCTCCAGACGCCAAAGCCGGTTATCGCGGCAACACCTGTTTCGACACCTATGCCGAAGGCCGCAGTCAAGCCCCACGCAAAGCGCAAGTCGGCCAAGGCTGTGATCAGTGAGGACCAGATCCCGCTGTTCAAAATTGCATAAAGGAGAATGACCTATGAATGATAATCCTTTTGAAATCAAGGAGGAAGCGTGCGCTTCCTCCCCGGACACCGCCGCTACCTGCTGATCCAGGCCGTAGACACGGAGACCGGGGAAATTGTTTGGGCCGTGGGCGACGACCAGATATGCGCCGTCACGCGTGCCGACTTATCCGAACGCCTGAAATCCGGTACAACGATGTTCTCATCCAGGAGTTTCCCTACAAGGAGAACACACCGGAGAGCGTCGGCCGCTGGCGCCCTCTGATTGAGGAACTGGTAAGCTCACGCTGGCAAAATACCGGACACTGGACGGCCTTGCCCGTGCATACCTCAGTGGGTCCCAGAGGAAACGGTTTTGCCGTTCCCCCGGCAGGCTCTTGAGAGCGCCGAGCACATCATTTTCCACGACAATGGGATCTGCGAGATGATTCCGCGTGCGGGCAGTTCCAAGGCAAACATCGTCCCGCCCACCGCCGCTGATTGTGGGGAGGAGTGCTGAAATGCTCGTTCATGTCAAACGCGATGAACTCCTTGCCATCGCGCCCAGACCGCAAAGGCGGCGCCGAAAACCGCAACCTCAGAGGCAGTCCTGGGCATTCATGTAGAGGCGGACAGCCGAAGGTCCATGCTCACGCTGACCGCTACCAACTACGAAATCGTGATCCGCGCCTCCATGGGCGCCTCTGTGGAACAGTCCGGAAGCGTTGTCATCAGCGCCGCCTTATTCCCCGCGGCCATAGCCAGCCTTCCCGAACAGGATGTGGACCTGGAGACGGAACATCCCGGCCAGCTGACCATTCGCTCCGGCACGCACGATTTCGCCTGTCCGCGCTCTCCGGGGACAAGTACCCCATGCCGGAGCTCCCCTTTCCGGACGACACCCTGCCTGTCAGCGGGCTTCGTTCGCTGGCGCGCAATACACTGTTCGCCGTTGCGGAAGATGGGGTGCCCTCGCCGCCCATGAAATGCGTCCGGCTCCATGTCGGACCGGACGGACTGAAAGCGTCCGCCTCAAATGGCTTTTGCATCATGGAGGCAGATGGCGATAAGCAGTGCAAAGGCAGATCGAGCTGCTGCTGCCTGCCCGATCTCTCAAAGTCCTGGCCTCCCTCTCAAATGACAGCGATGTTTACGAGATGGGGGTGACTGGGAAAAGCCTGGTGTTCTGGAGCGGCACCTTGCTCTTTTCCGCCCGGCTGGTGGAAGGGAAATTCCCGAATACCAGCGGTATTTTGAGCAGTTCAAGTGCCAATACTCCGTCCATCTGGATGCCGCCGAGTTTATCCGCGCCCTTGAGGTCGCAGAGTCCGTCTCGGAAAGCAACCACCGGGTCGAGCTTACCTTTGGTGAGCATGAGATTACGGTAAGCGCCGAAAGCGCCTGCGGCAGATCTTCCGCCCCGGTCAAGGCCCTGGTGCTCAATGCACCCAAACAGCCATTTTACTACAACTCCAGGAAACTGCTAGAGTATTTGCGCCTGGAGAAGGAGAAGATCACGCTGGAATTTGACAAATTCGGCCTTCTCGTGGTCCGTTCCGGCTCCACCCGGTATGTGCAGTCTCCCATGAGGGCGCCTGTTCAGGCGGCTGAAACCGGCAAGGCGGCGTAAGAAACGGAGGCGATCCATGCTATATGAAAATTCCCACGATCTGCCGCTACTGCGGCGGAAAATCATCAAGTCCACGACCCGGGCGCTCTACCCCAAAGGCAGCGAGCCGATTTATCTGTGCGTCAACTGCAACGCCTATGTAGGCTGTTACCCCCGACGGAAGCCCAATGGGGAAAGTAGCCAACACGGTCCTGCGGCTAAAGCGTCAGGAGACACATCGGATCTTCGACCGCTTTTGGCGGGAGCAGGGCTGGACGCGGAGCGCGGCCTACCGCTGGCTGGCGCAAAATCTTCACCTGAAGGAACACGAAACCCACATCGGCATGATGGAAATGGACGAATGCGAACAGGTGATCCGACTGTGCCGGAAATACGGCAAACACAAAAAGGAGGCGGCATAATGCCAACTTGTCAAAAGAAAGATCAGCTCTGCCGGTGCATCGACTGGCCCGATGAAGATTTCGATGTGGAAATCGACCACTTCATCCGAAACTTTGAATTTCTCCATGTAGAACTGGAGTACGCTTCCCTGGACGCAAGGGAGCCTGTCCGTGTGTGCAGAATCGGCCGGTGCCGCGTGTGCGGGGGCCGTATGTGCGACGGCACAACACTGCCACCCGAAAAAACAGTCAGAGAACTGATGCCGACAATCTGCCTTTTGGCCGGTCTGGCGTTCCAGCAGTTCGGGTATCCTCTTCCGGCCGGAACGAGCAGCTTTCGGGAAGTGTTTCCGACGCTGTTTCACGAGGAGGACCAAGCCTTTGCAAAGCAATGGCTCTCGGAGCCAGAAGGCTGGCATCTTATGGAGCTGTGCTGCGGCGACGGAAGCGGGGGTACGGAGAGATGAAGAAAAAGAAGATCACCTTTTCTGAGCCCAACTGCCGTTTCGGTGCCCGCATTTCAAGAGCGTCGGGTCTGTGCTGAACGAAACCTGCTACTGCATGAAAAAGGGCAAAAAGGGCAGGCGTTTGGGGAAGAAAGACCTGAAACGCAGACCTCCCGAATGGTGCCCCCGCCGCCTGAAAACACCCGTCTGCCGTATCTACGGCTTCAAGGACGAGATGCACGAGGCCCTGGAGCTGGATAACCGGCTGAACTTTGAGCCGGACAAACACGATTGGTATTTTCCATCGTCCCACCACTACCAGCTCCAGAGCGAGTTTCCACTGGGCATGACTGCTGAGCAGTTTTACAACGCGCTCCAGGAGGAGCCGGTGGAGAGTGTGCTCAACGGCACGCCGCTGAAAAATGGCGAATTGATCGAAATTGACGACGGCCTGGCTTCTCATTTCTTCTACTGTTATAGCCAGAGTACCGTCCTTCCGGCAAAGGTGTTCGGCCTCGAACATGAGGGAGGCGCGCACCATGCCTGAGCACACCGCCGCTCCAAGTGAGCAGACAGCACCCATGCGGCTTGCTAAAATCCTGGATAGCTTTATCCCGGGGATGCACGACACTCCCTGCAGAATCGCTATCTTTACCGATGGCCGCAAAATCAAAGTATTTGAAAAGGTCTATTTCCGCAGGCCGGCGTTCGATCCCCCGCTTCCGCAGACCTGGGAACGAAACTACTGGCTGGAGCGGTATCAGACTCCGCAGGCGGTGGAAAACCATCTGCAAAAAAATGGACTGTTAAAGGAGAATAGCCATGAATGAGCATCGAAACTGCACTTGTCCCGCCTCAAAGAGCGGGAGTTTCCAGATCGCCACAGACCATTACAGCCGCAACTTCATTCCTACGGGCTGGAAGCTGGAGTACACCTCTCTTGAACAGCACGAGCCACAGCGGTTTCTGTATATGACCGGCTGGTGCCTGCGCTGTGGTGGGCAGGACCTGCAAAGCGGCATATCTATCCCGGATGAGCTTTCCGGTGACGCTCTCCTGGAGCGTATCTATCGGGAGATGGAACACTACCGTCCCTTTGAACACCGGCGCAGTGACGGTACATACAATCGTAGCCTGTTAGGACGCGCAGCGTGGTACATGGAACAGGACGATCTCACGCTGGGCGAAAAAAACGCCCAGTTCCTCAAGCTGTTCCACGAGGAGGATCAGCGCGCAGTAGAGGACTGGATCTGCCGCAACCGGGCTGAGGAGCCCTATACCGTTCCCCGGCGGGACCGGAAAAGCACGCTGCTGTATGCCGTGCTGGAACCGGGCCAGGGCCAACGGCGATCTGAGGGAGATCGAGCCCATTTGGGACTACTATCTCCCCAACAAAAATGAGCCGCTGTCTCCGGATAAGGACTCCTATCTGACAAACTACGCCTTTTCCGCAGTATCTACCATAGACTTTGGCTGCGAGGGGATCTATGTGGAGCTGTTCCTTGAGGGACAGTTTGACGAGTCCGGAAATGACCGCTGCTCCATCGGCACATTCAAGACGCTTCGGGACGACGCCGAGGCCTGTCGGCTGATGGGTCAGCTGTGCGGGGTGTTGATGTACCATACAGCGAAATATGTCAACGAAAACCTGCACCGCTATACGCCAAAGCGGGAACTGGAAGCGGAGCTGCACAGAAAATCCGCCGTGACGGAAAGTACCAGTGAGGACAGCCGCCATGCCTGAGCCTTTGAGCAATCAATCCGGGGCGGAGCAGGAACTCCCCCAGTATATCGAATGCCTGCTGAGCGTCAGCGGGGACGCGGCGTTTCTCAACACCTTTGACAAGGCTTTTCGGAGCGGATGCGGCCCACAGTGGGCCGACCGCCCCCCAAACACCAAGCCCAGGTATTCGTTCCACGCGCTGTTTCCGGTGCCGGAGGAGATCCAGCGCCGCGGCTTTCTCAAGGCCGGACGCCTGTGGTGCGCGGGTTATTGGGAAGCCGGCGGAGACCTGTGTGAAATGCAGGTCAAACGGGTATTGGGAGAACGGCGCTACCGTTTCTTCGTATGGGACACGCTCCCCCAAAAATATGTTTCGCGTTGTCTCCCGGCATTATCCAACCCTGAAGTTTTGCTTGACCGCGCTTATCAAGGACGACAATTCCGTACTATGGGACAACGAATTGACCCTGCGCGAGTACATGATCGCAATGGGCAGTACATGGGAAGCTACCGCCGGAATGAAACCGATGCTTTCGCCCAAATAAGAGAAGGGATGGGTTTTCAGCCATGACCTTTTTAGAGTGCTGCCAAACTGTACGCGAACATGGGCTGCGTATGATCCGCCCGCGGGAGCATACTCCCGGATTGTATGACATACGCGAACCCTTTGAAGCGGGGGCCGGCTGGGTCTGGCTGGACGCGACCACTGCGAATGTCGTCTGCCAGATCTTCGACGCCCTCTCGCCGGACCGGCAAGAGACATTCAAGACCCTGCCGCATCCGTGATCCTGAAATTCTGCTGGAGGTCGCAAATGGCATATAGCCTTATCTGATCCGCAACACCAGAGACACCGATCTATACTATGCCGAGCACGGCGAAATAGCGGGTCCCGGGATGCCGTTGGCTATGACGAGCCGCTTCACGCCATGAAATTCCGCACTTATGAGGAGGCGCAGGCATACATCGACACCAGCTCCCGGAGTGGACAAGAGACTGCCATCGTCCGGCGGAGCTTACCGCCTCGCATTTTACCTGGCTCGGCTGTGGAATTACGGCTATGCTCCGCAGCGGCAAGCCGATCCCGGACCGCCTGCTGGCGCCGACGCCCGGCCGGCTTCGTCTCTGGAGATGCTAAAGGAGGAAAAACAAATGAGTCAAACACCGAGAAACAAGATGCTCACCCGGATGGAGGAAGTCCGGGCACAGGTGGCCGAGCGTGATGAGCTCATTGAGATCATCGCCATCGCCCTGCTCACCCGCAAGAATGTCTTTATCCTGGGCGATACCGGCCAGGCCAAGAGCGCCGTTATCAACCTGTTCCGCGCCGGCATCACCGGCACCAACCAGTTTGAGCGGCTGATGTCCAAGCAGACCGATGAAGAGGCGTTGTTCGGGCGTCTGGACCTCTCCAGCCTCATCCCCGGCGGCGTGCCGGAGGAGGTGTTGGAGAAAGACCAGCACTATCAGGAGCTGCGCCGGAAGCTGGAGACAGAACTTCAGACCGGTGGGCCGAACAGCGCAAGTCAACTCGCGGACCTGACCGCGGAGATGGAACAGTACCGTAAGGCGCTCGCTGAGCTGCACAGCGGCGAGCCCCGGATCATCACCAAAGGAAAGCTGCCGGACAGCCATATTGTCTTTTAGAGAGATTTTTAAGGCGTCCGACGGTATCCTCAACGCCCTCCTGACCGCGCTCAACGAGCGCCGGTACACCAATGAGGGCAAAACCATCCACATCCCCACGATCTCTTTCTTTTCCGCCTCCAATGAAATTCCGAATTTCGCAAATCCGGAGGAGAAGATCCTCAAGCCGCTCTATGACCGGTTTGAGCTCAAGGTGGTCACTGAGTATGTGGAAGACAGGGACGCCCGCCTGACGATTCTGAAGCAGAAGCAGGCGGCGCAGGGCACGGCGCAAAATCCGTCGGCCGTCATTTCCCTGGCGGAGCTGCAGGCCATGCAGGACGAAGTGCTTCAGGTCCGCGTCCCGGACCAGGTAAATGAGCTGATGGACGATGTGCTGTGTGAGCTGCGCGGCAAGGGCATCCATATCTCTGACCGGAAATATTTTAACTACGCCCCTATCGCACAGGCAAAGGCCTGGCTCAGCGGCAGGGACACCGTGGAGCCGTCTGATCTGACCACGCTCTGCGCCTACCTGTGGACCGCTCCGGAGGAGCGGACTATCATCAATCCACCTTGGAGCGGATGTGCAACGATCCCCTCAAGGACCGGCTGGACACCATTCTGGCGGAAGCC
>ENA-OUNI01001223-OUNI01001223.1-human-gut-metagenome-genome-assembly--contig:-NODE-1223-length-10355-cov-9.415819_pt1 | contig 10355 bp, 10 predicted proteins | sample MGYA00242499_ERZ504580 | MGnify/ENA primary metagenome ERZ504580 (study PRJEB26092, sample SAMD00036315) | human gut metagenome | host: Homo sapiens | study: EMG produced TPA metagenomics assembly of... | reverse complement strand
CATGCTGATGGCGCTCGCTGCATCGGCCTCCAGGTCGTGGTGGCAGTGGCCGTTCTTCAGCGCGTCCACGAAGCTGCCGGCGGCCGTCGACGCGGCCATGGCATCGACCCGGGCGGACACCGGCGACATGATCGCCCGCGTGATGACCTTCAACGTCTACAAAGGCCATGCGGACGCGAAGGCCATCGTCGACATCGTGCGGGATCAGCGCGTCGAAGTGCTCGCGTTGCAGGAGACGACGAACGATTTCGTCAAGAAGCTCGACGAGGCGGGCATCCACAGCTATCTGCCGTATTCGCAGGTTTCGTCGTCGGACGGTGTCTACGGCAACGGCATCTGGTCCGCGACCGAGCTCGGGCGTCCGGTCGATGACGAGGTCGGGTCGAGCGCGTCGTTCATGCCGGGCGGCACCGTGACGTTCGGCGGCGGCAAGGCCCAGCTGCGATTCGTCTCCGTGCATACCACCGCGCCGATTCCCGGCTACTGGAGCCGGTGGAAGCGCTCGTTGGACGAGCTGGCATCCATGCGCTCGCGCGAAGGTTCGCGCTACGTGTTCATGGGCGATTTCAACGCCACGACCGACCACACGCCGTTCCGCAACATCCTGGGGAACCGGTTCTCGGACGCCGCGCGGCAGTCGGGGCACGGGTTCACGTTCACCTGGCCGTCCAACAAGCTGCCGCTGCCGCGGTTCGCCGGCATCGACCATATCGTGCTGGACAAGGACATCATCGCCGGTCAGATGCAGGTCAAGTCGGTCGCCGGCTCGGATCACGCCGCGCTGCTCGCCACCATCGTCGTGCAGTGACGGCGGTGACGGCCGGCTGATCGGGGCGGTACCTTACGGCGACGTTGTCATGTTGTGGTAGCGTCGGGTGATGACGGATGCCGCGTAGTGCGACGACGGTGCGTGGCACTACGGCGGTGCGTCACCACGCATATGGGGACATAGATGGTCTCGGCACGCCATCGTTGCGTCCATAAGTGCTCGCCCAAATGACGGCTGCGCGCACATATGGGCGCAAACCTCGTGTTTTCCGTCCATAAGTTCGCGCGGGCTTCGCCGTGGCGCGCGCTTATGGGCGCAACGTCCCGCGTAGGGTGCCCCGTCAGTCCAGGTTGGACTGGGTGCCGGCGGTGTCGGCGCTGTTGGCCTGCTCGGCCTGGGCGGCGTCGAGCTTGGCCTTGACCTCGTTCAGCAGGCTCTGCGCACGCTTGGCAAGCGCTTCGCCGATCTCCCACTGGCGCATGGACTGGTCGAGGTTCAATCCGCCGGCCTCCAGCGCCTGCACGGCCTGGATGAGCTTGTCGCGGGCCTCCTCGTACGGCATCTGCGCGATGGCCTCGCGCTCCTTGTCGGTCAGGCTGGTCGCCGGCTCGCTCGCCGCCGATGCGTTCTTGCTGGTCATGATGGTCTCCTTCTGTCGTGTATGCGTGTCGTATTCGATTGGATAACGGTCATATATATATGGTTATGCGGCTGATATCTGCCCCGCACTCTGCTGCCGTGCGGCACTCCGCTACTGGGCGGTGGCGGTGATGACCCCCTTGCGCAGCGTCAGCGTGAGATGGTCTCCCGCGCTCACCTTTCCGGCGTCGTCGATGACGTGCCCGTCGGCGTTCTGGACGACGGCGTATCCGCGGTCGAGCGTGGATTGCGGGCTGAGCGCGGTCAGGCTGGCATGCAGCTTCTCCACGGTCAGGCTGGCGTCGTCCACGATGCGCGTCAGGCCGATGTCCATGCGGCGGCGCGCGTCGTCGACGAACCGTTGGTACGGCTCCAGCATGGTCAGCGGCTGCGTCAGGCTGGGCCGGTTCGCGTACCCTTCGACCAGCCGTATCTCGTTGCCGACGCGCGCGTCGATGCGCATGCGCATGCGGTCGATGGCATTGCCGATCAGCTGCCACTGCTCGTGCACGTCGGGCACGACCTTCTTCGCCGCGTCGGTCGCGTCGAGGCCCGCAGGTCCGCCGCCAGGTCGATCAGCGTCCAGTCGTCCTCATGCCCGATGGCGGAGACGATCGGCGTCTCGCATCCCGCAGTGGCGCGCACCACCGCCTCGTCCGAGAATCCGATGAGGTCCTCGAACGAGCCGCCGCCTCGCGCCACGATGATCACGTCGACGTCCGGGTCGGCGTCTAGCCGGTGAATCGCCTCGACGATGGATTGCGGGCACTGCGGCCCTTGTACGAAGGCATGGACGATGTTGAACCGCACCGTCGGCCAGCGCAGCCGCACGTTGGTGATGACATCGCCTTCGGCCCGTGCGTGCGGGGCGCATATCAGTCCGATGCAGGAGGGGAATTCCGGCAGCGGCAGCTTGCGGTCCGCGTCGAACAGGCCCTCGCCCTTGAGCTTCATGCGCAACTGGTCGATCTGCTCCTTCAGTCCGCCGCCGGAGCCGATCTTGCGGATGTCGTCGCCGATGAAGCTCAACCGCGTCTGCTTGACCCAGATGTCGGCCTTGCCATGCACGACCACGCGGTCGCCCTGCTTGAATGAGGCGGCCTTCGAGGCGAACGCCCGCCAGCCGGACACGGATATGGCGATGTCCTCCACGTCATCGCGCACCGTAAGATACGCCGAGCCGGCGCGGCGCGTGTTGATCTCCGTGATCTGCCCGGCGATCCACGCGGCGGGCCAGCGCTCCACCGCGGTATGGAATTTCTGGCTCAGTACGCTGACCGGCCAGGGGTTGTCCGCGGTGGTCTCGGCTGCCAGGCGCGGCAGTTGGTCGAAGGGCTTGGGGATGCGCTCCCCGCCGCCCTCCGACGGCCGCTGCGTCGCGATTGCAAGGTCCTGTTCCTGATTCATGCCTTCAAGGTTTACGTACAGAAAGGACAAGTTTTTCTGCCTGCGAGAGCGTCGCCGTCGGACGGTATCATTGTTGGCCGGCTTTTCGGTGATGGTCTCGCCGCGACACGCTGATGACATACCGTGAAGTAAATCACACGGATGTTCTTTTCGGCTCTATTCCGCCGAAATGTGCATATATAGGATTGTTTTCGGCGTTTCCCCACTATATCTAGGGGTGGCATGTCGTATAGTCATCAGAGAACAAACAACTTACACACGTGTGATTTCGGCTCGGCGACCGCCGCAAGACATGCCGGGAATCACGAAAGGACAGGGATTAGGACATGGATGCTCTGCTGATGAACGCCAGTACCGCCACCTCCTCCAAGGTGCTGGTGGAGAAGCGTGACGGTCGCGTCGTCGACTTCGACCCGATAAACATCATCAGCGCCGTGAAGTCCGCCTTCGCCGACCTTGACAAGCAGGTCGGCCCGGAGGAGGAGAAGCTGATCCGCGGCTTCGCCGACCAGATCGAAGGCGAGATCACGGAGCGCTACAACGGTCCCGCCAAGATCGAGGACATCCAGAACCTCGTCGAGCACGCCCTGATCGACGCCCACCTGTACGACGTGGCCCGCGCCTACACCAACTACCGTCTCGACAAGGACATCCAGCGCGCCAAGGCCACGGACGTCAACGAGGCCGTCTCCCGCTTCATCAACCAGGATCCGACGCTGATCCACGAGAACGCGAACAAGGATGCCAACGTCTACGCCACTCAGCGCGACCTGCTCGCCGGCGCGTCTCCAAGGCCGCCGCGTTCAACATGCTGCCCCCGGCCGTCGCGAACGCGCACATGAAGGGCGACATCCACTTCCACGACGCCGACTACTCGCCGTTCACCGCGCAGTCCAACTGCTCGCTGCCCAACTTCTGGGACATGCTCGCCAACGGCTTCACGCTCGGCAACGCGCCGATGGCCTCCCCGAAGTCCATTGCCATCGCCGCCACGCAGATCACCCAGATCATGAAGGACGTGGCCTCCAGCCAGTACGGCGGCCAGACCGCCAACCGTGCCGACGAGCACCTCGCCGCCTACGCGAAGAAGGACTACGAGAAGTTCCTCGAAGAGGCCCGCGAGACCATCCCCGACGGCATGCCGGTGGAGTTCGCCCGTCGTCAGGTCGAGAACGCCAAGGCCAACGAGCCCGCCAAGCTGCACTTCGGCTCCCGCGAGCCGCTGCCCATGGACACGCCGTTCCACACCGACGTCGATGAGCTGGAGCAGGAGCGTGAGATCCTCGCCAAGGTCCGCACACGCAAGTCCATCTACGACGCCATGCAAACGATGGAGTACCAGATCAACTCCAACCGCGTCTCCAACGGCCAGACCCCGTTCGTCACCGTCGGCTTCGGCCTGGGCACCGACTGGTTCGCCCGCGAGGTGCAGCGCGCGATCCTGCTCAACCGCATCCGCGGCCTCGGCAAGGACCACCACACCGCAATCTTCCCGAAGCTCGTGTTCACCGTGCGCCACGCGTGAACGCCGACCCCGGCGACCCGAACTACGACCTGAAGCAGCTCGCCCTGGAATGCGCCACCAAGCGCATGTACCCGGACGTCGTGTTCTACGAGAACATCGTCAAGATCACCGGCTCCTTCAAGCGCCGATGGGCTGCCGCTCCTTCCTGCAGGGCTGGATCAACCCCGAGACCGGCAAGGACGAGGAGGATGGCCGCATGAACCTCGCGTCGTTTCCGTGAACGTGCCGCGCATCGCCATCGAATCCCACGGCAGCAAGGAACGTTTCTGGAAGCTGTTCAACGAGCGCATGGAGGTCGCCCACCAGGCGCTGCAGTTCCGCATCATGCGCTGCAAGCAGGCCACCCCGGTCAACGCGCCCACCCTGTTCCGCTTCGCGCCTTCGGTCGCCTCGGCGCGAGCGGCAACGTCGACACGCTGTTCAAGAACGAGCGCGCCACCGTGTCGCTCGGCTACATCGGCCTGGCCGAGGCCACCGCCGTCTTCTACGGCAAGGACTGGATCCGCGACCACGGCTGGGACCCGCAGGGCAAGGAGTTCGCGCTGTCGATCGTCAAGCGCATGAGCGAACTGTGCAAGCAGTGGAGCAAGGCCGAAGGCTACCATTACTCCGTGTACTCCACGCCGGCCGAATCCCTCACCGACCGCTTCAACCGCATGGACCGCGAGAAGTTCGGCCGCATCGAGGGCGTCACCGACCACGACTTCTACACCAACTCCTTCCACTACCCGGTGTGGCTGCAGCCCACCCCGATGGAGAAGCTCAACTACGAGAAGGACTTCCCGTACTTCGCGTCCGGCGGCTTCATCAACTACTGCGAGTACCCGTGCCTGCAGGACAACCCGAAGGCGCTGGAGGCCGTGTGGGATTACGCCTACAACATCGGCATCGGCTACCTCGGCACCAACACGCCGATCGACCACTGCTTCGTGTGCGGTTTCCAGGGCGACTTCGAGCCGACCGACGAGGCTTCAAGTGCCCCGAGTGTGGCAACTGCGACCCTGACAAGTGCAACGTCACCAAGCGCACCTGCGGCTACCTCGGCAACCCGGTGCAGCGCCGATGGTGCATGGCCGTCACGAGGAGATCTCCCACCGCGTCAAGCACATGAGCGGCGAGACCGGTCACGTGACGCTGGCGGACGGCTCCGAGCGCGAGTGGTTCGAAGAGGCCAAGTAACTGCCGGTACCGCGCGTTGTGCTGTCCGCGAGGGTCGCCGGTATATGTTGTCTGACACACTCAAGGCCGTTCGGCCGAGCTTACGGTCAGACAACATATACGGCGACCCTCGCTCGTTGCGCGCAACGTTACGGTTGGACAGGGAGGATGATGATGGACAGGAAGTCGACGTTGCATGATTTCGCGGCCGGCGAGACCGGCCGCGGACCCGGAGTGCCGTCATCACTGACCAACAACCCCCGTTCCGGCCAGTGGGACGGGCGGCGCATGTCCAAGCGCATGATCGCCGACTACAAGACCTTCATCGTCACCGACGGCGAAGGCGTACGCAATTCGCTGTACGTCTCCGGCTGCCCGTTCCACTGCGTCGAATGCTTCAACTCGTCGATCTGGGATTTCCAGGCCGGCCACGAATACACGCAGAAGCTCGAAGACAAGATCGTCGACGACCTCAAGGCGCCGTGGATCCAGGGCATCACGTTCCTCGGCGGCGAACCCATGCTGAATACGCCCGTCCTGTTGCCGCTCGCCCGGCGCATCCGCGGCGAGTTCGGCCACGACAAAGACATCTGGTGCTGGACCGGCTACACGTGGGAGGAGCTGATGCGTCCCGGTGAGACGCCGGACAAGCTCGAACTGTTGCAGCTCATCGACATCCTCGTCGACGGCCGCTACCTCAAGGACCAGCACGACTCCCTCCTGCAGTTCCGCGGATCCAGAAACCAGCGCATCCTCGACGTGCCGCGTTCGCTGGCCGCCGGCAGGCCTGTCGTCTGGGCCAAGCTCCACGACCAGGAGCGCGACATCCCCGAAATGTACCTCAAGGATCGCGAGGCCGGCGAGGGCGCACAGGCGTCGTGACGGCGCCGCCGGCCTTGCCATCCATCCAGTGGATTCGATGCCGTCGGCCTGATCGCGGCCATCCTGACAGTCTCGCCCGCCATCGGCATGGCCTTGCTTCTCCCCGCATTCATCTGGCCTCGCGTGAGTCCGCTGTTCCATGTGATGATGCTCTGTTTCCGGGAAAGGTGCTCGCGCATGCTGGGCACCGGATTGGGGAGGACGACTCTGTATATGCGCGGCGTGCGGGACGGCGTGGTCGACGTTTTCGCGGGCAGCGGCGTGCCCGGTCCGCTGGAGGTCTCGGATACTGCGGCCGGGGTATGGCCCTCCGTCGTCGCCGGTGTGGCCGCCATATCAGGGATTTGAGCGGGACTGGGGTGGTCAATAGCACTAGTCCATAAGACCACCAGCCTGCTGGCATGCTCGGCTCCCCCCCCCCGAATGCGCGATAATGGGGGTAACGCCGCAATCGTGGGGAAACCGTCGAGTTTCCGTTTTGCGTTTGTTAGCGAAATCACGCCATACGACGGCTCGTTAGGAGGGGTCTCGGACTACATTACATAAGGAAGTAGCGGGAAGTCCCGAATCGAAGACAGAGGTAACAGATGGTGGATACAGCGAATACCGCGGCCGAAAGCCACGATAGTAAGCCGTTGCGCGTGGGTCTGGATATCGGATCGACCACGGTCAAGGCCGTGGTGCTCGATCAGACCAATGCGCTCAATGACGTGCTGTTCTCCGACTACCGACGTCACCACGCCAACGTCCGCGCCACGGTGGCTGGACTGCTCAAGGACATCCATCAGACGCTCGTCGACCTCGGCCGCGGCGACGAGCCCATTCGTCTCGCCATCACCGGTTCCGGCGGCCTGACGCTCGCCGACAACCTGCACGTGCCGTTCATCCAAGAGGTCATCGCCGAGACCCGCGCGATCGACGAGGAATACCCGCAGGCCGACGTCATCATCGAGCTCGGCGGCGAGGACGCCAAGATCACGTACCTGAAGCCCACTCCCGAACAGCGCATGAACGGTTCGTGCGCGGGCGGCACCGGCGCATTCATCGACCAGATGGCCACGCTGCTCGACACCGACGCCTCCGGCCTCAACGATTACGCCAAGGACTACAAGACCCTGTACCCGATCGCGTCGCGTTGCGGCGTGTTCGCGAAGACCGACCTGCAGCCGCTGATCAACGACGGTGCCGCCAAGCCCGATCTGGCTGCGTCGATCTTCACCGCGGTGGCCACGCAGACCATCGCCGGCCTGGCTTCCGGACGCCCGATCCACGGCACGGTCATCTTCCTCGGCGGCCCGCTGTTCTTCATGTCCGAGCTGCGCGAGCGTTCCACCGCGCGCTCGCCGGCAAGGTCGACGAGTTCATCGTGCCGACCGACGCCCACCTGTACGTCGCATACGGCTCCGCGCTGATCGCTGGGGAGCCGGACGGCATCGACGTCGACGGCGTGCATTTCGAGCCGCGCACCTGTGGCGACATCATCGCCGCCCTCGACGACCTGAAGAACCTGCCGGCGAACACGCCGACCATGCCCCCGCTGTTCTCCTCCGACCAGGAGCACGAGGCGTTCAACGAGCGCCACCATCGCGAACACATCCACATCGGCACGCTCGAAGGCGCGAAAGGCCCGCACTTCCTCGGTATCGACGCGGGTTCGACCACCATCAAGGCGACGCTCGTCAACGACGACCGCGAGATCGTATGGTCCAGCTACGCCACCAACGAAGGCAGCCCGTTGACCGCCGCCATCAACATCGTCAAGAAGATCCAGTCCGAGCTGCCCGAAGGCGCGTGGATCGCCCGATCCTGCGCGACCGGCTACGGCGAGGGACTGATCACCACCGGCTTGCACCTGGACGAGGGCGTGGTCGAGACCATGGCGCACTACCGCGGCGCCGAAATGGTCAGCCCCGGCGTCACCGCTGTCATCGACATCGGTGGCCAGGACATGAAATACCTGGCCATCACCGACGGCGTCATCGACTCGATCGCCGTCAACGAGGCGTGCTCGTCCGGTTGCGGCTCGTTCCTGCAGACCTTCGCGCAGTCGATGGGTCTGACCATCCAGGAGTTCACCCAGGCGGCCCTCAACTCCGACCATCCGGTCGACCTCGGCTCGCGCTGCACGGTGTTCATGAACTCGTCCGTCAAGCAGGCACAGAAGGAAGGCGCGTCGATGGAGAACATCGCCGCCGGCCTGTGCTATTCGGTCGTGCGCAACGCGCTGTACAAGGTCATCAAGCTGCGTGACTCCGGTGAGCTCGGCGACACCGTCGTCGTGCAGGGCGGCACGTTCCTCAATGACGCCGTGCTGCGCGCCTTCGAGCTGCTCACCGAGCGCGAGTGACCCGCCCGAACATCGCCGGCTTGATGGGCGCGTTCGGCGCCGCCCTGACCGCGCGCATGCATTACGAGGACGTGGTCGACGACGCTGCCGAAGTCTCCGCGGGCCAGTCCGCCGATATGGCCGGCAGCGACGATGTCAGCGCGGAGCAAGACCACGAGGTCGTCATCGACGGCGTGCACCACACGGCGTCCAACATCCTGTCCGGCGACGACCTCGACAACATGTCGATGACCTCCGAGCGCGACGTGTGCAAGCTGTGCCAGAACCACTGCAAGCTCACCATCACCACGTTCGCCGACGGCTCGCGCTACGTTACCGGCAACCGATGCGAGCGCGGCGGCGACGCGAAGAAGAAGCGCTCCGGCAGGCCGAACCTGTACGACTACAAGTACAAGCGCTGCTTCGCCTACCGCAGGCTCACCGACAAGAAGGCCACCCGCGGCGAGATCGGCATCCCGCGTGTGCTCAACATGTACGAGAACTACCCGTTCTGGTTCACGCTGCTCACCTCGCTCGGCTTCAAGGTGATGATCTCCGGCCGCAGCTCGCACGAGCTGTTCGAGACCGGCATCGAATCGATCGCCTCCGAGAACATCTGCTACCCGGCCAAGCTGGTGCACGGCCACATCAAGTGGCTGCTGGGCAAGGGCGTCAAGAACATCTTCTACCCGTGCGTGAGCTACGAGGACAACCTTGTGCCCAATACGGACAATCACTACAACTGCCCGGTCGTGGCCAACTACCCGGTGGTGATCGGCGCGAACATGCCCGAACTGCGCGAGGACGGCATCCGCTACATGCACCCGTACTTCAACCTCGCCAACCACGAGCTCATGGTCGACCGCATCGTCGAGGAGTTCGCCTGGGCGAACGTGAGCCGCGAGGAGGCCGAGACCGCGGTCAAGGCCGCGTACGCCGAGGACAAGATCTTCAAGAACGACGTGCAGGAGGAAGGTTTCAAGGCGCTCGCCTACATGAAGGAGCACGACTGCCGGGGCATCGTGCTCGCCGGACGCCCGTACCACATCGACCCCGAGGTCAACCACGGCATCCCCGAGACGATCTGCGCGCTCGGCATGGTCGTGCTCTCGGAGGATTCGATCTGCGAACTGCAGCCGGGGGAGAACCTGCATCTGAGCGACTACCTGTCGGAAGGCGAGGAGGACCCGCGCAAGAAGAACGCGAACGGCTTCCGCCACGTCGGCGACCGCAAGGTGACCGTCTCCCGCATGCCGCTGCGCGTCACCAACCAGTGGGCCTACCATTCGCGGCTCTACGCGGCGGCGCATTTTGTGGCGTCCTACCCGGGTCTCGAACTCGTGCAGCTCAACTCCTTCGGCTGCGGCCTGGACGCCATCACCACCGATCAGGTGGCCGAGATCCTCGCCGACAAGGCTGACGTGTACACGCTGCTCAAGATCGATGAGGTGAGCAACCTCGGAGCGGCGAAGATCCGCCTGCGTTCGCTCAAGGCCGCCGTCGAGGAGCGCGAGGCCAACAAGCGGCGTCTGGCCGCACAGGCCCAGTCCCAATCCCGCCAGCAGGTGCTGCCGAACAAGCAGGACCAGCCGGTCGGCCCCAGTGCGGCCGAGCTTGCGGCGCAGCGTCAGGCCAAGGAGGAGCTCGCG
>ENA-OUNI01001222-OUNI01001222.1-human-gut-metagenome-genome-assembly--contig:-NODE-1222-length-10371-cov-2.361285_pt1 | contig 10371 bp, 18 predicted proteins | sample MGYA00242499_ERZ504580 | MGnify/ENA primary metagenome ERZ504580 (study PRJEB26092, sample SAMD00036315) | human gut metagenome | host: Homo sapiens | study: EMG produced TPA metagenomics assembly of... | reverse complement strand
ATGGCGGGACGTTCGGGATGGTCGGCGGTTGACTTTCTGGACGCCTGGGGCGCTGCGACGAGGCACATGAGCTTGATGTTCTTGATGCCTTTTCTTTGAGCAGCGTAATGGCAGCCGATGCACTGCCGCCGGTAGCAGCATAGGGTCGACGATGATGAAATCACGGTCTTCTACATCGGGCAGCTTGCAGTAGTATTCGACCGGTTCCAGCGTCTGCGGATCACGGTAGAGGCCGATGTGGCCGACTTTAGCCGTCGGGATAAGGTTGAGCATGCCCTGTACCATGCCCAGGCCGGCGCGCAGGACCGGGACGATGCCCAGTTTCTTGCCGCTGATCTGTTTGCCTATCATCTTGGCGACAGGCGTTTCGATTTCGACGTCTTCCAAGGGCAGGTCCCGTGTGATTTCATAGCCCATGAGCATGGTGATTTCTTCCAGGAGGTTGCGGAAATCCTTCGAGCCCGTTTCCTTTTTCCGCATGAGTGTGACTTTGTGCTGAATGAGCGGATGATCCATTACTTGTACGTGCATGTGTGAAATCCCCTTTCCTATTTATCCATTTCTGCAATCTTGGCGACGCGGACAGCGTGGCGGCCGCCATCAAAACCAGTGGAGAGGAAGATACGGACGATTTCTCTGGCCAGGCCCGGGCCGATGACGCGGCCGCCCATGGTCAGGATGTTGGCGTCATTGTGGCGGCGGCAGTATTCTGCCGAGAAGCAGTCGTGGCAGAGAGCGGCCCGGATGCCGTGGACTTTGTTGGCAGCAATGCCGATGCCGATACCTGTGCCGCAGACGAGGATGCCTCGGTCGAAAGTGCCGTCAGCGACGGCTTCAGCGACTTTCTTGGCAATGTCCGGATAATCGCAGCGTTCGCCCGTCAGGTGCCGTAATCGGTGAATTCAATGCCTTGTTCCTTCAAATATTCTTTGATGTTTTCTTTCAGGTCAAATCCGCCGTGATCGGCGCCGAGTACTAATTTCATAATCAATTCCTCCCATATATGCTGATAAATTCAGTTTTATTATACCCCTTTCGGAGTCATGTGAAAAGGTTTAACCGACAATGACCACGTGGCCGCCGGCAGCTTTCTTCATGCGGTTCATGATAGCCAGGCCCAATCCCTCATCGTCGATGCCTTCGGCCAGGATGATATCGACCTGGTCGCTGTCGAAGGACAAGAGGCCCGTGTAGAGCTGGTTGGCCAGGGCTTCCTTGTCGCCATGGCGGCCCCAGATATACATATCTTTATGCGGGAACGAGGCCCCTACTTCTTCGCTGACCAAAAAGCCGACGGTTTTGCCTTCGCCCTTGGCCTGGTCGTATAAGCCTGCAGTTTTCCGTCACCTTGTCGACAGGGCCGACGACGACGGTCATCGGTGCCGACGGCGCATAGTGGCGGTATTTCATGCCCGGCGCCTTGGGGACGCCCTTACCCGTGACCAGCGTCGTATCGAGCTGGACATGGGGTACGACTTCCTGAAGCATCTCGACAGTGACGCCGCCGGGACGCAGGATGGTGACGCCGTCTTCGCCGTTACATTCGACGATCGTCGATTCGACGCCGATGTGGCAGGGACCGCCGTCGATGACCATGTCGACGCGGCCGTCCATGTCGTGCATGACTTCTTCGGCCGTCGTCGGGCTGGGCCGGGTCGACAGGTTGGCGCTGGGACCGGCTACGGGGACGCCGGCACAGCGCAGGAAGGCCCGGCAGATATCGTGGTCCGGGCAGCGCAGGGCTACCGTATCGAGGCCGCCCGTCGCCGCATCAGGCACGATGGGCTTGCGCGGCAGGACGATGGTCAGCGGTCCCGGCCAGAAACGGTCCATGAGCTTCTGTGCCGTCGGTGGGATGACAGCCGCTGCCTGGCGGGCCCCTTCTTCGTCGGGTACGGTCAGGATGAGCGGGTTATCGCTGGGCCGGCCTTTGGCGACGTAAATACTGCGGCACGCGTCGGCGTCAAGGCCATTGGCACCGATGCCGTAGACCGTTTCCGTCGGAAAGACGACCAGGCCGCCGTCGCGGATGATCTGGCCCGCTTCTTCGAGGATGGCTTTCTGTTTCTCTATATCCGTAATTTCTACAAGTTTCGTCTGTTTCATCGTCTCTACTCTTTTCTGGAAAATACGAGGACCCTGTCGATGCCGCCGTAATCCTTGACGGTCTGTTCGTGGTCATAGGCGCCATGGCGGCAGAAAATAGCCGTCACGGCGTCGGCCTGGCCGGCGCCGATTTCGACGGCACAGTGGCCGCCGGCTTTGACGTAAGCCGGGCTTTCTGCGGCGATGCGGCGATAGAATTCCAACCCATCGTCGCGCCGTACAGGGCCAGGGCCGGGTCGTGGCGCACTTCCGGCTGGAGATGTTCCATATCGCCCTTGGTCAGGTACGGCGGATTGGACACCAGCCAGTCACAAGCGCCTTGCGGAACCTTAGTGAATAAATCGCTTTCGATCCAAGTCACGCGGCCGTCTAGGCCCAGGGTACGGCCATTTTCAGCGGCTATGGCCAGGGCCTTGGGCGAGATGTCGACGCCCGTCCCCGTGGCCTGCGGCAGATAGTGGAGCAGGCTGAGATGATGGCTCCGCTGCCCGTACCGATGTCGATGATAGCCGGCGCCGTCCCTTCGGCAGCTGCGACGACAGTCTCGACGAGCATTTCCGTTTCCGGCCTGGGAATGAGGACGTCTTCACTGACCTTGAACTCGAGGCCCATGAAGGCCTTGGTACCCAGGATATGGGCCACGGACAGGCGGTCAGCCCGCTGTTTGACCATCGCCCGGTAGGCGGCCAGTTCTTCACCGTTCATGGGTTCGTCATAATGGGCGTACAGGTAGATGCGCTCTTTATGCAGGACGTGGGCCAGGAGGATTTCCGCATCGAGCGCGGCGAATCGATGCCTTTGCCGGCAAAGTACTGTTGCGTCCATTGCAGCAAGGCACCGATAGTCCAAATCTTATTCATCTTCGGCTTCTTTCATCAATTCCGCCCGGCGGGCTTCGGCCAGGGCCTGGATGAATTCGTCGATATCGCCGTTGAGGATGTTATCCAGCTTGTACAGGGTCAGGTTGATGCGATGGTCCGTCACGCGGCTGCGGGAAGTTATACGTGCGGATACGTTCACTGCGGTCGCCCGTACCGACCTGGCTGCGCCGTTCTTCCGTCAATTCGGCATCGGCCTTCTGCTGAGCCTGGTCGAGGAGGCGGGCTTTCAGGACGCGCAGGGCCTTGGCACGGTTTTCCAGCTGGGACCGTTCATCCTGACATTCGACGACCATCCCCGTCGGGATATGGGTCATGCGGACGGCAGAACTCGTCTTATTGACGTGCTGGCCGCCGGCACCGGAGGCGCGGAAATAGTCGACGCGGACGTCGTCCATGTTGAGGTCGATTTCGACGTCTTCCGCTTCCGGCAGACGGCAACAGTTGCCGTCGACGTGTGGATACGGCCGCCGGCTTCGGTGACGGGCACGCGCTGGACGCGGTGGACGCCCGATTCATATTTCAACTTGCCATAGACGCCAGAGCCTTCGACGGAGAAGACGACTTCCTTGAAGCCGCCCAGTTCCGGGGCGTTGGAACTGATGATGCTCGTCTTCCATCCCGGCTGTTTTTCGATGTATTTCATGTACATGCGGAACAAGTCGCCGGCAAAGAGGGCTGCTTCGTCGCCGCCGGCACCGGCGCGGATTTCCATGATAACGTTCTTGTCATCCCGCGTCCTTGGGCAGCATGAGGACGTGCAGCTGGTCTTCCAGATCGGCCTGTTCCTTAGTAAGGCCGTTCATTTCTTCCTTGGCCATGGCGATGAGGTCGTCGTCGCTGTCGGGATCGTCGATGATTTCCTTGTCACCGTCGATGGTGCTGGTAATGTCTTTGTATTTGCGGAACGTTTCGACAATCGGCATCAGCGAAGCGTGTTCCTTGGTCAGTTTCTGCCATTCGTCCTGACGGGCGATGACAGACGGGTCGCTGATCTGCTGTTCCAGGTCCATGAATTTATTTTCTACGGCCTGGACTTTATCCATAAAAGAGCTCATAAGTTCCTCCTCATTTCAATTCGTTCGATTCATTTTCTTCATCAGCCGGCTTGGCGGCGTTGAGGGCTTCGATAGCCACTTCGATCTGGTCGGCATGGGTTCCCGCGTCGTCAGATACTGGAGCCACAGGCCCGGACGGAATAAGGCTTGAATGACCGGATTCTGGGTGCGGCCGGCGAGGCGTATCATTTCATAACTGATGCCGGCGACGACGGGCATGAGCAGCACGCGGGATGCGATGCGTTCGACGAGATTCGGCCAGCCCAGGAAGGCAAAGACGAAAATCGACACGACCATGACGATGAGCAGGAAATTCGTACCGCACCGCGGATGGAGGCGGCTGTGGCGCTTGACGTTCTCGACGGTCAGCTCTTCTCCCGATTCATATGTCCAAATGGTCTTGTGTTCGGCACCATGGTATTCAAAGACGCGGCGGATGTCCGACGTCAGGGAAATCCCCCATATATATAATAGAAATATAGCGAGGCGCAGGACCCCTTCGACGACGTTCAGGCGAAAGGCACTGTCAGCCACGCCGGGAATGAACTTGGCTGCATACGTCGGGATGGCCAGGAAAAAGACGATGGCCAGGACGACAGACACGGCCATGGTCAGGGCCATCTGCGTGTTCGACAGCTGCTCATCTTCTTCACCGGCAGCCTGGGCCGAATAGGACAGGCTCTTCATGCCGTATACCAGGGATTCGCACAAGGCAACACTGCCCCGCAAAAAAGGCTTCTTCAAAATCGGATACCGTTCGGTAATGGAGTGAACGGCGTCTTTCTTTACAGTAATTTCACCGGACGGCGTCCGCACTGCTGTGGCAATGCTGACAGGACCGCGCATCATAACCCTTCGATGACGGCCTGGCCGCCGACGTACGTCTTCGGTTTCTTCAAAGAGTTGCCTCCATTTCTGTACATACAAATAGAGCAGAGCATTTCTGCTCTGCTGCCCACTTGTACTGCTGCTTATTTAGCTGTTTTACCATAACGTTTATTGAACTGTTCGATACGGCCGCGAGCCTGCTGAGCGCGCTGCTGACCCGTAAAGAACGGATGGCATTTGGAGCAAATTTCAACACGCAGTTCCGGTTTCGTAGAACCTGTTTCAAACGTATTGCCGCATGCGCAAGTAACTTTCGCATTCGGGTAGTACTTCGGATGAATACCTTCTTTCACCACTTACACCTCTTTCTGTATCAATCATTCAAAACCTATGCTAGAATAGTTTAGCACATTGGCCCTTGAAATGCAAGGATTTTTTTCCCGCAAAAGGCGATGCCGTATTTCCATACACGCTGAATTCCCCGCTGGCAGAATTCCGTCACGTATTCCCGCTCTTCAATCTGCTGCAACGCCTCTTTGGCCTTCGCCGCCATATCCGCTTCCCTCGAAGCCACTTTAAATTTCATGATGACACCGGCCTTAGACACATCCTTGGAATAATTGCCAGGTCGAAGCAGCCGTACCCGCTTTCCCGGTTCGATTCGATAATATAATCGGATACAAATAACGCCGTCATGCCAAGGACGAAGCCGTGATAGAAACTTTCTTTATTGGCCGTATCATATACGCTGACCAGGTCCCGGAGATAGCCTCCCAGCAGTTCCGAAAAGGCCTTTCCGTTGCCTGAAAGTAAATCATCGAACATGGTTTCCAGCCGGGACACGGAAAATCGTCCTCTCATCTTGTCAAGGATTTCAAAACGATATACATCCTGTACTTCCCGGTTGGGAATGACCAATTCACAGCGTATGCCGCCGATTCCCCGCTTGCGGCTGACAGCCGTCAAATAGCCCGTCGTCAGCAGCATCGTATAGAGAGCATCCGTATCCCGGCCAATATCTTCATAAATGACGCTTCCCGTATCAAAGCCGTCACATGGCGCCCCTGTAAAAGAGACAGTAAATCCGTCTCCGTTTCAGCCGTCACATGGCGCAGCATTTCCCGGATAATGCCATTTCCCGACGTATTGACCCAATAATCTCCGACATCGCCGTGACGGAAAAATTTGACAATCGACCAGGGATTATAGATTTCCGCCCCACCGAAGAGATAGCCATCATACCACGCTTTCAAGGCCGGAAGGGCTGCGGTCATGGAAAGGTCTTCTGCCATCTGGGCCACTTCCTGTGGCGTAAATCCAATGACATCCCGATAGGCAGCATCCATGACGGAGCAAACGTCGAGATTATTCAAATCGCTGAAAATACTCTCTTTGGCCACCCGCAGGACCCCCGTCAGTACGGCAAAATCCAAGTCGCGATTGCCCTTCAGGACACTGCCCAGGAACTGTTTCATAAAAGCGATGCACTCTGTATAAAAGCCATGTTCCCAAGCCTGCTGAATCGGCGCATCGTATTCATCGAGCAATAAAATGACAGGCTTGCCGAAATGCTGATGCATCATCTTGACCAATAGTGCCAGGGCCAGCTGCATTTCATTCTGCCCGGCCCCCTGCTGTTTCAGTGCCAGGAAGCGCCTGCGTAAATCCAGGTTCACAGCCGGACTCTCTGCCAGATACTCATGGTCGATGAACCAATAACTAATCCAGGAACTCAGGGATTGCAGCATCTGAGGCCAAGTAAGGTCCTTCAAATCTTTCAAAGATAAGAACAGCACCGGATACTGGCCGCGATGGACCATGTAGGCAGGGCCGGCCCCTTCGATTGCCATTCCGTCAAAGAGATGGCGGCTCTGTGCTTCTTTTTCAATAGAAAAGAAATACTCCAGCATACTCAGGGTCAAGGTCTTGCCGAACCGCCGCGGCCGCGTAATCAGCGTCACCGCACTGTGCCCGTCGATGAGCTGGCGGATAAAATCCGTCTTGTCGACGAAATAATAATGCTTGCTCCGTATATCAAAAAAATTATCGACACCAATCGGCATCTGCCACTTCATACCATCACCTTCTTTCATAGGCGGGGTTCTTCTCCTGTTCTTTGTCTTTTATTATAACAAGAATCACGAGAAACAAAAAGAGGAGCCACGCCATGAAGGGCTCCCCCTCAGGCATGACTCCTAACGCCTTACACTTCTACGATTTTGACGTCTTTGACATATTTCCCCTGGCTCCGCAGCCACATTTCGATGCCCTTCCCGTAGACTTCCGCTTCCAGCTGGTACGTCCCGTTATCTTCACTCAGTATCTTCGCCGTCGCAAACGGTCCAAGATGGCGTCGATATCATAACCCGTATAGGTGAAGGTGACGCGCTGCAGCCGTCCGCCGTACATGAACTGGACGCGCTTGCGGAACTCGCCTTCCTGGAAACGCCGGTTATAAGGAATGTGGAACGTCTCTTTTTCGACATCCAAGGTCTTGATCCGGTCCAAGCGGTAAATCGTCGGCGTAATGTCCTGGGCGCTTTCGTAAATCTTTTCGATATCCTTGTCGTCGATGAAGGCGATGAGATAAAAATAGTATTCCGAAAAGAGCAGGGCCAAGGGCTTCAGCCGCCGCTGAACGATTTTCCGGTCCTTCAGCCGGCCATAAGACACATCGACATAACGGTGCTGCTGAATGGCCTCGCCGAGATGCCACATAGTGTCGAGGAAACTCGTCCGGTGCCGCGGTTCGACGTAGTGGAAGGCCTCATTATTGACCAGGCGGGTCACCATGGCCTGATTCGACGCCGGCACGCAGCAGGAAATCACCTTGCGCAGCATCTCTTCCATTTCCGTCTTGACGAAAGCCCGGCTGTCAAGCAAGATTTTGCATAACGCCAAAATCTCACTGTTCGACAACTTCTGGACCTGGCCGCCTTCCATGCGATAGCCCTTTTCCACATAATCATAGACAATATCACAAGGCGTCCCGTCGCCGACAGCCATGCCATTACGCAAAACGCCCGGATATCTTCAATATCCCGCTGGATACTGCGCTCATTCACACCATACTGCTGGGCCGCCGCCGGCTTCTGAATCGTCTGACCAGCCAGCAGCTGCGAATACAGCGCCAGTACCCGCGAAACCTTATCTTCCTTCAAACAATCACCTTCTCCTCAAATTGTAATCGTCATCGTAATGGACTGGGCCAACCCATACCACCGGGCGATGATATAAAGGACCAGCACGTATAACAGCACATTGACAATCACACAGCGGACACGATGCCGATTTTCCTGGGGCTCCTTCTTGGGGGCAAAAATACCGACGAGTAGCCCTAAAAAGCCAAGGGTAATAAAAATCAGCAACCCTCTCGTAAGCCACTCGCCGCTGTTCCATCCCGTCTCGTAGACAGCCAAGAAATTGACGCCAAGGCCATAAATAAAAGGCCATAAAACCTGTATCAAAATATAAAATAAAGGTCGTAAAATAAACCATTTAATCAGCCAGGCAACGCCTTGAGCCACAGCCGTCCCCATCTTTTACGTCCTCACGCCCTTTTCAAATCTTACAGACAAACTGATTACACGACTGTACGCCCCGGGTCTTCATGTTTCGCACCAGGCACTGGCTCTCAGCCAGCGGATCGTACTCCCCAAAACCGACAATCGGCGCCTTCGGCCGGATGGCCTGGTTCATCGGGTCATACCAGTATTTACAAAAAGCACACTTATGTGAAGCGGGATGATTCAAATTCATGAGTTCCATCGTACCTGACCTCCTTAATCCGCATCATCATGTGATACATCGATGACTTCGACAGCCACTTCCCCATTTTCCATATGCCGGCTTCCAGAATGAACATCTCTTTGGCCTTATCGCCGATGATCTGCGTCGAATATGCATCGAAGCCGCCGCCAATCAGACCGCCGACGAGGGGAATGGCCTTCCCTAAATTAATGGCGCTCTTCGTCCCGAAACGCGACAACAAACGCATCGTAACCGTTCGATTGATGCGATTGAAGAGCACTGCGACAACCGTTGAATTGCCTTAGCCGTCAGCGTCGTCCCCACCTTGATACCAGCCTGTTTCAAGACTTCCTTGAGCTGGTTGCCGCAAAGACAGGCAATGACCAGCGTCCGCACCCGGTCGCTCTGCAAATCATAGCCACCCATATGGGCAATGGCCGCAATCATCTGCAGCTGCATATACAGCACACTGAGGACATTAGCCGGCAAGGCCACCGGCAACGTAATGGCACCGCCTAAACTCGTCAAAAAGCCCGAAGCGCCGCACTTGATGACCTGATTGCGGATCAACATATCCACCTGTTTCTCCAAATCATCGCCAGTCGCCATATATTCCGCCGCCAACGCCTCGGCGCCTTTCATGCCGGCAATGCCGCTGAGAGCCTTATCATAAGACAATGACAAAGCTTTTCCCATAGCCGTTACATCCATAATATCACCTTACCCTACATATAAATTCTTCCTTTACCTACATCATAGCAGATGACAACGACAAATTCTGTCATTTTAAGAATTTATTCTACCGTAGCATCAATGGTTACTACAGGCGACTCATTTTGTCCCAAGATAAACAATTCCTTCGCTTTATTGCCAATGACTTTCGTAGAATAAGCATCTACGCCTCCTCCAATAAGTCCGCCAATGACCGGAATAGCCTTACTCAGGTTGATGGCCCCTTTCGTCCCAAATTTAGTGAGCAGGCAGAAACCAACGGCCCGGTTGATGCGGACGATAAGTGCCGAAGATATTTTCTGAACGGCTCTTTCCGTCAGCTTTTTACCGATTTGGATACCAGCCTGCTTCAAGATTTCTTTCACTTCATTACCACACAAGCAGGCAATGACCAAGGTTTTAACGCGGTCATCATGTAAATCATAACCGCCCATACGGGCGATAGCCGCAATCATCTGCATCTGCATATAAATCACGCTGGCCACATTGGCCGGTAAAGCAACCGGCAGGGTAATAAAACCGCCTAAGCTAGTCAAAAAACCAGAAGTTCCACACTTAATAATCTGATTATTGATCAAAGCATCAACTTGTGCTTCTAAATCTCCGCCATGAGCCATATAATCAGCAGCTAAATCAACTGCGCCTTCATGCCCGCTACGCCATTTAGGGCTTTATCATAAGAGATGTCTAAAATTTACCATAGCACTCGTATCCACAACCATCACTCCTCACCAAAAGTAAAAATATCTTTGCACTAAGTCTTCTTTGAAAAAATCTTCTATATGATAGTAATATTCGGCAAAATTCTTTTAAATCCTCAAAAAAAATTAAATGCTTTCAACGCCAAAAAAACAGCAGTTCAAAGAATTATTCTTTAAACTGCTGTTACATTGACATGCACTAAAACACGCCACAAACATCCACTAAATCGCACATTCCATTTTCAACCATATTTATGGGTTTCACAATAAATTCCATAATATCCTCCTTTGTATTTATTGATATTTATATAATATAAT
>ENA-OUNI01001221-OUNI01001221.1-human-gut-metagenome-genome-assembly--contig:-NODE-1221-length-10386-cov-2.179355_pt1 | contig 10386 bp, 18 predicted proteins | sample MGYA00242499_ERZ504580 | MGnify/ENA primary metagenome ERZ504580 (study PRJEB26092, sample SAMD00036315) | human gut metagenome | host: Homo sapiens | study: EMG produced TPA metagenomics assembly of... | reverse complement strand
ATGAGCACGTCGCAGAGAATGACAGACAGTATAATATTTATTTTACTTTAAATGATTCTGTAAATGTATCTATGAATAATATTGAACCGGTTATAAAGCAGATTGCAGCAGCTTGTGGGATCGAAGAAAAAAAACGTTATAGTCAATGATCTCTATTTGCAATGGGTCTTGCAGCCGAGTTATGAAACGATTGCGGTATGCGGGGTTTTGATTCTTGCAATTGTACTTTTCTCTGTTGTGGTCATTTATAATATTTTTCAGGTCGGTATTGCCAACAAGATACAGGAGTATGGAAAAATCAAGGCTCTGGGAGCGACAAAAAAGCAGATGAAACAACTGATCTTCAGAGAGGGCATTTTTTTGACCATTTTTTCCATACCAGTTGGATTGCTTCTTGGTTTTCTGATTGCAAAATGCGGTTTTAACTGGCTGGTAGAACAGGGAAACCTTGTATCAACCGGAACTGGCTCTATGGGAGTTCAAAATCAGCAGGTGCCTCTGTTTTCCCTGCCTGTTATGCTTCTCTGTATTGTCGTATCATTTCTTACCGTTGCTTTGGCACTGCGTAAACCAATGAAAATTGTTTCACGGATTTCACCTATCGAAGCAACACGGTATTTAGAAAATGCAGAAACACACAAAAAAGGAAAACGAAATGGCAGAAAAAATGTCACCGTGTTTTCTATGGCAATGGCAAATGTAACGGGTAATCCCAAAAGAACTATTGGTACTATCCTCACAATGGGTTTTTCTTGCGTATTGTTTGTGATTATCTCTAATTATGTGGGAAATATTGACACGGAGCATGAAGCACGTCTTTCCGTTAATCATGGACAATTTGAACTGCAGCTTGACTATTCTGCTGAGTATGATGAAAGATATCCGGAGAATAATCTGGATACGATTCTAACGGATGATCCATTGAATGATTCGCTGATTGAAGAAATCAAAAGCATTCCGGGAGTAACAGATGTCATGACGAGAGAGATTGTCTCTGTAAATCTGAACGGAACAAGATTTCCGGCTGATATTGTGAGTAAAAAGGATTTTGATTTTATGCGCCAGGAAGGGGATATTGGCTCTATGGACTACGATCAGGCGGTAAAGGATGGTGATATTTTCTTTGGCTGGTCAATGTGGATGGAACAAGATGGATATGCTCCGGGTGAATCCATTGCATTTGACTTTGAGAATGGAAGTGGAACCTATACCTATCAGGGAAAGATTGCAGGATCTTTTGTAAGTGCTGACACTTATCTTGTTATTCCGGAAGGTGTATATCGTTCCATGAATCCGAGAGGAACAGCCTATGGCTATCTGTGGTGGACTGTGATAAAAAAGATGTGGCATCTGTAGAACAAAGTCTGAATACTTTGATTTCTAATACTTCGCATATAAAAATGGATAGTTATCATGCGCAGTTACAATCTGCCGAATTTGCAAGCAGCATGATGAAGCTTGGCTGTTATCTGTTTATGGCGGTTGTAGGACTCATCGGGTTTATGAATATGGCGAATACCATGATCATGAATATTACGACAAAAAGCAGGAATATGGTATATTACAGGCTGTGGGTATGACAAATAAACAATTAAATTTATGCCTGCAGTTACAGGGACTGATTTTTACGGTTGGTACCATATGCGTAGCTTTGATCATTGGTCTGCCGCTCGGCTATGCACTTTTTTCCTATGCAAAACATAATGGAATATTTGGAATGAATATCTATCATGTTCCAATCGTACCAATTTTTATTATGATTTTTTTGGTCGGTCTGTTGCAGATTGTACTTTCCTGCGTTTTAAGCAGTAATCTGAAAAAGGAAACGCTGGTTGAAAGAATAAGGTATCAGGGATAGCCGCCACCAAGTCTTTTCAAGCGGTCATTTCAGATATTCCTTTATTCTGTCGGAGATTAATTATAAAACATTACTTTACAAGAAGAATAAAAAAGCATATAATTCTTTTATAATATATTTAATAAAAGAGGGTAAGAAAACGGAAAATAAAGATAAAAAAAATATAACAAGAAAAAAAATAATTAATTATGTTCTAAACAATCATGTTACATCCAAGGCGGGAATCGCAAAAGAGTTAAACTTGAGTATGCCGACTGTGTTAGCAAATGTGAATGACTTATTAGAAAAAATGGTGTTGGAAGAAACTGGGGAATATGCTTCAACCGGTGGAAGGAAGGCAAAAAGTATAGGGATTAATAAGTCGTACTGTCATGCAATGGGAATTTTGATTACAGCGAATCATATAGAAATGGTATTAGTAAATCTTGGAGATGAGATTATAAAAAAAAGATCGCATCCGCTTAAAATTTACGGCAGAATTATCCTATTGTACAGAGGTGGCACAAAAGGTCAAAACTTTTCTTGAAGGCGAATTAGCGAAGGACACGCTACTTGGGATTGGAGTGGCGATTCCAGGAATTATTGATCAGAAAGAACGGATCGTTTTAAAATCCCATGCTTTAGGTATAGAGAATTATAGTCTGCGCTTTTTAGAGCAGGCGTTGGAAATTCCAGTATATTTTGAAAACGATGCTAATGCTGCAATGCTTGCAGAAAAAAAGCAAAAGTATCCAAATGCGATATATCTGTCTTTGAACCACACCTTAGGAGGTGCATTCTGCATAGATGGAAAGCTGTTTCGAGGGCAGAACCAGAAAGCAGGGGAGTTTGGTCACATGATACTCGTTCCCGGTGGAAGAAAGTGTTATTGTGGTAAATCAGGATGTGCAGATGCATATTGTGCAGCAAGTGTACTGACACAAGATAACAGGCAGTCACTGGATGCATTTATGGAAAAAATTGAAAGTGGTGATGAAAAAACTTTGCAGACATGGAATGAGTATCTGGATCATCTTGCTGTTTTGATATCAAATCTGCGGATGGCATATGATATGGATATCATACTAGGAGGTGATGTGGGAGGTGTATTATCAGATTATATGATACCACTGGGAGAAAAAGTGATGGCATATAATGGCTTTGAGCATGACGTTTCATACTTGAAAAATTGTTCGTATAAGAAAGAAGCGTCAGCTGTTGGAGCAGCGAAATACTTTTTTACAAAACATATGGGTGAATTGTAAATTTTTGATCATCATATCATATTATAGTAAAAAACGGAAAGAAAACAGTAACTACGGTTTTCTTTCGTTTTTTGCATGTTAATTGTGAAAAATACACAAAAAATAGATTTTGAAATTATGAAATATATAGAAATATGAAAAAACATATTGACAAATTGTGTTTACAAGGTAATAATGTAATTACTTTAATAAAACAATTTATAAAACGTAAAATAAAACAACATAAAAAAGGAGGAAACAATTATGTTACAGCAGGTAATGACAAATCCAGGAGAAATTATTTTCAGAGAGGTTCCGGTTCCGGAGGTAAAGGAAAATCAGGTTTTGGTAAAGATTATGAATATTGGTGTTTGTGGATCAGATATTCATGTTTATCATGGAAAACATCCGTTTACAAAATATCCGGGTAACACAAGGACATGAGGTTTCAGGTGAGATTACAGAACTTGGAAAAAATGTCACAGAGTTTCATGTGGGACAGAAGGTGACGATAGAGCCTCAGGTATATTGTGGACATTGTTATCCATGTCGTCATGGAAAGTATAATCTCTGTGAGGAATTAAAAGTAATGGGATTTCAGACGACAGGAACAGCATCTGAGTATTTTGCAGTGGATGCATCTAAAGTAACACCTATTCCAGAAGATATGTCCTATGAAGAAGGAGCTATGATCGAACCTCTTGCTGTGGCAGTTCATGGTGTAAAACAGATGGGCGATGTGGCTGGCATGAATATTGCAGTCCTTGGAGCAGGACCGATTGGAAATCTCGTGGCACAGGCAGCAAAAGGAATGGGGGCAGCGAAAGTAATGATCACAGATATCAGTGATCTTAGACTGGCAAAGGCAAAAGAATGTGGAATTGATGTGTGTGTGAATACCAAAAATAAAGACTTCGGTGAGGCAATGATCGAAGCATTTGGACCGGATAAGGCAGATGTGATCTACGACTGTGCCGGAAACAATATCACAATGGGACAGGCAATTAAATATGCAAGAAAAGGAAGCACGATCGTACTGGTGGCTGTTTTTGCAGGAATGGCAGAAGTAGATCTTGCAGTGGCAAATGATCACGAACTTGACATTAAGAGCACGATGATGTACCGCCATGATGATTACATAGATGGAATCAGACTGGTAAATGAGGGAAAAGTTCATTTGAAACCGCTTATCTCAAAGACATTTGCTTTTAAAGATTATCTGAAGGCATACCAGTATATTGATGATAACCGCGAGACAACGATGAAAGTAATTATCAACGTCAATGAAAAGTAAGGAGTTCGTATGGAAAATAAATATGGAATTGTCGGAGTAGCCCATGTCGGGCTCCCGACAAACGATTTACAGAAAACAGTTGAGTTTTATAAGAGTCTTGGATTCGAAGTAATTATGCAGACATATAATGAAAAAGCAGGGGAAAAAGTGGCATTTTTACAGATAAAAAATTACTGTATAGAAACTTTTGAAAATGGGCAGGCGGCAATGTCAGACGGTGCATACCAACATGTAGCACTTGATGTGGAAGACATTGAAAGTATGTATCAGAAAATCTGCAATGAAAAATACACAGTTATTACAGACGGAATCGAAGAACTGCCATTTTGGGAAAAGGGTGTGAAGTTTTTTATGATTAAGGGACCAAATGAGGAAAGAATAGAGTTTTGTCAGAAACTCTGATAAAAATAGGAGGGACATATGAGTAGCGAAAACAAAAATGGAAAAGTACCGCTGATCAGTAAGATTGCATATGGGTTTGGCGATGTTGGATGTAATTTCAGCTGGATGTTCGTCAGTAATTTTCTGATGATATTTTATACAGACGTGTTCGGAATCAGTATGGCGGCTGTGTCAGCACTTATGCTTTTTTCAAGATTCTGGGATGCAATCAATGATCCAATTGTCGGGGGACTTACGGATAAAACAAAATCGAAATGGGGACGGTACCGTCCATGGCTGTTAGTAGCGGCACCAATTACAGCGATCCTTCTTGTTATGACATTCTGGGCAAGACCCGACTGGCCACAGAATGGAAAAATCATTTATATGGTAATTACATATTGTCTGCTGGTTTTGGGGTATACCTGTGTGAATATTCCATATGGAACCTTGTGTGGTGCTATGACACAGGATATTGATGAACGTGCAAAAATAAATACATCCCGTTCGGTTGCAGCTATGATTGCAATTGGTGTGTTAAATATTATCACAGTTCACTGCTCAGCAAATTCGGCAGTCACAGTGCAAAGACAGGATATCTGACGGTTGCGGTCATATATGGATGTATTTTTACAGCCTGTCATTTCTTCTGCTTTGCGAAGACGAAAGAGGCAGTGATTATTCCGGAAAAAGAAAAAATTTCTGTAAAGATACAGTTGAAAGCAGTCATGCAGAACAGACCATATCTTCTTGCATTGGCAGGACAGATATTATTTGGATTTACATTATATGGTAGAAACGCAGATATTCTGTATTATTTTACATATGTGGAAGGAAATGCCTCCTACTACACAACTTATTCGATGTGCATCATTATTCCTTCTATCATCGGGGCAGCCTGTTTTCAACCATTATTCCGCAAGTTGAATAACAAAGGAAGAACAGCATCTCTCTTTGCTTTATTTACAGGAATTTCCATGTTGTCTATGTTTTTCTTCAATGCCAAAGAATCACCGGCTATTTTTATGCATTATCTGGTCTCACACAGTTTTTCTTCTCTGGATTTAATACCGCAATCTATGCAATTATTCCAGACTGTGTGGAATATGGGGAGTGGAAAACCGGACTTAGAAATGACGGTTTTCAGTATGCATTTATTTCACTTGGAAATAAAATCGGAATGGCAGTTGGAACAGCACTTTTAGCAGGATTACTTGGAAAATGTGGTTATATTGCAAATCAGACACAAAATGCAACTGTACTTTCAATTATGAAACATGCATTTACGACGATTCCGGGTGCACTTTGGATTGTGACTGCGGTTGTATTATTTTTCTACCGGTTAAATAAAAAACGTTATAACGAGATTGTGGAGGAACTGAAAAATGGAAGAAAAAGTTGATATCGTGGCATTGGGAGAATTGCTGATTGATTTACGGAAGCAGGACACAGTCAGGATGGGAGAAAATTGTTCGAACAGAATCCCGGGCGGTGCTCCGGCAAATCTTCTGACAGTTGCAAGTCATTTTGGGTATCGCACCTCTTTTATTGGAAAAGTTGGAAACGATATGCATGGTAAATTTTTAAAGAGGACACTGCAAACGGATGGAATCAATACAGATGCTATCGTCGAAGATCCGGATTATTTTACAACACTGGCATTTGTGGAAATCGGTGAAAATGGAGAAAGAAATTTTTCTTTTGCAAGAAAACCGGGTGCAGATACACAGTTAAAAAAAGAAGAATTGGATCAGACGTTAATTTCCGGATGCAGAATTTTTCATTTTGGATCATTATCGCTGACAGATGAGCCGGCAGAAAGCGCAACGATCGAAGCAGTAAAAATGGCAAAAGCAGCGGGTGTACTTATTTCATATGATCCAAATTACCGCCCGTCTCTTTGGAAGAGCAAAGAGTATGCAGTGAAAAAAATGAAGTCTGTTGTAGACTGGTAGATGTCATGAAGTATCGGATGAAGAGAGTATTCTCCTGACAGGGGCTAAAAGTTATGAGCAGGCTGCAGAAGAAATTCTTGCTATGGGACCAAAGCTGGTTGCCATTACATTGGGAGAACATGGCGTTCTTATGGCAACAAAAAGCAGAAAAGAAATCATCAAAGCGTTTCAGACACATGCGGTCGACACGACCGGAGCGGGGGATTCTTTCTGGGGAGGCGTATTATGCAGTATTCTTTCTATAAATAAGCCGTAGAAAGATGGAATGGGAAGAAATCAGAAAGTGTGCTGTTTTGGGAAATGCAGTTGCAGGATTGTGTGTGCAAAAGCGAGGTGGAATACCTGCGATTCCGACGAAAGAGGCAGTGTTTGAATTTATGCAGAGAGCTTAAAAATCAAAATAGCAAAATTGTTGATGCAAGGATCATGTAGAGATACATGGTCCTTTTGTTGTGCAAATATCACAAAAAACAAACGCAGATTTTGTGACGGGTTATACGCTTAACCTTTGTATAATCCATATTTCTGTTGTACCATATAATCAGAATATAAAAAAGAGGAGCTTGAACGCTCAGGATAATACCAAAGACAGAAAAGGCATACAGATTCCAAAGGATATCCAGATAATAGGTTTTGATGACAACCTGGCAAGCAGGGAAAGTAATCCTGCACTTACAACGATTCATCAGGAGGCTCCTCTTAGGGCAAAAACTGCAATCAAGTGCCTTGAGGCAATGCGCGATGGTGCAGAATGTGAGACAGAAATCGTGTTGCCGGTTGAGTTAATAAAAAGAGAAAGTACGAGGAAATTATAATGTCAAAGTTTATGAAATCATTGTGTAAAATTGCAATTCCGGTCACATTGCAAAGCATGCTGCAGGCATCCTTTTCAATTGTAGACCAGATTATGATAGGACAGCTGGGGGAGACCAATATATCGGCAGTTGGACTATGTGGAAATTTTTCTCTCATTTTTTCAGTGGTAATCGGTGCAGTGAGCACGGTTGCGGGTATACTGATCGCGCAGTTTATTGGTGCGGAGGATACAAAGGAGGCATGGTGCAGCTTTGATGTGAGTCTCATTTGTGGAATTATGATATCAGCTTTATTTCTGGTTGCAGCAGGAGTTTTGCCGTCGTGGATTCTTGGGCTGTACACAAAGGATGTGAGTATTGTAAATACCGGTGAGGTCTATTTCAGGATTGTAGCGTTTTCCTATATTCCAATGGCAGTCAGTAACATTTTATCCTCATGGCTGCGCTGTAAGGAGCATGCCACGATACCGTTTTTGGCAAGCTTTGGGGCAGTTGCAGTAAACACAGGCCTTAATTATCTGCTGATATTCGGAAAATTCGGACTGCCATGTATGGGAATAAAGGGAGCTGCGGTTGCAACACTTATTTCGCAGTTGTTTAACCTCGTATTTATTGTTATAGGATTTATTTTATGCATCAGGAAGGATTGAGATAAACCGGTATGGTCATTGCATTTCAGTAAAATTACTATCAAGGATTATCTGTCATGATTATGCCGATTCTAATCAGTGAGTTTTTGTGGAGCCTCGGACAGAATGTAGAGTCTGCTGTCTATGGTCATCTGTACATCAAACCTGGCGGCGTACACACTTACCTGCCCGATACAGGGGCTTATCGTAGGAGCGCTTAGCGGATTGTCAGCGGCTGCCGGTGTGATGGTCGGCAAGAGGCTTGGCAGGAAAGAATACGATGAGGCTTACACAGAATCGAAGAAAATCATGTATGCAGGCTTAGCCGGAGCGGTAGCCGTGTCGACATTGCTCATTCTTCTGGCAGGAGTATATACCGGACTGTATCGTGTAGATGGCAGCGTAAAAGAGCTTGGAAAGATACTGCTTATTGTGTTTGCCCTGTATGCACCAATCAAGGTGGAAAATATGATACTTGGCGGTGGAATTATAAGAAGCGGCGGTAATACCAAAATCATTATGGTGATTGATATTGTTGGCACATGGTGCATCGGAATCCCACTGTGTTTGCTTGCAGCGTATGTGTTTAAGTGGGGCATCGTTGGTGTGTATACATTGCTTACCACGGAAGAAATATTCAGGCTGGTTGTATCACTTGTTATTTTTAAGAGGCGCAAGTGGATGATTAGTTTATCATAGAGATTTTTTATTACCTTAAATAACTTATCAAGATTTTTATTTTGCTTTTTTGCAAGCTTCAGATCTTTTCTGTGTGGGAGATCGGAAACTCTTTTGGGATCGTGGGATTGATATTCGAAATAAAAAATTCGATACTGCCGTAAAAAAAATACGGATAGACTTGAACTTTTTTACAGATAATCATATAATAAAGAAAAAGAAATGGAAGGTGATTATCATGTTAAAGAAATTTAGTGTCGAAAATTTCAAAGGATTTAAGGATAAAATCACATTTGATATAGGAACACCCAGTAATTACAGCTTTAATTCTGAAATAATAGAGAATGGCTGCATAACGAAGGGAATTATATATGGTATCAACAGTTGTGGAAAGTCGAATCTTGGTTTGGCTATCTTTGATATCATTACTCATCTGACTGAAAAGCAAAAACTCCTGGGAAGCTATGATTTTTATCTGAATATGAGTGGAAGGAAATCTTTTGCGGAGTTTGAGTACACATTCGTGTTCGATGGACATGAAGTTGTATATAAGTACAGTAAAAATGGATGTGAATTCCTTAAAGAGTGAAGTTTGTCCATTGATGGAAAAGAAGTCATTTTCTTTGACTTCCTTGACAAGAGATGGATTTACTTTGCTTGAGGGATCAGATACTTTGAATGCATCAATAAGAAATGAAAGCCCGATCTCGAGAGTGAAATATGTAAATAGTAATTCAATTCTTTCAGATAATGTTCAGAATCAGGTATTTAAGAAGTTTATTGATTTTGTCGAGAGGATGCTTTATTTTATTCACTTGATAGCCGTGGATATGAAGGTTTTATGAACGGATCAGAGAGCATTGCAGAAGGAATTGTTAATAGTGGCAAAGTTAAGGATTTCCAAGAATTTTTAAAAGAAAATGATATCGATTATGAATTATATGGATGCGAGGTCGATGGAAGAAAGGCTATATATTGTCATTTCGACAATAAAGATGCTGACTTCTTCAAGATTGCTTCAACAGGAACCAGATCCCTTGCATTATTCTATTACTGGTATATCCGTATGGAAAAAGCATCATTTGTATTCATTGATGAGTTTGATGCATTTTACCATTATGAATTATCAGAGTCAGTTCAGAAGAGACTTAGAAGAATTAGCGATGTGCAGGTATTTACAACTACACACAACACAGACCTTATGAGCAATGATTTACTCAGACCAGATTGCTATTTCCTCCTTGAGAATAATAGCATAAATGCAATTTCAGAGCTGACAGAAAAGGAGCTTCGTCAGGCTCATAATCTTCAGAAAATGTATAAGGCAGGTGCGTTTAATGGCAGATAAGGACTATAAGGCATTTATAGTTGAAGGAGAAGCCAGAGAACCACAGGTTATTGATAATATTTCAAAAGTGTTCTTTAAGTATGGAAATTTAAAATTATTACGCTCGGCCGGAGAAATTATCTATATGCTTTGGAAGAAACTCAAGGCGGATGATTTCGACACAGATATTATTGAGGTCTTAAGGGAAAGTAATAAGAAAATCAGA
>ENA-OUNI01001220-OUNI01001220.1-human-gut-metagenome-genome-assembly--contig:-NODE-1220-length-10388-cov-5.085859_pt1 | contig 10388 bp, 11 predicted proteins | sample MGYA00242499_ERZ504580 | MGnify/ENA primary metagenome ERZ504580 (study PRJEB26092, sample SAMD00036315) | human gut metagenome | host: Homo sapiens | study: EMG produced TPA metagenomics assembly of... | reverse complement strand
ATGGGGAGAACCGTTACAGTCTTCCTAAAACAGTTAAGAATGGTTCTGAAACCTTAAACTATACATATGATGCAAACGGAAATATCATAAGTATCAAAGATTCTGCAGGTGAGAGTACATTTCGATATGATGAATTAAACCAGTTGATCCGGGAAAATAATCATCAGTTAAACAAAACCATCACTTATGCCTATGATCTGGGTGGTAATCTGACAGTAGAAAAAGAGTACGCATTTACGACTGCGGAAACTCTTCCTGATACACCTGTGAAGACAATGACAGGAACTTATGACAGTGCATGGAAGGATAAACTCCTGAGCTGGGATGGCACAGCAATGACTTATGATGCCATTGGAAACATGCTTACCAGAGGAGGAACAACTTATACCTGGACACAGGGACGCAGGCTTTCCGGTGTAGAAAATGGAAAGAGCATTAAATATCTTTACGACCACACAGGTGCCAGAGTGAAAAAAACAGTAGACAATACAGTGACTGAATATCAGTGGGCAGGAGATCTTCTCCTTTCTGAGAAAACTGACGGAAGAATCATCTGGTACTGTTATGACTCCCAGGCCAATCTGATTTCTGTTACCATCAGGGGAATCACCTATTTTTATGTACGAAATGTACAGGGTGACATCATTGCCCTTGTTGACGCAGATGGAAAAGTGGTAGTAAAATATACTTATGACAGCTGGGGAAAAGTGGTAGCTGTTACTGGTGAGCTGGCAGACACAGTAGGTGTTCAGAATCCATTCCGCTATAAGGGATATTATTATGATAATGAAACAGGTATGTATTATCTGAAAAGTAGATATTATGATGCGGAAATTAAACGATTCATATGTGCAGATGTTGGAATTACAAGTATTATTAAAGATACTAAAGGAAACAATCTGTTTTGCTATTGTTTTAATAACCCATTAAATATGAAAGATATGAGTGGGAATTGGCCAAAATGGATTAGAAATTTTGGAAAAACAGTAAAAATACTATTAAAAGCGCAGTAAAGCATATAGCATCAGTCAGTAAAACTGTTATTTTAAATGTTAGGAATTTTGTTTTTAGTAGTTTACCAAGTACTGGGGAACCAAATTCCAGTAGAGTATTTCCTAATCCAGATGGTTCACCTAAACAAAAAAGATGGTATGGACCTGATGGGAAAGCAATAAGGGATAGAGATTATAATCATTCAGGAAATGTTACTTTTCCTCATGATCATGAATGGAAAGATGGAAAAAGGGGAAAAAAGCATTTACCGCCTTCACCAGAATATGAATTTAGTCTTAGACCTGTAGCTGGAGTTGCTTTATTTGCAATAAGCTTAATTGGAATGGGAGTTTTATCAATGGATGATATTACGGGCATTGGCGTAGCAGATGATTTTCTTATTGGACCGGTTAGTGCAGGAATTAGTCAAGGAATACTGATGATATTTGGATAAGAGGACAAGATATGTGGAATGAAATCATAAATAATAAAACATTAAAAGAGTTTAATGAAAAATTATCATATTTTCACGATAGTTGTATAAAGGAGATTCATTATTTAAGTGGTGCATATGTTGATGAAAGTTTGGATATGTATCCGATAAACGATTGTAGAATTTTAAGAGTTATAATTCAATGTCAAAATGAAAAGGAATCTATGATTGAAATGGAATTTCAAGATTTAAAATATTTGAAATTATTTCCAACAGATCCTCATTATACATGATGAAATTTTGGATTCTACAATATTATTAAAAGATGATAGTATTATCTGGTGTGACTGTGCAAACGGAAAAGACATAGAAGCGGAAAATGATGCGAAAGTTCTTATATGTGCAGCGAAACTTCGATGGCGTTCTATTTCAGGGTGCATGGGAAATAAAGAATTTTTTAAATCTATCAAATAAAATATAAAATTAGTAGAATAGAGAACGGTTGGCATTCCCCACCGACCGTTCTTTTTGTACCCATTTTTAAGAAAAAAGAGGTGAAAAACTATGAAATACAGAATAATTACATTAATTGGTCTTGCCGGAAGTACTCTGGCAGTGTGTTTTGGAGGCTGGGATAAATTCCTGCAGACATTGCTTTTGTTTATGGCAATCGACTGGTTTACAGGGGGAATCCTTCTTCCGGCAGTATTTGGAAAAAGTCCGAAATCTGAAAATGGTGCACTGGAAAGCAGAGCAGGCTGGAAAGGGTTGTGCAGAAAAGGCATGACATTGTTGTATGTTCTCATTGCTGCCCGTCTGGATGCATTGATGGGGACAGAATATCTGAGAGATGCGGTATGCATTGGATTTATTGCAAATGAAGGTCTTTCTATCATAGAGAATGCGGGACTGATGGGTCTGCCTCTTCCGGAAAGCATTTGCCAGGCAATTGATGTACTGAAACGACATTCACAAAATACGATAGAAAAACAGACTTAGAAAAGATATATGATTTCAGCAGAAAGGAGCAGATTATGAATATAAATCAGCAGTATATATCAGAAAGAAACAGTTATTCGGGACAAATGCCAAGATATATTGTAATCCACAATACGGACAATTACAGCACAGGTGCAGATGCCAGGCTCATGCAATGGCACAGTATCACGGGAATTTTGATGGATATTCAGCTCATGTGTATGTGGATGATAAATCAGCATATCAGGCAATGCCATATAGCAGAGGCGCATGGCATGTAGGGGTGAATTATGGAGGAAGATTATTTGGAACAGTGAATAACCGTAATTCTGTAGGAATTGAAATGTGTGTGCAGGCCGGTTTTGATTATGATAAGGCATTTGCAAATACAGCAGAGGTGTGCAGACGGCTTATGTCGGAATTGAATATTCCGGCAGACAGAGTAGTACAGCACTATGATGTATGCGCCAAAAACTGTCCTTCTGCTATCCGTGCAAAAAATGACTGGAACCGTTTTAAAAAGCTGATTCAGGAAAAGGAAGAAGAGAATTCGCCTTCAGGTGGGAAGAAAATAACACTGACAGAAGAACTGAGAGTCATCCTTCCTGAATTATCCAGGGGATGTACGGGTAAAGCTGTAAAGATGCTGCAGGTATTTTACAGGTGCAGACAGATGGTATTTTCGGAACAGAAACAGAAAATGCGCTTCGTACATTTCAGAAAAATACGAATCAGTTAGCTGATGGAATTTGTGGCAGAAATAGTTGGATGGCGATTGCTGTACATATGAGAGAGAATACATATGTAGCATAAAAGAACTAATATCATGCTTTGAAAAAATTAATTTGTTATCAGGGATATCATTTATAAAGTTGCAAAGTGGTGTATATGTGAATGAAATTATAAAAATTTAAGTATCATTGCAAAAGTAGAATGATGTATGTGAAGATGTAAAATAGGCTATATTAGAGCGGTTGGCATATTAACTCCATACCGATCGTTCTTTTATAGCAGCTTTTAAGGGAAAATAAGAGTATGGTTACAATATAATAAAAAAGAGCGTGATTATGGCGAAGTATAAGAATTGGTATTTGGCTGGAGAATCGGGAATGAAGGATGAGAGAAAAAAATTAAAATTAATTATATTACAATGCATAGCTGTGATAACTGCAAATTTTATTACAATCTGGTATTTCGAAGAACTTTTTTTCAGGGGATTTTGGTATGTTATTTTTGCATCATTTATTTTAACTTTTATATATATCATACGGAGTTTTTGCTGTTTGAGAAAGATTCGTGTATTTTGGTTTGCGGCAATACCAGTTTTTCTATTTGGAATATATCTGGCATTTTTGTTTAATGATGGAATAAAAAAAATTAAACTTTCAGGTATATAAGGAAAAAAGGACTGAAATTGTTCAGATGGTACAGAATAACCAGATAAAAATAAGGAAAGATATGGAATTAATCGAACTACCAGAAGATTATAAAAAATGTTCTTCAGGTGGAGAAGCTGTAGTCCGGAAAAATAATGGCAGTTATACAGTGGGATTCTGGTATACACAAGGCTTTTTGGACAGTGGATTTTCTTTTATTTGCCTATAGTAATGATGACAGCCGGACAGATGTGATTCAGATGGTAAAAGAATATGGAGGAATAGAATATGAAATTAATCTGTCTGAGAAAGAAAAGGGCTGGTATTATGTTACGGCAAAAGTCGGTGAGTAATTGAGAAAATGAAAGCGAAATATGTCTGGCGGTTCAAATTAGAATTAAGGAGAACAGAAATATGGATATACAAATACTAAATATTGCTGAACTGTTACTATTTGTTTTCATGATTTGTACTTGTATAAGGATATACAGACAAAAGAAACAAAAAGGAAAAATATCGTTAAAAACGTTAATTATGTTTTTGATAAACCTTATATTCTATGCTATGGTAACTGGAACTAATTATCATCGAACTCACCCGGGAGAGAGTAAATTTCAGGCAGGGATTACATATAATAATGTACGTATATTTATTTATAGTATTGTCTTTTGTTTAGGCCTGGCAATCATGAAGAAAATGAAAAAGCTTGCGTCAAAGTGGATTATAACATGGGCGATATTATGTACGGTATTTCTAATTGTAATGTCGTTTTGCGAAATAGAAAATGCATATGTGAGTTTTTCAACAGCAGATCAGGCAGAAAAGTATTATGGAATTGAAAAAAATAAAATAGATGAAATATATGGTGAAGATTCCATAGAGATATTATATCTTGAAGATAGACAAATGAATAGTAAAATAATTTATAAAGAAGAAGGAAGGTGGAAATGTACATCACATTCTGAGATAAAATGTCTTTATAATAGGGCTGATTTTAAGAAAGATAATACAATTGTTGTGCGAGAATGTACGATAACCGGAGAACTGTATATCAGTGTTATTTGTGGAAAGAAAGATAATAAAGATTTCCAGATATCAGATACACAAAATACAATTTTTACAAAAAAAAGAATTTGTAAATAAAAATGGAGAACAGATAAGTTATAATGGCTATCTTGGAAAAGAAAAACCAAAAAATTATGTGATTTACTTAGATGGCGAAGAGATATCTATAGACTGGAACGAAAGTGATATTATGATTGTTTGACAGGAACAAAGTTAAAGATGAATAAAGTTGATTATGAAGAGAACGGTTGGCATTCCCCCACCGACCGTTTTTTTGTACCCATTTTTAAGAAAAAAGAGGTGAAAAACCATGAAATGTAAATTTTGTAAGGACAGTTGCTGTATAGCTTGAATATGTCATATCTGTTCGGAGAAGCAAAAGTGAGCGTATATAATAAAAGAGCGATTGAGGTAATATTTCCTGAGATATGTCTTGCGCATTGATTGCTGCAAAAAATAAATTACTTTTCGCTAAGATGTAGAAAAGCCCATTTTTCTGTGATAAGATGATAAGGATTCGATAAACAATAATTGTTTTACGAACAGACAGAAAGCATGCATCAAACTGCATGACAGAAGAGAACGGAGTTGAAAAGGTGAAAAAAAGAAAAAATTTTTTCAGAAGTCTGCGTTTTCGTATTCTGATTATCCTGATCATTCTGGGAATCGTGCCGGGGGTTATTGTAACATATACGATGCTTCATAACTATCAGACCGGGCGGTTGCAATGCTTACAGAGACAGTGGGTGATCAGTGCGATATTTTATGTAATCTGATCATCAGGGAGAATTATCTCAATGATACAGATTCAGAGGTTGTAAACAGCAAGCTGGAACTGTTTTCCAATGTGTATAACGGACGTATCCTGCTGGCTGACAGAGATTTTAAGATAGTGAGTGATACCTTCCACACAGAGGAGGGAAAGACGCTTCTCAGTTCACTGGCTGTAGCCTGTCTGAAAGGAGAAGAGACAAGCAATTATGACGCCAGAAGTAAAGTACTGGAGCTTGCAGTTCCTGTACAGAGTCCGGATGTGCAGCAGCTTCAGGGCGTGATGCTGGTAAGTGTTTCGGCTGTTGATATTGCGGAAACACTGGCAGAGATGGAACAGAGAGGCGTGATGCTGATTGGAAGTATTGTTGTTCTTTCAGTATTTCTGGCATGGCTGCTCTCTACAATACTTGTAAAACCACTTGCAAGAGTGACGAAGGCCATTGAAGACCTGACAGATGGCATGCTGGATGAAGAGATCAGTGTTCCTGACTATACGGAGACAGAGCTGATCACAGATGCATTCAACAAGATGGTCAACCGCATGAAAATTCTTGATGAATCCAGGCAGGAGTTTGTATCCAATGTGTCCCATGAACTGAAGACACCCCTGACTTCCATGAAGGTTCTGGCAGATTCTCTGGTTGGACAGCAGGGTGTCCCGGAGGAACTGTATCAGGAGTTTATGAGTGATATTACTGCTGAGATCGACAGAGAGAATAAGATCATTACAGATCTGCTCTCGCTGGTAAAGATGGATAAGAAAGCAGCAGATGTAAACATCACCCATATGGATATCAATCAGCTTCTGGAGGATATCCTCAAGCGCTTGCGTCCCATTGCAGACAGGCGCAATATCGATCTGATTCTGGATTGCTTCCGACCTGTGGATGCAGATGTGGATGAGGTGAAGTTTACTCTTGCTGTCAGCAATCTGGTGGAGAATGGAATTAAATATAATGTGGATGATGGATGGGTGCGTGTGTCACTGGATGCAGACCATAAATATTTCTATATAACAGTGGCGGATTCCGGTATGGGAATCCCTGAGGACAGTATAGAGAGAATCTTTGAGCGTTTCTATCGTGTGGACAAGTCCCATTCCAAGGAAATCGGGGGAACCGGTCTGGGACTGGCGATCACCAAGAGTTCTATTGCAATGCACCATGGAACGATCAAAGTATTCAGTAAAGAGGGAGAGGGAACTACATTTTCTGTGCGTATTCCTCTGTCTTATATACCGTCATAGGAGGTGCTATTGTGAAAAAGAAACTTTCAATTATTATAACAGCGCTGATACTGAGCATCCTTATGGCCGGGTGTTCTGTGGAGATACATGAAGATCCGGGTAAACAGGATGCCAAATATTATCTGTACGATATCAGCTCTGATGAAACTCAGCTTCAGAAGGAAAGCTACTCTCCGGAGGAGACAACTGCAGACTATATGCTTAAGGATATGATGCAGCGGATGAACAGCCAGCAGACAGATTCGCAGAACCGGGTCAGTCTGCTTCCTGAAGGAGTACAGATGAATTACAGTGTAGAAGAGGACGTGCTGGTGGTCAACTTTAACAGTCAGTACAGCAGCATGAGCCGCGCCAGGGAATTACTTGTGCGGGCAGGTGTTGTGAAGACTTTCCTTCAGGTTCCGGGGATTAATTCTGTGCGTTTTACAATAGAAAATGAAGATCTGACAGATTCCAGGGGACAGGCTGTGGGAAATATGACTGCAGATACCTTTGCCGAGTTCACAGGAACTGAATCGGATGCCTATTGCAGCAATACCTTTACACTTTATTTTACTGATAAGAGTGGTCAGAAGCTGGTAAAAGAACAGCGTACTGTGCGGTATAAACGCAGTATCCCCAAAGAGAGGATCGTTCTGGAACAGTTAATGAAGGGACCGCTGGAAAAAGGGCATTACCCCACAATTCCGGAGAATACGGAGATTCTGAATGTGACCATAGCAGACAGGATCTGCTATGTGGCATTTGATGGAGTATTTTCTTCCTATGCGCTGGATGTATCGGAGAAAATACCGGTATATTCTGTGGTAAATTCGCTGCTGGATGCGCTGGATGCAGACAAAGTGCAGATTACGGTCGGCGGGAAGGACAGGCTGGATACCTTTGGTAAGAAGATGGAGCTGTATCATTTTTATGAAAGAAATGATAAGCTGGTAGTCAAGGAAAAAGAGTGATATTCATAAACGAAGAGGAGGCACAAAAGTGAGGAGACGCCCTGTGTGTATCCTGTGCATGCTTCTGGTTGTTTTTCTGTGTGTGACAGACTGGCTGGGATTTTCCCTGATAAGGGGGAATCCACTGCCACAGTCTGTGCAGACATGGATCAGAAAGCATCCGGAATCCACCATCTGCGGGGAGGTGGTCAGGTGCCGGGAGAATGAAGATTTTCAATCTGTATATCTTAGAAATACTTATCTTATTTACAATTCTGAAAAAGTTTCCATTGATAATATAAAGGTTTATTTAAAACAAAAAAAGAATCATAGCGGTAACAGTGGTGTTGATAAACTTCTGGCAGGAAGTCTTGTTCTGGTGTCCGGAAAACTGGAAGAGGTGCAAAGTCCCACGAATCCGGGAGAATTTGACAGCAAAGCATACTATGGCTGCCAGAGGATCTACTATGTGATGAAGAAAGGAAAGATAAAGAAGCAGTCGCAGAGTCATTCTGCATATGGGCAGTTCCTGATCGATGTGCAGCAGAAATTTGCAGGTATTCTGGAGAAGACCTGTGGAATGGAAGCTGGAGCGTTTGAAGCAATCGTGCTGGGAGATAAAACAAATCTGGATCCGGAGTTGAAAATGCGTTATCAGATGGCAGGAATTATACATATCCTGGCAATTTCGGGGCTCCATATCAGTCTTCTTGGAATGGGACTGTATAATCTGCTGAAAAAAATCGGTCTGGGTATCTGGCCGGCAGGATTGCTGGCGCTGGTGATCATGCTTCAGTATGGGATGATGACAGGAGGGACTGTTTCAACTATGCGGGCAGTATGTATGTTTTTACTTTCTGTAGGTGCAAAGATCGCAGGACGGATTTATGATATGCCTACAGGAATGGCGGCTGCGGCGATCCTGATCCTTATGGAAAATCCGGCGTATCTGCTTGATGGAGGTTTTCTGCTGTCTTTTGGATCGGTGATTGGGATTGGCTGTGTCTGGCCGTTAGTGCAGGAGGGGATGGATGTATTAAACCGGAAAAAACGAAGTGAGGTTAATGAGAAGGGAAAAATCAGAGATAAACTTCTGATGTCATTTCTGGCATCCGGAGTTGTGCAGCTTACCACACTTCCCATAGTGCTGTGGTTTTACGGAGAAGTGTCGGTGATGGGGATTTTTCTGAATCTGTTGGTGCTTCCTACTGTGGGGATTGTACTGGGAAGCGGAACTGCCGGTGCATTACTTGGATTAGTCACTGTCAGAGGAGCGTTTCTGGTTGTTGTTCCGGGCAGGATTATTCTGAGAGGATATGAGTTCCTGACAGTGCTGTTGGGGCGACTTTCGTTTTGTACATGGATTGGCGGAAAGCCGGAAGTGTGGCAGATCGTTGGATATTATCTGGTTCTGGCAGCAGCGGTGTGGATATACAGAGCGGGTGTGAAGAAAAGTGAAAATGGTGAGATCTTTGCGTGGAAAATCCGGGCTGTATATGCAGGCATGGTATGCTTTGCAATTCTGCTGGTCAGTTACAGACCGCATGAAGATTTCCGTATCGCCTGTCTGGATGTGGGACAGGGAGACGGAATTGTGGTGGAAATAGAAAACAGATGGAATATCCTGATCGACGGGGGCAGTACGAATAAGAATGAACTGGGAAAATATCAGCTGCTCCCATACTTGAAGAGCAGAGGGATTTCCAGACTGGACGGAATTTATGTTTCCCACACAGATGAAGATCATATCAGCGGGGTGCGGGAACTTCTGGAATTTGTTGAGAAAGATCTGACTTCTCTGCGCATAGAGAATCTGATCCTGCCCAAATGGAGCGATATTCAGGAGAATAAAAATTATCGGGAGCTGACAGAGCTGGCAGAGTCAGTGGGAGTCCGGGTGCTTACTGTGAAAGCAGGAGATGAGATCAGATATGGAACTGTCAGACTGAAGGTTCTGTGGCCGGAGTCCACAGCATCAGGGAAGGAAGTAAATGAAGATGCGATGGTTCTGGAAATGATAAGCAAAGATTTCAAAGGGCTTTTTACCGGAGATATCGGGATGGTGACAGAAGAAAAACTGATACAGAATGGGTGTCTTGAAGATGTGGACTTCCTGAAAACTGCCCATCACGGTTCCAGATATTCTACAGGAGCAGAGTTTCTGGAAATCGTCAGACCGGAACTGGCTGTTGTTTCCTGTTCTGCAACAAACACATACGGGCATCCGTCGCCGGATACGCTGGAACGGCTGAAGAAGAGTGGAAGCAGAGTGCTGATCACCAGAGACTGTGGGGCGGTTACAATAGTCAATGGAAAATCTGTTTCTGCCTTTAACCGAATCAAGTAAGACCCCTGTGGAGATGTGAAAAGCAATAAGCAGTAGGATTTTCAAAGTGGTTACGTTCACAGTAACTCAAAGCAAACAATGTTGTCATAATTATATACAGGTGTCTTGACACCTGTATATCCGGGAGTATAATTGCACAGACAAACGAAAATCAGGCATGATGTGAGGAAAGAAAGATGAAAGAACATTATGATGTCATTATTGTGGGAACAGGGGCAGCCGGACTGTACTGTGCACTGAACCT
>ENA-OUNI01001219-OUNI01001219.1-human-gut-metagenome-genome-assembly--contig:-NODE-1219-length-10398-cov-13.819394_pt1 | contig 10398 bp, 9 predicted proteins | sample MGYA00242499_ERZ504580 | MGnify/ENA primary metagenome ERZ504580 (study PRJEB26092, sample SAMD00036315) | human gut metagenome | host: Homo sapiens | study: EMG produced TPA metagenomics assembly of... | reverse complement strand
CTGGCGGACGCGTTGGCGTCGATGGAGAAGCGGCTGGCGCGGATGCAGGCCCGTCTGGACGAGCTGGACGCCGACGTCGAGCGGCAGCGGCGGGAGAAGAGGGAGCTCGACGTCGAGATCGCGATCCGCCGGGGCGCGTTGGAGCTGTTGGGAAAAGAGCCGGGCGCAGACCCGGAAAACCTGACCAACCGGGAGAAGACGATTCTCGTCAAGCAAATCAGTGAGGCTCAGAGAGTGAGCGTGAAAAGCCTGCTGCCCGTGGTCGGGCTCGCGCACAGCACCTACCATTACCGGCTCAACGCCATGAGGAGGCCGGACCGGGATGCGTGGCTGCTTCCCTTGGTCGAGGGGGCGTTCGAGAACAGCGAGAAGCGCTACGGCTACAAGCGCGTGCACCTGGAATTGCAGGGCATGGGGATAACGGTGTCGGCCAAACGCGTCATGAAACTCATGACCAAGCACGGCATGGTGCCGTTGTTCAAGAGCGCGAAGCGCTACAGCTCGTACAAGGGCGAGCTCATTAGGGCTCCTGAGAATCTGGTCAACCGCGACTTCCACGCCGACGGGCCGAACATGCTGTGGGTGACGGACCTGACCGAGTTCAGCATCCCGGCGGGCAAGGCGTACCTGTCGCCCCTGATCGACTGCTACGACGGGCTTCCCGTCGCCTGGACGATCGGCACGAGCCCCAACGCCGAGCTGGCCGACGGCATGCTTTCGGACGCGTGCTCCACGCTCGGCGAGGGCGACAGGCCGGTCATCCATTCCGATCGCGGCTGTCACTATAGGTGGCCGGAATGGATCCGCATCTGCGAGGAGCACAAGCTGACGCGTTCGATGAGCGCGAAGGCTGCAGCCCGGACAACGCCGCCGCTGAGGGGTTCTTCGGCAGGCTCAAGCAGGAGTTCTTCCACAAGCGCAGCTTCGCCGGGGTCTCGATGGACGAGTTCATCGGCATGCTCGACGACTACATGGTCTGGTACCGCGACAAACGCATCAAGACCGAGTTTGGCATGAGCATCATGGGCCGGCGCCGCGAGCTCGGACTCGTGGCATAATCAAAAAGCAAGGATAAAGAAGTCCAACAAAACGGCACCACCCCATGCACCGCTGGTACCCCGCCCGCGGGAGCATGGAGCGCACCGTGGAGACCAGGCCCGCGCAACGGTCGCCCACCACCAGCCTGACGCCCCTGAGGCCGCGCTCGATCATGCCTCTGACGAACTGCTCCCAGCTGGCGGAATCCTCCTTCATGCCCTCGGCCACTCCGATGACCTCGCGGTGGCTTCGGAGTCCACCCCGACGGCGACGAGCACGCTCACGTTCTCCACCGAGCCGCCCCACGAGCGCCTGTGCCACACGCCGTCCATGAACACGTAGGGGTATTCGCGTTCCAACGGCCTCGTGCGCCACGAGTCGATGTCGGCGTACACCCTCTTGAGTTTGTCGGAGAGGGTCTGCGAGGGCATCCTCTCGCCCCACAGCAGCTGGCTGATGTCGTCGACCTGGCGGGTGGAGACGCCCGCCAGGTACATGTCGATCAGGGCCTCCTCGACGCTTTCCCCGCGCCGGCGGTAGCGTTCGACCACCGCCGATTCGAACAGGGCGCCCTTCAGTTTGGGCACCTTCAGCTCGAGCGTGCCGGCCTTGGCGGTGATCCTGCGTTCGTAATGGTCGGCGCGGTACGCCTTCCAGCCGCCGGAACGCTCGTATCTGGACGCCCCGGCGATCTCGTCGGCCTCCGCGTCGAGCATCGCGTTGAGTATCTCGGTGACCTTCTGCGTGACGAGCCGGTCGAGCCTGGTCTCGAGCATGTGCTGGTCGATCTGTATGATGTTCTCGGGCATGGTTCCGCCTCCTGGTTTCCAATCTCGGTTTTAGTTTTGGCGAATGAAAAACGTACACAGGACGCGGGGCCATGCCTTTCACGTCAGGCCTGAAAACCCAAAGTGCGCAAGAACTCGGACGTTGTCCTGCTGGGTGGCGTGTTGCTGCTGACCCGTAAACGCATTAACCGGAGTCTGGAAAGCTTGAACAGAAACGAATCCGGATTCGCCCAGTGAATGCAATGAAACCGCGCAGACTTCACTGCGCGGTTTTCATATAGGTGGCGCGGCTATTAAGCTGGAACCGCTTACGAAGCTTCGTGAAGGTATCGGAGAAAGAAAGCAGGTCGTGTTATGAAGGGCATCATTCTTGCCGGTGGCTCGGGAACCCGTCTTTACCCGCTCACCACGGTGACATCGAAGCAGCTGCTTCCCGTGTACGACAAGCCGATGATCTACTATCCGCTGAGCGTGCTGATGATGGCCGGGATCCGCGACATCCTGATCATCAGCACGCCGCACGATCTGCCGAACTTCGAGCGTCTGCTGGGCGACGGCAGCCAGTACGGCGTGAGCTTCTCCTACAAGGTGCAGCCGAGCCCCGACGGCTTGGCCCAGGCGTTCCTGCTGGGCGAGGAGTTCATCGACGGCGAGCCGTGCGCTCTGGTGCTGGGCGACAACATCTTCTACGGCAATGGCTTGGGCCGCACGCTGCGCAAGGCGGCTGCGGCCGAGCATGGTGCCACGGTGTTCGGCTACTACGTGGACGACCCGGAACGCTACGGCGTGGTCGAGTTCGACGAGAACAAGAAGGCCATCTCCATCGTGGAGAAGCCGGAGCATCCCGCGTCCAACTACGCGGTGACCGGCCTGTACTTCTACGACGAGCGCGTGGTCGAGTTCGCCAAGCGGATCAAACCGAGCGCTCGCGGCGAACTGGAGATCACGGACCTCAACAGGATGTATCTGGAGGACGGTTCGCTGAACGTGCAGACGCTCGGCCGCGGCTACGCCTGGCTCGACACCGGCACGATGGACTCCCTGTTCGAGGCGGGCGAGTTCGTGCGTACCGTGCAGCGGGCGCAGGGGCTGCCGATCGCGGTGGCCGAGGAGATCGCGTTCGAGAATGGCTGGATCGACCGTGAGCAGCTGATGAAGGCTGCCGAGAAGTACGGCAAGAGCCCGTACGGCAAGCATCTTAAGGATGTTGCCGACAACAAAATCATCGTCAAGTCGAAGCACGACTGAACCGTTGAATGGTTTGATACTTCTATAGGGATTGGTTAATTGAAAGTCAACGAACTTTTTACAAGGAAAAATTGGCTGTTACTTAAGGCGATGGTCAGTACGGATTTCAAGCTGCGATATCAGCAGTCTATTTTGGGTTACCTGTGGTCTGTGCTGAAGCCGCTTATGCTGTTCGCCATAATGTATCTGGTTTTTGTGCGGTTCCTTCGCTTCGGCGCTGATGTTCCGCATTTCGCAGTTGCTCTTCTGCTGGGTAGCGTTATGTGGAATTTCCTCGCGGAAGCCACGAACGGCGGTATGACTTCAGTTGTGGGTCATGGTGATCTGCTTAGAAAGATTCATTTCCCCAAGATCACGGTTACCATTGCCTCGATTATGAGTGCGCTGATCAATTTTGGGATCAACCTCATCGTGATGTTTTTTTTCATCCTTATCAATGGTGTGCATATTTCGTTTAAAGCGGTCTTGATTATCCCTATTTTTGCGGAGCTTCTGCTCATTGCATCAGGTCTTGCATTTTTCCTGGGCGCATTGTTCGTGAACTTCCGTGATTTGAGCCCTATTTGGGAAGTCGTTCTGCAAGCTGGCTTCTACGCTACGCCCATCATTTACCCTATTTCTTTGGTGGCCACAATATTGGTCCTCAAGCAGCTCGTTTCATTCTGCTTAATCCTATGGCACAGATAATTCAGGACGCCCGGTATGTGCTTATTGCGCCCGAGAATCAGACGGTATGGCAATCGTTCAGTACGTCATTGGTCGGTTTGATTCCGGTCGCTCTGTCCGTTGTCATTTTTATAGGTGGACTGGTGTTTTTCGAGTCTCGTTCTAAGTTGTTCGCGGAGCTGGTGTAATGAAGGAAGATATGCAGCAAACTTCGGATATTGCGCTCAAGGTTACGAACGTCTCTAAAAGCTTCAAGCTTCCTACGGAGAAATCGAGCAGCTTGAAGAACTCTTTGTTCAATCTTATTCGTGGTGTTCACGGGTATACGATTCAGGAAGTTCTGAAGGACATCTCCTTTGAAGTGCACAAGGGCGATTTCTTTGGCATTGTCGGGCAGAATGGTTCTGGAAAATCGACGTTGCTGAAAATTATTTCGCAAATCTATACGCCGAATACCGGTAGCGTTCAGGTTGAAGGCAAGCTTGTCCCCTTCATTGAGCTTGGCGTTGGTTTCAACCCTGAGCTGACTGGCAGAGAGAATGTGTATCTGAATGGCGCAATGCTGGGCTTCTCCAAAGACGAAATTGACGCCATGTATGACGATATCGTCGATTTTGCCGAGCTGGGCGATTTCATGGAGCAGAAGCTCAAGAACTACTCCAGTGGTATGCAGGTGAGGCTTGCCTTTTCCGTCGCGATTAAGTCTCAGGGAGACATTCTTGTTCTTGATGAGGTTCTTGCCGTTGGCGATGAGGCTTTCCAGAAGAAGTGTCAGGACTTTTTCTTTGACGCGAAGCGTGAGAAGAAGACAATTATTCTTGTCACTCATTCCATGAATGATGTTCGTAAGTATTGCAATAAGGCAATGCTGATTGAAAATGGGCATATTACCAAGTTCGGTAAGCCTGATGAAGTGGCCAATGCGTATTCGAACATCTTCCTACGCAGGCAACAGGCTGAGGTTGCTGCTGAAAATAATGAGAAGAAGTTGAGCACTAGCGCTGCGTGTGAGTTGAAGGACATTAAGGTTGTCGTTTCCGACGAGGAACGTCAGCTACTCGATATCAACGAGGACTTCGTTGTCGAAGCAACACTTGAATGCAAGCGTGATTTGCAGGGAGGCGTTTTCGCGATCAATCTCATAGATCAGGAGGGACGCGTTTCCGTTGCCGCTTCAACACGTTCCTGCAAGGGTGAGGGTATCTTCGCAAAGGGAACTCATCGCATTCGCTTCAACATAGGAAATACGTTGCCGTATGGCAGTTCCATATCAATATTGCGGTTGCAGAAGGATATGATCTTGTCCTGAGGCAGGAAAACGTATACAACTTCGGCATTAAAAAGGATAAGGAATATAACCAAGTATTGATGCATCCCCATATTGATGTGTCCGTTCTTTGACTATATTCGGTGGGGCATTAGACTTAAATCATGCGTGATGGATCACGAGTCCTGATAACTCAGAGTGCTTTTTCCGGTATTGGAGGCAGTGAGGTGCAAGCTTTTGAGCTTGCACAATACCTGCGAAAGCAGGGTTGCCAAGTCACATTGTTCGCTTGGATGTGTGGCTCTCCAATGTCGGATATTCTGCAGGAGAATGGGTTCCGTGTCCTCACTCCCGAGTCGGAGGAATCGTCTGCGCTCTCGCTGAGCGATTTCGATATCATATGGGTTCAGCATGAGACGTTACCTGTGCAGTTGCTGAAGGAATTCGTGGATAATACGGCGAAGTCCGACCCTCTTATGATTTTCTCACACTTGTCGCCGTACCGGGAAGTGTACATTGAGCATCCGTATATTTTCGATCTTGAAGCTAAGCTGGCTGATGTCATCGTCTTTAATGCTCCGAATACACGTGATGCACAGAAATCGGAGTTTCGTTCCTACGAGCGGATGATGCTTTATCCGAATCCTGCGCCGCTTGATTTTGTCGCATCAAAGCATATGCAATCAAGCGAGATGCATAAGATACTAGTGGTCTCCAACCATCCGCCGAAGGAATTACAGGAGGCGATGAGCCTTCTTTCCGCTAGGGGATATCAAGTGGACATGCTCATCGACGCGATAGGCAGCGAGAAGCCGGCCATCACCTCTGCGGAGTTGTTGGATCACTATGATTGTGTGATTTCGATAGGCAAGACGGTGCAATACTGCCTTGTACAGGGCATACCTGTGTTCTTGTACGATCGTTTTGGCGGTCCGGGATACTTGAACGAGAGCAACTATGAACTTGCCGAATATTACAATTTCTCGGGGCGTTCCAAGCCGGACGGCTATTCTCTTCATGAAGCCATGAGGAATGCTGTATCTAATAGACGGACGCCGGAAGAATTGGTGTCGGCCATTGAAGATGGCTATTCAGCGGCTGTGGAGTTTCAAACCTCTCATAGAAACGATTTTGTTGCTTGCTACTCCATCAGCAACGCTTTTGAGGCTGTCTATGAGAAAGGCATTGCTGAGAAGCATAGGAAAACGATTAGCGACCGGATATACGGAGAATATCTCGTAGAATCTCAGAAAATGATTGGCGAATATGTAGCTGCGCATCGTAGACTTGCCAATCCCAATGCCGCCTTCTACGAGCAGACGGTACAGTCTTTCGCTGGTGAAGGATATGTTTTTGCTGCAAGCGATGTACTGGAGCAAGAACAACGGTTGAAGAAGAACAACTCTGTTGAGATACATGTGCCACATGGCAAGAGGACGGCTCGTGTGGATTTCGGAGAGTCTCCCTGCGTCATCACTGATTTGAAGGTCAATGGGATTGAACGCCATTGTTGGAATAACGCTTCTTTGGAGATGAACGGAACGTACTTCTTCCTGGATCCGGACCCGCAAATCGTTATTGATTTGGGGGATTCCGTGAACACTCGGAAGAGTGACACTTCGCTGTTTGTTTCCGCGAACGTGTACCCTCTGAGTGGAATACCTCGCGATGTGGAAGAGCATCGCATAGCGGACATAAATGATTTGACCGAGAACCTGAAGAAGATTCAAGCAGTCGTTGGTGGAAGCTGCATGAGAAGATGAAGCCTGTTATATCCTTTGCGCGAAGGATGGGACAGATTGTGAAAAGGTTTGTACGCTAGTATGTTGTGCACAGTGAATGGAATGAGTAAATGACTCTTGTAGACAATTCGACGGCCAAGCGGCTGGGCATACTCTGTTTCTACGATAAGAACGGTCGTGCGGCGAAGTTCCTCGATGGCTTCCTTGAGGATCTGATGCGGAACCTGACCGATCTCGTCGTCATCGTGAATGGCAAGATTGATGATGAGGCCCGCAAGATGTTCGGCAAATACACGGACATCATCATGGTTCGTGAGAACACGGGGCTTGATGTCGCCGCGTACAAGCAGGCGCTGCTGACCATCGGCTGGGAGAAGCTGGAAACCTACGATGAAGTGCTGTGCCTGAACGACACCATCATGGGCCTGTTTACCCGTTCAAGGAGATGTTCGAAACCATGTCCCGCAAGGATGTGGATTTCTGGGGCATCACGGCGTACGCGGGCGAAACCGTGAACGATGAGAAGATCCCCACGCATCTGCAGGCCTACTGGCATGCATACCGCCGCAGCTTGGTCTCCTCGCAGGCGTTCCACGAGTACTGGGAGAACATGCCCCTGTGGAAGGACTACGCGGAAGTCACACGCAAGCATGAGATGACCTTCACCAAGCATTTCGCCCAGCTTGGCTTCAAATGGGCGTCCTACATCGATTGGCGCAAGTACAAGGGCTACTCGTCTTACCCGCTGCTGTACATGCCGATGCAAATGCTGCGCGACGACCGTTGCCCGGTGTTCAAGCGTCGTTCCTTCTTCGTTGACTACAGTGCCTACTTCGATCAGACCGCAGGCCAGCCAGCGCTGGATCTGTACGATTTCCTGAAGGACGAGACAGATTACGACGTCGACCTGATCTGGGACGCGATTCTGCCGAACTACAATATCGACGACATTCGCAAAGCCCTGCACCTCGACTATGTGCTGCCGACCGTGACCCGCAATCCGAGAACCGGAGCCGACGTGCGTTCCGCGTTCATCTACCACATCTACTTCCTTGACCTGCTGGGTGACACCTGCCGTTACATCAGCGCTCTGCCGGAAGAGACCGACCTGTACATCACGACCACCGAAGACAAGATCGACGCGATCCGCGATTATATGGCCTCCCACGGCGTGAACCATCCGGTCACGTTCATCTCCGTGGTGAACCGTGGCCGTGACGTGTCCGCGCTGCTGGTCGCGGCATGCGATGTCGTGCTGAGTGGTAAATACGATGTCATCGGTTTCGCGCACGACAAGAAGTCGAGCCAGAATCAGGAGAACGGCCATCACGGTACCGAAAGTCAAGGCTTCGCGTACAAGCTGATGGAGAACACGCTTGCCAGCCGCGACTATGTGGAGAACATTCTCACGCTGTTCTCCAATGAACCGCGTCTGGGTCAGGTCGCCCCGCCGCCGCCCTTCCATGCCCTGTACTTTGCGCACACCCTGCCGCATGACTGGGGCGCGAACTTCGAGATCACGAAGGAACTGCTGGAAGATCGCTTCGATATCCATGTGCCGCTGAGCCCGGGTAAGCCTTCGGCATCCGCCATCGGCTCCTGCTATTGGTTCCGTGTGGAAGCATTGAAGCCGTTATTTGAATACGGATGGAAATACGAGGACTTTCTGCCTGAAGGTGAGATGGGCGAAGATGGTACCGTGTCCCACGCCATCGAACGCGCCAACGGCTACATCTGCCAGTCGCAGGGGTACTATCCCGCATGGGTCATGTCGGATCGATATGCACGTATCGAGGTTGATTCGCTGGTTTATTCCACTGCCATGCTGATGGGAGCAAGTTCTCGTGCGCATGAGGGCGAATCGTTGCAGACAAATATGCACGGTTTATATAAGGCGACAAATCCAATGAGGATCTTCCCGGCAGTGAGGCGTCGCCTCCATAAGGGTCTGCAGTTTTTGACGGCGAAAACCATTAAGAAAATGCCTGAACCGGTGCAGAATGTTACTTATCGCGCAGCTTGGTTACCCATCAATGCTGTGCGTGGGGTGAAGAACGCCGCGTTGAATGTGTACGTGCCGTTCGTTGGCATAGATAACGTATTTTATACTGCTGTTTATGGAGGTGCCGGCGGCTAATGTAGCCGCCGCACCTCCATAAACAGCAGTATCTGCTATGCCATGTTCTTGACTTTGCGATCGTATATACCCTTCTCGAACAGGCGGATTTTTGTAGTGCCGCGCATTGTAGACGTTGACACGTAGTCAGACGTTCAAGAAGCTCGGCTTTCTTTTTCAGATCTGCCTCGTACTGAATCCGGTTGCTAGACTCGTTGATATCTGGTGCAGTTGCTTCCTCATTGACGGAACCGATCAGCGTGTAGTAGCTACGCGCCGGCATCACACCGTGTTCAAGCGCATATTCGAAATTCGTGATTCCAGCCGTCACGTTGTCATGGTAGAAGCTGAAACTACGTTCCTTGTGTGTTACAGAGCCTGCAGATTGCAGCCAATAATACAACACGCAATCAATATCGGCTACTTTGTTCATACGCGCGTACAGTCGGCCTGCGACCATCACATCCTGCGCATACATCCCCTCTGGGAACCGAATGCCATCCCACAACTCACGTTTGTACAGACGACACCAGTTCGCTTCGTTAAAATATCGTGCTTCTGTATTATGTCCGGTATATTCTCCTATTAATCGGAGAGTTTTGCTGAATACCGTTTGATAAGCAAGCAACGGACTGTTGAAAACACTTATCATTTTTGGTGCGACAGTACCTTGCAGAGCTTGATGCGAGATAATTTCTAATTGGGAAACGCCGAATTGCTGCCACCTTGCTTTGCTCATATCTGCACCAGTGATTTGTAAAGCATGCAGTAAGTATTCGATGTTATGCCTGTCGAGTATATCGTCATTATCCGCGAAAGCGATATAGTCCCCGTGAGCGATATCCAAACCGGTATTCTGCGCTTTGGCAATTCCGCCATTTTCTTGGTGGATTACTTTGATTCGTGAATCGCTAGCTGCGTAGGAATCGCAGATACTTGATGATGCATCTTTGGAGCCATCATCAATGAGAATTATTTCAAGATTTTTGAATGATTGGGCAAGAATGGATTCAATACAGCGTGATAAATATTTTTCCGAGTTGTAGACGGGAACGATGATGGAAATAAGTGGTTCTATATTAGGCATAGTTTCTCCGGACCAAAAGTACGTGTATCGGAATTTAAGCGTTATCCATCTGTGATGCTATCACGTCTATCAAATAGGGAAGCTTTTACCCGTTGTCTAAATGAAAGTGCAACACCCCGTTAGATTGGAGATTGTCTAGAAAACCAGTCCGGAAGGGATGTTGCACCTATGGGGGAAGTATATTCGCACCTGTCGGAAGAGGAACGCCAGGTCATCCAGATCGAGATCGGCAACGGGACCGGCATACGGGCGATCGGCGCGATGATCGGGCGCAGCCCGTCCACCGTCAGCCGTGAGATCAAACGCAACACGTGGTTCCCGTCCAACGAGAGCGAATCCTACCGTCCCTATCGGCCCAGGCGGCTCAAGACCGGGCCTTGGACGAGCCGCTATTACATCGCCGGGCCGGCCCAGCGCAAGGCCGCCCGGAGGCGCGCCAAAGCGCG
>ENA-OUNI01001218-OUNI01001218.1-human-gut-metagenome-genome-assembly--contig:-NODE-1218-length-10414-cov-2.607660_pt1 | contig 10414 bp, 19 predicted proteins | sample MGYA00242499_ERZ504580 | MGnify/ENA primary metagenome ERZ504580 (study PRJEB26092, sample SAMD00036315) | human gut metagenome | host: Homo sapiens | study: EMG produced TPA metagenomics assembly of... | reverse complement strand
CCCGTCCCTGGTCGGCCGCAAGCGGGCCCTCGGCGGCCGCCTGGCCGTCGAACGCTTCGGTACACAGGTCCTCATCCTCGACGACGGCTTTCAGCACTGGCAGCTGTACCGTGATCTGGACATCGTCCTCGTCGACGGGACAATCCCTTCGGCAACGGCCATGTCTTGCCGCGGGGCATCCTGCGGGAGCCCATGGAGCAGCTCGGCCGGGCCGATGCCTTCATCATCACTAAGGGCGACCAGATTACGCAGGACCGGGCCGAAGCCATCGCCGCCAAGCTGCGCCAGTACAACCCGGCCGCGCCGGTGGCCATGGCCATCCACAAGCCGTCTTCGTGCCTGGCCTTTGCCGCCTGGCATGACGGAAAGGACCATGGCTCCGGGGCCTTACAGCCTGACGGCCAGTCCGTCCTGGCCGTATCGGCCCTGGGAAACCCGGCTTCCTTTGAACGGACCCTGGCCGATGCGGGCTTCACCGTCGCGGCTCTCTCCGCTATGAAGACCATCACCATTACAGCCGCGACGATATCCGCCACATGGCCGCCAGGCCGCCGAAACGGGCTGCCTTTTGGTGACGACGGAAAAGGACGCCGTCAAACTGCCGGCGCCGCTGATCAAGGAATACGACCTGCCGCTGTACGTCTTGAGCATTACTATTGAATTCACAGCAGGGCAGGACCAGATAGATACGATTTTGCAAGCAGTATTGGAGGATAAACTATGAACTTTGTATGCATCATCCCATCGCGCTATGCATCGACGCGCCTGCCGGGCAAGCCGCTGTGCGATATTGCCGGCAAACCGATGGTACAGCGTGTCTATGAACAGGCTGCCAAGCCTCGAAACTGACGGCTGTCGTCGTCGCCGTAGATAACCCGAAAGTCTATGATACGGTCGTCACCTTCGGCGGCCATGCCGTCATGACCCGCGAAGACCACGCCAATGGCACGGACCGTTTGGCTGAAGCCGTCGGCCATTTTCCCGATGCTGACGTCATCGTCAACGTCCAGGGCGACGAACCGCTCATCGCACCGGACGTCATCGACGACTTGTGCCGGGCCTTTGAAGCAGAACCGGACCTGACCATGGCGACGGTCGCTGCGCCTTTGCAGGAGGACGAATACGATGACCCGAGCGCCGTCAAAGTCGTCCTCAACCAAAAGGATGAAGCCATGTATTTCTCGCGTTCCCTCATCCGTATCCGCGCCATTCCTTTGAAGAAGGGGGCATCCAGCCGTATAAGCATATCGGTATCTACGCCTATCGCCGCGATTTTCTCCTGCAGTACGCGGTCATGGAACAGACGCCGGCAGAAAAAGTCGAGTCCCTGGAACAGTTGCGGGTTCTCGAAAATGGTTATAAGATAAAAGTGATAAAGACTCATCACCAATTCATCGGCATCGATACGCCGGATGACCTGGAACACATCCGCCGTTATTTTGCCGAATCTGCTCATAAAGGGGAATAGACTATGGAAAAAGTGAAACGAATTCAGGTTGGCAGCCAGACTGTCGGCGGCGATGGCAAACTTTTCGTCATGGCCGGCCCGTGTGTCATCGAGGATCCCGAACGGACCCTGGCTATTGGCAAGACCATGAAGGCTATCTGTGAAAAACTGGGCCTGACGTATATCTTCAAAGCCTCTTTCGATAAGGCGAACCGCTCGTCTTACACGTCCTACCGTGGACCGGGCCTGAAAGAAGGCCTGCGCATCCTGGCCGACATCAAGAAGGAACTCCAGGTTCCCGTCGTCAGCGATATCCACGAAACCTGCCAGGCCGAAGCGGCTGCTGAAGTCCTGGACGTCATCCAGATTCCGGCTTTCCTCTGCCGTCAGACCGATTTGCTGGAAGCCGCTGCGGCTACGGGGAAATGTGTCAACGTCAAGAAGGGTCAGTTCCTGGCCCCGGAAGACATGAAGAATGTCGTCGCCAAGATCGAACACGCTGGCAATGAAAATATCATGCTCACCGAACGGGGCATCAGCCTGGGCTATCACAACCTCGTCGTCGACATGCGTTCCTTCCCGATTATGCGCAGCTTCGGCTATCCCGTCGTCTTCGATGCCACCCACAGCGTCCAGCTGCCGGGCGGTGCCGGTACGAAATCGGCAGGCCAGCGCCAGTTCGTCGGCAACCTGGCACGAGCCGCTGCCGGTGCCGGTATCGACGGCGTCTTCATGGAAGTACACGATAACCCGGCAGAAGCCCTCAGCGACGGGCCGAATATGCTCTACTTATCGCAGGTCGAAGATGTCCTCCGCGATATGATGGCTATCAACGAAATCGCACAGAAAAGCGTAAGCACGGACAGGTAAGGAGACGAGACCATGATGGATATTTTAGAAGAAGCAAAAGACGTGCTCCATCAGGAAGCACAAGGCATTGAAAAGTTGATCCCTACGCTCAACCAGAACTTCGTCAATGCCGTCAACATGATTATGAAATCGAAAGGCCGGGTCATCGTCACGGGCATGGGGAAATCCGGCCACATTGCCCGCAAAGTATCGGCAACCTTGTCCAGTACGGGGACGCCGTCCATTTTCCTCCATCCGGCAGAAGCCATCCACGGCGATTTGGGCATGGTCACGGCAGACGATGTCGTCCTGGCCTTCTCGAACAGTGGGGAAACGGTGGAAATACTCAACATCCTGCCGTCGCTCAAGCGCATCGGTGCCAAACTCATCACCGTCGTCGGCAATCACAATTCGACCTTGGCCAAACACGCCGACATCATTCTCGACGCATCGGTCGAAAAAGAAGCCTGCCCCCTGGGCCTGGCGCCCGACGACGAGTACGACGGCGGCTCTGGCCTTAGGCGATGCCCTGGCTGTCGTCCTCTTGACGCAGCACCATTTCACCAAGGAACAGTTCGGCATCTTCCATCCCGGCGGAGCCCTGGGCAAGAAACTCCTGCTCACTGTCGACGATGTCATGCATAAAGGGCAGGACAACCCGGTCGTCAGCGAAGACAGCATCGTCCAGGATGCCCTCTTCCTCATGACCGAAAAGGGCCTGGGTGCCGTATCCGTCATAGATGAAGACGGTAAACTCGTCGGCCTGGTCACCGACGGCGACGTCCGCCGCGGCCTGGAAACAGGGGCCAACTTCCTCCAGTGGCCTGTCGATGCCATGATGACCAAGAACCCGCGGGTCATTGCCAACCATAAGCTGGCTACGGAAGCCCTGCACATCATGGAAAAGAACCAGCCCCGTCCGATTACGGTCCTGCCTGTCGTCGACAAGGATGACAAAGTCGTCGGCATGATCCATATTACCGATTTGCTGCGGCAGGGAGTGGTCTGATGAGCTTTTTGACACCTATCAAGATGCTGGCCCTCGACGTCGACGGCGTCATGACGGACGGCATCATTTACTACAGCCCGTCGGGCGATGCCATGAAGGGCTTTTCTGCCCGCGACGGCATGGGCATTTCCCTGATCCGGGCCGCCGGCATCCAGACGGCCCTGGTCACAGGCCGCCGCTCACCCATGGTCGAGCAGCGGGCGAAGGATCTGCATATCGACTACGTCCTCCAGGACTGCTCGCGCAAGCTTTTGGCCATGCAGCAGTTGTGTAGTGAAATCGGCCTGTCCCTCGACGAAGTGGCTACATGGGCGACGACCTGAACGACGTCGAACTCATTGCCAATGCCGGTTTCGGCGCAGCGCCCCTCGATGCCTGCGAAGAAGCCCGTCGGTCGGCCGCTTTCGTATCGGCCTATCCCGGCGGCCACGGGGCCTTGCGGGAATTCGCCGAATATATCTTGAAGAGCCAGCATGTCTGGGATAAGGTCCTGCGCCAGTACTTTGGCGACGCGACCTTTACGTTGCGCCAATAAGAAAGGAGAGTCTGTATTGTGAGTAAGGAATGGCAGTATCATGCTGCACGCGGATTCGGCAAGATTCTCTGTCATCTGCCCTATCCGGTTATCATTTCCTTGGGTCGCAAACTAGGCCCTTTCGTAGGAAAACTGATGAAAAAGCAGCGCGAACGCGGTATTTTCCAGATACAGCGCGGCATGGAGTGCAGCCGTGAAGAAGCGGAACGCATCATGACCGACGTCTTCCGCAACCTCGGCCAGTCGCTCATGGAAATCCTCTATACGCCCAATCTCAATCCGGAGAATATCCGGGACTATGTGACTCTGGACCATCCGGAACGCCTGGACGAAGCCATGAAGGAAGACAAAGGCGTCATCGTCCTCACAGCCCACATGGGCAACTGGGAATGGCTCGGCGCCCTGGCCATCTACGGCTATCCGGCGACGACGATCGTCAAGAACCAGGCCAACGACGCCGTAACGCGCCTGCTCAACGAAAACCGTGAGAGCATGGGACTGGAAGTCTTCGCCGCGGCGGCAATGAAATGATCATCGCTGCCCGTGCCTTGAAGCGCAAGAAACTCCTGGGTTTCCTGGCCGACCAGGACGGCGGCTTCCACGGCGTGCCTCAGCCTTTTTTGGGCAAGATGAGCTCGACGCCGAAAGGACCGGCTATGTTCGCCCAGAAGTTCCATTCACCTATCGTGCCGATTTTCCCGGTCCACGACGAAAATCATCATACCCATTTGATGATCGGTGAAATCATGCATTTCGAAGACACAGGCAACAAGGACGAAGACATTGCCCGCATGACCCGCAAGATGGCCGTCGTCACGGAGAATTTCATCAAGGAACACCCGACAGAATGGCTGTGGTTCCAGCATCGCTGGAGTACAGAACCGGAAGAAATCATAGCACTGCAGCAGAAACCGGAGGCGCATACCGATGATAGCCGAAAAGCTGAAAAAGAATAAAATCTCCATCATTGCCGTCATTGCCGTCATCGGCTTTGCCGTCATGCTCTATAGTTTCATGCATCCCCAGAAGACGGAAGACCCCATGGTCAGCCCGGATAAGCTCGTCGAATTCGAAGGGACGGAGCTGGAAGAAAAGAAAGACGGCCAGCTCGTCTGGCGCTTGACAGCCGATAAGATCCAGATCGACCCGGACACGCAGATCATGTATTTCACCAACCCAAGGCCCTGGTCGTCGCCGAAGATGGAACGCAGATGACCATTACGTCGGACAAGGGCATCGTCGACCGCCAGAAACGGACCATCGAAATCAAGCCGCCTGTCAAAGCAGAAACCGATAAGGGCGATACGTTGCAGACCGACGGCAGTGTGTATTATAATATGGATACGCGTATGATCAAAGGAGGCAAGGTCGTCATGGACCGCCATGACAAGACGTCGCTCAAAGCCGATGCTTTTGAAACGGACAGCAGCCTGACCAAGGTGACGCTGACCGGCCATGCGCAGGTGACAAAGGGAGAATAACTATGATGGATTTACTTGGAAAGAAACTGGCAGCTGCCGCCCTCATGGGGGCCATGATCCTGCCGGCTGCCGGCGCCCTGGCGGCGGATAATAACGGCAACCCGGCCGTATCCGTCACGGCAGACACGCTGGAATATAACGGTAAGACCCAGGTCGCTACGGCGACGGGCAACGTCGTCATCGTCCGCGACCAGGCTACGATGACCGGCAACAAGGCCGTCTATAACTTGAAGACCGCCGAAGCGACATGGAAGGCAACGTATCGGTCCAGCAGCCGGACATGCAGCTCAACGCCGATAAGGTCCATTCGACCAACAAGAATTACGTCGTCGCTACGGGCAGCGTCCGCGGCGTCTACGGCGATAAGAAGGTCAATGGCGACAAAGTCGAATACTATCTCGACCAGGATTACGGCATCGTCACGGGCAACGGCTATCTTGAAGCCCAGGGTTCGCAGATGTGGCCGATCACATCGACGCCTGGTTCAAGCAGATAAAGGCCATCGGTACGGGCAACGTCCATATCGAATCGCCGGCGGAAAACCTCATCGCCTATGCCAATCAGGCCGTCTACACCCAGACGCCGGGTCAGAATGACGGCGTCGTTCACTTGACGGGGGATGTCAATGCCACTCAGAACGGCAATTCCCTCAACGGCGACAATGTCGATATCCGCCTGGCCGATAATTCTGTCCAGACCCGCAGCCGGTCGACTATCGTCATCGTACCGGGCAGTAATCCGTAATCGTAAGGGGTATCTATGTTTATTCAGACTGAAGATCTCGTAAAAGCGTATAAAGAACGAAATGCCGTCAACGGCGTCAGTATCCGCGTCGACCAGGGCCAGATCGTCGGCCTCCTGGGACCGAATGGCGCCGGCAAGACGACGACTTTCTACATGATTGTCGGCATCGAACGGCCGACGTCGGGGAAGATAACCATTGATGGCAAGGACATCACCAACCTGCCCATTCACAAGCGGGCGGCCTATGGCATCGGCTATCTGCCCAGGAAGCGTCGATTTTCCGCAAGCTCACCGTCGAAGACAACCTCCTGGCCATGCTGGAGACGACGAAGCTCAGCAAGAAGGAGCAGCATGAAAAAGCGGAAGCCCTGATGGAAGAATTTTCCATCACCCAGCTCCGCGACCGCCTGGGTATCCAGCTGTCCGGCGGTGAACGGCGCCGCGTGGAAATCGCCCGCTGTCTGGTCATGGACCCGGCCTTTATCCTCCTCGATGAACCTTTTGCCGGCATCGACCCCCTGGCCGTCAACGACATCCAGGGCATCATCAGCCATTTGAAACGGCGCGGCATGGGCGTCCTCATTACCGACCACAACGTCCGGGAAACGCTGAGCATCGTCGACAAAGCCTATATCTTGAGTGAAGGGAAGATCCTCCTCGAAGGCAGTCCGGAAATGATTGCCAATGACCCGGTAGCCAAGAAATTCTACTTAGGCGAAGAATTCAGGATGTAACAGGGAGTATGGAATGCGAATATTAGATAAGTATATACTAAAAGAATTTATTGGCCCCTTTTTATTCGGCGTCTGTGCCTTTACAGCAGTCTTCGTCGGGACGGGTACGCTCTACCGTATAGCCAACCTCATCAACCAGTACGGGGCTTCGGCCTGGGCTGCCTTCCGCGTCTTCGTCCTGGCCATGCGTCGATCATCGTCGTCACCTTTCCCATGTCCGTCCTCTTAGGGTCGCTCATGGCCTTTGGCCGCCTTTCTAGTTCCAGCGAAATGATCGTCATGCGGGCTGGCGGACAGAACTTCATCCGCCTGGCCATGCCGATTTTCATTGCCGCTTTCTTCATTTCCATCGGGGCGACGGCCTTCAACGAATACGTCGTGCCCAAGGCCAACAACGCCTATAACACGATCATCAATGAAGAAATAAAGCACAATGTCGCGCCGACGACGCAGGACCATATCATCATCAAGAACACCAAGGGCTCCGATATATCCAGCCTCATGTATGCCCGTCAGTACGACGCCAACACGAAGCAGCTCAAGGATATTACCGTCCAGGAATTTGAAAATGATACGCTCATGCGCGTCGAACAGGCTGACCGGGCCGATTGGAACGGCCAGAAATGGGTCATGCACGAAGCATGATCTACGACGTATCGGCCAATGAACAGACGACGCGGTCCCTGAAGTTCCAGAACCAGGCCCTGCCGATTACGCAGAAGCCGAATAAGATCAATGCATCCCAGAAGAAACCGGATGAACTGACCATCCGCGAACTGCGGGAACAGATTAAACTCTTGGACCAGAATTCCGTCAACACCAATAAGATGAAAGTCGAAATGTACAACCGCTTCGCCCTGCCTCTGGCCAGCCTGGTCTGCGCCATCGTCGGCGCGCCCCTGGGGATGCAGAAACAGCGCGGCAGCTCGTCCATCGGCTTTGGCATCAGTGTCGTCGTTATCTTTATTTACTATTCCATCATGACCCTGGGCAACGCCCTGGGCAATGGCGGCAAGATACCGGCCTACCTCGCCGCCTTCCTGCCGGACATCATCTGTGGCGTCGCCGGCGTCATCTTAGTCTACAAAAAATCGAAATGAGGGAAAAGGCGCTGTCGCATGAAGCAGCGCCTTTTTTTGTATGCAAAAATATCGTAGCTTTATAGTCATTCTTCCGGGGCTTGGCGCTCGGACTCAGAAGCGGCTTCGCCGCAATAGACTCTAGAAATCAGGCGCAGGAGCGCCTAAAGGCCCCCCGGCAAAGGGGAGATGGCCGCCAACGGCGGTCTGAGGGATTCTCAGGAGAGGTTGGCATCGGCACCTGGCTCCTGGCGGGTTCGCGTGCTCCACTTCTCTTGCCGAGAGTGCCATTGCTGGCGTGCTGAAACTCGCTGCGCTCAAACAAAGCCGCACGCCGGACGCAAATAGCACGCACGGCATCCGGCACAGTCTACAAGGACCGTGCCGGACCGAGGTCGTTCCCGCAATGTCACCTACCAGGAGCCAGGCAGCCTTATTCATGCTACTGAATAAAGAAATCTAAAAAATCACGGACAGTAAAAAAAATGTGCTTTTTCTTGAATATCTTATTTCAGATTCCGGCTGACAATTCTGTTGGAAGGAGGAGGTAGCAGTATAAAGGCGAGTTTTCTAAAAAAATTCTCACGATTTTTTAGCGCTATCCTCTTCAAAAAGACATACTTGCTATGGGGGGATTGTACTACAATAATATTGTACGTTTTAATGATATGAAAAGGAAGGGTGATTGTTTGTGAGTAAAATGAATAAGGACGAGTCGCTGACGAAAAAAGTGCTATTATCCATTATGGCTGCAGGTGTGATGAGTGGTTTTGTATTTCAGGCAGAAGCAGCAGATACCTTATCGTGGACGGCAATTCGACGATTGTTAAGGACAATGAAACTTTTACTAAAGTAGGCGCAAATGGTGGGGCTAATATTACCCTGAATGGCGGTCTGATTACAGGTAGCAAAGAAACACATAAGGATGATGAAGAACCAGCTATCATGCTGCCGATGTTGCTGCAGAAATCGATAGTGGAAGTGTACTCACGGCGAATAATGTAGCCTTTACCGGTGAAATTACGGCTCATGATGGCGGCAAAATTGTTTTAAATGGTGGCAGTGTAAAATCGGGATCTTTCTATACTGCACAGGGGCGGCAAGATGGATATAATACCGAAGTTGGTGCCAATGATAGCGGATCCTCAATTGAATTCCACAAGGTAAAGATCGATTCTAATCTTGGGGCTTTTGATGGAGGTGTCATCACTACTTATGATTCTGATATCAATGCGGATACTTCCATTTATACCGAAGGCCAGAATGCACGAATCAGCTTGAATAGTGCGAGTGGCAGTAATACGTATACTGTCGGCGAAGATGGTATAGAAGCAGCAGATGGAAGTACAATCGACATAAATGGCGGCAAAGTGAATACTTCCTATTTAGTTGCTAATGATAATACAAATATTACTGCAGGCAAAGCAGATATTAATGCTACAGAAGGGATTTGGGCTTCCGGCAAAAACGCTATAGTTACATTAAATGGCACAGAAAAAACAGTATATACTGTTGGCAAGGGGATTATTGCGGAAAAAGGCGGTAAATATATATCCATGGTGGGACTTTGGCTGATAATGAACTGAGAACGAAGATGTATAAGGTTCAAGATGCAGAAGATAAAGAGGTTATCTATAATACAGATGCTAAAGGCATTGTTCTCGATGATAATGGCGTCATCTCCACTATGTCTAATCAGATTTACGCGAAAGCGGTATCAGCTACCAGAAAAAGAATTCGGTGCTATTACAAACAAAGGTATTGACTTCAAGGGCGGCGGACTAGTTTTAAATGATGATAAGTATACACAATCATATGCTAATGCTGCACAAGCTGAGTTGCAAAAACAAGGGGCAACTAAGTTGACTATGAAAGGCAACTTGGTTAAAGATAATACGGGAGAAATCCAAACGGAAATTCCTGTAAGCGAAGTCGCTGAAAAATTTGGTAGCCGTATTGAACTCGACAAGGTTACAGCAGAATCTGATAATAATCTCATTGTCGGCAGCAAAACATTACCGGATAAGTCCATCGAAGGCATCGATGTGAAAACACAGGTTGCAAATGGTTTCTCCGTTGGTAAACTAAATTTGGGTGCTGGCAGCAAGGACGTTATCATTACTAATGATCAAGAAGTCACACTTGGTGGTAGTAAGGGTGGTAATATTATTACTGTTGCAGACACTGATTCAAAAGTTAAAGTTATTGTGGGAACTGACCAGGCCGGTACAGAAAAAATACGGGTAAGTTAAATATCGGTGTCTGGCCAATGAACGCACACCGTACTATCTTAATGGTGAAGTTATTGTCAACAAGGACAGTCAGCTGAATATTAGTGGTCAAACGAGTGTTGCGGATGGAATGACTTTGAACGATGGGACACTCCAAGTTAAGAAAGGTGCTTTAAAAACTCAAGCTTTGAATGTCAATGGCAAGGCAAAACTGACAGGCACTGTAAATACTGAAACATTAACGGCTAAAGTATAAAACGGTTTTGACAATTGGTGATAAAGATAGTGACGGTACTCTTATCGTT
>ENA-OUNI01001216-OUNI01001216.1-human-gut-metagenome-genome-assembly--contig:-NODE-1216-length-10419-cov-2.500972_pt1 | contig 10419 bp, 11 predicted proteins | sample MGYA00242499_ERZ504580 | MGnify/ENA primary metagenome ERZ504580 (study PRJEB26092, sample SAMD00036315) | human gut metagenome | host: Homo sapiens | study: EMG produced TPA metagenomics assembly of... | reverse complement strand
ACAAGGATAGGCTATCACTGCTTCAAGCCGGATGGACCTTTTATATGTTTGTAAAGGCACTCGAGGATGACAGCAATGCATTCTGCGAGAAGGCAAAGGAGGAGGATGTGCTCATAGTAGCAGCAGACGGCTTCGGCTGTCCGGGCTGGGTGAGAATATCATACTGTGTGGACAGGGAAATGATAAAGCACTCTATGCCTGCGTTTGAAAAGATATACAACAAGTATAGTAAATAATAGTTACAAAAAAATAATCCAAAAAGCGCGAAAATTGTCTAAAAAATATGTAATTTTCGGCGCTTTTATTATGCAGTTTTCACAAAGTTGTCTCCGTGTGACCGTTGTGTGACCATTGTTTTGTATAATGGAATGAAGAGTGGGAATATAAATAAAATCGTAACGGAATAGTTACAAAAAATACTATAGAAAAGGAGATATGAGAGTGTTTAATAAAAAACTTAACAGGTTACTAGCAATCATGCTAGCTTCTGTAATGGGTGCGACATCGCTTCCGGCAACACCGGTAAGTGCTGATACACCCTCTTCAGAGTATGATATATCTAACGACGCAGCCTCGGATGATATATCTGACAGTAAAATTCCAGATGAACAGGATTCGGATAATAATGCCACCGAGGAAAAACAGCCACAGCAACTGACGGTAGAGTATACACCGGCGGATGATATTTATGTGGGGAACAAAGTTGTTCCGGTGGTAAAATCCGACAGGGCGGATGCAGCCGTTGACAATTTAAAATACACTGTTGTAGAAGGCAAAAATCTGATTGAAAAGGATACAGACTTTGCATCAAACGGTATATGGACAGCAAAGGATACCGGAACTGTAAGGATAAAGGTGACAAAAGCAGAAGATGACAAATATAAGTCAGCAGAGGCAGAATATACTGTTACCATCAAAGAATATGATTACAGCAGTATGAATAACAGCCTGACAGGGACAATGCTGCAGGGTACACAGTTTTATGTAGAAGCACCTACATTATCGCTGGCAAGTGACAATCAGGCGGTATATGTGGTTAGAAAAGGTGATGAATGGATTGAAGCTGATAAATATCAGCTTATGCCACAGCAGGGTGATAACAGACAGACTCTTGTAATAGCACGTAAGGACAAGGAAAGCGGAGCTATCACAGATATTGGAAGTCTGCAGCTCGACTACAAATATGATACACAGCCTCCAAAGATAACATTGAATCCAAAGGAGGATGATAAACCTGCTTTCACAAAGGATGCTGTGGATTATTATGGAAATGTCAGAAAAGTAGACATGAATATCCACGATGTCTCTTTGGATGATGGTTCCACACAGCTTTGGGTAAAGGTTGATGACCGGGAAGAATTCGATGTATTTGATGTCAATAATGCCCAGAAGCTGATTGATGCAGGAATAGAGTATAGTGACTGGATCGTGACAGGGGCTGATTATAGCAGCTGCATCACATTTGGTACAAAAGCGGATGAGGAACACAAATATCAGATAATCAGAATGCATGCGAAGGATCAGGCGGAGCATGAGTGTAATGATACAAGCTCAATAGAGCAGCCGTTTTATGTGGATAGAAAAGCGCCTTCAGGTACTATTGGATATGATGCTGATTTAATAGACGAGCAGAATATGGCCAGTCAGCAGGCAGCAAATGTATATGGACAGCTGGAGGATATCAGCGGAATAAAGCAGGCATTCTACTATGTGAATAAATCAGATGAAAGTGGCAGTATTTTAAATGATGAGCAGGTAAAAGCGCTTGATGATTCAGCATGGAAGCCGTTAGAGCTTATTGAGGATACATATGATGCCCGATATAAGTACAAGATTAATACATCTGATCTGAAGGATACTTCATATAACGTATATGTAAAGGCTCAGGACAATTGTAATGGCGAGACAGCATTTTTCTCCACATCGAAGCTGGTTGTTGATACCCTGCCACCGGAGCTTACAGTGTCCCAGGATACCATGACAGCAGCCGATGAAAAAGGCTGGCATAAGGATGATATAAGCTATATCGTTAAGGCTGATGACAGCTTATCAGGAATTAAGAGTGTTGAATACACTGTATTTGATGGGAAAAGGAAAATTGTATCAGGACAGACTGTTGAGCTTGACGCAAGCGGGGAAGGAAGGATAACCATTCCGGCAACAGAGCAGTTTAACGGAATTGATCTGATGCTTTCAGTAAAGGCAACTGATTATGCCGGTCTTAAGACAGAGGTTAAAGGTGACAGCTTCAAGTTCAGCATGGACAGTCAGTCACCTGATGTCAGTATAGAGCCGGAAGCGGGCAAAAACAGAAAATATTTCAATGACGATGTCCGTATAAAAACAAGTGTAGCTGACAGCATTTCAGGTGTTGTATCAGCAAAATACCAGATAGTGACAGATGATCAGTCAGTATCGGATGATGAAGGTGCATGGAATGAGCTTGATGAATCAGGAATCATAAATGTATCGGCTGAGGCTTATCTGGATAAAAAGGTAGATGTATATGTTAAAGCTGTTGATGAGGCAGGAAACGTGACTGTAGCGGATTTGACAGCAAGCGGCAGCCAGCATTTTATATTCACAAGACAGCGCCTGCAATAACAGTGACATATGGTACACCTGAGCAGCCGGATCCACAGTGCATCAGCAGTGTAAAAGGCACTGAGTATTACAGGGAAAACAGGATTGCAACCATTTCGGTAAAAGAGAATGAGCTTTTCTTTGACCCAGATGAAACAAAAATCAATGTAAAGGTTGATGGAAATGAACAGACACAGTCAGATGCGTGGTCTGAAAAGTCATACTGGGTAAAGACAGGCGAGGGAGCAGAAGCTGTTTACAGTAAGCAGCTTGTATTCAATGCAGGACACAAGTATGAGCTGAGTGTCAGTGCAAAAGATTTGTGTGGTAATTCAGATAATGGATTTGAGATAGAAGGAGACAAATCAGCAGAGTTTGTAATTGACGTACAGTCGCCGACAGGAAATATCAGGTTTGACGGACTTTCAACAGGCATGGATACCGTGTGGGATTTATTGCTGCCAAAAGACAAATATGAGATTTCAAGATTTGCTGCCAAGAAGGTCAATATTGCCGGACAGCTTGGAGATGAGCATGGCGGCATCAAGTCAGCAGAGTATTTCGTTTCAGCAGAGGATGCAATAATTGACGTAGACAGTATTCAGGAGGCTGACTGGAAGACACTTGACAGCCTTAATGAGGATGGCACCTTCAGTGAACCGATAGAATGCGAGAACAAAAACTGCGTGGTATATGTCAGGGTTACAGATTTAAGCGGTAATGTTTCATATATCAGCACAAATGGATTGGTAGTTGATACATGCGCACCGGCAATATCAGTCATCACACCTGAGACAGCATCAGGAGTGTACAGTGCAGATGTGCCGGTAAGTATAGAGGTATCAGATGAGAATGCCACAGGAGTTGCATCAGGAATAAAGAGCGTAAACTATACGGTAACAAATATGGGACAGACGACACAGGATGGAACATTATATAGCTATGATAAGACAGCAGCGGGCTTAAAAGATCTGGAAAATCATGTAACAGAGCAATTTGACATAAGCGCGGCTTCAAACAACAGTAATGAAGTGCGTATAGATGTTACCGCAACAGACAATGCAGGAACGGCATACACAGTAACAAAATACATAAAAATAGATACAACAGCACCAACAGTGCAGGTAAGCTATGACAATAACAGTGCAGATAAATCATTTGGAGACACAGCATACTTCAAAGCACCGCGAACAGCAACCGTAAAAGTAACAGAGCGTAACTTTGATGCATCAAAGGTAGCAGCGGAAATAAAAGCCGCAGCAGGTAAGGCACCTGCTCTTTCAAACTGGAGCACAGAAGGTGGAAGCGGTAACGGTGATGATACAGTACATGTTGCCACAATATATTACGGACATGATGACGATTACACATTTGGAATCGGAGTAAAAGACATTGCGGGAAATGCCGCAGCAGGAGTGGATTATGCAAATTCGCTTGCACCGACAAAATTTACAATTGATACGACAGCACCTGTTATTTCGGTAGCATATGATAACAACAGTGCATCAAACGGAAACTATTATAATAACAAGAGAACAGCAACTGTGACAATCACAGAGCACAATTTTGATACAAGCAGAATAGCACTGAGCATGACTGCGCAGGATGCAGGAAAATCAGTAGCAGCACCGGCATTTGGAAGCTGGTCAGATAATGGTGATATACATACGGCAACATTAAGCTTTGATGCGGATGCTACATATACATGGTCACTTGCATATACAGACAAAGCCGGCAATAAGGCAAAAGACCTTGCAAAGCAGGAGTTCTGCATAGATACGACAAAGCCTGTTGTAACAATCAACGGAGTAACCCCGGGCTCAGTAAACAATAATTCAGGAAATATGTCATTTGTAATAGAGTGCACAGATACTAATCTTGAATACTTTTCACCGGTGCTTACAGTTGAGGTATATGAAAATAGCAGATTCGTAAGAAAAACGATTACCGGAAATGTGATATCAATTTCAAACGGACAACGTGTAGAGTTTAGAAATCTCAATGAGGATGGAGTGTATTCACTGACATGCCATGCACAGGATAAGGCCGGAAATTCTTATGAAACAGTCAATATTATAGATGCAGGCGGAAAGCAGGTGACAGAGACTGCAGGGCAGGGAGGAAAATTGATGGATTTCTCCATAAACAAAGGCGGTTCAATCTTCTCGCTGGATGACAATACGATGAAGCTTGTAAAGGATTACTATGTGCAGAAGGTATACCATGATGTGGTAGTCAGAGAGATAAATCCGGATGAAGTTACCAGCTGTACTGTCAAAGTAAATGGAAAAGCACTTAAGCAGGGAACAGACTTCAGTGTGAATAATGTAAGTGAAAGCGATGGCTGGCATAAGTACGAATATGTGATATCAAATGCGGTATTTGAAAAAGAGGGTCAGTACAATATTGTTGTGGAGACAAAGGACAAAGCAGATTCAGTTGCCTACAGTGATGTGAAGAGTGTAAATATTGAATTTATTGTGGACAAGACAGCACCTACATATACATTGACAGGTGTAGATAAAAACAATGAAAACTATATTGGCTCAAAGAATGCAGTATTGATGCCGAAGGATGATGGCGGAAAGCTTGGACGTGTAAAGATTACTGTAGTGGGCAAGGATGACAAAGAAAAAAAGGTTATCAAGGAAATGTCGGGAGACGATATGCTTGACTATCTGGACAAGCATGACGGAAAGATAGAGTTTGAAGTACCTAAGGAGGTGCTCTCTGCAAAAGACGGTGATTCAAGGCTTATGGTAGAGTGTGCAGACTGTTCTGTTGACGAAGGTGGAAAGACCAATGAAGTGAAAAAAATATATGGTAAGGATACAGAAGCAGATACAGAGATTGCCGAAGATGATGTACCTATGGAATCAAATTCGTCAGATGTCAAATCAGTAGAAACAAACAATGATAAGGCAGTATATATAATTGGAGCAATATTATTATTTGTACTTATAATTGCGATATTGATAATCGTTTATTATATGAGAAAAAAGATGAAAGAAAAGAAAGACAATGATGAGCAATAAGATAATTACCTATGTATTTACATCACCATGTGGTGGTGTGGGAAAAACAACAATGTCTGTGGCATGCGCGAAAGCGCATGCCCTTCAAGGCAGACTTGGCAACGAAGATTTTGAATTCTGGGAGGAGTGAGTATGAGATTTGAAATAGCAGCTGACACGGACAGAGGAATCGTAAAAGAAACTAATCAGGATAGTCTGCTGGTAAAGTGCTTCTCAACATGCAAAGGAGACATGGCATTTGCAGTATTATGTGACGGCATGGGCGGCTTATCGAAGGGTGAGCTGGCTAGTGCACTGTAGTCAGAGCATTTGACAGATGGAGTGACGAGCAGCTGCCTGAGCTTTGCAAATCGTCGAACCCGGATATTGACAGTCTGATTCTGGAAAGACAGTGGGATGAAGTAATACAGCAGCAGAACGAAAAAATAAAAGCATATGGCAAAGCACATGCAGTAAACATGGGAACAACAGTGGTAGCGCTGCTTGTCACGCAAAAAGCCTACTACATTATAAACGTGGGCGATTCCAGAATATATAGCCTTTCAGACCATATAGAAAGGCTTACGACAGACCAGACATATGTACAGCGGGAAATTATGAATGGAAATATGACACAGGAGCAGGCTATGAGAGATCCGCGAAGGAATGTACTGCTGCAGTGTGTCGGGGCATCAGCAGAAGTAAAGCCGGAGTACAGGACCGGGGCAATGAAAAATGGAATGTCACTTCTGCTTTGTTCAGATGGCTTCAGGCATGAGGTATCAGAACATGAAATCTATGAGATGCTGAAAACGGCAGCAACTGTAGATGGGCAGAATATGCACGACAGACTGGAGCAGCTCATCAGACTAAGCATGCAAAGAGGAGAGCGCGATAATATAACAGCAGCGCTCATAAAGGCACAGTAGGAGGAACAGATGCTTGAAATAGGCTCTTTAATTGACGGAAAATACAAGATACTAAACGAAGTTGGACACGGCGGAATGAGCGTTGTGTACCTGGCTATGAATGAAAGGGCAAACAAACAGTGGGCAATAAAAGAGGTCAGAAAGGATGGAGTAAAGGATTTTGAGGTAGTAAAGCAAAGTCTTGTTGCGGAGACCAATATGCTCAAAAAACTGAGCCATCCCAGTCTTCCTGATATTGTCGATGTCATAGATGAGGATGACAGATTCCTTATCGTAATGGATTATATAGAGGGAAATTCTCTCAAGACAGCATTGCAGGAGTACGGAGCCCAGTCGCAGAAAAATGTGATAAAGTGGGCCAAACAGCTATGCGATGTTCTTGGATATCTGCACTCACAGAACCCGCCAATCATATATCGTGATATGAAGCCGGCAAACATAATGCTAAAGCCTGATGGAAATGTGGTGCTTATAGATTTTGGAACAGCAAGGGAATATAAGGAAAATAACATAGAGGATACAACATGTCTTGGCACGATGGGATATGCTGCACCGGAACAGTTTGGTGGAATGGGGCAGACAGACGCGAGAACAGATATATATTGTCTGGGAGCCACAATGTATCATCTTGTTACGGGAATGAATCCCTGTGAGCCACCTTACGAAATAAGGCCGATCAGAGAAATTGACCCAACATTGTCAGGTGGTCTTGAACGTATTATTACAAAGTGTACACAGCCGGATCCAAACAACAGATATCAGAGCGCAGCTGAGCTGATGTATGACCTTGAGCACTATACAGAGATTGATGACATGTATAGGAAGAATCTAAAGAGAAAGCTTGCGGTATTTATCACCACATCAGTTTTGACGATGCTGCTTGGAACAAGCACAGTATTAAGCTATTGTGCGGCAGAACACAAAAAAAAATGAAAACTATAATAGCATATTAAAAGAAGCGGATACCTATGACAATTATGACAATGGATATTACACGGCTATAGTCACCGACCCGACAAGGACGGAGGCATATCTTAAGCTGAATGACAAACTGACAGACGATTTTGTGCTGGACAGGGATGAGGCGCAGATATTGAACAGCTGATGGTAGGTATAGATTGCAAGGACCACAATGGCCGGGTGCATACATATGATGTTATGGCAAAGCTGAAAGAAAAAAATCCAAAGGGATATGAGGATGTATGCTATAAGATTGGTGAAAGCTTTTTATTCTACTACGAAATCAATGTGGAAAAAGACAGATACTCCAGTGCGGCGCAGTGGTTCAAGGAAGCGAAGGAGAATCATCCGGAGGCAGGAATATACTGTGAGATATCAGATTGTCTGACATTGATTAGCCAGTATGATGGAGCAAAGATACAACAGACAGAAAAAACATATGAAGAGTACAAAAAAGCTATGGAAGCAAATAAAATGAGCTATATGCAAAATCAGAGGATTTTGACAGCGTAGACGCAAAGATTCAGGTATGGAATGAGATAGATGATATAGTTGACACAAATATCACATCATTTATAGCAGTGACAGATAAGGATAAAGTTATGGATTTATTACAGACAATAAAGGACAAAACAGAAAAGCTGGATAAATCCATAATGCGCGAGCAGATAACAGGATTGCAGGATAATATAGACAAAACAATTGAGAAGGCACAGAGCGTGAAGGAGGAAAACAAAGATGACTTATAATCAGTACAGGATGATATTTTACGTATCCTTCACGGCATTTGCCATAATGCTTATAGCTTCAATAGTCATACTTATAGTGCTTGAAATACCTAAGGTCATAGGTGCACTTACCGGAAAATCTGCCCGGAAAGGAATTGCAGCAATTGTACAAAAGCAGACAGCGGGACATATTGACATAACATCGTCCGGTCCGATAGCACCGTCATATAACCTGGCAGGGGAGAATAAGAAAAAGCCGGGATATACACAAAATATAGATGAAACTACTGTGCTGGATGCACCGACAGAAGTATTGCAGGATGAAACCACAGTATTGGAAGATATAACCGAAAAGCTGCAAAAAACCAATATCAGGTTCGAAGTAACAAAGAAAATAGAATTTTTACATACGACAGAATGTATCTCATAAGGAATGGAAAATAGCGAATGTCTAAATTAAAAGTAAGCATAAAAAAATCGACCGTTACTGCCATGATGAAGGCAGGACGAAAGGAAAGAATAAATGAAACCGAACTAAGCCAGCTAGCCAGAATAAAACCATGTGGAATCATGCATGTGACAAAAACAAAAAAAGACAGTGTCATATATACGTGCCCTGCAAATATAAATCTTACCGATAGATTGAAAAAAGCCATAAGCAAATATGATTTCTTTTTCATGATTGAGCAGATAGTAATAATGGTTGAGGATGTATACAATAACGGACTGAACGTAAACAGTGTTCGTTTTAATATGGATGACGTATACATAAACGAGATGACAAAAGAGATGTACTTTATATATTTTTCCGATAGTAGGAGGACAGGAAAGTGCAGATATTGTCGGGTTTATAGAAAACATAATTTATACAATGACACCTGTTATCAATGAGGATACGAATTATATATCCAGATTTATGTATTATGTCAGAAGCTTCCATGCTTCAACGGCAATGCAATAGAAAAATATATCTCACGCGAAGAGCGTGCAGTTGTGAACGTGCTGAAAAACAAAGCAGTGACAATGCAGCAGACAATGCAGCAACAGATAATGCAGCAACAGACAATGCAGCAACAGACAATGCAGCAACAGATAATGCAGCAGGTAATGCAGGGCAGCATGGATGGAACTACAGTGTTGTCAGATGATGGCATATCCGTACAACAGATACAGCAGATGCAACCGGTGAACTATCATTTTGCAAGTCTTACAAGGCAGGTAACAGGTGAAAAGATAGAGCTTTGCAAACCATCGTTTGTGCTGGGAAAGAATCCGGAAAAGTCAGATTATGCGGTAGCAGACAATACGAATATCAGCAGGGTGCATGCAGTGATAACCACGCGAAACGGGCGTTATTATGTAATGGACCAAAATTCTACCAATGGCACATTTATCAATGGAAGGATAATAAAGGCGGGGCAGGAAACAGAGATATTACCGGGAGACTGTCTGATGTTAGCTAATGAGGAATTTATATTTAATGAATAGAAAAGTATTGGAGTGCGAAAATGGATGAGAATGAAAAGAAAATAGTAAATTTTATAGACGAAATCAGGGGACAGACACACGAATTGGAGATACCCCTAAATATATCTGCAAATACTTTAATAATAGCATTAAAAAGAGCATATGATTTAAATTTAGATGAGAATAATACTACAGAGTGTTATATGGCATGTGAATATCCAATAGCATTTTTAAAAGGGAACAGGACACTTGCAGATTTTGGAATCAGAAATGGTTCATCAATTATATTCAGGAGATAATGAAAATGGATAATTTTGGATGGTCAATAGCTTTAGTTCCGGGAACACCTCTTATTATAGGAGATACGCCGGATGCTCATATACAGCTGCAGGGGGCTTATGGAAGGGCAGCAAGAATAGCATTGCAGATGGATAAAAGCATGATGTATTCGATACTATCAAAGTATAGTGGTGATTACGATACATGTGTTAATGATAAAATAATACAGAAATCCGCTAAGATAAATAATCATGACTTTATATCGATAGGTGATTTTATGGCATATTACAATAGAGGAAAGATTTATTTTGATTATGGAGTTATCAAACTAATGGTGTAGATGTCAGACCGGAAAGTATGAGTATACAGACAACATACCCTGTTTTTATTCGTAATACCAGGATACAGGTGAAAATGGATGAGACTCCGATAGATATACTTGAACCCGGAACTGTACCT
>ENA-OUNI01001215-OUNI01001215.1-human-gut-metagenome-genome-assembly--contig:-NODE-1215-length-10438-cov-2.039181_pt1 | contig 10438 bp, 14 predicted proteins | sample MGYA00242499_ERZ504580 | MGnify/ENA primary metagenome ERZ504580 (study PRJEB26092, sample SAMD00036315) | human gut metagenome | host: Homo sapiens | study: EMG produced TPA metagenomics assembly of... | reverse complement strand
CACCGAAGTCACCGTCACCATGACGCCCCGCACGAGGTCGGCCGCCTCTTTGGTGAAGATGTCACTGATGTCCTTCTGTATCTGCTTCGCTACCTTGCTTTGTCTTGTCGATTCCATACTCTTCCGTTATTATCTCTTCCGGAACGACCGCGGCATCCTCCGTACCGGTTGTTCGGCCGTCTCGGTTTCCCCGCAACCGCGGTCGTCTCCTCTTCCGTTATCTCTCCTATACCGGCCGTCTCCTCCGTTTTCTTCATCTCCTCCAGCTCCTGCTGCGCACGCTTGGCCTCCCTTTTGGCGATGATGCGTGCATACCAGGGCGGCGGCAGGGGGGTATGCGGCTTGTCGCCCAAACGGTAAAAGAATCCGAGCGACAGGCTGATGTTGTCGAGCGGCGAACGCACCGGATTGCCGCATAGACGGCACTGTTGCGCATAATGTCGCCGTAACTGAAATAGTAACGCCCCTCCAGCATCAGTTCCCATTTGCCCATGACGACATTGAGACCGATGCCGCCGAGAAGTCCGTACCCGAGCGGGTTATCTTTCACGAGCGTCATGTGATAGGGCCCTTCCGTAACGGTATTTCCGCTCTTCACCCACTCATATGCGCCGACATTGTACGATGCCCATATGCCGGCATTCAGGAAGACGCGCAGCCGGTTATCACTGAAATTCATGTGGATATGCCATATCAACGGCAGATTGACAGTGCTATAGACACGGCGGGTATAATCCTCCGAGTCGAGCTCGCCTGTTCCTGATAAGCCGCTGCAGAAATTCGAGTTCGGCCGCTACAGCCCCTATGTACCTCACCTTGCCGTAATATTTCCATTGAATCCCGGCGGACCAGGTTCCCCACACCCACTTCATAGGATACCACGAAACGGGAGCGAAACGGCCGTAACCGACTCCCCATCCCGCCCGGCGCCTATGTAGTGCTGCGCACGCACGGGCAGCACGAAAACTGCGAGCAGTGCCGCCAATACGACTCCCTTTGTGACTGTTCTCTTCATCAACGATACGCTGTCGGCACGCTTGCCGTAATTATCAAAATCCTCTTCTTTTCGCGCAGTATCCGCTCTCCTCCGGTCTTAGAACATCCTGTTGCCGGTATTGAACGCCCCAGTGGGGTTGAAAGCACCGCTGGCATTTCGGCTGCGCTGCGTATTCTGCTGTTGTTGCTGCTGCTGGGCCTTCTTGATACGTTCCTCGATAAGGCGCTGGGCACGCAGCAGTTCCTGCTTGCGCAACTGTTCGCGTATATCCATGATGTCCACCGGTTTGAACAGGTCGGCCATATCCACCGTTATCTCTATGTCCCAGTTGGCCTTCATGCTATCATTTCGTTTCCCGATTCGGGAATGTATATCTCCACCCGCTCCGGCTGTTTGCGGAGAATCAGGTCGCCCGTATCCCACTGTCCATTACCGTTCACATCGTCTATGACGCGCAGCTTCACGTCACCCGGATTCACGTAGCGGAAGATGTATTTGCCCGTCACGGCATCCCGCTTCTCCTGCAGGACGGAATTCTTGTCGTTCAACAGCTGAAGAATATACCGGCTGGAGTCGGTCTGTCCCTTCACGTTCACCGTCAGCGTGCCGAACTTGTCGGGCGACAGTATCGAGAAATCGGCCTTTATCGAGTCGTTACGCTGTCCGGCCACGTCGAGGAAGACGCTGTCGGGGATGACGAGCTGATATTTCTGCTCCGGAATCCACTGGGCCGAAAGCATCCACTTGCGGATATCCACCGAATCGCGCCGCAGTTCGTACCTCACCCGGTACATATCCTCTCCCTCACCGAAACGCACGAGCGAGATACGGCTGCTGTCCATCTCCACGAGCGGATAATCGAAACTTATCGTCACGTTGTCCTCGGGATTTATCTCCCCGCGGGCGCTGAGGTTGTACTTGAACGGATTGGGCTTTTCGGGCGGCGTATAGGTCTCTCCCTCGCGTTCGGCCCGTTCGCGTTCCTTCTCCTCCTTCTCTCTGGCACGCTCCTCCTCTTTCGTTTCGATGTATTTCCAGAACAGTTTCAGCTTGTCGGTATTCGGTACGAGCTGATTGAGGCTGTCGTGCTTGAGGTAGGTAATTCGTCCGGTAATGGTATCGGGCAGCTCCTCCCCCGGAACGTCGAGCCACAGGTTGATGGTATCCGGCCGGGAGTGACATACTCCGTTATGATACGCGAGGAGTCGATGCCGTCCAGTACCAGCGAATCTATCTGCGGATAGGGGGCGTTGAAATAGAGCTCTATCTTATGCTGGAGGGGCCGCTTCTGTTCGGCCAGGTTCTGCCGTTTGAACTGCCGGTCGGTGAACATGCGGATGAAAAGCTGCGGCTCGGCGGTCATATAGCGGCGCGTCGTATCGTACCATGCCATGAAATCAGGCAGGTCGGAGGGGTTGAATACACCGTCGAGAAACCCTATCTTGTCCACGCCCGGTTCATAGGCGAGATTGCCGTTGGTATCCTCGATGGCATATACCCGATAATCTATCGGTTTCAGGTTCTGGGCGATAAAGATACCGTTGTTCTCGGCTCGCGATAGCGTCGGGTTTGACATTGAATACGGTCGAATCGAATGCCGGAAGCGAATCGGGCCGGAGAGGGTCGGCAAGCCGCAGGAAAGGCTCGCGCAGGAAAGCCGAATCGGCCGCATCGTAGAAGAAGATGAGCGTCTTCTTGACACTGTCCTTCTTGTAGGCATCGACCGTATATCCCGACATGAACATGGAGTCTATCTCCGGACCGGTGGAGAAGACGTAACGGAAACCGTTGAGCGGATTCCCTTCGTTGTTGTCGCAGACACTGCTCCCGAAATTCAGTGCATAGGTGGTATTGGGTTTCAGCGTATCGAGGATATCTATCTGTACTCCCCGCCCCTTGACGAGGAGGTGGGTGTCTTTTTCAGCTGCGGGGAGGTGAAAAACTCTTTCTGCTGGTCCTTGAGCTGTACGTACTCGTCGAACGTGATGTAGATACGGGTTCCCGTGAAGTTCGTCGTATTGAAAGCGGGCGTAGCCCCCATCACCTTGGGAGGGATGGTGTCCTTTGGCCCCCCCTGGGGAGCCCTATGTTGCGCAACGCCAAAAGAACGCGGAACTGAACAACGTCAGAGCCGCTATTCCCAACCATGTCTTACCGTGCGGGATACCTCTTTCCATTCGTTTACGAATCCTCTTGTCCATATTCTGTTGCCTCCGAATACACGGCCGGAGGAACCGGCTCTTTCCGGCTTTTTACCCGCGGGGCCTCTATCCTCGCCGTCAGCTCTCCGGTTCCGGAACAGGGGTGTCGGGCCGCTCCACCACGACGGTCCAGATATCCGAGGTCCATGTATCGCCGGACTTGTTCAGGTCCACCGACAGCGTCTTCGTCATCTCCACGGGATTGCTGGAGAGGTCGAGGTAGCCGTAGGCATAAATCTTGTTCTCCGCCTCCTGGGCCGGGTCGGCATAGAGCACAAGCATCACGCTGCTGTCGGAGAGTTCCATCGTCAGTTGTTTGTCCACCCAGACGGCCTCGACATCAAACGGGAATTCGACATACTCGTCGGAATCCTGCTCTTTCTTCCTCTCGGCTCTGCCCGACGCTGCCTGCTCCCACGAAGTTACCCTCCCGCCGTTGGCTTTGTCGAAGCCGTAATAGGCGTAGCACCGGGCCGACGTCATCAGGGTCGACCGATACTCCCCCTCCCTGAACACGGCAGGAGTTATCCGCAGTTGCGTCCGTATGGGAATATGGACATCCTTGTACCGTAGAATTTCCACGGCGTCTTGACCACCGGTTCATCCGCCCCCTCTTTCCAGTCGAGCGGGGTGAACTTTATCGTCACATACATGTTCGCCAATCCGGCGACGACATTGGCGTTGCCCGTAGCCACATGGGATATGCCGTATCCACCACCAGCAGCATGACCGGCGTGGTGGCGAACCTCAGGTCGAAAACGTTTCCGGCCTCGCCGGACGCCTCCGCCACCATGTCGTAGCTGCGCGTGCGCGACGGGTCGCCCACCGCGGTGGCAATCCCCGCCCGTGCATTCTCGATGGAGGTAACCTCCCATTCGTCGGGGTTCACGAAAAAGGCGTACACCTTCGCGGTCGTCAGCGGAATAGGCTCCGTCACGCTCTTGCGTTCCTGCCACGTCACCGTCAGACGGTAGTCGCAGCCCAGAACGGGTTTACTGCACGAAACGGCCAGCGAACAGACCGCCGCCGTCACCAGCACCACCAAAGCCAACCAACCTCTTTTCATCGCCTCACGCCTCCCCGTTATGCACGCGGCCTGCCTTGCCAGCAGCTCGCCGCGAAGCTGTTCAACCGTTTTTCCCAGAACGGGATGCACCTTCTCCGGCGCTATCTCGGCAAGCGGAGCAAGCACGAAATCCCGCTCCTGCATCAGCGGATGCGGCAGCTTGAGCCGGGGCGTATCCACCACCGCATCATCGTAAAAAATGATGTCGATGTCTATCAGCCGCGACGAATAGGGTTCGCCCGTACGCGCCTTTTCGGCGGCTTCCGCCTCACGGTCGCGCCCGAGGCGCCCCTCTATCTCCTGCAGCGCAGCGAGCAGCTCCTCTGGGGCGAGGTCGGTATCGACCTCCATCGCCTGATTCTTGAAATCGTCTGCGGCGGTGAATCCCCACGCCTTGCTTTCGTAGACGTGCGAACAGCGCAGCACGATGCCTATGCCGGCATTTATCATCTGCTGTGCCTGTCTCAGGCGCGGCTTCACATCTCCCATGTTACCGCCCGTTATGATTATAGCCCTTGCCATCTCCGTATAACTGCTTATCCATAATGCTGCGGCATCTCCGCAGCCTCTCCGCACGGAAAAACCCGTGCCGTACCTACTGTCTGCGCCCAATCAGCTTGCTAACCGACAGAGCGTAATGCGTGAAGACTATCTTCGCATTGCCGTTCTGGCTTATATGCAGCAGGGCGGTACGGTTCTCCTCCGCCAACTGCTCGATATTGCCGTTGCCTACGAAAGGGGCGAACTTTTCGCAGAACTCCCTTTCCCGTCCCCAAAGATAGGATATATTTCCCATTCCTGCCGAAAGCATGTAACTTTCCCGCAACAGGGAAACTGCATACCTGAAAAAAACGTTTCTGGGCTTCGCGCCCCAGCGACGCCATATTCTCGGCCCATCCCAGCAGCTCCAGGTGCCGGTCGTTGTAACTGAAACGCATGAGGCTCGCGAAATTGTCGACATCCTCCCCGGATGCCTCCCCTTCCGGACGCTCCGCAATCTTCCGCAGCTCCACCATATCGCCTCCGGCAAGCCGGGCCAGCGCGGCGGCCTTCTGCGTCTCCATGCCGTACGTACCGGCCAGCCACCGTTCCATGTCGTCCGCTCCGACGGGAGGCACCCCGACCTCCTGAACACGGGAGAGGATGGTGGGCAGGAGCATTTGCGGGGCCACCGAGACCAGCAGGAAAAGCGTTTTGTCCCACGGCTCCTCCAATATCTTCAACAAACCGTTCGAGGCCTCCACTCCCATCTTCTCCGGCAGCCATATCACCACCGCCTTGTACTCGGCCTCGCGCCTTAAAAGAGAGTTTGCGTATGATTTCATCCGCCTCGCGTTTGGCGATGAGCCCCTGCTGATTGTCGAGCCCAATCCGCCCGTACCACATCTGCTCGTCGAAATAGCCCCCCGTCGTAAGCACCGCCTCCCGCCACTGGGGCAGAAAGGCATCGCTCATGGGTTTCTGCGAACGCTCCGGGAAGTATTGGTAGGGAAGACGAAATGCACGTCCGGATGAACCAGTTCCGCCATCTTGATACACGACGGACACCGACCGCAACTGTCGCCGTCGTGCCGGTCCGTACAGTTGATATACTGTACATAGGCCAACGCGAGGGGCAGCGTTCCCCTGCCGCTGTCGCCCGTAAAGAGCTGGGCATGGCTTACACGCCCCTCCCCGACACTGCGGCGCAGCATCGCCTTCACCTCCTCCTGTCCTATGACATCCGCAAACCTCATGCTCTTCTCTCCCTTTCCGCCGAAAACGGCATCTGTGCCGCGGACACGTCCGCAGCCTATCTTCCCGTCGAACCGAAACCGCCCGCTCCCCCGGGCCGTATCGGAGAGCGTCTCGGACGCCTCCCACTCCACGCGTTCGTGCCGGCAACCACTATCTGCGCTATCCGCTCGCCTGGTTTTATCTCGAAAGGCGTATCGGAGAGGTTCACAAGAATGACCTTGATTTCCCCCCGGTAATCGGCATCAATCGTCCCCGGTGCATTGAGCACCGTCACCCCGTATTTCGCCGCCAGCCCGCTGCGCGGACGCACCTGCATCTCATAGCCCGCCGGCAGCTCGACGAAAAGTCCCGTCGGGACAAGCGCCCGGCACAAGGGAGCCAGCACGATACCCTCCGCAATGTCGGCCCTCACATCCATTCCGGCCGCAAGGGGCGTTTCATAATTCGGCAATTCGTATGCGACCTGTTTATAACTTTAACGACCATAGTCCCGTAATCTTGTGCCGCCGGACGATTATCGTCCACGGCGGATGACCGACTTCACCAATCCGCCCAAATCGATTCGCTCCCTTCGGACGGCATAACCTGCAAATATAACCACCAAAACCAAATAAATCAAATACCTCAGCCAACCCGTCAGACTGCCGCACAGCACTCCGGCACCGTACAGCAGAGCTCCGAGCAGCACATACTCCCCTATCCGCTTCAGGTCGTAGGGCACGGGGCAATACCTCCTGTTGAGCAGATAACTGAGCGCTACCATCGCCGATTCGCACACCAGTCGGGCGACGGCGGCCCCCACGTAGCCGAGCGACGGAACGAGCAGGATGTTGAATGCCACGGTGAACAGCAGCCCCGTGCCGGTCACGTAGATAGCGTATTTCGTCGCTCCGGTCTGCTTGTACCAGAAGGAGAGATTCAGCACGATACCCGACAGCATATTGGAGAGCAGCACAATGGCAGTATCCACACTCCCTCGCGGAAATCGCGTCCGAGAATCAGGGCGAACAGGTCGCGGAACAGAGCGATGAACAGGAAGATGAAGATGGAGACGATGATGAAATATTTCATGGCCTCCGCATTGGTTCTGCGGAAATCGTCGCCCTTGAACTCGGCCAGGAAAAAGGGTTCGGCGGCCAGGCGGTACATGGAGGTGAAGAGTGTCATCACCACGCCGAGCTTGATGACAGCCCCGTAGACGCCCAACTGTTCCAGGCATATTCGCTGCCGCCCGGCGTGAGCCACAGCACCATCTGCCGGTCGATGAACTCGTTGGCCGTCCCGGCTATCCCGCTCAGCAGAAGCGGAAGCGAATAGACGAGCAGGCTGCGGGCGAGCCTCCGGTCGATACGGGGCGCCGCCCCGCCGCACATGGGCAGGATGAGGAGCAGCGTCACGGCACTCGCCGCGAGATTGGCCACGAAGACGTAACCGGGTCCCATCGCAGGGTCCGTAAGCCCACGGCAGAATGCCCCGTCCGGCCAGCGACGGCAGCCATCCGTAAAAAAAGAAGCAGAGGGCGAGGTTCACGACGACCGAAACGAGCCGCAACAGGACATACCGACCCGAACGCGACTGTTCCCGCAGCCTTGCAAAGGGAATGGCCGTCACCGCGTCGAGGGCCACGATAGCACCCGTCATCCATATATAAGAGGGGTGTGCGGCATACCCCATCCACTCCGCTATCGTCCCGTTGAACAGCAGCACCAGGACGAAAAAGAGCACGGAGACGAGCGACACCATCCCCCAGGCCGTAGCGAATACCCTACGCTTCTCCCCCTCGCCGGACGCCTTGCCGGCAAACCGGAAATAGCCCGACTCGAGTCCCATGGTGAGTATCACAAGCACGAACGGAATGACGGCATAGATATGGCTGACCACACCGTACTGTGCCCTTCCCATCACGCGGGTGAGGTAAGGTACAAGCAGGTAATTCAGCAACCTTACCAGCACGGTGCTTATCCCGTACACCATGGTCTGGCCGGCAAGTTTGCGCATCTGATTCGACATGGCGGAGTATGCTTTGAAAACGATTGTCAAAGGTACGAAAAAAGGCGGCACCGCATACGGCCGGCTCCCCGGAACATGCGGTGCGGCGCACCGGCCACTATGCTTCGTCTCCGGCCTCCTCCATCTGCTTTGTGGAGAGCAGGCCGCAGGCAGCCTGTATGTCCTCCCCGCGCGAAGCCCGGACGGTAGTAACGATACCCTTGCGGGAAAGCGCATCCCGGAAAGCTCCATCCGCCGGTCGTCGGGACTGAAATAGGGCGAACCGGGTATCTTATGAAACCGTATCAGGTTGATGCGGCACTTCAGGCCGTCGAGCAGGCGGGCGAGCTCCTTCACATGGGCCGGCGAGTCGTTCATGCCGGCGAGCACGATATACTCGAAGCTGACGCGCCGCTGTCCGCCGAAATCGTAACGGCGCAACAGCGATACGACATCGCGCACGGGAAAGGCCCGCTCCACGGGCATTATCTCCGCACGCTGTTCCGGAAAGGGGTTATGAAGACTGACGGCCACATGCACCCGGCTTTCGTCGAGCAGGCGGCGCAGGCCCGGCACCACTCCGGCGGTCGAGACCGTTATACGGGTCGGACTCCAGCCATACCCCCACTCCGCGGTGAGTATTTCCAGCGAACGCAGCACCTGGTCGGGGTTATCCAACGGCTCCCCCATCCCCATATATACCATATTGGTAAGTCTGCCGCGTTCGGGTAGCGAGGCCATCTGGTTCAGAATATCCCCCGACGTGAGCTGTCCGCGAAGCCCCTGACGCCCCGTCATGCAGAAACGGCACCCCATGCGGCACCCCGCCTGTGAAGAGACGCAGAGCGTGGCCCGGTCGCGTCGGGAATATAGCCGATTCGACGTAGTGCCCGTCGGCCGTACGGTAAAGGTATTTTTTCGTTCCGTCACGCGAAACGGCCACCGACCGGGGACCTCGAGACCGAGACGATACGAAGAGGCGAGCGCTTCGCGGGCGGCTTTGGAAAGGTCGGTCATCGCGGCGATGTCGGTGCATCCCCGGCGGTAGAGCCACGATGCCATCTGCCCGGCAGCGTAACGCGGCAGACCGAGACCAGCGGCCGCTTCACGCAACTGCCCCAACGACATGCCGTACAGCGCCGGACGGCCACTGTCCTCACTCTCCCCTCCGGCCTCTCCGCCAACCATATACTGCGACATCGAACTACAGAATCACCGAAAAATCAGGCCGTCCCGAATGTTCGGACGGCCGTTTATGGAATTTCCGCTGTCCGTGCATCTTATTAACAGAAATACGGACGGCTGCGTGGAGAATACCGGAATCGAACCGGTGACCTTTTGAATGCCATTCAACGCTCTAGCCAACTGAGCTAATTCCCCGTAACTGTTCTGCACCGCAAAGATAATGCTTTTTACTTGTAAAACAACAGTCCGGGAGGAGGATAAAACAGCGTACGGGCCCAAAAAAAAGCGAACGGCCGTTTTTTCCGATTTTTGTTCTTATATTTGTGAATCGGAAAAGTCTGTTTAAACCCGGAATAACAATAAAAACACGCACGTATATCTATGGAAGTCAAAAAGAGCAAAAAGGCCGACCTTGAGAACAGGAGGGGCTTGTTCATGGAAATCGGGCTTATCGTTGCCCTTGCCGCCGTCATCATCATGTTCAGCGTCAGCCAGCGCGAAAAAGTGGTCGAAGTGATGGCACCCGTTGCGACGGTCGATGAAGTCGAGATGATAGACGTCACGACCGAGAAGGAACCCGAACCCGAACCCGTACAGCACCAGCAGACGGTAGCAGTCATCACCGACGTCCTGAATGTGGTAAGGAACGACACCAAGATAGAGACCAGCATCGGCTGGGTGGACTTCGAAGACGAAGACATCGAAATCGCGCCGATACAGGTAGAGACCGAAGAGATAGAGGAGGAGACGATATTCATCGTAGCCGACCAGAAACCCTCTTTCCAGGGAGGAGACCTCAACGTCTTCCGCAACTGGGTACAGGCGCGCCTCTCCTATCCGCCTTTGGCACAGGAGAACAACATACAAGGCACCGTAACCGTGAAATTCGTCGTGGAGAAAGACGGAAGGCTGACCAACATACAGGTACTGAAGAGCCCCGACAAGACGCTCTCGGACGAAGCGGTAAGCGTACTGTCCAAATCTCCGAAATGGGAGCCCGCCCGTCAGCGCGACGTGCCGGTGCGTTTCAGCTACACGATGCCTATCGTATTCAAACTCCAGAACTAACGATTCCCATCCGATAAAAGCGAAAGGGAGTATCATCGGATACTCCTTTCGCTTTTTCATCTTCTGCCGCACGACTGCCACTCCTGCCTTCTCTGTCGCGGTACAACCGTACCTCAACGACAACACACCCTGTCGCACAGCGACGGCTCCCTGCCGCCCTATTGCATTGTTTCCCCGATATACCGTCCCCCGCAG
>ENA-OUNI01001214-OUNI01001214.1-human-gut-metagenome-genome-assembly--contig:-NODE-1214-length-10440-cov-3.422961_pt1 | contig 10440 bp, 16 predicted proteins | sample MGYA00242499_ERZ504580 | MGnify/ENA primary metagenome ERZ504580 (study PRJEB26092, sample SAMD00036315) | human gut metagenome | host: Homo sapiens | study: EMG produced TPA metagenomics assembly of... | reverse complement strand
TATATCCCAAAGATGGCTTTGACCGCTTACTTCGACGCCATTCAAATTTTCGACAATATGCTGAATCTGCTCTTTGTCGGTAATATGTTTTGCGTTTCCGCTATTGCCATTGAAAACAACTATTTCCATGACCTCATTAGGGTCTAAGTCCATCAAGTCGAGTGGAATATTAAACCATACAACAATGCCAATCAAAAGAATTATCACAACAGACAGCAATATGATGATTTTCTTTTTCATATCAGCTCAACTCCTTTGTCAACTACCGATTTATCGCTCAATTTTATATTCAAATTATACCATAAAACTTGTGAACAATTCTACCGCAACTTTGGAATATATGAGAAAAGTCCGAACAGTTTTCTGCCCGGACTTCTCGCTCAATCATAAATCAATTCCGCTTTCACAATCTCCTCTGCCTGTGCCTTGCAAGCGTTCATCTGCCGCACCCATTCCATTTGGTTTTCGGCTTTTAGTTGCTCGGTCATGTCGTTTTGCTCTGCCAGTGACCGCACGATCAGCTCCATGCGGTTTCGTGCCGCTTCGTCAATCTCGGCGCAATGCTCAAAGAGCTTGTCGGATAGCACCAGCTCATTGAACAGTATCGGACGGTGCATTTCAAGATACGCCTTGCGAAGTCTGCCGTAGTGTCCGAGGGGCTTGGTCTTGCGGATAACGATGTTCGGGATAAGATAATCGCCGTTCTGTGTGTAAGTGATATTCATGCTGTTTGTACTCCTTTCATCGGCTCTCTCTGCGGTAAACTGCTGACCGGGACGAACACGCCCTTTGCAATATCCTCCGCACGAATGGCGGCTTTCTTGGCTTCGATTTCTGCCTTTTTCCGCTTCTTGATTTTGTCCTCGTATCGCTTCTGCGCTCCGCTGGCTTTCCGCTTCAAGTAGTTCTGATGAAGCCTGTCCTTGCGTTCCTCACGTTTGCGGATTTCCTCTAATTCTTCCGGGGTCAGCTCCACTTCTCCAAACGCCGGGGGAACAAATCGCCCAACAAAATTGAAGTAAATCTCGACCTCCTGTGTGGTCTGTATACTGCCTTTGCGGTCACGCTCATGCACAAGGATTTTCTCGATAAACTCGTTGAGCATGGCAATGGTCAGCTTGTCGAAGTTCTCATATTTGTCGATCAGAGCGATAAAACGGTCAGCGTCCTTTTCGTGCTTCTCATAGCTCTTGACAGCCTTTTCCAGAACAGAGATTTCAGCGGTAAGCTCGGACTGTTCCTTTTCGTATTGAGCGTCCAGAGTGGCGTATCTGCTGTCGGACAGCTTGCCTAAAATGTTGTCCTCATAGATTTTGCAGAGCAGGACTTCCAGCTCGGAAACTCTCTGCTTTGCTGTGGCAAGGCGTGTACGCTGTTTCCTGACCTCTGTGGTCTGCTGGCTGGACTGCGCTTCCTGCACCACACGGACAAACTCGGCTCGGTCATGCTTGGCATACTCGGCAATGGCTTTCAGCATTTCAGAGACAAGGGACAGTACCACATCTTCATTGATACGGTGCTGTGTCGTGCAGAGCTTTCCAACTGGGACTTTGCTGTATTGGGAACAGGTATATTGAGAAATGCGCTTGCCGTTGTTGGTGCGGTGGACATACATCTTGCCGCCGCAATCGGCACAATAGAGCAAGCCCGTGAGGGGAGCTGCTTCGCCCCAGCCGTCCGGGTAGCGTCTGACATTTCCACGGATTTTCTGCACAAGGTCAAAGATCTGCTGGTCAATGATAGGCTCATGGGTATTCTCAAAAATTGTCCATTCGTCCTCCGGGACATAATGGCTTTTCTTGTCCTTGAAGTGCTTTCGGGTCTTGAAATTGATGGTGTGTCCCAGATATTCACGCTTTTCAAGAATGTTGCAGATGGTGGAAGAACCCCAGCCGTACACATCTTTGAAAGTCTTGTTTTTGTTCACGCCCTCGCCGTGCTGGGCAAGGTAAGCGGACGGAATGAGGACTTTTTCTTCTTTCAGCTTGCTGGCGATCTGATACGGACCGTAGCCGTCAATCGTCATGGAAAAGATGCGCTTGACCACCTCTGCGGCTTCGGGGTCAACCAACCATTGGTCTCTGGCTTCGTTCCAGAGATAGCCGTAAATGACCGTGCCGGTGAGGTGCTTGCCGGACTTGCCTTTGGACTGGAAAGTGGAACGGATTTTACGGCTGGTGTCTCTGGCGTAATACTCGTTCATAATGTTGCGGAAAGGGGTAAAATCATCGTCCCCTCTGGCGCTGTCCACGCCGTCATTGATGGCGATAAGGCGAACGCCACGCTGACGCAGGATTTCCATAATCTGACCGACTTTCAGATAGTCACGACCCATGCGGCTCATGTCCTTGATACACAGATACTCCACATTCCCGGCTTCAACCTCTTTCATCATTGCCAAAAATCCGGGACGGTCAAAGCAAGTGCCGCTAATGCCATCGTCCGTGAAATGGACAATGTTTGTAAAACCCTGCCGTGCGGCGAACTCCTCCAACATTGCTTTTTGATTGGATATGGAGTTGCTCTCACGCTGCTGGTCATCATCTTTGCCAAAGTCATCACGGCTCAGTCGTTCGTACAGAGCAGTGATTTTCTCGTTTTTTCTCATAACTTGCGCTCCTTTCTTCGGTTTTAGGTTGTGTGTTCTAAGAGACTTCCCAACCGCTTGATTAAGAAGTCTTTTAGAGCATACAACACCCGCCGCCAATTTGTATTTTTTATATTGCTTCACCGCGAAATGGTCGGGGCTGCGTTCTTCTAAATCGGCAAAGAGCAGATCAACGGGGCTTTGGTATTCCTCGTCGTCCTCGCGTGCTTCGCTTGCATTGATAAGTTCAAGCAGCGTTGTAAAGTTCATTTCCTCGGCGGGGGCTTCATACCAAATGTAGCCGATCAACGCGCAATATAATAATCTCTCGGCTTTCACCCAAAAATCTTCCGCGCTTTTTTCTCCCTCGCCTTTGGTATTGACAATAAGGGTATTGACAACCTTTAACACGTCCTTTTCGCTGCGGATATACACAAAGGGGTTATATCGCATGGATTTCTTGAAGTTTATCGTATTCAGCACTTTTATCTTGTAGCCGCCGCGCTGCAAGAGCTTTCCGCACTCGATTAAGACGGTGCCTTTTGGGTCGGTCAAGACGTAGGAAGAATGAAGCTGCATTAAATTAGGCTTTACGAAAAACCTTGTCTTGCCGCTGCCGCTGCCGCCGATCACCACGACGTTTTTTATTTCTCGCATATTTCGGCTGCTTCGGGCGGCTGTTCATGGTAAGGCGTTCGGTCTGCGTCAAAATGATGTTGTTCTGAAAATCCGGGTCGATGTAGGGCTTTATATCTTCGGCGTTGCCCCAACGTGCGCTGCCGTATTCTGCGCCCTTGCGGTATTTCTTTGCGTTTTTCCCTTTGACATAGACAATCAGACGGATAACCACCGCGCCGACAATGCCGATAAGCAAATCCAACGGGTGAACGCTCGGCAAGGCATTTGAAAACGCTTCGGAAAATCCCTGTGTGATATTGAGTATCTTTTCGGAAATATCCGCGCCGGGGGCAAGCCGCACCGCCTGTCCCACCTTATCAAAGAGATAGACAAAGAACACATAGGGATATTCGGGATTATCAACTTTTTGTAGTTCATCTGCTTCATATCTCGCGCCCCCTGTCTATTTTCTTTACCTTGTCGCGGGCGGCGTTAAGCTGCTTCGCCTTGTCCTTTGCTGCGGCAAGGGCTTTGCGGATAGAGGGCTTTTTATCCCTGTTCAGCTTCTTTGCGGAAAACTCTTGAAACGCTGCGGTCATAACGTCCGCGTCCCTGCCTTTGAAAAACACAAGGTAACGGGTCTGTTCGCCCTTAACCTTTTTCAGCGAAAAATCTATGTTGTACTTCTTCGCGGTACTCTCAAAGGCTTTGATATTGCTGTCGGTGATCTCGATGTTGGAAACACCCGCATTTTGCTTCATAAGCTGCCGCATGGTCTGTTTCCCATGCGGGGCTTTGCTTTTCTGCTCCAAAAACTTCTTGATTGCTTTCTGCAACGCCTGTTCGGTAAGCCTTGCCGCGCCTTTTCCCACATTGACGGATAGGGCAATCGTTTTTTGGGTTACTTCCTCCTGCAAGGTATCAACTCCTTTCCCGGTAAACTGCGGCTATGCTCATTTGCTGCCGTAAAAGTCGTGATTGACAAGGGCGGTATAGTAGCTGTCAATGGTACTCGGTGCGTTGAACAGCACCGCTTTTAGATACTGCTTGATGTTGCGGATTTTGGTTGTGTTCTCCCTCATGCAGTCCAAAACAAACTCAACGTGGCTGCTATTCAGCTTCATAAACTTTGATTTGACAAGTTCGGCGGGGTAGTCGTCCCCGGCGATACGGATTGTCTTTCGGGCTGTGCAGACGGTTTCCAGCATGATTTCTACAATCTCGTCCAAACGGTCTTTATCCATTTTGGGGTCTTGAATGAGAATGTCATAGTCGATGTTGTCTTTGATGATTTCCCGATAAATCTCTATTGCGCTGTTTGTTTTCGCTTCCGTTCTTTTCCTTTCCGGCGGCGTAGCCGCTTCGTCCTGCTCATAAGGCAAGGGATTTAGGGAATGGAAAGGAATGGAATGGGTACTTGATAAATCAGTAATTGATTGTTCTTTACTTGATATATCTTTATTTAATTGCGTTGGATTTTCCAACGTAGGTTTTTCCTGCGTAGGTTTTTCCAACGTTGGATTATCCAATGTTGGATTTTCCAATGTAGGTAAATCCAATATAGGCGGCTGTCCGCCGCTGGTAGCTGCTTCCGGCTCTCGCGGCTGCGGCTGCTCGTATATGACGTAATCTGCGCCCCGCAAGCGTCCCTTTTCGTCGCGCTCCCGGCTGCGCACGATATATCCGGCTTTTTCGAGTTCCTTTACCGCTTCGCGGATTGCGTCGATCTTCTCCCGGTTGATATGGGATAAGCCCGCAAGTATAATCCCAATCTTCGGGCAGCGAAAGCATTTGCGACAACAAGCCCTTTGCCTTTAAGGACAATTCCTTGTTTCGCAAGTGGTGGTTGCTCATAACGGTATATCCCGTATTTCGCTCCACTCTGAAAACTGCCATATTTCCTCACTTCCTCTCTTGGTATGCGTGGACAATTAGAAAGCCGTTTTCGGCTGTTTTGGTATTGCAATATGCCCTTTGCCGTTTTCGCGTCTGCAAAGCCGCATGGCACAAGGGCTTTTGCCCGTCTATTTGTCCATGCTGGCGTGCGTTTTCCGCGTCCTTTTGCCGGGGCAATAGGGACACTCTTTGAAAACGCAAAACTCATATTTCCACCCGGGGCGGTAGAAACGGCAAGTGCCGCAATCTTCATCATCTCCGGCACAACCGGATTGATAGCGGTCAAATCCCGCTTCTGCTGCATGAGCAATTCAAACGCCCGCTGCTTGCCCTTTGTGAAATACATTCCGGCTGCACCTCCTTTCCTGCGGGCATAAAAAAACGGCGTTACTTTCTCCCCCAAAGGGTTAAGGTAACGCCGTTTGTGTGCGTATTCAGTTTTTAACACATTCCCTGTCTATCCGCTGTCCGCAAAACCATTGATTTTATTAGCTTTTTGCCGCTATCGCTATCACACCTCATTATTCTTCCTGCCTGAATATCCAGAGCCTTCTGATGTATCTCATAGCAGATAGAGTTGGTATCATTTCCGGCTGTGGTAATCAGAAAGTACAGTGGCTGCATTCTTGCGTCACCACTTCCTTGTGTCATTACGTCATAGAGTTTCGATTCGGCTGAGTATGAAGCTCATCGAAAATTACTCCGTGCGTATTAAAGCCATGCTTATTGGCAACATCCGCCGACAAAACTTGATAAAAACTGTTGGTTGGTTTATATATCAGTTTCTTTTGCGACTCCAAAATTTTGACTCTTTTCAGTAGTGCGGGAGAGAATTTCACCATATCCACGGCCACATCAAATACGATCTTGGCCTGGTTTCTGTCTGCTGCACATCCGTACACTTCGGCTCTTTCTTCGCCATCACCACATAAAAGAAGAAGTGCTACGGCAGCTGCAAGTTCTGATTTACCCTGTTTCTTAGGGATTTCGATATATGCTGTATTGAACTGACGATATCCGTTTGGTTTTAACACGCCGAATAAATCTCTTATGATCTGTTCCTGCCAATCAATCAGTCAAACTTCTTTCCTGCCATGTTCCTTTGGTATGGCATAGCTCCTCAATAAAGCTGACAGCGAAATCTGCCATCGTTTCATCGTAATGCGAGGTATCTGCCATGAACTTGGTAGGCTTATAATCTTCTAATTTTCGCAAGCTGCATCACCTCCAAAATTGTATAAAAATAAGCCGCATCACTGCGACTGTCCAATATATATCGTAGAACGAGGAACACACCCTTGCGGGCGGTTCTTCTGAAACTTTCTGTTTTAGTTATATTCCTTCAATCAAATGGCAAGTGCATCTTCGGTTCTTGTCGGCGGAGGAATATCAATCCTCTGTCATAGTTATAGGTAATCTCACCGTCACGCTTTAACATCAGTTTGGAAATCCTGCCGCCGTCCATACCGTAATCTTCGCTCGGTTCTTCGAAGTGTTTGACCCAGTAATGGAAAATGTTGTTTGAAACCTTGATGCTTCCTTCTGCCCACATGCCTATCTCACCTCCATCTTGATTGCCGGAATTCTGGCCTGCTCTCCTGTTTTCCAATCGGTGTATCTTGCGTTGACCGTTGTAAGTCCGTTCATGTAAATGCCGTTCTTTTCAAATTCTGCTAAGGTTTCGATAAGGCTTGAAAATGTGGAGCTGATGGTGAATTTCTTGATTCCTTCTGCTCTCATGCTGTCTGCAATTTCCTTAATGTCATGATCCCATATTATATCGTCAAAATTGATTAGGTCATTGCCGGATTCTTCTTTAGAAGTTCTGTATGCCCGGTAAAGTGTGCTGTTAACTCCTGCGTCTTTCAAGCTGATGTTTCCTTTGCATTCATAAGCTCCTCAAATCTTCTGATTTCCTTCATTGTAGTTTCCTCCTAAGTGTGTTGTTTTCCCTTTCGGTAGTACTATATATCACTCTAAAGGCACATAATAGCAAGTTATTTTTCGGCATATATGTGACAATTATTTCAGAAGGATACTGTGCATATTACTCCTCGATTTTTCTGCAGCGGTCCTCTCCGTATACTACATTTAATCCAGAACCATTATCCCAAGCAACCATAATGCTTGCTGTATCATCCACTCCAATAACAGTACCTCTCGTTCCAATCGGTGGTGCCTGCAAATCATCCATATGGGTAAGCTCTACTCGGCAACCGGCAGGATACTGTTTGCGTACCCTTGCTACTATCTCTTTACTTGGAAATCTCATCACTCAGAACCTCCTTCTTTGCTCCATTCTTAAATGCAGATGATCCTGTCAGATTCTTTAAAAGTATCCTTCGGTCAGTTTTGTACTCCTCACCGATAAATCCAAGTCTTAAAAGGAAACATCTGAATGCGTATTTCTCATTGCTGACTTTCTTTTCTGTGGAGTTGATGCGTTTCTGTTCTTTACTCATCTTGCAGAGTGCTGCAATGAAATTCTGGTAAGCTTGGCAGGTTTCTGCATCCGGCAGTTCGGGAAACCAAGGAAATGAAACTTTTTCCTCATCAATTTCGATTCGGATATCATCTACTCCCAAGGCTTTCTTAATTAGTTCACCTTTTGCATCAAGCAGCTTCGTAAGGTTTCCGGCTGAAACATTCTCAAGCGGAATAGCCACCGTAAGCCCTGCATCTTCGCCCTGTGGCGTTTCTTCCGGCTCTTTGGGTATTTCCTTTTCTTCTGCAACAAAGCCGCTGTCCGCAAGTTTCTTCAGAAGTTCTTCGATGTCCTTCGGAAAAATGTTCTCGTCAAATTCCAAGGCTCCGGTCTTATCTACTATGAGTCCTCCAAAGTCATAAGCCGCAGTTGGCATCCCCTTGTACTTTGGCTTTGTTCCAAGGATTTCTCCAATTGCTGTAACCAGTGCTTTTCTCTCTGCTCCGGTCCGGTTAAATTCTACTCTCATTTATAAGTACCTCCTTTATTTTTCGGTACTACATATATCACTCTGAATCGCATAAATAGCAAGTCCTATCTGTAAATATCCGAGTAAAATATGAACCGATTTATCCATCATGATTTTGTGCATAATATGCTATTCCGGAAAGCACGAACACCACATTAGGAAGTGCTACACCATTGCCCCACATCTTATACTCCGCTGAGTCTGAATGTGGGTTCTTAAGCCATTTTCTGATTTGATTATCTGTCTTCGGCTTTGTTTTCTTTCCGAGTGCATCAGTGTGTGTCTGAAAGATTTCTCTCCATATAGAAATATCCTCATTGGTAGGATTTTCTGTTCCAAGCTCATCACACCACCAATCTGGAAATCCCTGCAGCCTTGCACATTCCGTAGGGGTCAGTCTTCTCACGATATACCTTGGTTCATTCACAATCGGTGGATCCTTGTAGTCTGTGGCAACGAGAGTGTTTGCCATCTCCTCTTCAGCGGATGTGAAAAAAGAGGCCTTGGAAGAACTGTACACCGGATGAGCCACACCACTTGCACCCGCTGCCACAATGGTTGGTTCCACTTCCTCCTCGATTTGAAAACTGAACTTCGCATTGTAGCCTTGGTTCATTGCAGGTCTGCCGATACCATAAGCTACCGCGTGCTGTTCTGTCGCATTTAAGGTATACATGACATCTGATTCTTTGTAACCATCCCCCTTATGAGAAGGGCGAGTGCCATTGCCTTCAATCACAGTAATGCCGCCTTGATTACAGCTTGGGTTTCCACCGTTGCTATCGATGGTTCGGCTTGTATCCGCCTCATAAAATCCACTGTTTGGATTTGCGGATTTCATGGAGTTGCTGTCCTTGGAACAGATACCATAAGCAACTGGCTGAAACAAGGTCTGATCATTGTTTGTTCCAAGAGTTGCAGACTTGTTATCCTGGATCAAAGCACCTTTTCCACCACCTTCACATCCACTTCGTATCTTCAGTGTCTTCGGTGTTTCCACCACAAAGGGCTGATTGTTTCCGCCTGTTCCATAAGTGGAAAGAACCGTCTGTGACACATCAAGAGGACCTTGTACCTACAGTCTTGCCCATGATTTTCAAACATTAAGCCGATGCCTGCATCTCCAGTGCTTTTTTTAGAAGCAGCGGCAGCTCCTTTCCACGAAGAGATGCACGTCTTAGAATACCCAGACAAGCCTTCTGACTCAAATAGTATTTTTCCGGCACTCCAGCCATCAAAATCTGCGACAAGGTAGATACGTTTTCTTCTCTGGGGTACTCCCCAAAACTGAGCATCAAACTGTCTCCAGGCAACGGAGTAATTATCTCCCATGATTTTCCTGCCCGGTTCCACTTTGAAGGCTTAGGCACTGACACTGATCCGTCTTTGATTTTGCAGACCTCTTCGAGGACGGCACGGAAGTCTTCTCCCTTGTTGGAGCTGAATGCTCCGGGGACATTTTCCCAGACGATAAATCTTGGTTTTTGCCCATTTGTCTTACACCTCATTTCTTTTATGATTCTGACTGCCTCATAAAACAGTGAAGAACGGGAGCCGGAAAGTCCGTCACGCTTACCTGCAATACTCATATCCTGCATGGACTGCCAAAGGTTATGATGTCCACGGGAGGAATCTCTGCCCCGTTCATCTTGGAGATGTCCCATAATGTTTTACCTGTGGCAGTCTTTTGGTTGTCACACGAATAGGAAAAGGCTCAATCTCCGATGCCCACACAGGGGTAATACTGGAAATCAAGCCTCCCAAAGGAAATCCACCCGAGCCATCGAATAGACTTCCAAGTGTTAAATTGTTATTCTCCATCTGCTCCCTCCACCTCTTTCACAAGGTCGGAGTAAGCAATTTTTTCTCCGTTTCTTATAACAAGTACATTTTCTGCATCCCCAGTATCCTCCACATATCTTCGCAAAATAACAGATGCATACTTCTCATCCAATTCCATCGTATAACAGATACGATTAGTTTTCTCACAGGTCAGCAGTGTGGAGCCACTGCCGCCAAAGATATCGATAACAATTGCATTTTCCTGACTGGAATTTCCGATGGGATAAGCAAGAAGGTCAAGCGGCTTTGATGTGGGATGATTCTTGTTCTTCTTTGGCTTGTCGAAGTTCCAAATAGTGGTCTGACTTCTTCCGGCACTCTTGCTCCAGTAATGCTTGCCATTCTGAAGGAAGCCATAAAGCACTGGCTCATGCTGCCACTGATAATCCGATCTGCCAAGCACCAGAGAATTCTTCACCCAATGCAGCATCCCGACAAGTGAAAACCTGCATCCACAAATGCTTTTCTGAAATTAAGTCCCTCTGTATCATGCATGAAATACATAAGCGGAGCCGCCCTTTTCCAGATGTTCTGCCATGTTCT
>ENA-OUNI01001213-OUNI01001213.1-human-gut-metagenome-genome-assembly--contig:-NODE-1213-length-10441-cov-3.566899_pt1 | contig 10441 bp, 17 predicted proteins | sample MGYA00242499_ERZ504580 | MGnify/ENA primary metagenome ERZ504580 (study PRJEB26092, sample SAMD00036315) | human gut metagenome | host: Homo sapiens | study: EMG produced TPA metagenomics assembly of... | reverse complement strand
GGCGCCGGCGACAAGCAGTAAGGTGTAAGGAATACACCCCAAGAAAACCTTGGGGCGTATTTCCGAGAGGGCAACGGCTGTTTCACTTTCGGAAATGCGTCCCACCACAACAAGGAGGATCCCATGAAACAGTATTTTTCTTTCCAGTGGCATATCACGGATGAATGCGACCAGCGGTGCAAGCACTGCTACATTTTCTCCGAGAACTGCAATAAAAAGTTGGATGCAATGTCCTGGCAGCAAATGCAGGACACCTTTTATAACTGCCTGGACTTCTGTGCGTTCTATGACCGCCTGCCGTATTTTTACATTACTGGCGGCGACCCGATTTTGCACCCGGACTTCTGGAAGCTGCTGGGGCTGATGAAGCAGCACAGTGTTCCGTTCACCATCCTCGGCAATCCGTTCCACCTGACCGACGAGGTTTGCCGCCGCTTAAAAGAATACGGCTGTGAAAAATATCAGCTTTCTATTGACGGCTTGCGTGAAACCCACGACTGGTTCCGCAAGCCGGCAGCTTTGACATTACGCTGGAAAAAATCGGCTGCATCAATCGGGCGGGCATCCGCTCCGTGGTGATGACCACCGTTTCCGGCACGAACATTGACGAGGTTCCCGGCATCATCGACGCGGTTGTGGCAGCGGGTGCGAACGTCTTTGCGTTCGCCCGTTACTGCCCCACCAGCGAGGAAAAGGATGTCGGCATCGAGCCGTTGCGTTACCGCAAGCTGCTCGCTGACTGCGACAAAAAATTCAAGGAATATGAAGCCGCCGGCTGCCAGACCTACTTTAACAAAAAAGACCACCTGTGGACGCTGTACGGGTACGAAACCGGGGCGTTCAAAATTCCCGAAGCCGTGGAGGACGGTATGATCTACGGCGGCTGCAACTGCGGCAACTGCCACCTGACGATCCTTCCCACCGGGGATGTGTACGCCTGCCGCCGGGTACAGAACAGCAAGGTTGCCAATGTGTTCACCGATCGGCTGGCGGATGTCTGGGTGTGCCAGATGGAACAGTACCGTGACTATACAAAGTTTGAGAAGTGCAGCAAATGCGAGCTGCTGGCGTTCTGCCGGGGCTGCCCCGCCGTGGCAAGCGGCAAGGACGGAAACTTCTATGCCGCAGACCCGCAATGCTGGAAGGAAGTAAAGAACGATGCCTGATATTTTTGAAACCATCATGCACCGCCGTTCTATCCGGCGGTTTGAGCCGAAGCAAATTGAAGAAACCGCCTTACAGCAGATTTTGCAGGCCGGGCTATATGCGCCCTGCGCGGGCGGACGGCAGGGTGTGATCTTCGCCGTCTGTCAGGACAAAGAGGTCAATGAGCGGCTTGGCAAGATCAAGCGGGCAAACTCCAACCCCCGCATGGCAACGGCAACGAGCTTTGTTTCCCGTGAGCAGCCCAGCATTGCAGATGACCCCAAGCTGACAAATGCTTTTTATGATGCCCCCACCGTGATCACCCTGTTCGCACCGAAGAATTTTCTGTTCTCCGTGGACGACTGCGCGGTTGCCGCAGAAAATATGATGCTGGCGGCGGATGCTCTGGGTATCGGCTCCTGCTATATCGGTCAGGGCTGGCCTGCCTTTGCCGACCCCTACGGGCAGGAGATTTTGCGGCAGTGGAATATACCTGCCGACCACTACGCCGTCATGCAGTTGCTTTTGGCTACGCCAAAGAGGGCGACAAACACCCCACCCCGAAGCCGAGAAAAGAGGGGCGCGTGATCCGGATGGGAGGTGCTGCGAAATGAACGCACAAATCTGTTTGGAAAAATTGAAGCTCTGCGGAGTGCTGTCCTTTGCCACCGTAGATAAAAACGGCGCACCGCAAATTCGCTGCATCAGCGCCATTCACTATGAGCCGGATTCCTTGTATTTCTTCACGGCAAGGGGCAAGGCGTTTTGTGACGAGCTGCTGACCGATGGACGGGTACAGATTCTCGCTTATACCCGGTTCAAGGAAATGATCCGTCTGTCCGGCAAGGCGGTACCTGCGCAAAATCAGGAGGAAAAGATTCATACGATATTCGCTGAACAGCCCTATCTTGCAAATGTATACCCCGGTGAAACCCGGAATATCGGCATCATTTTTGAGCTTCGGGATTTCACCATCGAATACTTCAATTTGGGAGTGAAGCCCATCTTCCGTGAGAGCTATGCGGTTGGGCAGGCGGAAACCGAGAAAAAAGGCTATCGAATCACCGATGCCCGCATCGGCTGCGGCACCTGCCTGAACCACTGCCCGCAGAGGTGCATTGTTCCCGGCGGGTCATACACCATCCAGCCGGAGAATTGTCTGCATTGCGGGGCGTGCTATGAAAACTGCCCGGTAAAAGCGGTGGAAAAGCTATGACCCAGGCACAGCGGCGGTTGCTTCTCATTCAGTCGCTTTTGAAGGAAAAACCGGCATATCGGGATTTGGGTATTCCGGCAGAGCCGGAGAGCCAGCGTCAGCTTTTGCGGGGGCTGCTGAATCTTCGTGTGCCACAACACGCAGATGCAGATTTTTTGCAAATGCAGGACGCCTATCTGCAAGGTGAAACCGCAGCAAAGGTCATCACGGACATTGCCGACCTGACACCCATTCAGCCGGGGCTGTATCTCTGGCAGGGGGACATTACCACGCTAAAATGCGATGCCATCGTCAATGCTGCCAATAGCGGCATGACCGGCTGCTATATTCCGAACCACCGCTGCATCGACAATGCCATTCACACCTTTGCGGGTGTGGAGCTGCGCCTTGCCTGTGCGGAACTGATGGAACAGCAGGGTTATCCCGAACGATCGGGCGGGCAAAAATCACCCCGGCGTTCAATCTGCCTGTAAGTATGTCCTGCATACGGTCGGTCCGATTATCGACGGGCGCGTGACCAAAGCAGACAAAGAACTGCTGGCTTCCTGCTACCGCTCCTGCTTGGAGTTGGCAGCAGAAAACGGCTTGGAAAGCGTGGCGTTCTGCTGCATTTCCACGGGGGAGTTTCACTTCCCCAACGAGCAGGCGGCGCAAATCGCTGTGGAAACCGTCAAAGAATTTCTCAAAACACAAACCAGTGTCAAAAAGGTGATTTTCAATGTTTTCAAGGATTTGGACAAAGCTATCTACGAAAAGCTGCTCGGAGCCGCTTGAGCGGCTGCAAACAGCTTTGCGGGACTGTGATTCCGTTGTAATTGGTGCCGGAGCGGGTCTTTCCACCTCTGCCGGATTCGTTTACACCGACGAGCGGTTTAAAAAATACTTTTCCGACTTTGCGGAAAAGTACGATATCAAGGATATGTATTCCGGCGGCTTTTATCCGTTTGCCACACCGGAAGAGCATTGGGCCTATTGGAGCCGGTATATTTACATTAACCGCTATATGGATGCCCCCAAACCGGTCTATGATGACATCTTAAAGCTGGTACAGAATAGGGATTATTTCGTTATTACGACCAACGTGGACCACTGCTTTCAAAAGGCTGGCTTTGACAAAAAGCGGCTGTTCTACACACAGGGCGATTACGGTCTGTTCCAGTGCAGTGAGCCGTGCTGTCAGGAAACTTTTGATAACGAATCGGTCATTCGGCAGATGATAGAGCGGCAGGAGGATATGAAAATCCTGACCGAGCTGCTCCCCGTCTGCCCCCACTGCGGCAAACCTTTGACCATGAACCTGCGCAGCGATGATAAATTTGTGAAAGACGAGGGCTGGCACCGGGCAGCGGAGCGGTATGAGAATTTCCTCCGTACCCGTGCAGGCGGGAAAATCCTCTTTCTGGAGTTGGGCGTTGGCTATAATACCCCGGTCATCATCAAGTACCCCTTCTGGCAGATGACAGCCAAGAACCCGAACGCCGCCTACGTCTGCATCAACCAAGGGCAGGCGGTTTGCCCGCAGGAAATTGAGCGGCAGTCCGTCTGCATCAATGCAGATATTGGACAGGTTTTGCAAAGCCTGTCTGATGCCGCAATCGAGTAGGAGCTTTCGTAAATAGAAAGCCGACGTCTCTCACCACCGTGTCTATGCGAACCACTATAAACAGGCCTAGAAATGAGAAACCGGCAAAAAGGCAGTACACCGATGTGGCAGAGGATAGGCTGCTGAAGTGATTCTGAAACCCAAAATAACATCAAACCAAAAAGCGCATTGCAAAAGTACATTGCAATGCGCTTTTAAGTGCGCCCGAAGGATTCGAACCCCCGGCACCTGGCGTCATTTCCACGCCCCAGCGTCATGCTTCTCTCCCAGATCAGCTTCGGATGCAACCCGGCGTAGCTGATGTCGTCGCTGTCGCAAAAGCAACGGCACAGCTCCGGGCAGCCGTATTCTGCGCAGGTGTCGTGATAGGGACACTTCATCATATCCACACGCCATACGCCGTTGCCGGCCTGCAATTCTTTTGAGGCAAAGCCCGCCGCCGGGCCGAAAACGCTCCGGGTGGATTTGACGAAAACGCCGGGAACAAGGCGGTAAAGCCCCGGTATGTGCAGCAGGGCGGCAAGCTGTTTGTGGCTCGTTTTCGCCAAGCGCTCCACATAGCCGTGAACGGTTTGCAGTGCCTCCTCTTTCGGCATGACCCGCTGCAAGGTCTCGTAGGCCGCAATGCCCGGCAAGATCTGCCGCTTGAGGTGGTATTGCTTTTCCTTGCTTGCACCCGCATTTTCAGCCAGCAGCGCACTCAGGCGCATATCGAAAGCGGTGTTCAGTTGCTTTGCCTGCGCAGGAAAGCGTTGCGCCGCAGTCTCCCGAAAGTCACGGGAAAGATAGGTTTCCTTCCTCTTCATCGTCCGTTACCCTTTCTTTTTGTACCCGCAGTCGCAGTAGGGTCTGCCGGAGGCAAGGGTATACTGCCGCACAAAGTTCGTCACGCCGCCTGCCGCGCTCATGGTGTAGTCCAGACGGCACAGGGCGGGGGTCAGGTCGTACAGCCCCAGTTCTTTCATCAGCACGCAGATGCCGCACCTGGTAAAGCGCCCCTCATAACCGCTACCGTCGGGATACTCGTAAAAGTCCATATTCCACGAGTAGGGATTGCGGTCGGCGGCTTTCAGAGCAGCGGTGGCTTTCATTCCGGCAATATCTTTGGGTGTGAACTTCGACTTGCCGCTTTGGCGGCAGAACCACTTCATCAGCGGCGTCATCTGGGCATTCTCATAGTATACCGTCAGCGCCTCTGCATCCGGCCGCTTTGGCATACAGAGGACGAACGCCCCCAGCATGGCGCAGCCAATGATGTTCAGTTGGAAGCGGTCACGCTTTTCAAACTCCGGCAATTTGGCGATGATCTCTTTGTACTTCGGCTTGGCGGTTTTGGTGATCTGCTTTGCGGTGGCTGCATCATAGCCCAGCACCGCCGTCAGCTGCGTCTGAAACGATTTTGCAAACACGGCCCACATCGCCATAGGGGTTCCCATCCAACGCATTTTACTTTTCCCCTTTCCATTCTGCCAGCACCCGGCTCATCCGCTTTTCGATATCTTTCCGGGTCTCCCGGCATTCCTTCGGATATTTCCGGCCCGCATGGAAGGCCCATTTCACAAAGAGGCCGGAGCCAACCGGCAACATGATCTTCAGCATCTCCTCCGGGAAAACGAAGTGGGTGCCGTGGGCATAAACCATCGTCTCGATCTCGCATTCATGCGGTTTTTCGGCAAGGCGCTTTTCCATCCGGCGGATATACTTTGCGGTGTCCCACAGCGCATCGTCCTCCGCGCCGATCAACAGCAGCTTTCCCCGGATGTTTTCAACGGGAATGTATTCTTCCGGCTCGATCGGATGAGCTGTCTCGGAATCGTCAAACAGCTTGCGGGAGTTTACCATATCGCCGGCGCGTTTGCTCTCGGCGGCGATGCAATGCCAATAGTCGGGATGCTGATAGCAAAACGGCATATAGGGCAGCGGTTTGCCCTGGTAGGAGAACAGCGATTCACCCTCGACCGGCCACTCCTTGCAGCCGTCCCTTTTGCCCTGCAGAAAGCCCTGCCACACAAAGTCGCTGGGTGTCATGGCAATGGTCAGGGTGATATCCGGGAACATGGCAGCCGCTGTCAGCGCAAGCGTTCCGGTGGTCGATGCACCGGCAATGCCGATCTTTCTGTTACCGTTAGCTTTCAGCCATGAAATTGCCGTCTCCACACGCTCAAGCGGGTAATTATGATGTCCGTAATCTTTTTTTGCGGGCGACATTGTGAGCACGTTTACACCGTACCCGCAAAGCCATTTCACTGCCGAGCGCGCAAGCCGATCCTCCGGATCATCCCCGATCATCGTGATGACCGCACAGTCTGAACCGTCGGCACACGCCCAATACGCACCGTAAAAGCCATTGAGTTCCACATCAAAGTGCAGGTGTTTCATGCTCTCCCTCCAAATCCGATCTTGACGATCTGCATTTTCATCCCGTTGTCCCCAATCTTGGCGAGAAATCGGAAAAAGCCGCTGACGGAAGGGTCTTTCAAATCGTTGTACCCCAGCATATAGCCCTTGCTGGATACTTGCAACCGGCTGTCCCACTCGCCAATCTCCTTGGGAGCATCCGAAACCGCGAAATACGCGCCCACATCCTTGATTTTCGCCGTCCTGAGCCACGTTTTTGCAATCATCTTCACCGCCGTCCGATTGGCTGCGTCAAAGACCAGCACCCCACCGGGGAAAGCGTCCGCCATTCCCTGCACCAGCGCCCTTATCTGCTCCGTCAGGAAGTAATAGAACACCCCGGAGGCAAAGAACACCGCCCCGCCGGAGGCATCGATCTTGTCAAACCATGCGGGGTCTTTCAGGTCGCAGGGGATGTTTTGCTCCCGTTCCCCGGCAGGCAGCAGCTGCTGCCGCAAGGCAATAACATCGGGGAAGTCCAGATTGTAAATCTTGCATCTGCCGTTGTCGCAGGCTTTGCCGGTGTTATCCAGCCCGCAGCCCAGATTGACCACCGCTGCGCAGGGGTGCATTTTCAGGTATGCCCGCACCTCAAAGGCAAGGTCATTCTGCCGCATGGCGACCTCCAGCGCACCGAAACGCTGCATCAGGCTGCGAGAATTTTTCTCTGCCTCTGAAAAGTCGTAGTCGATCTGGTCGATCAGACGCACCGCCGTTTCGTCCCGGTAAAGGTTCGGATACAACTCCGTACACAGCTTCCGTGAATACAGCGGGAGAATCAGCGTTTCCTGCACGGTATTTTTCTCGATTTTGTATTTCATAGGTTCCTCCTCAGTGAGTAAAAATAGTCACCATTGCCGCCAGCACCATCGCTATGACTGCCATGCCCACCGTGCCGAAAAGCCACTTTTTTTGCTTGTCTTTTGCGGTGATGTAGGGCTTCAGATCTTCTGTTCCGGGAATCGTCCATGCGTTCGTATGTTCCACCCAATAGCCGTCGATCAAAAAGCGGTCAATGAGATTCATAACGGACAAAATGACGAGCAGCTGCCAGAAGCCCGCCGCAAAGCCTTTCGCACCGTTTATCCCATAGACACAGACCAGCACATAGCCAATATAGCCGGGAATGCAAACGGCTTTGAAAAGTAGAGAATTGCGCTTGATTTTCTCGTGTGTTGTAAGTCCCAGCGTCACGCACCGCTGCTGCACCGCCGGGCTATAAAGATGCACCATCCCAACAGCCCCTTTGCGGATGCCCGTAGCGCAGACCAGAATCAGCAGTGCCCCCAGCCCAAGACCTTCCAAAATCACTTGTAAAAGCATTACGTGTTCCTCCTGAATCCTGCCTCGTCACGATATTCGGGATGTTCCTTTGCATACGGGTCTTGATCGCCGCAGATGGTGTAGTCGCACTTACAGCCATTCACGCAGGTGGTCGTCCGCACCAGCCTTGCGTGAAGCAGCTCCATCGCTGCAAAATCCACATTGCACAGGGCGGGCATGATCTCTGTAAGGCCGTTTCTGATAGCAAATTCTGCTGCGGGACAGGCGGTAAATTCATAATAGATCGGCTTGTTCTTTTCGTAAGGAGCCACCGTCATTTCATAATCGTGCCACTTGTCACAGCCCGCTTTTGCCCGTAGAAACGCCATGTGCATCAGTTTTTCCAGAACGGCTTATTACAGTTCACGAATTTCAGTTTGCGGAAGGACGGCAGGATCAGATTTTCCTCAATTTCCTCGATCTCACGGAAGGATGTAACCGGTTTGCAGATACATAGTAACTCATGATAGCGATGCAGTCATAGGTGCCGCCTGCGCCGTTGTGAAAGTTCCGTTTCCCGCCCAGATCTTTGCGCCAGTCCGAAAGGAAATCTACATACTGCCGCTGCACCTTTTCCCATATCATCTCCCGCTCCGCTTCCGGGTAATGCAGGGCGATTTTCGACTGTATCTCTTTCTTGCAGGGTTTGGAATATAGCACATGACAGCTGTGGTCAAATTGGAGTTCATCGTCCTTCATGTATTTGTCTCCTCACTTTCCACCTATGTGAACAAGGTCGTTGTCTACCTTATTTCCTCTATTGCCCCGCGATAGCATACGCCGCCTCCGGGCAGCATGACCATCAGTTCTGGATTTTCTTGTCCAAATTCAAAATATTTCATCTGCATATCCCCCGCGGCAGTAAGTATCCGGCAGCAGCAAAAGCATCGGAACTGTTCTGAAATTCACAGCCTTTTTATCTTCCCACGCCCTTCAAGTACCCGATCTTTGCTTTTTCTTCGGTATCGTCAGATTCATCATAGGCATCGTAAAGCGCATTGGGGGCGTGGGCTCTTTTTTTGAAAGGCGAACACAGCTCATTTTTGTGCGCAAAGGCAAACTCTATGTTGTCCGTCCAGCCGGTGTGACCGGTAATAAACAGCGGATGCAGTCCGCGTTTTTTCAGCTTTTTCTCCAGCAGTGCCAGAGACTTCACTGCCAGCTTGTTATCCTCTGCCAGCGCAGAAATAAAGCTGTAGCCGCCGTCCGCACCGAACCAGATAGTATCGCCGGTAAAGAGATACTTTCCGTCCACAAGGTATACCATGTGCCCCCATGTATGCCCCGGAACCAGAAAGCACTCGATTTTGATGCCGTCAATGTCAAAGACCTCTCCATCGTGCAGCAGCACTTTTTCATTGTTGATCGTCACCTGCGGTAGCTTGTAAAGGTGGTAAATGACCCTGCGGCGCACCTCGCCGGTCAGATAGCGGTTCTCGATCTCGCCAATATACAGCGCAGCATCCCGAAACAGTCCCGGACTGTCCGCCTCTACCGCGCCTATATGGTCGGTGTCCTGATGAGTGATGAGGATGTGCCGGATGGAATGCGGTCGATACCGAGCCAGCTCATTTTCTCCGCCAGACGGTCATAGTTGTATCCGGCATCAATCATAATGGTGGTATCGCCCTTGCGGTAGAAGAAGATATTTGCCACCCACTCCCGCACACAGGCGACATTTTCATCGATCCAGCCGGTGTTCAAGGGCTTAAAAATCTCCTTGCCCCGGTACATCCGGCTCATTGCTTTTCTTTGAAATTCCGTTGCTTTTTTCGACATGATCGCACCTCATTTCTGTGCTGTAACGCACAGCCACCCCTTTTTGTTTTTGTGGCTCTGAACCCTACCAAAGCCTGCTTGCTCCAGATACACTTTCAGATCAGCATCCGTATAGATGGTCATACCGTTAATGATTTGCGTCCATTTGTCGTCTTTTGCAGTTTCGCCGTTTGCTTCGTTACAGATGAAAAAAGTCCCGCCGGCTTCAGCACCCGATAGACCTCTCTGAAATTTTGCGCAAGATCCGGCCAGAAATAGACCGTTTCAAATGCGGTCACTACATCAAACTGCTCCGCTTCGAACGGCAACTCTGCTACACTTGCCTGCTGCACAGTACACTGCCCTGCTGCAATGGCACCTGCATTGACCTTTCGCGCTTTTTCTACACTGACTGCCGAATAGTCGATGCCCTGCACCTTGCCCTTGGGGCACAGCTTCAGCAGCGTTTTGATGTTCGCTCCACCGCCGCAGCCGCAGTCCAGCACCATGGCATCCGGGGCAGGCTGCAAAAATGCAATCCCCACGCTGCCATTGCACTGTGCCCAAAGTTCATCATGGCAACCATGATCTTCCCGCCAAGACCTACAGGTTTGCGGGTGTTTTCAAAAAAGGACATAACTTTACCCTCTTTCTGTTTACCGTTCACAATGCAATGCTTTTCACAAGCTGCGCCCACTGCCCCGGGTGGCAGGCAAGCAGCTCCTCGTGTTGCAGGTTTTGCTCATGAAGAACAGGATGCGCAAAATGCCGCTGATAGCGGGCGCGATATTTTTTGCCCATCTTCAAAGCGTAGAAGATATGGATTTCGGTGCCGAGTATATGGATTTTATCCGGCAGCGGGGTGATAAGATCGGAATAAAACTGGTTTTACAGCTCTGCATGGTCACATAGGGGCGGGCATCGCCGAACATTTTCAGAAAGGCTTTGACATAATCCTCCGACTCCTTGGCACGCTTGTCCAGACGCTTTTGGAGAAA
>ENA-OUNI01001212-OUNI01001212.1-human-gut-metagenome-genome-assembly--contig:-NODE-1212-length-10444-cov-2.836677_pt1 | contig 10444 bp, 12 predicted proteins | sample MGYA00242499_ERZ504580 | MGnify/ENA primary metagenome ERZ504580 (study PRJEB26092, sample SAMD00036315) | human gut metagenome | host: Homo sapiens | study: EMG produced TPA metagenomics assembly of... | reverse complement strand
CTTCGGCCTCGGCTTCACCTGGCAGCAGACCCTGTGCATGGTGTTCCTGTGTGGCCTGATCAACATTCTCATCACCGTCACCAAGATTCGTAAGATCATCATCCAGGCCATTCCGGAAGTGCTGCAGAACGCCATCGGCGGCGGCATCGGCCTGTTCGTGGCCTACGTCGCTTCCTGAACGTCGGCTTCTTCACCTTCACCACCAAGCCGACGCCAAGAACGGCGACACCGTGCAGGCCACCCCAGGTCTGGCCGTCATGAATAATCCGACCATCTGGCTGTTCATCATCGGCCTGTTCCTCGCCATCATCCTCACCGTGCTCAAGGTGCGCGGCGGCATGCTGATCGCCATCGCGGTCACCGCCATCGCCGGCATTCCGATGGGTCAGACCACCATGGCCAACTCCATCTCCATCGGCGACACTTTCGCCCAGCTGCCGCAGACCTTTGGCGCTATCTTCAGCGCTGAAGGCTTCCCATCGCTGTTCTCCGACATGTCGAAGCTGCCGATCATTCTGCTGACGATCTTCGCATTCTCCATGTCCGATACCTTCGACACCATCGGCACGTTCATCGGCACCGGCCGCCGCACCGGCATCTTCTCCGCGGAAGACGAGGAAGCCCTCGAAAACGGTTCCGGCTTCTCCTCCAAGATGGACAAGGCCCTGTTCGCCGATTCGATCGCAACTTCCATCGGCGCCATCTGCGGCACCTCCAACACCACCACGTATGTGGAATCCTCCGCAGGTATCGCCGCTGGCGGCCGCACCGGCCTGACTCCGTGGTCGTGGCCATCTGCTTCGCCCTGTCCGCCTTCCTCTCCCCGGTCATCTCCGCCATTCCGTCCGCCGCAACCGCAGGCGTGCTCGTGGTGGTGGGCTGCATGATGCGTCCTCGCTGAAGGAAATCGACTGGGGCGATATCTCCGAGGCCGTGCCGGCGTTCTTCGCTTCCGTATTCATGGCGTTCAGCTACTCCATCTCCTACGGCATCGCCGGCGGCTTCATCACCTACTGCCTGATCAAGACCTGCAAGGGCAAGGCCAAGGAAGTGCACCCGGTGATCTGGGTTGTGTCGCTGCTGTTCATTCTGGACTTCATCATCACCGCGATCCTGTAGTTCTGAACGTCAGGTTCAACCTGACCACCAGCCGAAATTACTGGTTCAGTAAATAAATTTAAATTCGGCAAATGGAATAGGGGCGATTCCGCTCTCACTGCGGAGTCGCCCCTATTGTTGTATCGCTTGTTTTCGTACTGCTTTTTAGTGAACCGTCTTATGCGATGGCTTTCGAGAAGGCGTCAACCAGACTTTCCATCCAGGCCGTCAAGGAATCGTATTGTTCCGGCATCTGTTCGGTCAGTTCAACCATGGGCACGTTTGCGGATTTCGCGGCATTCGTGATTTTGCCCGTCAGCTCGCTTTCCTCCTGCGTATTGACGATCAACAGTTTGATTTCACCTGATTTCAATGCGTCGGCGAACTGCCTGATATCCGTTGGCGTCGGCTCGCTTTCGTTCGCTGTGGCTCGCGCGTACCCGCTTGGCGTTGCGTCGGTCAAACCCATGTCTTCCGCCAGATAGCTTGCCACGGATTCCGTTGCCGCGTACGCCAATCCATCCGATTTCTGTTTCACTTCGGCGATTTTGCTTTCGACGTTGTTTTCTTCAGATTTCCACTGATCGTGCAGCTTGTCGAAATCACTCTTTTTCGCGGCGTCGGCCTGTTCGTACGCTTCGGTGATCGCCTGTGCCACTGCCTTGCGCACATCGGCGGAGAACCAAACATGCGGATTTTCGCCGTCATTCACCCCGCCGACTGCAGCGGCATTGACGATGGTTGCGTTGGCGGATTGCGCCGCTTTGACCGCCCATGCGTCGTAGCCGGCTCCATTGACGATGATGACTTGCGCTTTCTGCAGTTTGGCGATATCCGACGTCGTTGGCTCGTAATCATGCGCATCCACATTGGTGGAATTGATGATGCTGGTTACGTTGACGTTGCCACCGCCCAAGGTTTTCGCCACGGTACCCCACTGATTCACGGAAGCGACCACTTCGATGGTTCCGTTTTTTCGGACGACGATCGGCCGCTTCCACACGCAGCAACCGACGCAAGCATTCCTACAGAAGCAAGTGCGGCAATCGCAATTCTCACAATACGGTGCATGATAGATCCTCCCTAACGTGATATAACACCATCATAACTTAATTGAGAATCATTATCAATAGAGCGTGTCGCGATCAGGTATCACATACAAAAAAATCCCGCTCAGGGGAACGGCCGCCACGAATGGGATCGAAATGGTTAGCGAAGCAACCACTTTCGACCGCACATCCGTGCGACAATCCCCCGCAAGCGGGAGTAAGAGATGATTTGCCGATCAGCCGCGTGCAATTAAGGAGCTTCGCAAAGCGAAACATAATTTGCTGGCTCGCTAAAGCTCGCTTGCGTTGACCCACTGGGTCAACGCTACGCTTTGGCGGATCGTCTTTTGCCGATCAGCCAAAGCGTCCCGATACGTAGCGCTCGGCTTCTTCGTTCTGGGGGTTGTTGAACATGGTGGTCGTGTCGGTGAAGTACTCGAGGTGACCCGGCTGGCCGACTGCCTTCAGGTTGAAGAACGCGGTGTAGTCGGCGATACGGGCGGCCTGCTGCATGTTGTGCGTCACGATCACGATGGTGTAGTCGTTCTTGAGCTCGTTGATCAGATCCTCGACAGCCAACGTCGAAATCGGGTCAAGAGCGGAGCACGGCTCGTCCATCAGCAGCACCTGCGGGTGCACGGCCACAGCGCGGGCGATGCACAGACGCTGCTGCTGACCACCGGAAAGACCAATGCCAGGATTGTCAAGACGATCCTTGACTTCGTTCCACAGGTTGGCGCCACGCAGAGCCCATTCGACCAGATCGTCCGCATCGGACTTCGAGATCTTGCGGTTGTTGAGCCTCACGCCAGCGAGCACATTCTCGCGGATGGACATGGTCGGGAACGGGTTCGCACGCTGGAACACCATGCCGACATCGCGGCGCACGGCAACCGGGTCGATGTCCTTGTCGTACAGGTTCTTGCCTTCCAGCAGCACCTCGCCTTCGCAGTGGGCGCCCGGAATGATCTCGTGCATGCGGTCGAGCGTGCGCAGCACCGTGGACTTGCCACAGCCGGAAGGTCCGATGAAAGCGGTGACCTTGTTGGCTTCGATGTTGATGTTCACATCTTCAACGGCTAGGAAGTCGCCGTAGTAGATGTTCAGATGATTGACATCAATACGTTGTCCCATTTTGGTTCCTTATATGTTGTTTCTGTATGTAAGACTACCGCTCATCGTTCCGACTTGACGGCGAAGACCTTCGCCACGAGTCGACCGATAAGGTTGAGGATAAGCACGATGAGGATCAGCACGAGAGCCGCGGCCCATGCGCGTTCCATCGGGATGGTGGTCACGCAGGAAGCGTCGGCGGAAGCCGGGCAATTCGCGTTGAGCTTGGAGTACTCCTGGTAGACGTACACCGGAAGGGTGGTCATCTGGCCGGAGAAGAGGTTGACGTTCGTGGAGGCGATGTAGCCTGCGGTCATCAGCAACGGAGCGGTCTCACCAATCACACGGGCGACGGCGAGAATCGCACCCGAAACAATGCCCGGCAAAGCGGTACGCAACACAATCTTCGTAATCGTGCGCTGCTTGGTAACACCCAAAGCATACGACGCTTCACGCAAGTCGTGAGGCACGATCTTCAACATTTCTTCAGAGGACTTGACCACGGTCGGCAGCATCAGCAGCGACAGTGCCACGGAACCTTCGAAACCGTTGATGGTGCCAGGTCCAATCAGAATCGTGAACATCGAGAATGCGAACAAACCTGCGACGATGGACGGAATACCGCTCATCACGTCGACCAGCAGGGTGATGACGCGAGCCAGCCTGCCACGGTTGGAATATTCCACCAAGTACACGGCGCACATCAGACCGATCGGAATGGAGATGATCATGGCGCCGAACGTGATTTCCAGCGTACCGATGATGGCGTGCTGAATACCGCCGTAGCCACCGGACGGCGTCGGATTGCCGCCGACCACACCGGTCATGTTATAGCTCAGGAAGTTGAGGTTCAGCTCTTGACACCGTTGACGATGGTGGTGAGCAGCACCGAGAACAGCGGAATCAGCGCCACAATGAACGCAAGAGCGATCAGTACGCGCATCGCAAGATCCTTGCGCTTACGTGCAGCGGTAAAGGAACGGGTCGGCTTGAACTTGTCGAAATCGATGACGGGGGCACCGTCCATCGAGAAGCGTTGTTATTCACTGCGGTCATCACGCACTCGCTTTCTCGGTAAGCTTACGGGCGATGAAATTCACCACGAAAGTAATGAGGAACAGCACCAGGCCGGTGCCGATCAGCACGGACACGCCGAGATCGTTGGCTTCAGGATACTGCGCGGCGATGTTGGCTGCGATCGTCTGGTTCTGCGAAGCCTGCAGCAGCTTGATGGAGTAGTTGAGACCTGGAGACAGGATCATGAGCACGGCCATGGTTTCGCCAAGCGCACGACCCAAGCCAAGCATGGAAGCGGACACCACACCGGACTTGCCGAACGGCAGCACCGCAAGCTTGACCATTTCCCACTTGGTGGCGCCAAGAGCAAGCGCGGCCTCTTCCTGAAGGCGCGGAGTCTGCAGGAAGATATCGCGGGACATGGAGGTGATGATCGGCAGGATCATGACTGCGAGCACCACGGCCACGGTGGCGACGGTACGGGAAGGATTGGCGGCAGGACCTGCGAACAGCGGAATCCAGCCAAGATACTTGGCCACCCAATTCCAGAACGGGTAGATGGCGGGCACCAGCACCAGGCCACCCCACAGACCGTAGATAACGGACGGAATTGCGGCGAGCAGATCGACCACATAGCTCAAGACAGTGGCGAGCTTCTTCGGCGCGTAGTGCGAGATGAACAGTGCGATGCCGACCGACACGAAGAAGGAAATCAACAGTGCCAGCGCGGAGATCAGCACGGTGCCGAACAGCAGCGGTCCGACATAGCCCCAGAAGCTGGAAGCCTTGCCGCCGGTGAAGTTGCTGATGGTGTCGCTGTTGGCCTGCTGATCGCCGCCGATCAACGGCCATGCGCGGAACAGCAGGAACAGCGCGACGGCGGCGAGCACTACGAGGATCAGGATGCCGCAGGCGTAGGCCACGCCCTTGAACACCTTGTCCGCGTTTTTACCGCTCACCGGCTGCTGTGCCGTTTTGCTTTGCGAACTCACGGGTTCTCCTTAACTTGCGATTGTTTGAAACAGATCTGCGATTACTTGCGATGACTGCGTTTTTTGTTTTACCTGCAGGTACCGTTTCAGGCCGCACCCGCTTTCATGTTGCGGCTGCGGCCTGAAACAGACGGTCAGTTGCCGTTCACCGAGAGCCTATCGCTTACTGTATCAAAGCTCACTTGGTTTCGATGGCGTCGATGGACTTGAGGACCTTCTGGCGCATGGTGTCGGACAGCGGAGCGGAGCCTGCTGCGGAGGCAGCGGTCTGCTGGCCTTCGTCGCTGACCACGTAGGTGAGCCAGGACTTGACGAACTTGGCGGTGTCGGCATCCTTGTATGCCGGGCAGGCGATGTCGTAGGAGACAAGCACGATCGGGTAGCGCCAGCCTCGGTGGTGTTGTGGTCGAGCTTGACGACCACACGGTTGTCGCCAGTGGCGGATTCGTCGAGCGGGGAAGCGTCCACAACCTTGGCAGCGGCCTCAGCGGAGAACGGCACGTAATCGTCGCCGACCTTCACTGCAACGGTGCCGAGCTCGCCAGCCTGGGAAGCATCGGCATAGCCGATGGTGCCGTCAGCCTGCTGCACGGTGGAAATCACGCCGGAAGTACCCTTAGCGCCCTGGCCAACCTCGTTCGGCCAGTTCTCGCCGAGCTCATAACCCCAAGCGTCGCCAGCAGCATCCTTGACGTAGCTCAGGAAGTTCTTGGTGGTACCGGACTTGTCGGAGCGGTGCACCACGGTGATGTCGAGATCAGGCAGGTCGACCTTCGGTTCTGCTGCTTGATGGCGTCATCGTTCCACTTGGTGATCTTGCCGTCGAAGATCTTGGCGATGGTGTCGGCGTCCATGTTCAGGGTCTTGCCCTTGCCGGAAATGCCGTTGAGGTTGAAGACCACGGCGATCGGGGAGACGTAGACCGGGATGTCGAAGGCGGTGCCGGAAGCGCACACGCTCTTGGACTGCTCGACCTCGTTATCGGCGAGAGCAGCGTCGGAGCCGGCCCATGCGGTTGCACCGGTCAGGAAGGTGGACACGCCAGCGCCGGAACCGGACGGGTTGTAAGCGACCTTGGCGTCCGGGTTGGTGCCCTGGAAGCCGGCGATCCAAGCTTCGACGGCGGCCTGCTGGGAAGAAGCGCCAGCGCCGGAGAAGTTGCCGGAAACGGTTTCGGTCTTGGTATCGGACTTGGCCGAAGAATCGGTGGAAGCGGTGGTGTTGTCACCGCAAGCCGCGACGGAAGCCAGCATCACAATGCCGGACACAGCGGCGATGGAGCGTACGAGAATGGAGTTACGCATTATTCTTTTCCCTCTGTCAACGTTCAGATGGCGTGTGTTTCTGATTTTTCGATTTTCTGTTGTCGCCATCGTTCTTCATGACAATCTCCAGCCTATTGGGCGTTTCACTCGCCCCAAACCAAAAACGGTGAACGGAAGATGAACAGTCTACGACACCTTCGCCGTTCGACGTTCCTTCCGTTCACCGTTCTTTGCAAGCACGATGCGAATGCGCGCTATACCAAGCCTTTCATCATCATTCGCTTGGCGTATCGATCTTGTATCCGAGGCCGCGCACGGTGGTCAGATACTTGGGATGGCCCGGGTCCTCCTCGATTTTGGCGCGCACGCGCTTGACATGCACGTCCAGCGTCTTGGTGTCGCCGACATAGTCGGAGCCCCAGATGCGGTCGATCAGCTGGTGGCGGGTCATCACGCGGCCCTTGTTCTGCATGAGGTATTCCAGCAGTTCGAATTCCTTCAGCGGGAAGAACACGTTCTCGCCGCGGACCGTCACCTCATGCTGGCCGATTCTCATGGAAATGTCACCGCATACGAGCGGAATATCGTCGGCGGCTTCTCCGGATTCGGCGACCATCTGGTTGCGGCGCAGCACCGCGCGGATGCGTGCCAGCAGCTCACGGAAGGAATACGGTTTGGTGATGTAGTCGTCCGCGCCGATTTCAAGGCCGACGACCTTGTCGATTTCCGCGCTTTTCGCGGTCAGCATGATGATCGGCACACGGCTTTGCTCGCGGATCCGACGGCACAGCGCGGTGCCGTCAAGACCGGGCAGCATCAGATCGAGCAGCACCAGATCGATACCACCCTTGGTGAACAGTTCCAATCCTTCTTCACCGGTGGCCGCGGCGGACACGTCGTACCTTCACGGGTGAGCTGGTAGACCAGCGGCTCACGGTACGACTCTTCGTCCTCGACGATCAGAATTCGCGTCATCAGTGGTTCTCCTCATTCTCTGTTGTGGTGGAGTGGCCGGACTGTTTCTTTTCACGGGTGTTATCATTCGCCGAATCCGCCGGATGGTCGGGTTCCGCAGCGCCCGAAGCCTGCGGCATCGTGATGGTGAAGGTGGATCCCTCCCCCTCACGCGACCATACGGAGATGGTGCCGCCGCAATCCTCGACGCAATGCTTGGTGATGGCCAATCCCAGGCCGGTGCCGCCGGTTTCACGGGAGCGCGCCGGATCGACGCGGTAGAATCGCTCGAAAATTCTGCTGAGCGACGCCGCGGGGATGCCGATGCCCTGGTCCACGACGCGAATCGCCACCTTGCCGGATTCGATGCCGATGCCGACGGCCACCGTGGTATGTTCCGGCGAATAGTTGATGGCGTTCTCCACCAGGTTCTTCACCGCAGTTTTGATGGTCTCATGGTCAGCGACCACGAACACGTCCAGGTTCTGTTCGGCTTCCTTGGCCAGTTCCTCGGCGTTCGCATGCACCAGCACCTGCCGGCCGTTCACGGACAGGACCAGGCTGATGTGCTTCGATTCGGCCTTGACCTGGTTTTCGGCGAGCGCCTCGCGTGCCACGGACAGCACGGACAGCGTTCCGCGTTGAGCATCGCTGCCGCGCTTTGCGCTTTCTGCAGGTCGATCAGACGGTGGACCAGTTCCGTCAATCGTTCGGATTCCTTGGAGATTCGGCCGGAGAAGTATTTCACCGCGTCCGGATCGTCGGCCGCGTCGCCGATCGTTTCGGCGAGCAGAGAAATCGCGCCTGCCGGGGTTTTCAGTTCGTGCGAGACGTTGGTGACGAAATCGCGCCGCATGATTTCGAAACGGCGTTGCTCGCTCATGTCGGAAATGAAAATCGCAAATAGTTGTCGGCAATCTGTCCGACGCGCACGTGCAGGTAGAGCGTGTCTTCGGGCAGCGGCTTGCCGGCTTCGACGCCTTTGCCGTTCGTGTTCACCACGCCCGTTCGAGTGCGGCCGTGCAGGGGGATGGTCAGTTCGCGTTCGCGCACCACGCTGTCTGTGGAGACCAGTTTCACGATGTCGCGGATTTCCGCGAGCGCCATCGCCTGGTCGTGGATGATGCCGAAGCGCCGCGCGGCCGGGGATGCGTATTGGACCGTGGCCAGCGAGTCTACGACCACCAAGCTTCGGGCATGACGGCCACCAGCTGGCGTTCCGTGGACTGCACGGGAACGCGGGGGCCGAACAGGGACGCGTCTTCGCAGCTCCGAACAGGCTCGGATCATTGGGGTCGACGCCGTCCTGCACATCCTGGAAGCCTCGTCTGCGGCCAAGCAGGAACGCCACGACGAACACGACCACGGCCACGACCACCAATGCCGCAACCACCGACGGCGTTGCCAGCATCTGCTCCAACGTCATGCGTTCACCTTCCGATAATCCTCAGTTCTTCCTTAAGACTAGCGGCTTCGGAGAGGCTTTCGCGTATGCAATTCTCTCACGCCACCGGAAGTTTTCCTGCCGTTCATCTTCCGAAACGCAGCATATCGGAATATGAGACGTCCCGTTTGCCGATATGACGATGCATGATGACGGGTCATGCGGCAAAGGGATGTGGAAACGGCTTTTCGCAACGTTAGGCGTTTCGCAACGCCACATGAACGCTACATGCGTTTGGCGATGTTCACCGTCAGTTTCGCGGCGGTGTCCGCGTATTCGGAAATGTCGAACGTTTTGAAATCCTCGTAGTCGGTGTCCGCGTTGTCGCTCAGCGCGCGAATCACCAATGCGGGAACGTCGTTGCGGGCGGCGACATGCGCGACGGCGGCGCCTTCCATTTCCACCGCGTCCGCGCCGGTCTCACGGATCACCTGCTCGACCTTCTGCGGATCATCGACGAAATAGTTGCCGGTGGCGATGATGCCGACGATATGGTGAATGTTCAAGTCGTTCAGCGCCTGGTCGGCCAGTTCGAGCAGACGGTCGTCGCTATGGTATTCCTCGATGGGCCGGTCGGCGGTGCCGGGCTTGAACTGGCCCACTAATCGCATGTCGGTGTCGAGATAGCGCAGGGTGCCGCCGAGCACCACGTCGTTGATGTGCAGATGCGTGTTGAGATTGCCTGCGATGCCGGAGAAGATCACGGCGTCCGGCTGGTCAGCGTCGATCAGATGCTGCGTGGTGGCGGCGATGTTGACGGTGCCCATGCCGCCGACGGTCGCGGCGACGTTGACGGCGGTGCCCTTGTTGGTTTCGAGGGTGCCGCGCGTCACCTTGACGCCGGCTTCCTCGGTGACGGTGACGTTGCTCAGTGCCGTTGCGATATTGGCGACTTCCTCGTCCATGCGCCGATGATGGCGATTGCGGTCATTGCACTCTCCCTGTCTTACGTGCTGTCTTGAGTGTTGTTTTACGCGATTGCGATTCGCGTTTCCCGAATTTTCTGCAATCGCGCGGATAGTGAATCGAATCGGTCACTTCCAGCGGCGCGCGGCCACCGCATGGGCAAGCTCGCGTAGCAGCTGTTCCGTGGTGTTCCAGCTCAGACATTTGTCGGTGATGGACTTGCCGTAGACGAGCTGGTCGATCGGCGCGGCCTTCTGGTTGCCACCTTCGATGAAGCTTTCCATCATGATGCCGGTGATGCCCTGCTCGCCTTTGGCGATACGGCCCGCGATGTCACGCACCACCTGCGCCTGACGATGCTCGTCCTTGCCGGAGTTGCCATGCGAGCAGTCGACGATCAGCCCATGTGCCGCAGCGGAATCGGCCGGCATCTCGGCGCGGATGGTGTCCATGGCCTTGGCCACCGAAGCGGCATCGTAATTCGGGCCGTGCGAGGAACCACGCAACACCACATGGCAGTCGGGATTGCCGAGCGTTTTGACCACGGCGGCGCGGCCGAGATGGTCGATGCCGAAGAACGTGTGCTGTTGTGCGGAAGCGAAGCAG
>ENA-OUNI01001210-OUNI01001210.1-human-gut-metagenome-genome-assembly--contig:-NODE-1210-length-10455-cov-10.560806_pt1 | contig 10455 bp, 10 predicted proteins | sample MGYA00242499_ERZ504580 | MGnify/ENA primary metagenome ERZ504580 (study PRJEB26092, sample SAMD00036315) | human gut metagenome | host: Homo sapiens | study: EMG produced TPA metagenomics assembly of... | reverse complement strand
CATCTCCCGCGCCGTATATTCCACGCCGTGGCCCGTAGGCGTCCGCCTTGACCACGCCCATCACCGCCGTGCCGGAATGCGGGCCGCCCACCACATCGACCAAGTGGGCCATGTTGTCCCTCAACGTGGCCAGGTCGACGATCGCCTGCGCGGGGTACCGGCGTCGCGCCGCCCGGTAGTTGGCCTCGCCAGCCGGGGATGAAACTGCAATTCGGATGCTGCGTTCAAAGTCATGGCTCTTATTGTGGCGCGGCATGATGACGAATGCCGGAGCGCGTCGCATGACGGCACGAATCCGACCTCAGCCGGCAGCGGCGTTGTCCGGCGCATTGCCGTATGCTGTACGACGCATATTCGCGGCGTCCGCGGTCGACCGCCGCCGCATCAGATTCCCGGCGTTGAGGCGTGCCGGGGTCCCGGAACGCCGTCCGGTACAGCCCAATCCATTCCATATATTGAGAGAAGACCATGGATCTATTTCGCAAGAAATCGGTGGATCAGCTTGTCGCCGAATCCACCCCGCTCAAACGCACGATGCACACGTTCGACCTGACGATGCTGGGCATCGGGGCGATCATCGGCACCGGCATCTTCGTACTCACCGGCAAGGGCGCGCTGACCGCCGGCCCGGCGTTGATGGTGTCGTTCCTGCTGGCCGCGGTCTGCTGCGGCTTCGCCGGCCTGTGCTATGCCGAATTCGCGTCGATGGCACCGGTTTCCGGCTCGGCATACTCGTACGCCTATCTCGCGTTCGGGGAACTGATCGCGTTCGTGATCGGCTGGGACCTGATTCTGGAGTACGCGCTGCAGGCGGCCACGGTGTCCGCCGGATGGAGCGGCTATTTCAACAAGCTGCTCGAAGGGTTCGGACTGCATCTGCCGGTCGAGCTGACCGCCGCGTACGGCACCAACCCCAATACGACCACATACTTCAATCTTCCCGGTTTCGTGATCGTGCTGCTCATCACCTGGGTGCTGTCGATCGGCATCAACCAGACGAAGAAGGCCAACGACATCATGGTGCTCATCAAGCTCGCGATCATCGTGTTGTTCATCGTGTGCGTCATCTGGTATGTCAACCCGTCCAACTGGAAGCCGTTCGCGCCGTACGGCATCTACCAGTTCCAGCCCGGTTCGACGCAGCCGTATGGCATCGTGCCGGCCGCGTCGATCGTGTTCTTCAGCTTCATCGGCTTCGACGCGGTGTCGTCGTCGGCCGAGGAGACCGTCAACCCGAACAGGACGCTGCCGCGTGGCATCCTGTATTCGCTGGTCATCTCCACGATCCTGTACATCGTGATGACGCTCATCATGACCGGCGTGGTGCCGTATGAGCAGTTCGCGCAGTTCATCGACGCGCCGGTGGCCGGCGTGATCCTGAAGACCGGCATGAACTGGCTGGCGGTGATCGTCAACCTCGGCGCGCTGATCGGCATGACCACGGTGATGCTGGTGCAGCTGTACGGCCAGTCGCGCATCTGCTACGCGATGAGCCGTGACGGCCTGTTCCCGAAGTTCTTCGGCGACGTGCATGACAAGTACCGCACCCCGTTCAAGGGGACGTGGTTCTTCGGACTGTTGACCGCGTTCGCGGGCGGCTTCATCAACATCAACGTGCTGTTCGAGCTGGTGAACATCGGTACGCTGTCCGCGTTCATCATTGTGTCGGCCGGCGTGATGTGGATGCGCAGGACCCAGCCGGACGCGCATCGCGGGTTCCGCGCTCCGGGCGTGCCGTTCACACCGATTCTGGCAATCGCATTCTGCATGGCGCTGATCGCCGGTCTCAATTGGGAGACCTGGGTGCGGTTCGCGGTCTGGTTCGGCCTGGGACTGATCGTCTACTTCGCCTACAGCCGCAAGCGCTCCAAGCTGAACGCATCCGACGCGGAATAACGTGCTCCCGCTGGCAGGGGCTGTCGCGAAGCAACTAGGGGTGGTCTTCACGGCCAGTAGTGCATCAGACACCCTCGGTCTCGCTGCGCGCGACAGCTCCCGCCAGCGGGAGCACGTTCGGCGACTGAGGAGCAACGCAGGCGACGCGCCGTTGTTTCGTGCCGGGCGTTACCACTCGTGACGCTGGTATGCGATCCTTGTCGTATCGGTGGGCCGGTCAAGCAGCTGTATCAGGCCGCAGCGGGCGAATCCGCTGGTTTCGAGGACGTGCTGCATGGCCTTGTTGTTGGGGTGGGTGTCGGCGCGGACGTTGCCGTAATGCTTGAGGGCCCAGGCGATGCAGTCGCGGGCGGCATGCTTGACGAGGCCGGAGGACGCGATGCGGTGGATGGTGACGTAGGAATCGTCGTCGAGCCAGGCGCCGTCGATGTGATGGTAGGTGGGGTCTTCGCCGGGGCATAGCGCGAATTGCGCGAGGATGCGCTCGTGTCCGCCCACTTCGTCGACGAGCAGCATGGCGCGTCGCTGCGCGATGTCGTCGCGTACGACGTCGTCTTTGGGGAAGGTGTCGCCCCATTGGGTGGGGTTGCCGTTGCGTGCCATCAGCTCGCGGGCGCGCGCGTAGTTCTTCTGCATGTGCGGGTAGTCGCGCATGGTCGCGTGTCGGAATCGCCGCTGGGAAGCACTGTCAGTCACCGGTCACCTCATGTTCGTGTGTTGGACAACTGGCCGTAAGGCTATCATGGGCACTCGTCCGATTGGAGTGCATGTGCCGTTTACCGGGAGTCGTTATGGGATGAGGGCGCACCGGTCCGATACCGATGCCGCCCTCATCCCATAACCCGGGCCAATGCCGGGAATACGGCTGTGTCGGCCAGTCCCAGTCTCAGACGACCTTGCGCTCGAACGGGTCGGAGCTGATGCCCTTGGCGAGGATGTCCTTGCACCACTCCTTGGCGGTGAACAGGCTGTGGTCACGGTAGTTGCCGCAGCTTTCGATGGTCGTGGCGGGAACGTCGTCCCACGTGGCCTTATATGCGATGAATTCCAGCGATTCCTTGAGGGCGCGGGCCACATCCTCGGTGGAGTGCGTGCCCCAGGTCAGCAGGTGGAAGCCGGTGCGGCAGCCGAACGGAGAGCAGTCGATGTAGCCGGGGATGCGTTCGCGCAGCAGCACGGCGATGGTGTGCTCGATGGTGTGCAGGCCTGCGGTCGGAATCGCGTTCTCGTTGGGCTGTACCAGACGCAGGTCATAGTTGGAGATCACGTCGCCGTTGGGGCCGGTCTCTGTGTCGATGTAACGCACGTACGGCGCCTTGACCTTCGTGTGATCCAGCTGGAAACTTTCGACAATCGGCTTTTCTTCTGCCATCGCAGACTCCTTTTGCTCGATATGACGCCGGCGCGTACGACCGTTAGCCGGCATTCCATCGACCATTGTCTCACTATCGCGCGCGTCTCGCCGCATTCTTGGCTATAGGCGTTCCTCATATACGGCATATACGGCACGAGGCGAGTCCGGTGCGCTGTAACGGCGCTGTCAATCGTCGAAGCCGGCGATGGCCTCCATGAATCGCTTGCCGTATTTGGCCAGCTTGCTGTCACCCACGCGTTGACGGCGAGGAACTGCGCGTCGGTGATGGGGCGGAGACGGGCCATGTCGCGCAGCGTGCGATCGTTGAACACCATGTATGGGGGTAGGCTGTTCTCGCGGGCGATGGACAGACGCAGTTCGCGCAGTTTCTGGAACAACGTCTCGTTCTCGTCGTCGGGGGCGTACGAGCCCAATGCCGGGCCGTCCGACGCCGCGGATTTCGAACTGGAATCGGTCCGTGACGTCACGCCCGTTCCGGCGCCGGCGGCCTTGCGCTCGACCCGTTTGATCTCATATCGGAATTCGGGCGCGACCGTTTCCGCCGCGCGCTGCCCGAAGCCGACGATCGGCAGCCGCCCTTCGGCGATGGAGAGGAATCCGTCGGTGGCCATCTGGCTGAGCACGTCGCGGATTCGGGCTTCGGGCGCATCGTGCAGACGACCGTAGCTCGGGCACCTGTCAAGATGCCGCGCGATGAGGTCCTTGGCCTTGGAGCCGCGCAGTATCGCCACGATTTTCCCCGAGCCGAGGCCTTGGCGCACGGGGCCGCACGTCGGTCGCCCTGATCGTCGTAATCGTACATGGCATCGTGCACGCATCGGCTGATTGACCGCGCGATGTCGGTCACGTCAAGGGTTTCGAACGTGCTGTCGCAATTCGTGCAACCGCCCGTGCATGTGCCGGTTCTTGACGTGTTCTCGCCGAAGTAGCGGGTCATGTAGACGTGCAGGCAGTCGGTGGTACGGCAGTAGCCGATCATGCCGTCCAGCAGACGGCGCTTGCTCATGCGCACGGTCTCGCGCTCTTCCGGGGTCAGTCGTTCGTTGTCGTTATCCATGTCGAGCAGGCGCCGACGGGTGACGATGTCGGATTCGTTCCACAGCAGTGTGCATCGGCTCGGCTCCCCGTCTCGGCCGGCGCGACCGGCTTCCTGATAGTATGCTCGATGCTTTCCGGCATGTTGTGGTGGATGACGTAGCGGACGTTCGACTTGTCGATGCCCATGCCGAACGCATTGGTGGCGACGACTACCGGCACGGCGTCGGTGACGAAGTCGCGTTGCGCCTGGTTGCGTACGTTGGCCGGCATTCCGCGTGGTAGGCGACCGCGACGGGGCCATCGCGCATGACGGAATCTGCCGCACTGCGCCCGCCGCTCCGCGCAACGCCGGCACGGTGTGGTTGAGGGCCGCGGCGAGTGCCTCCGTCTCCTTGCGCGTGGCGCAGTAGACGATGCCGGATTCGTCCGGATGCTCGGCTACGTATCGTGCGACCCATGCCGCCTTGTATTTGGTCTCGATCTTGAGCACATCGAAGTACAGGTTCTCCCGGTCGAATCCGGTGACGGTGACTTGCGGGGCGTTGAGCCCCAGGATACCGATGATGTCGCGGCGGACGCGCTCGGTGGCGGTGGCGGTGAACGCGGCTACGGTCGGCCGGGCCGCAGGCCGGCGATGAACTCGCCGATGCCGAGGTACGACGAACGGAAATCCTGTCCCCATTGCGACACGCAGTGGCTTCGTCGACGGCCACCAGCGAGATCGGCACGCGTGTGGCGAAGTTGCGGAACCGTTCGGTTCCAGTCGTTCGGGGGCCACATACAGCAGTTTGATGTCGCCTTGCGCGGCCTGCGCCAGCACCATGGCCTGCTCGTCGCCGCCCTGGGTGGTGTTGACGTATGCGGCCGGGATGCCGGCGTCGTTGAGCGCGTCTACCTGGTCACGCATCAGGGAGATCAGCGGGGAGATGACGATGGTGACGCCGGGCAGCAACGTGGCCGGAATCTGGTAGCACACGGATTTTCCAGCGCCGGTCGGCATCACGCCGAGCACGTCGCGCCCGGCGAGGATCGCGTCGACGAGCCCTGACTGCCCCGGTCGGAACGAGTCATAGCCGAAATACCGTTTGAGCGCCCCCAGCGCCGCCACCTGATCTGTCATGCCTCCCAACATTACCGCATTCCGGCCACCGCTCCTTCGAGTACAGCGTCGGGGCTGCCTCTCTCCCCTTCTCTTTCCTTCTCCGTCGTCCCAAAAGCGTCGTTAAGTGCGCGCCGAAACGACAAGTGCGCGCACTTATGGACGCAAACCGGGCCTTGCATGCATGCCCGTCGGCGTGCCGCCGAATCAGATGGCGGCGAAGGCCTGCTCCAGGTCGGCGATCAGGTCGTCGGCGCCTTCGATGCCGACGGACAGGCGCACCAGGTTCGCGGGCACCTCCAGCGTGGTGCCGGCCACTGAGGCGTGGGTCATCGCGCCCGGGTGCTCGATCAGGCTCTCCACTCCGCCCAGTGACTCGGCGAGCGTGAAGATCTGCGTGGCGCCGGCGAACCGCTTGGCCGCCTCGAAACCGGCCGCGAGCTGCACGGAAACCATGCCGCCGAAACCGCCGTGCATCTGACGGGCGGCAATCTCGTGACCCGGGTGGGATTCCAGTCCCGGGTACCACACGCGCTCCACTTCCGGACGGGTTTCCAGCCATTGCGCGATCTTCAGCGCGTTTTCGCTGTGGCGCTGCACTCGCACGGCCAGGGTCTTCAGGCCGCGGATGTCCAGCCACGAGTCGAACGGAGATGGCACCGCGCCGGCGGCGTTCTGCAGGACGCGACCGCGTCGCGGGTTTCTTCGTCGTTGAGCACGATCGCGCCGCCGACCACATCGGAATGCCCGCCGATGTACTTGGTGGTCGAATACACGACCGCGTCGGCACCGTCGTCGAGCGGATGCTGCAGCACCGGGGAAGCGAACGTGTTGTCCACCACGACCTTGGTGCCGTGCCGATGCGCGACGTCGGCGGTCGCGGCGATGTCGGTGATGTTGAGCAGCGGGTTGGAGGGCGTCTCCACCCAGATGTACCGGTATTGCTTGGCTTCAAGCGCGGCGGCGACGGCGGCCGTGTCGGTGATGTCGACCACGTCGAGCCCGATGCCCCACGGCACGAACACCTTGGCGAGCAGACGGTAGGTGCCGCCGTACACGTCGTTGCCGAGCAGGATGTTGTCGCCCGGCTTCAGCGTGGCCCGCAGCAGCACGTCAATCGCGGCAAGTCCGGAAGAGAAGCTCAGCGCGTATTTCGCGCCTTCGACGGCGGCGAGCTGCGCGTCGAAGCTGTTTCGCGTGGGGTTGACGGACCGGCTGTAATCGTAGCCGTTACGCAGTCCGCCCACACCGTCCTGCTTGAACGTGGAGGTCATGTAGATCGGCGTGATGACGGCGCCGGTGGTCGGGTCGGGCTCCTGCCCGGCGTGGATGGCACGGGTGGCGAGCGTGGTGTTGGCGAGGGCTGCGGCGTTGGTGGAGATGGTGATGGTCATGATGGTTGTTTCCTTATATTGCAGTTTGCTGTATTGATTCGATATTGAAATATTGAAGTTCGGGTTCGCGGACGCGGTTCAGAAGGGGCTTTGGCCGGGCCTTACAGGTACTGTTCGGCAAGTGATGGCCTGGAGGTCCGCTCGACGATGTCGCCATAGCCGTTCTCGCGCATCCAGTCGTCGTTGAAGATCTTTTCCAGATAGCTGCGGCCGGAGTCCGGCAGCAGCACGACGACTACCTGATTGCTGTCCAGATCGTGCTCACGCGCGTATTTCAGGGCGCTGACGACGGCCATGCCGGACGAGCCGCCGACGAGCAGTCCTTCCTCCGCGGCCAGGCGACGTGTCATCTCGAACGCCTCGCGATCGGTGACCTGCACGATATCGTCGGTGATGTTCCGGTCGAACGCCTTCGGGTAGAAGTCCTCCCCCACGCCTTCGATGTCGTATTGGTGCACGTCGCTCGGGTCGGAGTAGATGGAGCCTTCCGGATCGGAGCCCACGACCGTGACCGCGCCGTCAGAAACCTCCTTGAGGTATTTGCCGGTGCCTGAGATCGTGCCGCCGGTGCCGATGCCGGCCACGAAATGCGTGACCTTGTGGTCGGTGGCTTCCCAGATCTCTGGGCCGGTGGTGTAGTAGTGGCTCAACGGTCCGTTGGGGTTGTCGTACTGGTTCGGGCGGAATCCGCGGGAATCGTGTTGGCAAGGCGCTCGGCGACCTGATAGTAGGAGCGCGGGTCGTCGGGGCCCGCATCGGTGGGGGTGACGACGACTTCGGCGCCGTATGCGCGCAGCACGGCACGCTTGGATTCGGAGACTTTGTCTGGCAGCGTGAAGATCGTACGGTATCCGCGCTGCTGTGCGACGAGCGCGAGCCCGACGCCGGTGTTGCCGGAGGTCGGTTCGACTATCACACCGCCGGGCTTGAGTTGTCCGGAGCGTTCGGCGGCGTCGATGATACGCTCCGCGATGCGGTCCTTGGAGGATCCTCCGGGATTGAAATACTCCACTTTGACGGCGATGGTCGCCTTGACGCCGTCGGTGACGTGATGAAGCTTGACGAGTGGCGTGTCGCCGATGAGTTCGGAGAGATTGTTGTGGATGGTCATCGTGGATCCCGTTTCCTTCTGCGTTTCGATTGGTGCTTTTTCGGTTTCGTATACCGGGCGGATGGGTTGATCGCAGTTGAAACAGGTTGGTGATGGCTTTCGATGATGTCCGGACTTTGCCGTTTCGCTGTATGACCAGCGAACGCATATAAGTATGATGCGTTATGTCAATCGAGGAATCATCAGGAATGAACCGTATTTCAAGTTATGCGTCGTCAACCGCTCGCCCGCAGGCGTCGGTCAGCGACAACAACATGAAAAATACGTCATGTTTGACATAGTATCAGCATCTCAGAAAGACACGCGACAGCGCATCCACAATGTGATATCAGATGACTGCCGTCATTGCGCTAGCCCATAAATTGCATAGCGGCGTGAGTGGACCCATCGAATGTCATTTCGACGAATCCACTCACGTACCGGCTAGTCTTTCACCTGTTCGTACACTTGCGCAGGTGTCAGCTCTGATGGAGCTCATCCCCCGAATCTACGTTGACTCGCTCAAATACCGGCTGCCATGCATCAGAAGCGTTACCATGTTGAGACCGCAAAACGTTCCACGATTGTTGCGTATCGTCGGTCACTCGGTATACGCCGCAGTCGCACCGGTCACATAGTACTGAGATGACTGTTCTCCAGGCAAATCGGTCGGCGTAAGAAACAACATGACCACGTCACCGGTCTGCAGCAGAGTCTCCGCGCTCCCCTGCTCCGCGGAACCAGTCTGACGTACAATAATGCTGCCACTGTTGACGGTTCCCTTAAGCGTCTGCGAGACCTTCACGTCAAGTAACGTGAAATCAGTAATATCATCAATATCCCGAATCACGGAAGTTCTCGATATTTCTCCGGTAATAATCAGGGGACTATCGTCCTCAAGTTCTACCATGGATTCATAAATGCGTACCCGCGACTGAGAAGCATCCGGCTTGGGAACATTAGATTGTGCCGCTGTCTGACCGCAACCCGCGCACGTAAACATCAACACTACCAACCCCATAAGGTCGTTAGCCATCTAATCCTTGAAATCTTCTTCATCGTGTCACCTCAATATCTACTGTTAATACCTTTGATATCATCTGACGTGAGATATCTGACACCATTGTTGTAAGCGTCAGATGCACTCTTGTACATCACTGTATTGATCGTAGAATGCCCCAATCCCCAACAATGAGAAAACTCATGAAGCCAAAGCACTCTCATGCGGGCAACCGGGTAAGATGACTTCATATAATAGGTATTTACACGCGAAACCGCGTCTTTAGTATACCCGGACGCTAAAAATGTATAGGCCGATTGTCCTTCCCACCCATTCTTGCCGAAATTCTGAGAAGTTGCCTGCCAAACCATCCGCGTTCCGGTCGAGAATCCAACTTTCGTTGCTGAATTAATATTGGAGACAGCCTGCTTGGCCGAAGTCAAGTAATTGCCTTTCACCGTGGCCATAAGCATTACAACCTGGTTCTTATTGAGCCAATGACTCTTGCTATAAGAATAGGCACTCGCGACTGGCACCATGCTCATCAAAAATAAGAATGACAATAGCGTTGATACTAAACTTATTGGCCACTTCCTGCAGCGTTGCAGCTTAGACATCTTCGCACCTTTCTGATAAGAACGGAAAGTTACAGAGACAGGATTTATATCCGTGAAGTAGCAACACAGCAACCTATGCTGTTATTAATTTATAATACTCGATTTATAAGAAGAAAGCAAAAACATACACAAGAAGGGCCCCCGGGGGTTGTTTGCCTTGTCCGGGGGTCCTTGTCGTGTGGTGCGGCGGCGTGCTACTCTCCCACACCCTGTCGGGTGCAGTACCATCGCCGTGCCAGGTCTTAGCTTCCGGGTTCGGAATGGGACCGGGCGTCTCTCCTGGGCCATGGCCGCCGCAAATCTTGGGTTATCGGCCGGGAAACAGGGGGTTTCCCGCGGCGTGTGGTGGTTCGGGGACCGGACAATGGACGCGGTGCGTGTTGCTGTTGACTGATCGTGCGCGTGTGAGGACCGTGCTCCCTGTGCGCCTTCGCGGGGCCCTGCCGGGTCCTGCGCCACACGCCTTCCGGGCGTGTGGATGTGGGTTGCCTCTCGACCATTAGTACCGGTCGGCTCCACCCCTCGCGGGGCTTCCACGTCCGGCCTATCGACCACGTGTTCTGCATGGGGTCTTCAGCGGCTCGGGGCCGCATGGAATCCTTATCTTGGAGAAGGCTTCCCGCTTAGATGCTTTCAGCGGTTATCCCTTCCGAACGTAGCCAACCGGCCGCGCCACTGGCGTGACGACCGGCATACCAGAGGTTCGTCCACCCAGGTCCTCTCGTACTATGGGCAGGCCTCCTCAAGATTCCAACGAGCGCAGAGGATAGAGACCAAACTGTCTCACGACGTTCTGAACCCAGCTCGCGTGCCGCTTTGATCGGCGAACAGCCGAACCCTTGGGACCTGCTCCAGCCCCAGGATGCGACGAGCCGACATCGAGGTGCCAAACCATCCCGTCGATATGGACTCTTGGGAATGATCAGCCTGTTATCCCCGGGGTACC
>ENA-OUNI01001209-OUNI01001209.1-human-gut-metagenome-genome-assembly--contig:-NODE-1209-length-10459-cov-1.463705_pt1 | contig 10459 bp, 14 predicted proteins | sample MGYA00242499_ERZ504580 | MGnify/ENA primary metagenome ERZ504580 (study PRJEB26092, sample SAMD00036315) | human gut metagenome | host: Homo sapiens | study: EMG produced TPA metagenomics assembly of... | reverse complement strand
TACGGGTGTCTGCCGTCTGGATTATTTACATACAGGATATTGAATGGCGATTGCGGTAGGATCTTCCTCATAGCGTACCCCAAGGCCCAGCCTGTTCATTCCCTTACGGACAATAACTCCTTGCCATCGGCAAGGAACTTTCCCGTGAGCGGGCCGTTGGCTTTTCCGCTCCGTCACTTTGGGAAAGGAAATCCAACGTTCACTCAGTGGAAACTACCGTCGGTACGCATCAGGTGGTAACGTCCGAGACGCCTCGAATGACATATGGATTTCCCTTACAGTATCGGTCCTGTTACAGCTCCCGCTTGCTGTCGCCCTTGAATGTAAGCTCCACCTTGTAATTCTCGTCCATTCTGAGCGACGCCTCATAGGGTTTTCCCGCCTTGGTGGTGAATTTCAGGAAGGGGGTAGCTTCCCATGCCATCAGCCGTGTCATCTCTTCGTCTGTCATCTCCCGTCCGTTGAACATACGCGGAAGATGGAACGCGCAGTCGGGATCTTCGCATTTGGCCACCCTGTCGTAGAGTGTCACTTTGCCTGTCCCACATTTCGGGCAGGCGCACCTTGTCACACCCGGGTTCCCGACCTGCAGGGCGAGCAGTTCCGACACGATCTTCCGTGCATACTCATGGACACCCTTCATGAACTTTCCGGCACTGAGCCTTCCTTCCTCGATTTCACGCAGCGCCTCTTCCAGGCTGCCGTCATAGCCGCATCGGCGATCAGCTTGTCTCCTACGATGCCGTATATCTCCAGCCCCTTCTTGGTCGGGATGAGACGGTTTCCGATACGCTCTACGTACCGTCGTGCCACCAGCAAGTCAATGATTCCTGCACGGGTGCCCGGTGTCCCGAGCCCGCACCTCTCCGTCATTTTCTTTTTGCTTTCACCGTCCGCCGTGCCGCCGGCGTTTTCCATGGCAGCCAGCAGTCCGGCTTCCGTGAATGGTGGCTGCGGCTTTGTACTGTCTTCCAGTATCTCTGTTTCCAATACCGCCAGCGTCTCTCCCCGATGGAACTGCAGCAGGGATTCGCCTTCTTCCGCCATGTCCGGTCCGTTGTAAATGTCCCGCCATCCCGGATACTTCACCCGTGAGGTTTCGGTCTCGAATACCATTCCGCCGTAATCGGCCCTGACACGTATGGCCTCCTTGACGCATCCTTCGGAAAATGCTTCCAGCATCCTCCCGGCGATCAGGGAGTAGATGTTCTGCTCGTCCGGGGAGAGTCCTTCGGGCATCTCTCCCGTGATGAGAAGGGCATGGTGTCCTGCTACGCTGTCCCCGTCCACCGCATGAGGTTCAGTCCTTTCCCGAGCAGCCTTTCCACGTGCCTTCCGAAGCGGGGATGCCCTTTAAGGGAGGCGACGAGCGTGGGTGCCTGCTTGAATATGTCTTCCGGAATGTGGCGGCATCCGGTTCTCGGATATGAGACGCACCCTCTTTCGTAGAGCCTTTGGACGACGGCGAGTGTCTGTCCGGCTGTCATGCCAGGCGTGTATTGGCTTCCCGCTGCAGGCCGGTCAGGTCATGTGGCAGAGGCGGCTCCTCCATGATCTCTTTCTTTTCCACGGCAAGGACCGTACAGCGGCCTTTACCCTTCAGGCTGGCCCGGGCTTTTTCCGCATCCTCTTTCCTTTCATACCGGAGGGGACACGTGAAAAGCACTTCTGCCCGTCCTTGCAGACACCGGTCTGCAGATGGAAACAGCTCACGGGCACAAAATCCCTGTTTTCAAGATAACGGCGGCAGACCAATGCCAGCGTGGGAGTCTGTACCCGTCCGAGCGAGTGGTTGCCCATGCCGGCAGCTATCCCCAGGGCGATGCTTGCGTTCACGCCCAGTATCCAGTCCGCTTCCCTGCGTGCCCTCGCCGCCAGGGCGAGGTTGTCGAAGTCACCGTCCTCTCTCAGATTTTTGAAACCGTCCAGGATGGCCTTTTCCGTCAGGAGGATATCCACAGGCGCAGGGCCGGTTTACGGTAACCGAGATAGTCCAGAAGATCCCGGCTGACCAGTTCTCCTCCACGCCCCGCATCTGTGGCTATGACAAGCCCGTCGGCGTTTTCAAGCAACCTACGGAGCACTTCCAGTTGCCGGGTGGCTACCGGGTCGGTGACATACCCCTCCTCCGTCCTGACTTGTCTGACAACGAGGCGGAACGGGACCGGAATGAGGGGAAGCGCCTGCCGTTCCACACGGGCGGGTCCGTAAGCGGACGGCGGTGCCTGTGCCAGCAGGTGGCCGTAAGTTCATGTGACGGCATACCCGTTGCCGTAAAGATATCCTTCCGCCTTTTCACGGGCGCCCAGTACGGAGGTGATGCTCCTTGCCATGGCTGGTTTGTCTGTAAGTACGATTCTCATAATTTTTGTCTTTATCAGGTGAATAATTGGTTACATGCTCATGCCTTTGTTTTTGGCCTTTGTCTTTTTGACTTTTGCGTTCCGGACCGTTCTTTTCTCCTTTACGGTACCCCTTCCGTTTTTTTCCGCCTTTTCGGAGAGCGGTACGGCATCTTCCGTCCCATGGGGAACGGAAGGGGCCTTCGGGCTGTCGGGCCGGCGGGCGGGAAGCATGTCATACCCGCCGGGCCGCATCCAGCCTCACGTGTTCCAAGGGACGCAGATATTGTAGCCCTTTCCCGTTGGAGGTGAACTCGTAGATGACCGTCTCCCTTCCTTGCAGCAGGCTTTCGTAGTTCTGGTAATACAGGCTCTCCGGCGGCACGCCGTTCTGCCGCAGCATCCCGCAGATCCCGTCCGGGCAGAGGGCGCCGAACCGCCTGTCATGGGGAGCCATGAATATATACCTGTAGGTGGAGAGCAGCAGCCTCTCCGTGAGCAGGCTGGGACAATGCTCATAGCCGGTCATCCGGTTTATCATCCTCCGACACGGTCCAGCCTTTTGGCAAGGTCACGGGGCCTGGAATGCAGCGGGATGCTCCCCAGCTCTTCCAGCGAGAGGTTGATACGGCCGATGACCGCCCTTTCCCAGTCCGCTGTCAGGTCCGCGCGGTTCTGCCGGAAGTTGTCGCGGAGAATCCGCAGCGGGTTTCTGGTGCCGAGGAACAGCCTGACACGTTTTCCGAGGGTCGGTTCCCTGAGGTTGGACGCGCTCCAGCGGATGACGTTGAAGCGGTAGGCGTCCATGAACTGCCGCAGCGGGTTACGGTACGAGAAGATGTCCCTCAGTGTCCGCATCAATGCCCGTCGCCGACAGCGCGGCGGCCCATGTCGACGGCCTCTTCCGAGGTAAGTGGTTTGTTGGTTGCCATATATGCTTGCAGTTTACAGTTTTACTTGTCTTCCTTCGGCATGTTTCCGTTTGGAAGAGGGTTGTTTTCTCTTTTTGCCGGTATCGGCGCCCCCCGGGATATCCGCCGGACTCTCCAGCATGCGTGATATCCTGTCGGCATACCTTGTTTCCGACCGTGGCATTCCTGTCCGGACTCCCTCCCTTGCCAACAGGCGGCGGCGATCTTCCTGGAAGTCTCCCGGAGCTCCGCCATCCTCTCCCCGAGGGGAAAGTCCGGATGGAGCTCCTTTTCCCTGGATAGCCTTCCGAGTTCTTTTTCCACGGAGGCGAACTCCCTCCTGTAACGGAACGGCTCCTCCAGCGCCAGGTGGGCGTATCCCTTTTCCGCGATGTCCTGCAATGTCATGATATCCAGGTTGCGTCTGGAAAGTTCCAGGGAGCCGGCCGTAACGAACCTGTCGAGGTTGGCCGCCGTGGGCGAGAGGTCGAAGGAGGCTACCGGACGGTAACTTCCGAACACTTCCAGTCCGGGCTGGGAGGCGGGGAAGCTCCGTCCGGGCTGCCGGGACATCTCCATCAGCCGTTTTGACGAGGTCTCGATGCGGAATATGGACAATGTCCCCGGTCCCTTTCCACAGGGGGAGTAGAAATTGTCGGCTATTTCCTGCAGGTACTCGTGCAGGTGGCGCGGGCCGTGCAGCCCCCTGTTGAACACCCTGACGCCTTGGTCCGTCTTTACGGCGGTCACGAGGAACCGGGCGCTCCTTCCTTGAAGGATACGTTCCCGTGCGGTCTCGTATGCCACGAAGTCTTTGTAGCCTGGCGAGTGTTCCAGCCTTCCAGGTTCCTGCGGTCCGTTTCCACACCGTGTGCCTCCAAGTAGGCGGCCCGTCTCAGCGGGACGGAGTTGCCGTCCGTGATCCCGCCGTTTTCGATGATGAAACGCCATGCCTGCCTGGTTCCTTCTCCTGCAGTCCGCTGACAGGGGGCAGCTCCTCTTTCCGGATGCCGGCATAGAAGAGCAACAGGTTGTCGGGGATGCCTCGGGCTTCCTCGAGTACGGCTTTACGTGCCGCTTCCTTGACGAACCGGATGAAGGGGTTCCCGCTCCGGGGCGTATGGTCCGTTATCATGAAGGAGGCTATCCGGTTGTCCGGACACAGTTCCAGACAGAAGTCCTTCAGCCCTTCTTTTTGGGGACGCGTTCTTTGCAGTCCCAGCTTTTCCAACCACGAGGCCATATTATCTTCCTATGTTAGTTCTTTTACCTGTCTTTTCCGGTTTCTTTTCCCGCCTGCGCCTCGTATCCGGGGTGGGCGAATATCCTCGCACGTCGTATTCGTTCTGCAGGATGCGCCGTGCCGTATCGCTGACGGCTTGTCTCATGGAATTCCCCAGCAGCGTGTCCGCCTGGTGAGGAGAGGAAGGAATGGCTCATCTGCGAGCGCAGGAGGAAAAGCTGCAGGAATGCCTGAAGTTCCTGTTTTCCGGTATCTCGTCAAGATCCCCCGTCCTGCACAGCCTGTCCAGTATGCCGATGTTGAAGGGTGTCTCATTTTCCATGAGCTTGAATGTCTTCAGCATCTCCCGGTATCGGGCGAGGTCTGGGGACATGTCGCACTCCACGGCGGGCTTTCATCCCCGCAGGATATCCGCCCGGAGGAATTCCGCCCTGGCGGGGATGAAACTGCACCTGTCGTCGGGGGCAAACATCCTGCCGCACTCCCGCGCCTTTTCCACCAGCCTTGCGTTGTCCGTGCTGAAATAATAGACGCCCAGTTTGTCGGTATTTCGGTGTATCGGGCTGAAGAAGTTGTCCGCATTATACTGGAGATAGCTCTCCGCCCGTTCCAGTCCCCGGCCTGTGTCGTCGAAGAGCAGCACGCCCTGTCCGGTCTGTATGGCCGTAAGCACACGGTTGCCGGTATCCTTCTCGCGGCTTTGGTGGAAGTCGTGGTAGGCTTCCAGCAGCCTGCCCGCCCTCCCGTTGTGGAGCGTCCGTTCAAGCTCGCCGACGATAAAGTCCCGGCTGTCGGTCCTCCTGTAAGGGTCGGCCGTCTCATGGACAAATCCGATATCCCGCAGCCTCTGGTGGTCGTCGGAGGGCCACGCGCCTCTGTCGATTATATCCCGCACAAGGGATTCCACCCGGTTCTTATCCCCATCGGCGGCCTCGATGCAGTAGATCCTTTCCTCGGGCAGGTAGGCCCCTTTCAGCTGTTTCCTGACCTGGCTGAAGCAGAACTCCCCGAACCGGCGGTCCAGGTCATTTGCGTCAGAAGACAGCATCCGGCAGTATTCCAGGTTGTTCCTGCCGTTCAATATGAATCCGATATACATGGTGGTACTGTTTTAATTTATAATTTTCTGCCGGAAAGGCTTCCGTCCGGTCCTTTCCTTTTCTCTGGTAACTCCTCACACTGCCCTGCCGGATGACGGATGCCGTCCTTTACCCGGTAGGTCCTGACAGGGAACGGTTCACCGGATACCAGTAATTTGTGCTGTATGAAATCCGCCATGCAGTAGAGCAGGTGCCGTGAGGCGGGGCGGTCATTCTCCGGAAGGTACAGGGCGTGGCCTTCGGAGAGCACCCTGAACTGCTCGTTCTCCAGCCTCACGTTTCCCACGAGCAGGGCGGTGTCGGGATTACTGAGGTATTTCTCCAGTGACCGGTGCCCCCTTACGTCAAAGTCCCGGCGGAGGATATCGTCCGCCTTTTTCCTTATCTCGGATGAAAGTTTCCTGAAAGCCTGCGGGTCAAACAGCTCGGCGGCTTTCACCTGCGTCACCTCTTCGAACCGTTCGGCCAGGGGAAGCAGCTCCCTGTAATAGGTGAACCGCCGGTCATGGATATTCATGTAGCCGCGCTCCCTGATCGATAGCAGGCGGTATATGTCCTCGTTCTCCGCTCTGGAGGAGAGTTCAAAACCCGTATATCCCTTCACTTTGGAGAACAGCTCCCGGTATTCGTCGGCTGTCGGGTTCATCGCATGGTAGAGCCTTGGCTCGAGGCTGTCGACAAACCAGGCGGGGAGGGCCTTCAGTGGAATGTATTCCGCCTTTCCCGTCCCTTCCCGGCAGGACATGCCATGTCCGCCGCCGTTGATATGGTGCATCAGCTCCCTGCGCCGCCCGGAGTACTCGTAGATCTCCAGCGCCCCGTCATGGGCATGCGGTTCGAAGTACCTGTCAGCGGCACGCTGGAGATATCCCCTGAGGGCCTCCTCACCGGCCTTGTTGCCGGAGAACAGCAGGTAACCGTGATTTCGGAGCACCACTTTCAAGGGTGCGGTCCTGTTGCTTTTTTCCATTGTCATATGTTTCTTATTTTACATTTTGGGACGTGTCCCGGTCCTTTTACGTGTTTTTCCTGGCGGGCTGTACAGCCTCTTCTCGACCTCCGGTCTGATCCTGACGGTTTTCCGGTCCACAGGCGGGTTGCCGCCGAAGATGATCCGTCCGTAGCTTGGTCCACCCACGCGTAGGCATGCGAGGGGTTGTTCCCGCTTTCGTGCGGCAGATACAGCCCGAGGCCCTCTTTCAGTACGCTCCTGTGAGGTCCGTAGAGCGGGACTCCTTCCAGGATGACGCGCTCCGCCGGGTCGTCCAGTATTCTCCCGGCCGTCCGGTGTCCTCGGACATCATAGGCGGAGTCCATCAGTTTCTGCAGCTGCCTCCTGGTCTCGAGGGTCTGCAGTAATTCCTCCCTGTCGCGGGCAGATTTTGCGGGTATCCGTTGTAACTCCTCCACCCGGCGGTCATAACGCTCCAGGGCATCCAGGGTGTCCGTGATATTGACGTTGCGGGCACTTATCTCACAGCCCGCATTATGGCAGAAACTGCGGAAGTCCTCCGCAGTGGGTCTCATCTCACCTCTGTAGAGGAGTTCCATCTGGTCGCCATGAGGCTTCGGGCCATAGGGGTACTCGTCCGACCACATCCTCCCCGGGTTGACCCAGGGGCGGTTGCCAAGTTCCCCTTCGGCCTGTAGACACTTAACGCTCCGGAATTGAATGCCGGATTGAAATAGGCGTCGGCCGTCTGTTGCAGGAACTGCCGCAGCTTTCTCCTCCTTCGGCCGTGTCGGTAAAGGCAAGGAAGCCGCCCAAGGTCTCTATCGCTGTGTAGGTCTGCTCCATGATGTCTATAACTTTAAATAGTTTCCGTTCCTCTTCCCGTTTCTCTTTGCCCGCGTTTTATCCGTTTTACTGCCCCCGCCTCATAAGGGACGATCTTGCCGTCCTTGACCTGGTATACAGGTTTGAGCCCTGGAGGATTCTTATAGCCATGACCCGGTCGCAGGTCTTATCGGCATGGATGTAACGGAGTCCGGGCATTTTTGCCGACAGTCCGGGGAAGTAAATCCATCTCCCTTCGAGCAGCGCCCTTCTCAAAGTGTCATCGGCCTCGTGTTCCCCGATGAGGAACGGCACGCTGCGGTCATTCAGGAGCCGTTCAGGGTGCGGTGCCCCTTACGTCGAAATCCGTTTTCAGGATACGCCCCGCCTTGCCGTGCATGTCGTCCAGTATCTTTCCCATGTCATCGCCGCCGGGATTTCCCCGGAGAAAGCTGTCCATGCGTTCCACGAACTCCCGGAACTGGTGCCGGTAGGAAAAGGCGGGGTCAAGGATGAGCTGCGGTCGAAGTGCGGGTAAGGGAGAGCAACCGGTAGATATCCGCGTTGCACCCGCTCATCCCGCATCCGGAAAACTCCGTGAGGTTGCGGTATCCTTCAGCGGAGGGTGTCATGTCGGTAAAGAAGACCGGCTCCAGTTTTCTTTCATCGGGCAGGTCCGCCCGTACCGGGGAGTCCGTGAACTCGTACACGTATCTTCCGGTATCGGGATCTTTTCTGCAGGAGGCGTCAATCAGCGGGGCCAGGCTTGCCGGAACGGATGCATGTCATATTGTTTGACCGGTCCCGGTTCGCTGTGTATCCACCAGTAGTTGTCCGCCAGGTGTTGGTAGAACTCCTTCAGCCCTTTCCGACCCGTCGGCCCGTCACTGAAAACAAGTATGCCCCTTGATGTTTCCACGATATGCAGGGGCAGCCTGTAGGCGGGCTCATAGCCGTATAGCCGCGCCTTCTCGTCCTGCTGCCGGCGGAAATTCACCAGGCGGTCGAGCTCTGCGGCTGTCAGCCGCAGCCGTCCGCCGGTCCATGGACCGTTTCAGGACAGACCTCATGAACACCGCGTCACGCAGGTTGACGCTCACCACCGGTTCCAGGCCGCACCTTTGGATATGGGGCAGCAGTTTGCCTGTGATGTATTCCTTCACGGGGATGTCCCGGGATATGGAAGGGACATCGGACATACAGGGGAAGCGGTAGATCTCCAGGCGGGTATCGGGAACGAAAGCCGATATTCGGGCGGTCTCCATCCCGACATGCAGCAGGCTGAGGAACTGGTAGTCATGCCGTCCTGATCCGGATTGACAGGGTAAAGCTGGTAGGAAATCGCGGCATGGGGCTTGTCCATGCCGGTTTCGTACCCGATGAGCAGGTACCCTCGCCGTCCTGCCTGAACAGCTCCTCAAGTTCGTTCCATGTTGTCTTTTATGGATGCCATGCCGTTACATTTTCGGGGTTATCTTTGATTTGCGCGCATAGGTCCTCTTTTCAGGCTTCTGCGTTTTCTCCGGTGAGCCGCCCTTCTGTTCCTGCCCCTGTCTGTTCTCCGGCTTCTTCGTGCTTCTTTCCCACAGGAACTCGGTCCCGCGTTCGGCGGTGCTCATCTGGATGGAGGTCCGCAGGATTTTCCCGTTTGAGGACTTGAACTCGATGGGGACCTCCTTGCCGGCCGTGTAGTCGGCGTACTCCTGCTGCGAGAGCGTATAATCCTTGATTTTCTTGGGGCAGCGGGCCTGGTCCGCCGGGAGGAAGAACATCTCGTTGGTAACCGGGTCTTTTGAAAGGTAGCACGGTTTCGTCTCCTTACTGCGGAAGTCGACGACCAGGTCTACCAGCTTCCGGCATTGCCCGTCCGGTTCAAGGCGTCCAGCACGTCCTCCTCCAGCTTGTATCCCCGGTATTCCTGTCCCACCTTGGGAGCTGGCGGATAAAGTGCAGGTCGAATTTGGCCAGGCCATTCTCGTCGCGGAAGAGCGAGAGCTTGGCATCCCCCTTCTGGCGTCCCAGCTCGGTGTTCATGGAGATGTCATAGGCTATGCCGGACTGTCTGCCCTGCAACAGCCTTTCCATGTCGCCCGTCTGTCTGAGCACGTCCGGGGTGAGCCCGTAACGCTCGGCCTGCTGCCAGTTGATCTCGCGCTCGTTGAAAAGGTGGTTGTTGTAGATCCGGTTATCCCGGGAGAGCTCGCGTCTTAAGGACTCGTTTCGGGGAGCTGTGCCTGCTCGATCCTACGCTTGGCTTCCTCCACCGGGGTCTTCTCTTCCATCCGGTACAGCGCATAGCGTGTCGGATGGTTGTACTGGTACATGAAGTTCTTTCCGAAGTTGGTGAAGAAATTCCCATGTCGGTCCACGCGGATAAACTGGTCCTTGTTCGTTTCATTGGCCTCGAGCGTCTCCAGCTCTCCGTTTGCCGCGATGCCCTTGACACCTTTCGCCTTCTGTTCCTTCTTGTCGTAAGCCATCAGGTAACCCTGTTCCTGGGTGGCGTTTTCGCTGCCTGTAGCAGTCGGTTTTACTTCTTCCATAACTGTTAATTTTAAAGTGGATAAATCGTTTCGGGAGATAAAATTACTATCTTCGTCTTAAAATATTCTGATTATGAGAAAGTTGTCATTGATAGTCATGTATTGTCACCTTTTGTCAGTCTCCTCCTGTGTGAGGGGGGACGGTACGGCTGGCGGAAACAAGGGTGAATTGTTAAAGGGACATTTCACCGGTACTGATGTAAAGTGAACGGTTCCTTGAAGGTCCCGACGTAGCCTCATTCTCCTGACGGATTATCCCGTGCTTTTCCCCCTTGACAGAAGATACACCCGTTTCAGGGTCTCGTCCACGTTCGGTATGAGGATGCATCCGGTAAAGGGAAGGAGACTGTTCCACCAGGGGGTGGACCTGGCCGCGCCTTATGGCACTCCGGTGTACAGTGCGGGTAACGGCAGGGTTGCCGAAGCACGCTACAGCCGGAGTTACTGGCCGGTTCGTACATGTCCGGCATGCGGGTAGGATACTCGACACTGTACGCGCATATGGACAGGCTGCATGTAAGGACGGGCACTCATGTCCGTATC
>ENA-OUNI01001208-OUNI01001208.1-human-gut-metagenome-genome-assembly--contig:-NODE-1208-length-10461-cov-2.463518_pt1 | contig 10461 bp, 8 predicted proteins | sample MGYA00242499_ERZ504580 | MGnify/ENA primary metagenome ERZ504580 (study PRJEB26092, sample SAMD00036315) | human gut metagenome | host: Homo sapiens | study: EMG produced TPA metagenomics assembly of... | reverse complement strand
GCCTCAACTGGCTGCTTTGCGTTGGGTCGCTGTTGCTTTCCGTGGCGATCGCCGTCATCGCCTCCATTCCGCCGGTCCGCCGCGCCACCCGTATCGACCCGCCATCGTTTTGAGGGAGGAATAATCATGGACAACGAACATATGCTGCTGGAACTCGACCACATTTCCAAGATTTACGGCGATCTGCACGCCGTCGACGACCTGAGTCTGACCGTTCCGCAAGGGCAATGGCTGGCGATTGTCGGCTCGTCCGGTTCCGGCAAAACCACGCTGATGAACATGATCGGCTGCATGGATACGCCGTCGAAGGGTTCCGTCATGCTTGAAGGCCGGCGATTGGAGGATTTGAACGCCCGCCAGCTCGCCGATGTGCGTAAGAACATGATAGGACTAGTGTTCCAAAAGTTTTACCTCGTGCCGCATCTGACGGCGGTGGAGAACGTGATGGTGGCGCAATACTACCATTCTGTAGTCGATGAGAAGCAGGCGATGGAAGCGCTGGAACGAGTGGGATTGAAGGAGCGTGCGCATCACCTGCCCGGCCAGCTGTCCGGCGGTGAGCAGCAGCGCGTGTGCATCGCCCGCGCGCTCATCAACTGTCCGAAGCTGATCCTCGCCGACGAGCCGACCGGCAACCTCGACGAGAAGAACGAGAAGATCGTGCTCGACCTGTTCCGCCAGCTGCACGAGCAGGGCACCACGATCATCGTCGTGACGCATGACGCGCTCGTCGCCTCCTGCGCGCAGCGCGAGATCATGCTCAACCACGGCGTGACTCGTCGGCGAACAGTGGAACGACGAGGAGGCGAAACGTGCGTACGAGGCGGCCGGTGGCAAGCCTGCGCACACCGGTTCCGCCGCGGAAGGCGCGCAGAACGGCGGTGTTGCGATTTCGTTCGCCGACCCCACGAAAGCCGCGAAAACCGGCGATACGGACGCGGCCAACGTTGCCGTTGCGGCTGGCGTTGCCGACGATACGGACGTAGAGCCCGACGTCACGAAAGGGGAGCAGGCATGAGCACCGCACAATCGAACGCAGTCAAAGTCATCGCGCTATCCGCGGCGAGCATCGCGCTGCTGTCGGCATGCGGCGAGCCGAAAGCCACGCCGATGGACGACGAATACGCCGGCAATTCCGGCGAAAGCGTGCAATCGCAGGAAAATAAGTCGAAAACTGACGGCAAGGCGTCCGGCGACACGGCAGACGACGGCGACGCCACCAAAAACCGTGCCGACGCGAATTCCGCAACATCCGACAAGCAGGACACCGGCAACTACGCGGATGGCGACTATTCGATCAACGGCCAGTACGGGCCGGTCGGCGAGGACACCATCGACGTGCATCTGACCGTTAAGGACCAGAACGTGACGGCCGTGAAGATCGTCGGCCATCCGTTCACGTCCATCTCCAAAAAGCATCAGAACGACTTTGCCAAAGCCGTGCCGGACGCGGTGGTCGGCAAGCCGTTGAAGGACCTTAAGTGACAAGCTCGCCGGTGCCAGCTGGACCTCCGAAGCCTTCAACAAGGCGTTGGAAGTGGCGCGTCAGGAAGCGTCAATCCAATAGCCCATCCTTCTGAAACCGACACGGCATGCCCGTCTTGCGTCGGTGCGGACGGTTTTCCTGTGGTTACCGTGCGGATTCGGCGCATACGTTCGGCCAGAGCAACGTGGCCATGTTCTCGGCCCAGGAATCAGACTTGCGTTCCTTGCCGGATTGCCGTTCCCCTCCGGCTTCCTGTCCCGCCAACGCTTTGCAAGCCAGCATGGAACCCAGCACCGTGCTGAACAGGAACGTGTAGTCCAAACGGTTTTGAAACACTCCGTCGGCGATGCCACGTTCCATGAACCCCACGAACCGTTCTTCGGCCGGCGCTAGAACTTGTGCTGCGATCGCCTTCAGCGTGGCGTTGTCGGAAGACAGCACCACGCCCACGGCTTTCAATCCGAGTTCGCTGTCGAAGCAGTCCTGGATGCGTCGCAGCATGGTGGCCAGTCCGCTCCGCGACGGCTTCAAATCGTTGAAATTCGGTAGTCCGGCAACTTCCGGTTGGATGCGTTGCAATAAATCGTCGGCGTTTCGGTAGCGTCGGTAGATTGTGGTCTTTGCTACCCCTGAACGTCGTGCGACCTCTTCGATGGTCACCGCTCCGATACCATCGGAAATCACTATCCCCAATGTGGCTTTCATGATTTTGCGGTCGGTTTGCTCCCGTAATCGCTCACGTCGGCCACGTACTGTGCCGACGTCTTCCTGCGTGGTTTTTTGCACCGTCTTTCGCGTGCCCTCTTGCGTGGTTCCGCCCATCATGCCGCGATCACTTTCGTGCTTTCCAGCTTGCTTACGTACCAATGGTTGAACTTGACCAGTGGAATGCGCAGTAACAGGCCTATCAGCAGCAGCGGCGGAATGAACAGCAGTAGCGCGCCAATCGCAAACCAGTAATCGTTACTGTAGATTCCGCCGATCGCCGCACGCATTGCTGTGATTGAATGCGTCGCAGGCAGGAACGGGCTGATGCCGCTGATGATTTTCGGCAGCACGGCCAGCGGATATGCGCCGTTCGCTCCAGAGATCTGCATGACGAGAAACAGCACGCCGATGGCTTTGCCGACGTTGCCGAAGCTGGCCACGAGCGTGTAGGTGAAGAACGAGAACACTAGGCTGCTCACCCAGCCGGACAGCATGAACAGCAGCGGATGCACCGCCTGGACATGGAGGAACAGCAGACTGCTCCCAAGGAGAACGTGCTCTGCAATAGTCCGATCACGCCGAACACACCGTAATGTCCGAGAAACAGCTGATGCGGTTTCGGGTCGCCGAGTTCCTTGCGCACCTTACGCGAGACGGTGGTCTTGAGCGTCACTGCCATGAGCAGCGAACCGACCCACAGTGGCAGGATCGTGTAGAACGGTGCCATCTGCGAACCGAAATTCTTGACTGGGAACACCGCGTTGCGTTTCACTTTTACAGGGGCTGCAAGCGCGGCGGCCAACGAGTCGGTATTATCGCTGAGCACATCTTTGACGGCGCTCATATCGCCGCTGTTCAGCGCATCGGTCAATGTTCCTGTGAATGCGCCCAGTTTTTTGCCCGCGCCGGCCAGACTATCGGCGGTGGAATCCAACACGCTGCTGATGGCGGTCAGATTCTTATCCGCGGTCTTGGTGGTGCCGTTCAGATTGCCCAGCGCGCCTTTCAGATCGGCCGCTGTGGCATTGAGCGCGGTGGTGGTGCTGGTAATGGACGTGGCGATATCGTCAAGTTGCGGTTTCAGTTGGCTCTCATAGTCGGTTTTGATGCCACTGACGGACGTTGCCGCCTGCTGCGCCAGTTTCTTGATCTCCGCACGTTCGGCCGTGGTATCGCTTACTTTGGCGTCGATGTTGTCGGCGCTGCCATTCAGCGCCGATGCTAGGTCGTTGAGCTGTGTGATGGTGGTGCCGACGTTGGTTTTGAGATGGTCGATGGCGTTCCTCACCGCTTCCGGCAGCTTTTCGTTTGCGCTGAGCGCGTCGAGCGAATCATAGATCTGCTGGTAGCTTTGCGCCTGCTTGCTGATGTTCGTGGCCTGGTTGCGTAATGCGTTGGCGGTGTTGCCGGCCTGCGTGCCCGCATTGCCGAATAGGCTGTCCACATCTGCTTCCATGGCTGTGAAGCTGTTGGCGGAATCAGTCAGAGCTGTGCCCAGCGCGGTGGTGCCGGTCTTCAACGCGCCCGTCAGATCCTCCACGCCGCTGCCGGCTTGCTTGAGTGTTGTTCCTACGCTTTTCGCATTGCCGCTGACATTGGCGATCAGACCGTCGGAGGACTCAAGCAGATGCCGTGCGCTTTGGGTCAGCGTGCTGAACGTGCGGAGCGTTCCGGAAGCGTCGGTGAGCGTTTCCGCGAAGTCGCTGATATTGCCGTTGAACTGCGTGAGTTGTTCCTGCGCGGCTGGCTTGTCGAGTTGGTTGGCGAGCTGCGATGCCACACTCAGCGCGGTGCTGGTCAGTGTTTCGGAGAACGTCTCGTTGACCTGCGCGCTGACCGTATCGGCGCTTGGCCTGTGATCTTCGGAGCCAAGGCGTTCTTCTTTTCATTGTTGTAGTAGGCGATTTCGGCGTGGTTGCCATCGGATGCGAAGAACGTCATCATACGGGTGCTGAAGTTCTTTGGAATCACCACAGCTGCGTAATATTTGCCGGATTTGGTACCGTTGATGGCTTCTTTTTTGGTGGTGAAGGTCCAGTCGAGCTGATCGTTGGAACGCAGCGTGTTAACCACTTGGTCGCCGATGTTGATCTTCACTGGAATGAGGTCGGACCGGTATCCGTCGTCCTCATTGGCTACGGCGAATTTCAGATTGCCGGTATTGGCGAACGGGTCCCAGCTGGCGGCCACGTTGAACCATGTGAAGATGCCGGGGATCACAACGAGTCCGATGACGATGATGATGGAGACGACGTTGCTGGTGATTCGCCGGATGTCGCCGACGAACAGTTTCCAGATGGTTTTCATGCGTTGCTCCTTTCCTCGTTGTTTTCGTTGTTTTCGGTTGTCTCGGTTGTCTCGGCGGTCTCGGCGGTGTCCGTGGCGGCATCGTTCGCGGCGGCGCTTGGACCGGTCGTCTGCATTTTCTGCACCAGTATGGCGATTCCGTCATCTTCATTGTGGTTGACGCCCGTCACGTTTTCCGTCGTTTCTTTGATGACGCTGGTATTGCGATTATCGGATGTCGTGCGTTTGCCGCTGGTGCGTCTCCGCGTTTTGCGCAGCAGTCTGTTCCGCCGTTCCTGTTGCGCCCGCTTTTTGCGACGGATGCGTGCCGCTTGGCGCTCCACCAGCATGGATTGGATCGATTCATCGCTCAAATGGCCGAGCTCCACTTGACGGTTCAGATTATCGCGCATGTATTCGATGACCATGAGGAAGCCCATGATGAGCAGAATCCAGACGACCCACGTGGCCAGTACCACCACTTTCTCTCCGTTGGTGAACGAGAACACCGCCGCCAGAGTTACCGGAACTACGAATCCGATCACCAGAGCTCCGCGCTTGAGTTTCGGGTACAGTTCCGCGAACCGACTTGCGCGTTCCTCGATCACCTCGCGGTAGCCGCCTTTGTCGGCCAGCACCTGAATGGCTTGGGACATGTTGTATCCGCGTTCCGGAAGCTCCACTTCCTCGCCGATAATCATGTCGCTTTCCTTGATTTCGCGGGCGAAGAGTCGGTTGAGGTTGACCAACAGAGGACGGACCACCAGACCGATGACGAACGCCATGGCGGCAAACAGCAGCAGCGTGCCGATCGCTTGATCCAATGGCCGTCGTAGAAGCCGGCGATGGTCTCGCGGAATGCGTCTATCGAATAGCTGAATGGCACGAACGGATAGACCATGCGGAAGAACTTCGGCATCATCTCGATCGGATACAGGCCGGAAGCGCCTGGAATCTGCACGATCACCAACGCCACGCACAGGCCCTTGCCGATGTGCATGAACGTGGTGGACAGCGCGTACGTGATGCTCAGATATACCAGCGATGTGATCATGCCGGTCAGTATGAACAGTGGCGCGCAAGCCGTCTGCACGCCGAGTATCAGATCGCCAACGGTGCAGATCGCGCCTTGAATGACGCCCATCGTGCCGAGCAACAGGTATCGGGCCAGATACTTTTCGGTTGCGGTCGGATCGAGACCCTCAAGCCCCTCGTCGTCCACCTCCACTTTGTAGATCACCACAAAGGCGAACGCGCCCACCCACAGTGCCAGATTGGTCATCAGCGGAGCCATGCCGGAGCCGTAGGAGTTGACGGGATACACGTTCTTCGTGTCGATTACGGTCGGGGACTCCATGAACGAGGCGATCTTATCCGCGTCAAGCAACCGCTGCCGGTCAACGATGCGAGCAGATCCGCAGTGCCCAGCGCCTTCAGGTCGGTGCTGACGGTGGTGAGCTTCGTCTCCATCTTCGCCAGCTGCTGGTCGGTTTGCTCAAGGCCGATGCGGCGTCTGACGCCACTTGGTCGAGTTGGTCGAGCACGATGTTGGTTTGCCTGACCACGCTGTCCTGGCTGGTCACGGTGCCGGCAAGTGTTCCGGCCGTCCCAGCCAGCGAGCCCAGCGCGGAATTCAGTCGCGGCAGTGCGCCTGAATTGATGGCGTTGCGCGCCGTGCCTGCGCTTTTGAGCGAGTTCTGCGTGCCTATGTTGAAATCGGTGGACAGTTTGGATACGCTGCCGGCTGTGGCCTGTGTGTTCTCGCTCAGGGTTTTGAGGTCGACGAGTGTTCCGGCTGCCGTGTTGTTGGTATTCTCCAGTTTGCTGATGATTTGCTGGTATTGCGCGTTGTCGCTGGCGGATTTGAGCTTCTCGAGCAGTTTCGCATTGCTGTCGGTGATGTTTTGCATGCCGGTCACCGCCTGCTGCGCCGATCCACTTGCCGCGGATACCGCCGACGAGATCTGGTTGATGCTGGCTGTGGATTGCGCCGTCGCTTGGGAAACAAGTCCGGATCCGGTTTCCAGCGCGCTGTTGGCGTTGGACGAAAGCGTGTTGAGCTGGGTTTGCGCTGTGCCGATGGCGGTGGATGCGCCTGCTAGTCCTCTGCCTGCGCTCGCCGCGGCCAGCTGCACGTCGTTCAGGGCATTGCGTGCTGCTTTTGTCTGCTGTGGCACATTGGCTAACTGGGTGTCGAGATCCGCGATTGCGGAGCGGATCGTGCCTACGTTCCGCTTGGTGTTGTCGAGTTCGCCGATGGTTTCGTTGGCGATGGTGTTGGTGTTGCCGCTGATGGTGCCGTTGGCTGAGTTGACGGCTTTGACGAGCACGTCGCTGACGGTGGAGACGAAGGTGTTATTGACGGTGCGGTCGACCACGGTCGCGCCTTGGTCGGTGATTTTCGGCGAAATCGGACTCGCCTTCTCGTTCACGTAATATTCGAGCGTGGGGCGATGCTTGCTGTTGGTGACGACGTTGGCAGATCTTCGCTGAAGTCGGAAGGGATGACGATTGCGGCGTAGCAGTCGCCCGACTCCACCGCTTCCATCGCGTTGGCTTTGCCCATGAACTCCCAGCCGAGCTGGTCGTTGCTCTTCAGCGTGCCTTCGATTTGATCGCCGAGATTGACTTTGCCAAGCAGCGCGTTGTCTGTGCCTTCGTCCATGTTGGCCACGGCCACTTTGATGCTGTCCGTGTTGCATAGGGATTCCAGAACCCGTAGATGTTGAACCATGCGTATAGCGGGGGAATGAGAATCAGGCCGATCATAATCACCCACGCGGCGGGTACGGTGACCAATCGTTTGAAGTCACGGCGCAGGATCTGCAGTACGTTGTGCATTGTCTCTCCGGTTTGGCGAATCAATTCCCTTATATGGCGATACGTGTTCCGTAGCGCTACGCGGTACGTATTGTATACCGTGCTCTTGGACAATCGCCATCGCGTTTCATGGATGACGGAAATCGGGTCGAGTACTGCAGGCAAAGCTCGGCAAAACCATCGCCGGCTGACGTAGCCCCTTTCGCTCACGTCCGTGACAAATCGCCATTTCTGTATGTCCGTGAGCGAAAGGTGGTAATAAATCGCTATTTTCCGTCCGTATTTATACCCCCATTCGCTCACGATGCGCTATGCATCGCCATTTCTTGCGGACGTGAGCGAAAGGTGGTGTGCGAATGGCGATTGCAGCCAGCTGACGTCCCCCTCTTTTGCTCGCGTCCGCCAATAATCGCACTTGAATCGCTTTTCTTGCGGCGGATATTGCCTACGTTTGGTAGCGTGGGCTGAAGGAAGGAGCGGCATATGAGCGAAACCGCACAATCTGAATCACGATCCGAGGATTCCGCCGCGGGCAAGACGGATGGAGAAATCAAGGCGATTGCCGCCGAAACCGAAATCGCGGCTATCGAAGAAGGCGGAAAGCAGGGCACTGGCGAAGTCGGCAATCCCGCTGACCGTCGTCTGCCGTTAATCGTTCGCATTTACGCATCGTCATGCTTATTGAAGCGTGGTGACGCTGCCGATCATCGTGCTGTCGTGCCTGTACGTCGTGCAGGCCGTGCTTTCCGGCGATATGACGTTCGACGCGCTGAGCCTCACCACGATTCTGTCGGCGATTCACGCGGTCGTGCTGATGGTCACCACCGCGTGCCTGACGGTGTTCGGCGTGCTGCTTTTCAGGAACAAGCGTCGGCATATCGCGCAATGGACGTATCTGATGATTCCGCTCACCCTTGCCGAAGGCTTGCTGTCGCTGGCATTGCAGGGACTTGGTGTGAATTTGATCGGCCCGGCTATCCAGCTTGTCGTGCTCATAGCCCTGCATGTCACTGCCGATCCGTCGCTGCGTGAGGAACGTCGTCTCCAGTTCGCGTTGCGACGTATGGATGCCCGTAGCGCATACGAAGACGCCGCTTCCCAGGGTATGGCTGGCCGCGATTTGACCGGCAAGGGCTATATTTCGCTGGATTTCTTCAATTTGTTCTGGTTGTTCGCCATCGGTTGTGTGTTCGGTTTGGTGATCGAGACCATCTACCATTTCGTGCTGTTCGGCGAATACCAGGATCGCGCAGGCTTCCTGTGGGGGCCGTTCTCGCCGATTTACGGCTTCGGCGTGGTGATCGTCACCGTGTTGCTCAACCATTTGTGGCAGTCGAATTGGTTGCTGATTTTCTGCTCAAGCGCGGTGATCGGTGGCGCGTTCGAATATTTCACCAGCTGGTTCATGCAGGCCGCGTTCGGTATTCGCGCATGGGATTACACGGGGCAATGGCTTTCGATTGACGGGCGTACATCCGGCAAATACATGTTCTTCTGGGGCGTCCTCGGCTTGATTTGGGTCAAGTTGATTCTGCCGCGATTATTGCGATTGATCCAGCGTATTCCGTGGAAGATTCGCTATTCGTTGACGCTGGTCTGTTTCATACTCATTTTCGTCGATGGCGTGATGACGCTGATGGCGCTTGACGCTTGGTATTCCCGCATGGCTGGGGTTGCGCAGAATTCGCCCGTTTCGCAGTTCTTCGCCACGTATTTCAATGACGATTTCATGGCCCACCGATTCCAGACCATGAAGATCGACCCGTCCACTGCCGGTCGTATGTAGGCTGGTTTTTGCGTTTTGCGGGTTTTGCTAAGCGGCTGGTCGGGCGATGTTCCGGCTGGCCGCTTTGCTTTGGGTGGCTGATTTTGAACGATTTCGGACGATTGCAGTGGGGTTTTGTTGCGGGTTTTGCCGCGGGGGATTTGATTCTTCCGGATTATTGCCGTTTGGGATTCGTGCCTTCCGGCTGTCTGGATGCTTGACTGCTGTTGCCGCGCCTACGCCGCGATGCTTTGCGCCAGCTGGCGGATGAGGTCGGGGCGATGTCCGCTCCATGAGGAATTCGGTGAGATGACGACCGGAATTTGCTTGAAGCCGGCGTCCTTGATCTGTTCGAATGTGGACGGATTCTGCGTCAAATCGACCGCCACGTACCGCACTCCCAGTTTGGAAAGCTCTTGTTCGGTGGCCTCGCATTGAGGATTGTTCGGATTGGTGAAGACGGTCACGGTCATTACTTTTCCTCCCTATGCAATCGGCTTCCTTTGGTGCGGAAGATCTTGTCGGCCACGTTTTTCGATTTTGCCCGGCTGCTCGGGCCGTTCATCAGTATACACTACCCGTAGTGGCGTTTCGTACGTTCGCCCACTGTATATAGTGGGGAATTTCCCGTAATACCGAATCTATGCGAACAAATGTTCGATATATTCGAGTCTATCATTATCGTCGATTGCGCCACGCCGGTTGCATGCGTATGGTCCGTCCGCGAATCGCCCGCGGGCTGTTCGCTGTTCATTTCGGAACACATATTGCGATTTTGCTCGTTTTCTTACGATTGTGAGCGAAAGGTGGTGCCGCATAGTGCTGTAGGGGGTATAAATCGCCTTATTTTCCATACTTTTCGGCGCACGTCGCGAAATAATCAACCGAAATTGCGATTCGTGAGCGAAAGAGGGTGCGCGATATGGTGCGTTCCGTATTGAAGTGCTGAGACCTCATCCCGAAACAAATGAAAAAGTCCTGAGAACCATCGGCTTCCAGGACTTCGAACCTGTGCCCCCCGTGGGATTCGAACCCACAACCCACGACTTAAAAGGACGCTGCTCTAACCGTTGAGCTAGAGGGGCAACAGCAACATAGTATACAGCATATTCGGACCAGTCGCCACCGCGGGCGTCGCGCGGACGTCAAAGTGGTCATCGGCGCGTTGGCATGCTACAATCGAAACCATGTCATGCACCACAATCCTTGTAGGCAAGAAAGCAAGTTACGACGGTTCGACCATCATCGCCCGCGACGACGATTCCGGTTCCGGCCGTTACGATCCCAAGAAATTCGTCGCTATCGCGCCGCAAGAGCAGCCGCGCCACTACCGCAGCGTGCTCAGCCACGTCGAAATCGATCTTCCCGACAACCCGTGCCGATACAGCATCGTGCC
>ENA-OUNI01001207-OUNI01001207.1-human-gut-metagenome-genome-assembly--contig:-NODE-1207-length-10467-cov-3.824662_pt1 | contig 10467 bp, 15 predicted proteins | sample MGYA00242499_ERZ504580 | MGnify/ENA primary metagenome ERZ504580 (study PRJEB26092, sample SAMD00036315) | human gut metagenome | host: Homo sapiens | study: EMG produced TPA metagenomics assembly of... | reverse complement strand
GGTTCTTTTCTTATTTTCCGATACTGTTTTTATACGAACTGAACCTCACATGACTAAAGTCACGTGCTTCAGACGCTTTAGGCGGCAGACAAAATATCGGCGGATACGCCTGTTTCTTAGATCTTGCGCGGATACGCGCTTCTTCCATGCCGGATACGGCAGGTCTCCACATAACAGGTAGTCCACAGTATATCCGCCTGTGTTTATGCTGCTTTTCGCAGTTCCATTTCTGAAATTAAGTCTCTCAAATCCGCATAAACACATGAGGTTCTACTCTTTACTGCAGGAACTTTTGCCTCCAGCAAAGACCTTTCCGTTGCCGGTAAGGGTTTTAAAATTTCACGGATAAAATATCTTGCTCCAATATTGTACGATGCAGATAATCCTCCTTCTGCATTTTTTGCATTTTCTCTTTTTGTTCTCCAATTGCTGTTTTCCTTCAGATGCCGTATAATGGAAACAGCATTTTTCAAATTCAAATTAAGGAGAACATAACTGATGATACGATTTAATAATGACTACAATCACGGTGCGCACCCGGAGATTCTGGAGGCGCTGGGGGCTATTAATGGGAACAGTTATGGTGGATATGGGGAGGATGAATGGTGTGAGAAGGCTGCGGAGCTGATTCGGGAGAAGATTCGTTGTGCGGATGCGGCGGTTCATTTTTTTCCGGGGGCGACGCAGGCGAATTTTATTGTGACGGCGGCAGCGCTTTCGCCGGTGCAGAGTGTGATTGCGGCGGATACCGGACATATTAACTGCCATGAGGCGGCTTCGATTGAAAATACCGGGCATAAGATTCTGGAGCTGCCGAATACGGATGGTAAAATTTCGGCGGAACAGATTGCAGCGTGTGCGGCGGCTTATTATGAAGGCGGTGAGCCGGAGTATCTGACGGAGCCGAAGATGGTATATCTTTCATTTCCGACTGAGCAGGGAACGCTGTATTCGCTGCAGGAGCTGACGAAGATTCACGAGGTCTGCCGGAAGTATGATATGTATCTGTTTGTGGACGGGGCACGGCTTGGATACGGGCTTGGATCAGAGAAGAATGATGTTTCTCTCGAGGATCTCGCTGCTCTCACAGATGTTTTCTATTTCGGCGGAACGAAATGCGGTGCGCTGTTTGGTGAGGCCGTTGTGCTTACAGCTGACTCGCTGAAAAAGCGGTTCAAAGCCTACATGAAACAGAACGGCGCTGTCCTCGCAAAGGGATGGCTGCTCGGACTGCAGTTCCACTGCCTGCTGGGGCATGATCTTTATTTCACTGCGACACGCCGCGCCGATGAACTTGCCATGAAACTCCGCAAAGCATTTGCGGCGCAGGGGATTCCATTCTGGGTGGAGAGTTTTACGAATCAGCAGTTTGTGATTCTCACCGATGCGCAGAAGGAAACTCTGGAAAAACGCTATATTTTCGAGCCAATGGGGAAATCCGCGGACGGCGGAAATATTGCGCGGTTCTGCACCAGCTGGGCAACGACGGAAGAGGAAGTACAGACACTGATTGATGACCTCAAAGCTTTATAATTTTTGTCCAAAACGACATTCTGCAAACACCGGCGATCTCTAAATCTGCTTTGCAAATTCAAAGAAAAAGCTGTACCGGTGTGCCACGAAAATGTAGATTTTGCCTTGTTTTACTCCGAGAAAGGAATCTTTATGTCTCATAAAATTGGTATTACCGCCTGCTCCAACCCCATGCATCCTTCCTTTTCCGCCGATCTGGCGCGTCTCTGTCAGATTCTGCGGGAGCTGGGCTTCGATCCTGTTTTAAGCCCCTGCCTCTACGACAACGGTTCCGGCTTTTCCGGCACGGGCGCGGAGCGGGCGGATGCGTTTATGAACCTTTACTGTGACCCAGAAATCACGGATATTTTTGATGTTTCCGGCGGCGATATGGCGAATGAAGTTCTGCCGTATCTGGATTTTTCTGTCATCGCCGCCTCCGGCAAGCGCTTCTGGGGATACAGTGATCTCACGACGATTGTCAATGCTGTCACGACTGCGACTGGAAATGAGTCGATGCTGTATCAGGTTCGAAATCTGCTGTACGACCACAGCGCCGAACAGATCACTCTGTTCCAAAACGCTTTTTCCGGGCAGTCTCCCAGCCTCTTCGACCTCCCTTGCACATTTCTGCAGGGCGATCACATGGAAGGTGTGATGATCGGCGGAAATATCCGCTGTTTTCTGAAGCTCGCCGGAACGGATTTTCAGCCGGATTTCCGCGGAAAATCCTGCTCCTCGAAGCCATGGGCGGCGGCGTTCCGCAGATGGTTACGTTTCTGTCCCAGCTGAAAATGATGCATGCCTTTGAACAGATCAATGGTATTCTCCTCGGAACATTTTCCCAGATGGAACGCGACCAGCTGACGCCGGATATGCCGCAGCTTGTCCGCCAGGCGGCCGGACCGGATCTCCCGATTGCAAGGACTCCGTATATCGGCCACGGCACGGATGCACATGCCGCCGTGATCGGCAAATTTTATCAGATTTCTTCTGACTGATATACATCCGCGTAGCGCACGCCGAACTCCTCTGCGTCTGCATGGCGTTCCATATAGATATCAATGTGGCCGTACGGCGTGCCACGGTCCTCGACCGTGTAAATTTTTCCGCCGATATTCAGCTTCGTTCCAAACGGCAGAACGCCGGTTGCAATGGTCCGGCCCTGCACCGGCATTTTTCCGGATGCGGTCGGGCCGCCCGCCCAGCGGCCACAGCAGACGGCGCAGTTGCAGTAAGCGGTCAGTTTAAAATTGCCGAGATATTTTCCCGAAGCGCTTTCCAACCGATCACCTGCGGTACTGTTTTCTGCACTTGTATTCTGCACATTTTCTGCTCCCGCCTTCTGTTTTCCACCATTCCCGTTTTCTGTTGTCTGGTTATCCACAGAGTTTCCTTCTTTTCTCCCATTATCCACATCTCCCGTTTCTATTTTGCTCTCACGCATTTCCTTCGAAATCACCCGCACAGCAAATTCTGTCGATTTCTCATAGTTAAAATCTGAAATCAGAATCCCCGTCGCCTCGCTTCCAGCGTGGATTACTTTTCCATCACCGAGATAAATCATGACATGGTAAATAAACCCGCTCTCCCGCTGGTAAAACAGCAGATCACCAGGCTTTGCCTCCTGCACCGGAATGCGTGTTCCAGCTTTCGCCTGCTGGCGTGAGGTTCTCGGAAGGTATACCCGAAATTAGCAAAAATCTGCTGGGCAAAGCCGGAACAGTCGCAGCCGTTTGTAAGACTCGTCCCGCCCCAGACGTACGGATTTCCCAGGAATTTTTTCGCGTACTGCAGGACCTCGCCGCGCGCTTCGTCAGAAGAAAGAAGTGTTCTCGTCGTTGCATATGTATAGGTGTACGCCTTATTATTCCATGGCTTCACCCACATTTCCGCCATGGGAAAACTTTCCTCCTGCCAACGGTTTACCTCTTTTTCAGCCTCTTCTCCGCGCAGGAGATACCGCGCGCAGACAAATCCACGGACATCGCCGGATTCCACATAAACCCAGTCAGAATCCGCATCCGCTAAAATATAACAGAGGCTTCCCTTCGGCAGGATTCCGACGATTTTCTGATTTGTGCCTTTTCCTTCGCGGACGTGAAGCCAGGAATTCACATCGGCGATAGCATATGTTTTTTCAACCGTATGAAACAGCCACGGCATACGGGAAATCGTGACTTTTTCAGCTTCTGCCGCCTGCCACTCACTGTAGCTTTCCCGCGTGCGCTCAGCTTCCTGCTCTGCCGAAAAGACGGGTTCAGCCTCGGCGGCTGGCGGTTCCGCAGACTGTGATAAATCAGAATCCGAAGAGACTTCTGCCGTCTTGTCCCCACCAGTTGCATCATCACTTCCTGCAGATCCGTTTTCTTCCTCCGGCGGTTCCATCTGCTCCCCATCTCCGCCGCCGATTTCTTCCTGCCCCGGCCATGGATCGTTGGAAATATCTTCCCCTTCGCCCGGCCACGGTCCATCCATTTCGCTGTTTCCCGGTGTTTCCGTCATGTCTCCCTGATCTCCCGGTTCTGGATTTTCCGGCTCCTCTGGCTCTGTCTCGCCTGCCTCTCCCGGTTCTGCATTTTCCGGCCCCTCTGGCTCTGTCTCGCCCGTTTTTCCCGGTTCCGTCATTCCTGCATTCTCTCCGCCGTCAGGCTCCTGCGGTTCCGGTTCCTCCGGACTGTCTCATCTTCTTTTCCCTCGGATCCACTTTCCTCTTCCATCTCATCATTCTGCGTACCTTCCGGTTCTGTCACCTCTTCCGCTTCCGCAGGTGCCTCCTCCGCCGCATCTTCCTCCACGCAAAAAGAAGCAGCCCCAACGGCTGCTTCCCCTGCAATCTCAATTCCAATCTGTCCCGGATCGGCCGTTTCCTCTTCTGCTGCATAAACGGCTGTCGGGTTTCCCAGTGTCACTGCGAGCGCACCGATCATCGCGGCGCGCACCAGCTCGGCGCATTTGTCGCCCATCATTGTTTTATCAACCATTTTCGCTTTCTCCTATTCAATTTGTCCGGCCAGACGGAATTGATCCGAACAAATAAAACAGAAGAAACACCTCTGGTATCGCTTCCTATTCCTCTGCTCGAAACAGTCTGACCGCATTTTTTTCTGTCGTCTCAATGACTTCTTCTTCCGAAATTCCCTTGAGTTCTGCGATCTCCTGCACAACGTACGGCAGATACAGAGATGAATTTCGTTTTCCCCGGTACGGAACCGGTGCCAGATACGGACTGTCTGTTTCCAGCAGAATGCGCTCCATCGGAGCCATCTGAACCACTTCTTTGATCTTCTTTACATTTTTGAACGTCACCACGCCGCCAATGCCAAGATAAAATCCCATTTTCAGGTATTCCTCTGCCATCTCCACAGAGTAGGAAAAACAATGAATGACGCCGCCGATCTCCTCCGATTTTTCTTCTTTCATGACGCGGAGCGTATCGGCCGCCGCCGCCCTGCTGTGAATAATCATCGGAAGTTTTTCTTCCCGAGCAAGCGCAATCTGACGGCGGAACCAGTATTCCTGCTTCTCATGATTCTCCTTGTCCCAGTAATAGTCAAGGCCAATCTCACCGACCGCGACCGCCTTTTCCATGCGGCAGAGTTCCCGCATCCGCGCCATCACGTCCTCGTTCAGATCGCCCACCTCATCCGGGTGAAGGCCGAACGCGCCGTAGATGAACGGATACGCTTCCATCAGTTTTCTTGTATTTTCCAGTGATTCCAGATTTGCCGAGACATTGATGATACGCCCGATCCCGTTTTCCTGCATCGAGGAAAGCAGCTCTGCGCGGTCTTCATCAAATTTCTCATCGTCATAATGTGCATGTGTTTCAAATATCATATCCGAATTTCTCCTTAAAAAAACGAAACAGAAACGGAAGAAAGCTCTGCATAGCCTTCCCCTGTTTCCGTTTCCACATTTATCTATCCTATCGTTCGTTGTTTTCGTAAAAGTAAAGTGCGCCGCTGCGCCTGTGCTTATTATAACGCATTCATTTTTCCCGCGTCAACCAGGAAACGAAAAAATATATCACAGATTAACACGATCACCGCCGCGCCGCGATCTCGTCCAGCAGGCAGCCAGCCACTTCGTCTTTTCCCATGAGCGGAAGCTCCTTGATGCCGTCCTTCGTGATCAGCGTCACCACATTCGTCGCCACACCGAAGCCGGCGCCCTCCGTCTTCAGATTGTTCGCCGCGATCATGTCGAGATGCTTCTTCTCCAGCTTCGCGCACGAGTTTTCCACCATATTCTCCGTTTCCATCGAAAATCCGCACACAAACAGACCCGGATGACGGTTCTTTTCCACCCATCCCAGAATATCATCGGTGCGCTCCAGCGGAATACTCATGTCGCCGTCTTTCTTTTTGATCTTCTGATCCGCCACTGTCGCAGGCCGGTAATCGGCAACTGCGGCCGCCTTGATCAGAATGTCTGTCTCCGGCAATGTCTCCTGCACCGCCTCCAGCATATCCTTCGCCGTCGTCACCGGTCGCATCGCAACGCCCGGAACCGGGGCTAATGAAACCGGGCCGGAAATCAGCGTTACCTGCGCGCCGCGGAGCATCGCCTCCCGCGCAATCGCGTATCCCATGCAGCCACTGCTGTGGTTCGTCAGATACCGCACCGGGTCGAGGGATTCCTGCGTCGGGCCTGCGGTCACGGTAACGCGCACACCAGCGAGCGTTTTTCGCGTGCCAGTTCCATCGCAATGTAATCCAGCAGCACCTCCGGGTCCGGCAGTTTTCCTTTTCCGACATCCTTGCACGCCAGCATTCCCACGCTCGGCTCGATGATGCCGAAACCGTACTTTTTCAGCGTCGCCAGATTATCCTGCGTAATCGGATTTTCCAGCATCGCCGTATTCATCGCCGGAGCAACCAGCTTTTTGCACTGCGCTGCGAGCACCACCGTTGTCAGCATATCATCTGCAATGCCGTGTGCCATTTTTGCAATCACATTGGCGGTAGCCGGGGCAATCATAATCAGATCCGCCGCTTTTGCCAGCGAAATATGCGTCACCTCATATTTAAAATCACGCGCAAACGTATCGACCACGCAGCGGTTGTTGGTCAGTGTTTCAAACGTCAGCGGGTGATGAACTGCGTCGCGTTTTCGGTCATGATGACATGCACATCCGCTCCGGCTTTCCGAAGACCGCTTGCCACGTTTGCCATTTTATAGGCGGCAATTCCGCCTGTCACACCAAGTACAACACATTTTCCGTGAAGATTTTCCATTGTAACTCCGTTCTGCTGCCTCGAAGCAGCTTTTGTTGATGTTTCCAGTATAGCAGACAAAAAAACAGATTACAACCAATCGTGTTTGCCATCGGTGCAAAAAGGCTTTATAATAAAAAAGCAAAGCACTACTTTTAAATAAGCGCGAGGTATTTTTATGATTTTAGCTATCGATATCGGGAACACAACCGTTACGCTCGGCGGCGTTCAGACCGCGGCACAGATGTATTCCCTCGAATTTACAGCCCGGATTGACATCAACTACGAATGGTCTGCCGGTCAATATGAGACTTCCATCCGACAGCTTTTCGAAAACGAAAATCTTTCCCCGTTCGATTTTCGGGGAATCATCATTTCCAGTGTCGTTCCGCCGGTTCTGACGCTTCTGCAGGAATGCGTCCGCCATCTGTTCGGCATGGAACCGCTGCTTGTCACATCAGAAAGCGATCTCGGCATGACCTTTTCCATTCCGCACCCGGAAAAAGTAGGCCGCGACCGCCTCGTCGATGCCGCCTGGGCCGCCGCACATTATCCGCTGCCGGTTATCACTGTAGATCTTGGAACAGCAACGACATTTAATGTCATCCGGGAAAACAGCGTGTTCTGCGGCGGAGCCATCGCACCGGGACTCGACATGGGACTTAACGCCCTCGCCGAGCGGACCGCCCAGCTCCCAAGACTCGCCTCCAGACCCCGGAACGCATCATCGGCAGAAACACCGAAGAATGCATTCTCTCCGGCACGATTGCAGGCATGGCGGCCATGCTCGACGGCATGGTTCAGCGCATCGAAGCCGAACTCGGCTCCCCCGCCACCCTCATCCTCACCGGCGGCGCTGCACGCTTCATCGAACCGCTCGTCTTGCATCCCCACATCTACGACCCGGATCTGCTGCTGAAGGGGCTGGCGTTCCTGTGTGAGCGGAATTGTGCAAATTAAAATCGTACTTCCAAATATTCATCAGACTCTTTCATTCTGCATGACGTTAAAAAGCGTGTCTGTTCTCCAGGCACGCTTTTCTCTATTTTTCTATGGAATCGCAACCCTTCTTCGTGTTGCCTCGCCGCTTTTCAGTTTTTCCTGATTCTCCTCTTTCAGTTTTAAAATACACGGGCGAATGCTTTCATCATACGTTTCTGTTGTCTGAAATACATGCCCATTGTATACAATCACATCATCGGAATACAGAAATACAAGCGCCATCTGATTCATCTCATGATCGTAGATCAGAAAATACCAGTTATAATCATACAAAATCCTCTCTGTCATGTTGAATACCGTTTTGGCTTCTGGCAGGAAATTTTTTCTCCGTAAATGGTCGAGAGAATTTCGTCCATCTCCTCCGGATGATCCTCGCGCGTGATCGCGAAGGACATTCCGGCTCCGGTGTCTTCCGGGATATAAAGATAAATCATCTCGGCTTTGTCCGTATCAAAGGTTTCGATTTCCTGCAGCAGTTTCTGATCCGATTTTTCTGAGATGAAATCTGCTGCCGTCAGGAAAACATCTGTCGTACCCCGCTCAGGACCAATGGATTTTTCTTTCTGCGTATGCACCGCCGTCATTCTTTTTACCAGACATCCTGCGATCACACAAAGGATCACTCCAGCTAACACAGTGATTTTTCTCTTTTTCAAGGAAGTCACCTCTCTTCCAAAACAGACATTTCGGGAACCTTACAAAAGTTGAATTTTCTCTTTTCAGTGTATCATGAATTTTTCCGAGATACACTCTTTTCCTTCTCCCTATGCATGGAAAAACTCCCGGCGCACTGTCGGGAGTTTATGACTTTCTGACTCTTTATTACTTTTTCACCTGCTCATACACCAGTCCCGGATAAGCTTCGAGGCTGACACCGTTTTTTTCAAACATTGGAAATGCTTCTGCGCCGTATGCGCATACGGCGGTTGCCATGCTTGCCTGTTCAGTGTAGCTCTCCCAGTTGTCGGTGGTAAGGCCAGGCTGGTATGCTTCCCAGGTGGTTTCGTATTCGGTGCTCTTATCGGAAGGGATTACGTCCTTCAGGCTCTCGCCGGACCAGACGGCAAGCTGATCTGCTTTTTTGTAAGTGTATTCCGGGAGCTGATCGTCGCCCAGCGACTGGTACAGCTCGTAGCGGGTGATCGTGTCCTTGGAACTGCCGTAGGATTTTTCCATCTCTTTTTTCACGGTATCCATATCGGCATCATCCGGGTAGGTGATGTCTACTTCGCACAATACCGGTTTTCCCGTCGCTCCGGTCTGATCGAGGTTGATAAACTGAAACATAACTCTGGAAGTTTCTCGCCAAAAACAGTGGCTTCTGTATCTACTGCGATCGCGGCTGCACTGTTAGTTTCGGAGAAAATTTCCACCTGGTCCCGATCCAGATTCCAGTCGGCAAGCACTTCATCCACCGTTTTCCCCCATCCGGTATCCGGCGGCGTAATTTCCTTGCTGCTCTCTTTCGCTCCCTGACATCCAGTCAGCAACAGAGCACACATTGCAAAAATACCTGCTAATTTTTTATTCATACACCTGCATCTCCTTTCCACTTTGTTATTTTTTTCACATACTTATTGTTAGCCCTATATTACTACATATTTTTCTGAAAATCTATGATGTTTATTTAAATTTTTCTTACACTTCTCTTACATATATGATTTTTCTATAGAAAAAAGCCCCGACACAAAACCGAGGCTCTTCGCACGCCCTTTCGAGCGCTGATACAAATATTTAGTTGACATTATACTCATTCAGGTTTCTATTTACAATGAATTTTACCACACAGCTTGCGCCATTGCTCATATAACGGTATCCTGTAATTTACAGAATGCTGTTGCATCGGTCAGCCATAAGTTTGCTGCTCCGGAAGGTGCGCTTAATGTATATGTTCCTGACGGGTAAGAAATTGTCTGACCGTTGGTATACTGCGGGCCGCTTGTATACTGCTGAACAAGATTCGTCATCACCAGTCTCTGTGCTCCGCCTGAGACATTGGATGATGTATTTTTCATACGGATGGACGCTCTTCCATCGCTGTAAACGTACAAATAAATTTTTGAAACCAGTTTAACACCGGAAACAGATGCGGAATGTGAGCCTGTTCCATATGTTACGATCGATGCTGCCGCATAGGTATCTACCATTTCACCATCAACCATCTCCATACCTAATCTCTGGGAAGTGGTATAGGATTTTAATTCGCCCTCAATGTCTCCCTCTACAGATGCAGCTCTGCTTCTGGCACTCTGAATCAGATTGCATTCCGTCTCTGCTTTCAGTTCGGTATCATCACGAAGGTCATCGATTCCTCTCTCCGCACGCTCGATGAGTTCTTCTACATCTGTAATTTCTTCGTACTGGACAGCTGTATTTTTTACGGTCATTTCAGCCGCCCACAGATTCATGGTACTTCCGCAAATCATAGATGCTACTAATGCCATTGCAACGATAGATTTTTTAAGTTTCATACTTTGCCTTCTCTTTTCTCTTTTAATTTATAGTTTTCATTCCGCATCGTCCTTCTGCACTGGACTTCCCCTCCCTTCGTTTTTTGGAAATTTTATCTGCATGCTGGCCGCACATGCTTTTGGAAAATCTATATAGAATTTCTCACGTCGCTTTTTGTTTATGGCTCTATGTTACATTAAAAATACTAAAATATAACGTTAGATGAATTTTTAAGTTTCATGAAACGTCATAAACTTTTTGATTATTTCTGTGTATGCTAGAG
>ENA-OUNI01001205-OUNI01001205.1-human-gut-metagenome-genome-assembly--contig:-NODE-1205-length-10495-cov-2.015818_pt1 | contig 10495 bp, 13 predicted proteins | sample MGYA00242499_ERZ504580 | MGnify/ENA primary metagenome ERZ504580 (study PRJEB26092, sample SAMD00036315) | human gut metagenome | host: Homo sapiens | study: EMG produced TPA metagenomics assembly of... | reverse complement strand
CTGAATATTTCCTCACCACACACTCCCGAGTAGAAATTTTCTATATCAATGCGGCTGTTTTAATCAGACTGATTTCAGCAAGTAAATTGCCTATAAACTCATTCTCATCTTTGTATTCAAGGCGGTAGTAGGATAAAATTTCCCTGATAAAGCCGTATCTCACAGACTCATCAGCAATATTGGCACTTGTAAAGCGATATGCATATTTGAGTATCGTAAAAAAGACAGCATGAAAAGTACCAAAAGATACGTTCACCCTCTCGTCTTTCATCAGTGAATTAAAACGCTCCTTCATCTCATTTGCAGCAGCCTTGGTAAAGGTGATAACTAAAATCTCAGAAGGCTTCACATGATGCTTTGTTATTAATTTTTTAGTCCTGTGTGTGATAACTGCGGTCTTACCGGAACCCGGTCCTGCTAAAACAAGCATAGCGCATCCTTGTGTTCGATGGCGCCAAGCTGGGCTTTGTTAAAATTCATAAAATACCCTTTGTTAATAGATTAGTTATTAGAAAGCTTTTCTATGCCTTTCTTAATTCTGGCTATAGACTCCTCTTTGCCAAACACCTCCATAAGCTCTGTAGCTCCGCCCGGTGTCATCTGCTTGCCTGAAACAGCGGTACGGATTGGCCACATAACATAGCCTATCTTATAGCCCTTTTCTGTAGCATATGCCTTAAGAGTCTCAAAAAGTGCATCATTTGAGAAATCATCACAGCTTTCAAGAATAGGAACTACATCGTTTAATACCTCAAGTGATGTCTCTGGGTTTGTCTTCATCTTCTTGTGAGTATACATTGCAATATCATAATCCGGAAGCTCTTCAAAGAAATCAATATGTTCCTTGATATCAGGGAATATCTCAATACGTGTCTGAACCATTCTTGCTATCTTCTTAAGGTCATAATCCTTTGTGACAACCTCCTTAATGTATGGCAGTGCATCTCATAGAATTTGTCAAAATCAAGCTTCTTTATATACTCTCCGTTCATCCATTTAAGCTTTGTGAAGTCAAATACAGCAGGTGATTTACTCATATGATGATAATCAAACTTCTCAACAAGCTCAGGAAGTGACATAATCTCCTGATTGTCTGAAGGCTCCAGCCAAGAAGCGCTACAAAGTTTACAATAGCCTCTGTAAGGAATCCCTGATCCAGTAAATCTTCAAAGGATGAGTGACCACATCTCTTTGAAAGCTTATGATGCTCCTCATCTGTGATAAGCGGACAGTGTACATATACAGGCACATCCCATCCAAATGCCTCATAAAGTCTGTTATACTTAGGGGATGATGAAAGATACTCGTTTCCTCTGACTACATGTGTGATACCCATCAGGTGATCATCTACTACGTTTGCGAAATTGTATGTAGGATATCCGTCAGATTTGATAAGAATCATATCATCAAGCTCTGCATTATCTACTGTGATATCTCCGTAAATCTCATCCTCAAATGTGGTTGTGCCCTCTGTAGGGTTGTTCTGTCTGATGACATATGGCTTGCCGGCCGCGAGATTTGCCTCAATCTCCTCCTTTGACAGGTGTAAGCAGTGCTTGTCATATATAGAGATTTCCTTTCCTGCAACAGTTGTTTTAAGACTGTCAAGACGCTCCTTGTCACAGAAGCAGTAATATGCCTCTCCCTTGTCAATAAGTTCCTTGGCGTACTTCATGTAGATACCCTGTGCCACACGCTCACTCTGCACATATGGACCGCATCCGCCATCTTGTCAGGTCCCTCATCATGGGCAAGTCCTGTCTCTTCGAGTGTCCTGTTTATAATATCAACAGCACCCTCCACCTGGCGTACCTGATCTGTATCCTCTATACGGAGAATGAAATCACCGCCTCATGCTTTGCAATCAGATAAGCATACAGTGCTGTTCTTAAATTTCCTACATGCATTCTTCCTGTCGGGCTTGGTGCAAATCTTGTTCTAATCTTACTCATTTTAAAATGTGCTCCTCTATATTAATATTTTTTAGTCATTTTTCAATTTGAAATTATATAACAATATGGAAATTTTATCAATCCTCAGATTGAACTTCCATATCAAGCTCTGCGATTTTATTTAAAATTCTGTTTACCTCGTGGATTCTGTCACCAAGCTCGCTCCTGTGTGATAAAATCTCGCGCCTTAGCCTGGTTATAGTCTCCACATTGCAGGACATCCTGCCCCTTAATTTTTGTCTCCTGACTATAAGTTCATGCTTCTGCTCAACCATCTCCTTATGATCCACAATAGCGTTTGTGTAGTTGAGCCATACTCTGGCATCGTAGAAGTCATTTTTACTAAGCACCGAAACAAGCTTTTTGCTGTTGTATTCAAGATCCTCGTTTGTCCTTCTGAAGCGCTCCTTGTCTTTTACAGCGAGAAGATACTGCTCATAGTTGTATACAAATTCCTTTGAATTCTTCACATGGTACTTCTCGTATGTGTAGTCAACAGCATTTTTTATACTTACATACTTGATCTTCACTCTGTTTTCAAGAGCTACTGCTTTATTTTTGGATGCTGCAGCGCTTTTTACTTCATCTGAATAGCTTTGATATGTCAAAAGCACAAACGAGCCTGCAACCGCTGAAAGAAGTGCCCCGATAAGCATAAAGATAGTGGTATCGGCTCCATATACAATCTGCATCAGCGTGCATACAGCTACCACTACAGCAAAAAATACCACTAAAAGCACTGCGTACACCCTAAATGCCCGCTGTCTGCTTTTGGCATATTCACCATCTATATCGAACTGCACTTTTTCTCCCTCGAGATACCTCAGGTCTTTATTTATTACATCTAGACTGCTTTCGTTTTTTTCAAGACGCTTTATTGCCCGCGGAATCTCATCCTCCAGCTGCTGCATCTGCGCATACTGGCTGTCTGATATACGGTTTTTGGTCTTTAAAAAATCACTTCTGGTCTTTTCGAGTGTCAATATGTTTGCAGCCGCATCATTCATGGTCTTTTTATCTGTCTCTGACATATTTTCCATCCTTTCTATGTCAGTCAGATAATTTGTGACAAGTGCATACTCTGTTCTGTTATCCTCGAGTTCTCTGGCGGCATCAACCATCTGTTCACATATTTCAACTACATTGAACCCTTTAGTACTCTCATCCGGTATACTCTCAATATGTAATTGTGTATCATCGGTCTTTTTTTTGCGTTTAAATAACATGCGCCCTGTAATCCTCTTTGTATTTCAAAATTGTTTCTTTTGGTCTGCCCTCATCGCAACCATCTGAAGCTTCTGCATATACGCCCTTTAATACGTTGTCCAGATTATTTATTTCCTGCTCTGTAACACTATATTCCCTGACAATACGCGCATATCCTATATCGTTATTATCAAGCTTATAGGCATATAGACAAGACCACAGCGATTTTCTGTCCCCATTTTGCCTGAAAGCCTCAAGATATAAATCCGCTGCTATATCAAACAAAAACAGCTGCACATAGGCTGTAGCCAGATTGTGATATATGTTTCCGTACAATACACGCTCAGTATGCTTTGCATCCTCACATGACAGCAGCTTTTTGTATTCAAAAATTGCTGCAGTGTACTTTTTCTTCTCCATCAGTCTGTCTGCCCTGATTTTCAAGCACTCAAACTCGCTCTTTTCCTCGAGCTCCTTAAGTGCATCATGTGTGTTCTTAAGCTCCTCCTTAGTGCAGTAGCCGCTGTACTCAAGCAGCTCAGTCACAAAAGCAGACAGTCTGCCGTTTGTGGATATAATGGTTCTAAGATGCATGGCAAGCTTTGGCAGATGTGCATGGTTTTCAATCCAGGTGCACAGCTCAAGACTCATAAAGTCATCATCCAAAAGATATGTATTGTTGATTATATAATAATTAAGCTCCTCTATCGAGTAAACATTTATAGACACACCCTCTATGTAATAGGGCATGGCTGCTATAGCTTCATTACACAGTAATAATTCTCCCATATGCCCTCCTACATAGTCATCTCATAGTGCCAGACTTTGCCCGAGCTCATAAATATTTCGCCAAAGCCTAAATCCTTAATCTCTATATCTATCCTGTCATCAGATACAGGTGTCGCCGTGATTCTGATGCGTGTAGCCCTATCCGCCTGGGCGGCATATCCGTAAGTCTTAGTGTCTCAATCTTTGCCTCCCTGCTTTTAGGAAGCTGTTTCCAGAAATCCACCTCATAAGAGCCTGAAATTATAACCTCACACTGCCCCTTGGATTCAAACCAGTTGCTTCCGGCACTGATAAGATTATAAAACGACAGTTCTCCCTTATCATGTACCTTAAGGCTCAGATTGAACTTCATCTCATTCTCGCCCATATATACAAAAGGCCATTCTGCTTCCTTATCCCTCGTGGCTGCCGCATAGCATGCTCCCTTAGTAAAGAGGTTATTGCCCATGAATACTCGTCTTCCCTTGCACAAAAGTGCAACAGACTGCTTCATCCAGCCCTCAGCAAACGTATCTCCCACGAGAAAGACCGTTGAGATAATCTGATTCTTAAAGCTCTCATTTATTATATCCAAAAAGCTTTTGTCCTTATCATTTTTATCCAGAGTATAGCTTATGCTTTCATCTATAGATACTACCTGTGGCGTTGTGCGAAGATCCCTCTTTAGGGAATAAAAAAATATACTCTCCTTTTCCTGCATAAACATCACCACATCATGAAGCCACAGTGACTTGTCCTGGTTCAGTGCAAAATAATAAAAGCTCTCCTTTCGGTCTATGACCGTAAGCTGTCTGGAATTTATGCCAAGCCTGACCGCCATGCCATAAAACATGCTCACGTTCTCCTTTGTCAGCCTGTCAACACATATAACAAGCCTGTCAAAGGACGAAGGATTACCAAGCTTGATGGCAGTTCCATAACCTTTTTAAGAAACAAGGCCAAAAGCTCCTCTGCCATAAATGAATCATCATCAATGACTATTTTTTCACTATTCAGTGCTCTCTTAAGCAGCTGGTCAATACACACCATCTCACCGCTTTTAGAGAGTCTTCTTGCCTCATCTCCATAATACCATTTGCCAATGCTCTTACGGCGTGCAAGTACAAGAGGAATCTGAAACTCCTCACTGCCCGCAACAGTGCTGACAGTCTCCGGCTCTTTCATATTCTGTTGAAAAAACTAACCATAGCATAGCTGTCATTTAAGTCTATGCCTATATAGTATGAATTGCCATTATGTCCCATTATAAATCCTCTTAAATCAGCTTAAACAGCTGCTTAGTCGCAGCATCCAGCCTTTTATATTCGTCTATATTGCTCTTTAAGGTTGTCTCATCAGACAGTGTATCTGAAATTATCATCTCATTAATCAGATTATAGCGGCTGTGATCATTGTCACCAGGTATATTGTTGCATGTAAGACGATTGCTCTCCTTCACCTCTATGCTGTTGTCATGCTCCTCAGTAATATAATACCTGATCAGCTCAACCGAAAAATATGACAAAAGGCCTTTACGTATATGCCGTCGTACATCTCAACCATATCCTCTGAATTAAACTCTTCGCCATCCTCGTCTCGGCTGTAATGCAGCACAACATGAGCCCCCGGAGTACTCTCATACTGTAAAAATGCCTTGTCATAGATGAAATACTTCTTCAGCAGTCTGTAATCAAGCCTCGCAAAAAATCAAAATACATATTGTTATATATATAATATTTAAGCAATGTATCTTCAATCTCAAGCTCAGCCTGAGTGATATCCGTTTTCTTAGCAAAATGCTTCAATAGGGCTAACTGGCAGGCATCATTTAATGTTCTGTTTCCAATAAATCGCTTTTCGATAATATCAAAAATAAAATCAACCTTGCACATGCCACTATGCAGATATCCATGTGCCACAAGAGATATATAAGCTAAAATCAGCTTATCATTTCCGGCTCTTTTATAGTATTCCAGAAAGATATCCGATATCTTTTCAGGCTCAATCTGCGTATAAATACCCTGTTCGAGAATACGCTCATCAAGCTTCATGGAAGATATTGAAAACTTGTCAGCGGCATGCCACAGATTAATCAGCTCGTCTGTAGGCCCTGTATAGTTTTCACATAGGTATTTAAGCACCAGGTCACTGTATTTGCCTGTTTTAAAGGCAGATATGGCAAGCTGCACCATAAAATCATCATCTACATGCTGCACCTTAAGCGCATTCTCACACAAAACAACCTGCGATGCGGCAGCAAGCATGTCTATTCCATACTCCATGGCCATATCATATGCCTTTTCATAGAGGCGGTTTGATACAAGCATGTCAATAAGATATTTTCTTGCATCCTTTTGCAGAATATCAAAATCAATGCTTTGCAGAAACGGCCTGACGTAATCCTCATAATCGTGAAGCTGACAATATTTTAAAATTCTGTATCCCATAACAGCTTTGTAGGAATCAGAAAAAGATTCACTATAAAATACAGGTTTAAACAGCTTCAAATCACCCTTTGTAAAATCAGAATAATCCCTTACATTCTTAAAATGTGACACTATATACTGTGGTCTGTCAGGCGAGAGGCTTATACACCTGTCAAGGTATTTCTCGGCATCCATCAGCCTCTGGAGTCTGTATGAGATGCTTTTAACATATCTATAGCCCCTTGAGTCCTCAAAAAGTATAACATAGTCGTTTGAAAACAGTTCAAAATAAGCACACTGGTCTGTAACCGGAACTATCTGAGGCTCCTTCATTTCATTCTGATATATGATAGCTCTCACTATGCGCTTATCAAATACAATAAGCTTGTGAGTATATATAATATCTGAAAAAGCTGCCGACAGCTCTTCATTGATGAATCCCAACTCAAGCATATCCTCGTATAAAACAGCCAGATTGTCATCAATATGCCTAAGCTGTGCCTGGTCCATAGCAAACCTGCCCATAGCTTTCCTGTACTTGTGGTAGACCTCAGGCTCTGTTTCCTTGGCAGCAATTATATTATTGTAAAGCACTGCAAGCTTTCGGTATGGCAGCTTATTATCATAGCTGAAATACATCTGGATAATCTTTGGCACAGGGGAAATCTGCCTGTCATCCATAGTAATGAGATACGACTCATACAAGCCTGTCAGACGCAGCTTATTCTCGATACCCAGCTCAAACCATTTATGAAAGCAGGTATCATTTTTGTGTCCCTTAATCAGGTAGCTGCATATGATGCCAACATACTCTGCCTCCGGACATATCTCATAGGCTGCTGTAAGAAGCTCATATACCTGTTATCGAACCCGCCTGCCAGATCAACCGCCTCAAAAATTGCTCCGGCAAGCTCCTTTGTCAGAGCCTTTTTCTTTACGGCCCAGCTTAGGATGCGAAGCTCAAATACCGACAGCTCCTTTATTAGATAAGGATCCTGTGATATGAGATAATAAGCTTCAATATACAAATACGGAGACGAACAGCCTCGCAGTACCCAGTATTTATATCTTTAAGCTTACCGGCATTGTCATCAAAATACTGATTCCTCAAAAATAAAAGTACCCAGAACAAAAGCACAGAGTCAGGATTTTCATAAAAAATCAGCTCCACTTCGTGTGTCATATTGTCAATGTATGAGGGCTCTCTCTCTAACAGCGTCATCAGATACAGATAATAGCCCCAGATTGGAGCTTTCTTATCAGGATTAGTGTGCTTGAAATCATCAAGAATCCACTTGGCTTCCTGCCTTTGCCTGTTGATAATAAATGCCTGAGCCTTCATCAGCTCATACATATGCTCATCCGGCATGAGTGCATGCAGGTGGTTTAATATGCTTATAGTCTCGTTTGCCCATACCCCAGTCACTATCCGCTTCAGCCTGAAGCTGTATAAAGCTCCATGATTCCGACCATGCATTCCTTTATGTCCTTTGTCACAGCTATACCACTTATGCTGTCATCATCATCTCTTACACCGGCCGTGATATCTATTGTAAAGCTCTGATATACACCATCAATATATATACGGCCAAAATTACGTCCGGCATGCATTGCAGATGCATCGATGATATACTCATACAGATATGTTTTACCTATAAAATCATCAAGCGTTAAAACAGGCTTAGACAGCTTTATGAATTCACAATCCGTGCGCAGGCGTATCTCGGTATATCCCCAGTTATCCTTTGTTATAGTAAAGCATCCACTCTGTGGCTCTTTAGAAGCCATAAAAATCTCCTCTGACTTGTCTACACTAATGGAAACAGCTGTTTTTGTTTACGTCCAATCAGAAACTCCTCCATATTCTGACCGGATGGTCTGGCGCAGGCAAAGCCCTCATAGGTCAGCCTCTCATATACATTGTCATAAGGAATTGTGTTTAAAAAATTGCGATTATAAAACAGATGATAAGCCTCATCCCAATTGGATGCCGCAAGCCTTGTAAAATCATCAAGGCTCTTTACAGCTCCGGTGGATGCTTCCGCATAGAGCCTTGTGATTCTTGCACAAAAGAAAGACTGTACTCTATCTGATTGCATACAATCACAAATTTGCCCTCGCAGGTATCGCCCTCCGTAAGGCCCTTACTGTTAAATTGATAACGAATCCTGACTTTCTCGCCCTCGAAGTGCGGATTCAGACACTCCATCCTTGGATTAGTCGAATAAACTATGCCACAGATTTTTATCTGATTCGTACTTTCTATTACAAAGCTTCCCGCTTCGCTTCTTCCCTCAATGACCGAAAGGTCTATTGTCTCCTCTGAAAACGCCAAAATCGGTTTCGTGCCATTAAATCTGCCGGCAGCTATCTGCCCTATACGTGCTCGCACAATTGTTACCCCGTTTACGTTAAATGTTGATTTTTTATATACATATTATATAATGTAAATTATATACGATTTGCAATGCTGTTGCAATGCAAATAGAAAGGAAATTACAGCTAATGATAGAACAAAAGGAGCATTTTCACGGCAGTGACCTTGAAAAAATAGAAAAAATATACGGTATAAAGAAAGAAAATATTGTGAGCTTTGCAGCGAATGTCAACCCACTCGGTGAATCCGGTAAACTAAAGACTGCACTATCTGAGCGCATTGATGCAATCACAAAATACCCTGACAGGAGTATACTTCTCTCAGAAAGGCTATCGGCAGCTACTGCAAGTGCGATTACAATCACATAACAGTCGGAAACGGATGCACGGAGCTCATCTCACTTTTCATTCAGATTACAGCTCCTAAAAAAACACTTCTGCTTGGTCCGACTTACTCTGAGTACGAGCGTGATTTAAGGATAAACGGCAGTGATATCTCCTACTATTTTCTTAAGGAAAGGATGATTTTAAGATTAATTCAGATGAATTCATCTCTGCAATCACAGCTGATACCGACCTTGTCATCATCTGTAATCCCAACAATCCGACCGGCAGTCTTATCACACCGGATAAGCTCAAAACAATTTTAACCCACTGTAAAGAGACAAATACTTATGTGATGATAGACGAGACATATATAGAGTTTGTGCCGGATGTGGATGAGCTTTCAGCAATACCTCTGACTGAATTGTTTGACAATGTGATTATACTGCGCGGCACATCCAAGTTTTTTGCCACTCCGGGACTTCGTCTGGGCTATGCCATCACATCAAATTCACAAATTCTTACAGACATAAACACAAACAAAAATCCGTGGATGATTAACTCTCTCGCCGTTGTTGCAGGCGAAACAATGTTTTTGGATGAAGAATATATAGATAAAACAAGAAGCTTGATACTTTCGGAGAAAACCAGATGCAGGCAATTGATTGAAGAATCACACAAATTCAAGCTTTATCCATCCTACAGCAACTTCTATCTGCTTAAGATACTTGATGAAGGCGTGGATGCACATATGCTATTTGAGCGCGCCATAAGGCAGGGCATGATGATAAGGGACTGCTCTACCTTCCCCGGGCTTGAGGAGCGGTTCATACGATTTTGTATAATGAAGCCAGAGGACAACACAAGGCTTATTAATTGCCTTACACAATGATGCTAAATGCCTTTATATAAACATAACATATAACCAAAAAGCCTCCGGAAGGATTTAATCCAGCCGGAGGCTTTTTTATAAAGTGAAACATAGAATATGCTTTAAGGTCTATATTATTTTGCAGATAAGAACTCGTCAATACCTTTTGCTGCTGCTTTTCCTGCACCCATGGCAAGAATAACCGTTGCAGCACCTGTTACGGCATCTCCACCTGCGAATACACCCTCTTTTGAGGTTGCACCTGTATCCTCAGTAGCTACGATACATTTTCTCTTGTTTGTATCAAGACCTATTGTTGTAGAAGAAATAAGTGGATTTGGAGATGTACCAAGTGACATGATCACTGTATCGCACTCCATCTCATACTCAGAGCCGGGAATCTCAATAGGCTTCTACGTCCTGATGCATCAGTTCTCCAAGCTCCATCTTGATAAGCTTAACACCCTTAACCCAGCCATTCTCATCAACAAGAATCTCTGTAGGGTTCTCAAGGAGATCAAAGATAACTCCCTCTTCCTTGGCATGATGTACTTCCTCTTTACGTGCAGGAA
>ENA-OUNI01001204-OUNI01001204.1-human-gut-metagenome-genome-assembly--contig:-NODE-1204-length-10503-cov-2.586160_pt1 | contig 10503 bp, 18 predicted proteins | sample MGYA00242499_ERZ504580 | MGnify/ENA primary metagenome ERZ504580 (study PRJEB26092, sample SAMD00036315) | human gut metagenome | host: Homo sapiens | study: EMG produced TPA metagenomics assembly of... | reverse complement strand
CGTGGCCGACGCAAGAGCCTCCGTGATCCACCCGGCCTCCACCACACACTCTCAGGAGACGCCGGAGGAGCTTGAGGACCAGGGCATCCACCAGGCACGATCCGTCTGTCCATCGGCACCGAGAACATCGAAGACATCCTCGACGATCTCAAGGGCGGTTTCGCGGCTCTGCGCGAATCCGGTCTCGCCAAGTGAGGCGTATCGGATCGGCGGAATAACGCCATCCTGAGCAAATGAAACGGTTTGTGGCACCGAAGAGAAGGTTGGTGCCACAAACGTTTTCGCCATATTCGCGGACGTTGTCATCGTAATGTAGCGCAGATGGTATACAATCTGCGATTGTTACGAAAAGTAATATCTAAATTCTATCTTTTGAAAGAAAGAAGTTCAGATTTCTTTCAAAAAGATAAATAGTGGTAATGATATTGCGGATTACGTAAAGAGAGAAGAGAGAGGCGATTATGGCTCAAGAAGTCAAGAACGATATCAAAAAGGCGTTGCAGGTCAACACCATTCCGCTGATCGCCATTATGACCGCGGTCACCACGGTGCTGACCATGCTCGTGAAGATCCCGACCCCGATCCGTGGCTACCTCAACCTGTCCGACACCATGATCTATTTCAGCGCGTATGCGTTCGGACCATGGGTGGGCGGCATTATCGGCGGTCTTGGCCCGGCGTTGAGCGATCTGATTTCCGGTTATCCGCAGTGGGCCATCTTCACGTTCGTCATCGATGGCCTGCAGGCCGTGCTCGTGGGCCTGCTCGTCAAGAAGTTCAATCCGGCGAGCATCATCATCGGTTCGGTGATCGCAGGCGTATGGAAGGTGTTCGGCTATTTCATCGCAGGCGGAATCCTTTCCGGATTTGGCCCGGCGTTGGGTGAGATCGCGGGCAACTCCTTCCAGATGGCGGTGGGTCTAATTGTGGGCTTCGCGCTGTTCACCGCCGTTCGTCAGGCCTATCCGCCGCTGGTACGTTTGGGCAACCTCGGTATTAAGGCGGGGGAGTGATACATTAATATCATGTGAAGGCAGGCCCGTGGATTTGCCGATGAAAGGCGATTCCACGGGTTTTATTGTGAAATGCGGTTACCGGCTGCGGAAAAAAATGCGTGAAAGTACGGGGTGAGCGTCATGATTACGGTTCGCGACTTAGGATGGAAGTACGCGCCACTGACCGACGGGAGCAAGCCGGTGGAAAGTCTCAAGCGCGTCAGCTTCGACATCCGGTCCGGATCCTTCGTCGGCATCATCGGACCGACCGGAGCGGGCAAGTCCACGCTATGCATGGCATTGGCCGGCATCATTCCGAACCTGGCCGACGGCACCATGAGCGGCGTCGTGGAAGTTAACGGCATGAATACGAGCAGGCACTCCGTCTCGGCACTGTCGGAGCGCGTCGGCTACGTGCAACAGGATCCGGAAGCGCAGCTGTTCTGCTCGAGTGTCGAGGATGAGATCGCTTTCCCGCTGGAAAACCGCGGAGTAGCCCCAAACATCATCGACAAGCAGATCGACATCATGCTCGACTTAGTCGGCATGGCCGGATACCGCAAGCGTGTGCCGACCAGCCTGTCGGGAGGCCAGATGCAGCGCGTGGCCATCGCCGCCGCGCTCGCGGCGGAACCCGATGTGCTTATTCTTGACGAACCCACCGCGGCCCTCGACCCCGAAGGCAAGCAGGAAGTGTTCGACGTGCTCGACCGCATTCGCCAGACCCGTTCCATGACGGTGATCATGCCGAGCAGGATACCGAACACATCGCCTACTGGGCCGATCAGGTGCTCTTCATGGTCAACGGTGAAGTGGTGCGCAATGGAGACGCCAGCCTATTTACCCGGAACGTAGACTGTTGGAATCCTCCGGCGTGCGGGTGAGTGACGGACCATCTCCCGTCATCAAGGCGTTGCCGGTAGGGAACGATGCCAAGCCGAAGCATGCGATCATCAGTCTGGATCATGTGACGCACCGCTATGGGCAGGGCGGCAATGCGTCTCCCGCACTGGACGACGTCAGCTTGGATATCGAACAGGGCGCCTTCGTAGGGCTTATTGGGCGCAACGGGTCAGGCAAAACCACGCTCGCCAAGCATCTGAACGGCTGATTCAACCACGCAGGGAATCGTGAATGTGGATGGGCTCGACGTGTCGAAGCATAGCGTGGGCGAAATGGCCGCGCACGTCGGATTCGTATTCCAAAATCCCGACCATCAGATTTTCTGCTCCAGCACCAAAGAGGAGATCGCGTTCGGCCCGACCGCGCTCGGACTTGACGCGGCCACCGTGTTCAAACGTGTCGACGAAATGATGACATTGTTCGACCTGCACCGGTATGAGGATGTTTCGCCGGCCACGCTCGGCTACGGCGAACGACGTGCGGTGGCATTGTCTTCGGTGATCGCCATGCGTACGCCAATACTCGTCCTCGACGAACCTACGGCGGGTCTCGACCATCGTCTCGCATCACGATTCCTTGGAACCGTGGAAAAACTCAACCGGCATGGCGTCACCGTCATCATGATCAGCCATGACATGCGTGCCGTATATCGGTATTGCACGCACGTGCTCGAATTGGAAGACGGTCATATCGTGCAATATGGACCGATCGACAAATCGCAGGAAGCGCAACAATCGCCCGCGCGACAGGCGCGTCAGCCGTACAAGTCGCGCGGTCCGGTATCGGCGACCCACGTATTGTTGAAAATCGCCAAGGATGAATGCGACAAGGAGGAACGCTGATGGATGCCGACCTGTATGTGCCAGGCGACGGATGGTTGCATCGCACCGATCCGCGCGTCAAATTCCTCATCTCCATCGTCATGCTGGCCCTTTGCTCGTATGGCGTAACTGGGCGTTCATCCTCGGCATCCTCATTCTCGAACATGTGATGCTCGCCACCGACCGTGTGCCCGCCGAACGCATTGGATGGGTGTGGAAGATCCTCGCCGTGCTCATCGTGTTCATCGTGGTGCTTTGGCCGGTCTTCGACCAGAGTGGAACGCACGTGCTCTGGCAGTGGGGATGGTTGCGTCTCACGCAGGAGAACCTGCTCATGCGGCGGTGATGGGTCTGCGCATTCCAGCGCTCGGCTTTGCATGTTTCATCACGCTGTTCACCACCAGCCAGACCAAACTGGTTCGTGGCCTTACCTCGCTTGGTATGCCCTACAAGCCGGGCTTACCCTGGCAACCGCATTACGGTATATTCCCGTGTTCTTTTCCATCTTCCAATCCGTGTCCGAAGCGCAGCGTGCGCGAGGGCTTGATCTGAGCGGCAAAGTCAATGCGGCAGGTAAAAACGCAACATATTCGTACGTCTCGTAGACCGGTTCAAATCGTATCTGCCGATCATCATCGCCGTATTGATCCGCGCCTACAAAATGAGCCAAAGCGTGGGCTGGGCCATGGAATCGCGCGGACTCAACCTGAATCGGAACGGTGTGAAACGCACATATCGGGTCAATCTCACGATGAGCATTGCCGACTGGATTATTCTCGTGATTGCCATCGCCGCCGCCGCAGGCAGCGTGTGGTTGATGACATGGCTGTCATAGGGGGTGCAATGACACAGGATGAAGGGCGTACCACAATCACCGCACGTGATTTGAAGGTGGTATCGGCACTGCAATGCAACGGACGCATGACCATGCAGGCGCTTGCCGATAAAATCGGCATTTCCGTATATGCGGCGACGGAAAGCTACAAACGGCTCACCGATGCGGGCATCATGACCATTGTGCCCGTATGCAATCCGTTGAGTCTCGGCAATTACAGTCAGGTGCTTGTGGGACTGCGCATCAACGGCAATCGCAACGAGGCGCTCGCCATGCTCAAAGCCATGCCTCAGGTCACCTATGTGGTCTGCACGCTGGGCGATGCCGACATCATCGCCGAAGCCGTGGTGTATTCAGCCGACGGTATGGACCATTTCCTGAAGTACGATTTGCGCGCACTGCCCGGATTGACCCGTCTGCAAGTGTTCTCCTGCGGTCGATTGGTGCTTGACGACCATAATGTCAGCGTGGTCAACCGTCTGCTGGCCGAACGCGGCGAAACTGGATTCATGACCAAACGTGAGGCCAGCGTCGGCACCGATATTCCCGTGCATCGGTTGGACGCGCGATTCGTGCACACGTTCAACGAATTGCAGAAAGACGGCAGGGCAAGTTACGCCATGCTGGGGGAGCATCTTGGTGTGACGCACACCGCGATTCGTGGGCGCGTCAAAAAACTGGAGGATTCCGGTGTGATGCGCATTATGGCCACGGTAAGCCCCATGCGTTTAGGCGGATTCCGCCAAGCGTTTCTCGCATCGGTGTGAAGCCTCCGTATCGCCTCGACGTCGAACAGTTGTTAGCGATCGACGAGGTGACATATGCAATGAGCGGAGTCGGTTTGAATGGCGCCGACTACCTCATCGAAATCATCGCCGGAGATGACGAGGACCTGTGGCGTGTGGTGGATGAGTCCATCCGTTCGCTGCCAGGCGTGGACCAGACATGGTGGGCTTCCACCGTCAGCGTGGAAAAAGAGTCGTACTGGCTCGAACCTCCGCAGGATGGTGTACTTCTCGACGATTGATGAATCAATGGTATTAGGCGCCTCGTCTTTGCTCATTCTCAAGGATGAGATGATAATTCAGACCAACGCATGATATTGGAATCAGCTGTTTTTCCGTAATTTTGGAGGTAATCCAAAGAAAGGAATGACAGCATGGATATCAGGGACACCATCAAAGCTACCAATACGGCCATTGCAACCGTGGATCTTGTGAAGGACTACGGTTCCGGAAATAACACGGTGCATGCGTTGCGTGGCGTCAACGTCGCTTTTGAAAAAGGAAAATTCACGGCGATTATGGGACCTTCCGGTTCCGGCAAATCCACGTTGATGCACACGTTGGCAGGACTGGATTGTGCAACCGGCGGGCACATCATATTCAATGGCGACGATCTGACGCGCATGAACGACAACCAGCTTACGTTGCTGCGCCGCCGCGACATCGGATTCATCTTCCAAAGCTTCAACCTGCTGCCGATGTTCACCGCCGAACAGAACATTCTCATGCCATTGACCTTGGCTGGAGCGAAACCCGACCGACAGTGGTTGCGTCTGCTGGTGGAAACGCTTGGCCTTAAGGAACGTCTCAACCATCGTCCGAACGAACTATCGGGAGCCAGCAGCAGCGTGTGGCCATCGCACGAGCATTGATCACCAAACCGAAACTGGTGTTCGCAGACGAGCCCACCGGCAATCTTGATTCCGTATCAAGCGCCGAAGTGCTGAGCTTCCTGAAACGTTCCGTCAACGAACTTGGCCAAACCATCATCATGGTCACGCATGATGCGGTCGCCGCGTCTTACGCCGACCGTGCGCTCGTGTTCGCCGACGGCCAGATCGTGGCGGACGTAAACAAGCCGACAGCAGACCAGATGAGTGAACTGCTGATGAAGGAACGTGAGGCCGCCACAATGAATGTGGCTTCCGCGAGACATTCCCGCTAAACGCACTATAGAAGCATTCGAAGAAGGGAACAGAATCCACCATGTGGTCCATCACTTTGAAACTCATGCGAAAACCAAGCGCATGCTCATACCCGCAGGCATCGCATCATGATCGGCACGGCGTTCATCGCCAGCACCTTCCTGTTCGGCAATGCATGAACGACTCCCTGACACGGCAGCTGACCGCCATGTTCGGAAACGCCAACTATGCGGTGAGCATCAACAGCTCCGACCTGAGCGATAAGGAACTCAACGAGGCGTATTCCAGCACTGTCGGCGACTTTCATCTCGACCAGATCGCCGGCATCGAAGGGGTTGGCGGCGTCCGTGCCTCGGTGGAAACCGGCGTCAGCGTTTCCAAGGGAGACAGCACCGTCAGCGGCGAGATCATTTCCACCGCGGCACAGAAGAACATGCTCCCCGTGAATATCACGGAAGGGGACCAGCCGAAGGATTCCAACGAAGTCGCGCTGCCGGAAGACATGGCGAAACAGTTGAACGTCGGCGTTGGAGACACTGTAAGCCTGACCTCCCGATATGCGGTAGGCGACGATGGCAAAGCCAAGGCGGACAACGTGCGCGTGGTAGGACTCACGTCCGATCCGAACGGCGCCTACTCATACTATGGTGGTGCGATCGTAGGATCCAACAATCTGCTTGCCGCAATGCAGGGAGTGGACGATTTCAACGCCACCGGAACAACAATGGTGTATCTCGACCTTGCCTTGGATGGAAACAGCGTATCCGCAAAAACCATCAACGGTGTGAAAGCGTTGCTGCCAAAGCATTTCGATCTGATGTCACGACAGCAAATCAGTGACGAAAGCATCAAATCCTTAAGCGGCAACCAAACCAACATCGTCACCACATTCCTTATGTGCTTCGGCGTGCTTGCCATGTTCGTGGCGGCTCTGGTGATCGCCAACACGTTCCAAGTGCTCGTGGCGCAACGCCGCCGCACACTCGCCTTGCTACGCACCATCGGCGCAAAGAAAGGCCAACTGTATGGTTCCGTGCTGTTCGAAGCGGTGGTGCTCGGCTTCGTCGCATCCGTGCTTGGCGTGGTGCTTGGAAGCTGCTCATGTGGGGCATGTGCGTCAGCGACATCATGCAGGCGGGTATGCGGTTCAACTTCTCCTGGCAAGCCGCCGTCGTACCGATTCTCTTCGGCATTGTGGTGACGGTGCTTGCATCCATGGGATCCGCACGTTCCGCCACCGCGGTAACGCCATTGGAGGCATTGCGTCCGATTGAACTGACCGACAACCGTCGTTCCGGCCTTACGCGAGCCATAATCGGTATTCTGATGGTGGTGGTCGGTATCGCCATGGCCATATTCTCCATCTGGCAGGTGCAGGCCACCAACGGCGGCGAGGATGCGAGCGGCGATCAATTCACGATGATTCTGCTCATAGCCATCGCCGGTGCGCACTGGTGTTCCTCGGCATGGTGGTCACCGCGGTATTCTGGATGCCGACCCTCATGAAGGGCGTTGGAGCGTTGGCCTCGCTGACAGGTCCTTCCGCAACAGTTGCACACGCCAACATTCAGAAGAATCCGCGACGCATCGCAGCAACCGGTGCCGCTCTGCTCATCGGTGTCACCTTGGTCTCCACCATGCAACCGGTGCCGCTAGCGCCAAAGAGACTATGAATGGTGCGCTCGCCACCCGTTATAGCGTCGACATCGTGGCCATGGGCGATGACATTAGCCAGCAAATGGTCAAGGATGTATCTGACATCAACGGCGTGTCCGACACGTTGTATGCGCCGGCGGTTTCCGTGACCTTGGAGAAAGCGGATGGAACCCAGCCTACGTCCGCATTGCTGGTCGGCGTGAAAAACATCGATCAGGTCAAGCAGGTCATGCGTGCCAACTTGGGTAACGCCTCCATCGACAGTGATAGCGTGCTCATGCCAACATACAATGCGCAAACCGGCAAGGAGCTGCAGTTCGCCAATGGCACGGCTGATTTCTCCACTGAATGGAACCAGAACGGCGACGCTACGCGTTCGCTGACATTGCAAGCCAACCAAGCCACTACCGTCGTGTATCCGCGCAATATGGAGCTGTCGGATTCGTGGATGAAAGCCATTTCACCAATGGTGACCTTGATGCCGCCACCCATGTGTTGCTGGTCAAAGCAGACACTGACAAGTCGGGAGTTTCCGTTGACGACATCTACAACGACATGCAGGCCGCATTGGAGAAGAGCACTGATGCGACAGTGACCGGACCGATCGCCGAACGCATCGTATGGGCGAACATGATTGACTCCATGATGATGCTTCTGGTGGGGTTGATCGCCGTGGCCGTGCTCATCGCACTTGTCGGCGTAGCCAACACGCTGTCGCTGTCAGTGATCGAACGCACCCGAGAATCCGCACACTGCGTGCCATCGGCATGACGCGAGGCCAGTTGCGACGCTCCCTCGCGGTGGAAGCCCTGCTCATCTCGCTGGTATCCGGCATCTCGGGCGTACTGCTTGGCACACTGTTCGGCTGGCTGGGCGCATACGTGGTGTTCAGTCTGTACGGCACCGTGGCGTTCCCATTCGAATGGGGAATCAACGGCATTGTGCTTGCCGTGGCGGCTGTGGCAGCGTTGCTGGCCAGCATCGCACCTGCCGTCGGGCGGTCAGGGTGCCGCCAGTTGAGGCGCTCGCAGAAGCTTAGCACCTCAACTGGCGGCCTTCGCGGCAAGCCGCTCACCTCACCTACGGGAAGCCTACCAGGCTTCCCGCTTTACGGTTCGGCCTGTTGAGGCGCTCGCCGAAGCTTAGGCGATAAACGAAATGCTCCTTCGAAAGAAGGAGCATTTTTGTTGCCGAATACGTTTTATGAAGATTTTATACGAGATGGTTTTCATAGGCGAACACGACGGCTTGCACGCGGTCGCGCGCATTGATTTTCGCCAGAATATGCGCCACATGCGTTTTCACCGTCGGCAGGCTGATGAAAAGCTTGTCGGCAATCTCCTGATTCGACAGACCATGTGCGATCTCGATAAGCACCTCGCGCTCGCGGTCGGTCAGTTCGTCCAATTCCGGATCTGTATATGCCGGCGCCATTGAAACGGAAGTGGACGTGACGGAAGCGGGTTGAGTGGTGGCCGCGCTTGCGAAACTGCCATCCATCATTTTTTCAATAAGCCGTTTCGTGGCGGACGGAGCGATGATGCGTTGCCCTGATACACGGTGCGAATCGAATTGAGCAACGTCTCCGGTTCCGTGTCCTTCAGCAGGAAACCGGACGCGCCGGCGTTGATCGCGGCCATCACGTATTCGTCCAAATCGAACGTCGTCAGAATGATCACACGGGTATGCGCATCGTCAAGCGCGCTTCCGCCAGGTGCGAAACGATGCTGCAACGCGCTGATCCGACGTGTCGCCTCAATGCCGTCCACACCGGGCATACGCACATCCATCAACACCACGTCAGGATGCAGCGTTTCCGCCAACGCCACAGCCTCTGCGCCATCGCGCGCCTGGCCGACAACCGCCATATCCGGTTGCGAGCCGATCACCATCGCGAAACCGGCAACGCACCAATTCCTGATCATCGGCAATGACCACACGAATCTTCTGTTCTTCACTCATACTCTCCACCTTATCGGCATCGTTCCGCTCACAGCGCGAAACAACCCCTTAAATCTCCCTGAAAAACTTGAACCGGCTATCGAGACGCGCGCTGCAGCTGCTCCTCCAGCGGTGCTGCGGGCCTCAACTGGAGTTCGTTCGCGCTACCGGCATGAGCGTCATCGCTGAAACCAGTCTCACGAAGCACTCCGAGCAGTTCGCGCATACGCTTAAGCGCGGCGCGCCCCTGTTCTCCGATGGCTTTGAACGCTGCGGAAATCTCGTCGGCGGTAGGCTCTTTGCCTTGTGCTTCGGCAGCGTCCAACATGCGGATACCATCGACGGCTTGACTAATCACGCTGTTCAGCGTGGCGGTGACTTCAGCCTGAATGCTGGCACTGATACGGTCGCGTTCCATATTCGCCGCGAGAATACGCTGCTTCTCCTGCTCGGCCACCAGCGCTTCCTCTCGCGCCTGCAACACCAGTGCGTTTGAATCACTGGAGCGAGTCCAACGCGCCCATGCCATAATGCCGGCGCACAGTATCAACACCGCAACCGTATACATAACGCCGGTAAAGAACGCCGCAGTACTGCTTGACGCGGCTGAAACCGGTTTTGTCAAGCCCACGGAAGCGGTGATGGCGCCGAACAAGGTAATGTATCCGTGTTGATCGGCCGCGATTTTCAAGCCCATCAGCACCGAACAAGTGACAGCGGCAGGACCGGTCCAACGCCATGCGTGTTCGCGTCCATACAATACGGCTGAATACAGAGCACACAGCGACGCTACGATATGTTCAACCTCAATCGATCCCAAAAACAACAATTGCACAACTGACAATACGAACACAATAAGCGCGCAAGTCTCGGGGAACCTGCGTCGAAGAGACAGCGCCAATATGCAGCAGGTGGCGATCGCATGAGAGAGCGCGCAAGAGGTGAACTATCAAAAGGAACGTAATCGACATGCGATTCAGCAGCATGACCAATACCACGGCACCAACGGAATCCATGAGCACATAATGGTGCTGCGTCCACGCGGAAACACGTTCCACCCAATTCGGCCCTCGCGAATTGGATGTATTTGCAAGTTCTACGGATTTCAGTTTCAACGATTTGAGCAAATCATGCAGATTGGGTGCGGTGATGCGCAAATGTTGCAGGGCATTCGAACGATGATCGCGACCGGTCGGTTGGTTGGTTTCCTGCGTCCGCTCCGATGGTTGATCTGGGATTCGCGCCGATATGTTGACGGCTGTGTGAGACGCGATTGCTTCGTCGGATAATCTCGCTTTGCTGGATATGGCAGTTGTGTTGCACGATTCGGACTGTTCCGAGGCATACTGTTCGCCGGTTTCGTCTGTCACCTGTTCTTTACCGCCGTAGCAGGGTGGCCATAACTTCGAAGCCTCCGCCGAG
>ENA-OUNI01001203-OUNI01001203.1-human-gut-metagenome-genome-assembly--contig:-NODE-1203-length-10510-cov-1.918424_pt1 | contig 10510 bp, 3 predicted proteins | sample MGYA00242499_ERZ504580 | MGnify/ENA primary metagenome ERZ504580 (study PRJEB26092, sample SAMD00036315) | human gut metagenome | host: Homo sapiens | study: EMG produced TPA metagenomics assembly of... | reverse complement strand
TGTGAATGTTTAATTCAATTACATGATTTACTTAGCAAAAATAAAGTATTTGCTAAATAAGTATATGATGGTGTTTAATAAACCTATTATATCTAAAATTGAAACTTATATTCAAACTGATTCTAATGGTAATAGTTATGTTCGTGCTCGTGTAACTAATCCTAATACTGATTCTCGTACTATTTTACAGAATACTTTTTATAATAATGTTAAGAATAATATTATTACTAATCGTGTTCCTACTGCTCGTGAAAAGTTTCGTATATATGATAGATATAAAAATACTCCTCATGCTAATCTTTATTTATATGATGCTTTTAAAGAAATATTTCCAGATATTAATCAAGCTAGTTTTAATTTAGCTATTGCTAAGATTGGTCGTGTTGCTATGCTAATAATCTTATTAATTTTGCCAATGTTATTAATCGTACAGTCGAAAACTATAATAAATATGTAGAAGCGCTTAAAAAGGATAAAGGAACTAAAATGCCTGATAGTTTTATTAATAGAGGTGATACTTCTATTATATATCAAATGGCTGATGTTTTTAAAGATATTATTTATATTCCTGTTGAACTTAATTCTCGTAATCCTGAAGGTAATTTAAGTTCTGATGTTATTAATAGAAGTTTTATTACTAATATTGCTAAAATTATTAATGATGATAAATCTACTGTTGAAGAACAAAATGCTATGGTGGAAGCTTATGCTAAACAAAAGTTTACTAGTCATCAATATGATTATAGTAATTTACTTCTTGAACATAGAGATAGTAATGGTAATATAATTAATTATGGACTATTTAGAAGAGTTGGAAATGGAACTCCTAAACTTACCGAATATGCTCGTAGTATGTTTAAAACTTCTCTTCTTAATGGTATTAGCGAATTAGATAATAACAATAATGACTTATATCGTAGTATGAGTGATGGTGATTATTTAATTACTGCTATGGGATTATTTATGACTGATATTAATAATTCTGAAACTCCTACTGCTAATTATTTACTTCCTATACCTAGTGATGCTCCTAAAAACTTTACTATTACTGCTCCTAGATATAGTCTTGCTGGGTTACGAAGTCAATTAGAAGATGGTTCTAAAATTATAAATAGAGAACATCCATTATTTAAACAATATTATAATATAGCTATTCAAGAACTTACTAATATGGCTCAAGCTGTTAATGTGATGTTTAAGACTAATGCTAATGGTAATCCTATTTTAACTAATGGAGATTTTGAATTTAGTGATATTTATAATAAAAATCCTAATCATTTTTATAATCAATATCATAAAGATGGAAAAGGTAATGTATTTACTACGAAAGATGGGCATAAAGTTTTAGCTGGAAGAGTATTTAGTTTTAAACGTTTAGTTAGTAAAGTTACTCCTAATAGTAATGGGATGTTTAATGAACTAATTGGATATGGTAAGACTATTGACATCCTCTACGGGGGGTCTACACGTGGACTTAGCTATGTTAATAACCAAGTAGTTCTTAATGCAGAACAACGTGTTGCTCTTGAATCTACTGTTGCTGCTTGGCTAAATGAATATATAAATAATGGTTATAAAGAACTTAAAAATAAATATGGTACATTTATTGATGATAGAATTAATAATGAATCTTTAGCTGAGTTTCTAGTTAATGACTATCTTGTTAGAGATAGTATGTACGATATGTATGGAGGTGACCAAAGTTTTTATAAGAATGGACAAGCTATTTTAAAACGTATTAAAGAAGTACAAGCTAGTGGTAATCCTTTTGGTAATACTGATTTTACTAAAAATGATTTAGATATAGCTACTGATTTATATGATATAACTATCAAAGGTAATGCTGTTACTGTTCCTTATACTGTTAATGGAGTTACTAAACGTAAAAAAGTAGTTCTTCAAGATAAATTTAGGGGTGTTACTATTTATAATACTTTTAAAGCTTCTGATAAAGTTGTTATTGATAGACTTGATAATCAACTTAAAAAAGCTGGACTTGATAAAAAAGATAGAGAACGAATACTAGAACCATTTAAAGGTGGAGTTAATGCTAATGATGCTCAATCATATATTACTCTCGAGGAATGGATTCGTCGTATTACTGCTGCTGGTGAATTAGATAAATATGCTGGACTTATTCAAAGTCTTACAGATGATACTCCAATAGATAAAATTGATTGGACTAAATTTGCTAATAAAGTTCAAATTCAAAAGAATTTCTATTATGATTTATATTATGATACTACTGTTGGTATTGAAGTTCCTAGACAAGTAAAAAATGCTGAGTTTGTTCTTATTCCTAAACTTATTAAAGGAACAGAACTTGAAAAAGTTTATAATATAATGACTAATAGAGATATTCATCAAATTAATACTGTTGAAACTGTTAAAGTTGCACAACATAATCGAATGACACTTTGGAATAATGATGGTGTTTTAACTGATGAAGCTCTTAAAGAATTTGATAATAATGTATTTGATAATTCTGAACTATTTAGTTATAATTATCTTTATCGCCAGCAAGAAGTTCCTCAACATATGGTTGATGCTAGTAATAAAGCTGCTATTCAGATTATGAAGAAAATGCTTGATAATCTTCCTAATCGAACTGAACTTAATGAACTTAAAGATAAAGTATTTAATAACTATGTAGCTAATATTAGAAATAGTTTTGAAAAAACTTGTGCTGAACTTGGTATTGGATTAGATGATAATGGTCATATTGATTTAAATTCTAATGGTACTATTAAAAATCTTAATCGTTTTGTATTTTTTGATAGATTTAAAGAAAATGCTCAACAACAAGGAGTTGAAAAAGCTCTTCTTGAGTTTTTCGATTTAGATAGTGCTGGATTTAATAATCTTCCTTTATTCTTATCTAATATTAATAGTAAACTTGAAAGTATTGCTAATAGTTATTTTAATACTAATATTACTAGACAACTTATTAGTGGATGGCATGCTGCTCAGCTATCTGACTTTGGGTTTAAAGTTGATAAACAAACTCAAACGGATAGTAAACTTCAATATAAAAAGATTGGAGAAGTTGATGGCACTCCTGTTTATTATACTGAAATTAAACTTCCTAGATGGAGTAGTAAACTTAAAGGATTAAATATTGAACAAGTTCCTGATAGCTTACGTACTATGATTGGTTATCGTATTCCTACTGAAGGTAAACAATCTATATGTATTATGTATGTTAAAGAGTTTCTTCCTGATGCTTATGGAAGTACTGTTGTTGTTCCTGATGAATGGGTTACTCAAACTGGTTCTGACTTTGACGTTGATAGTGTTTATGGTATGTCTAAAACATTTAATCTTGTTAAAGGTGTTCCAACTGAAATTACTCATGCTAGATATACTAAAAATGAAGTAGGATATATTAATTATGTTAAAGATAATGTAGATAAAGCTAGTCGTAAAATTCTTGGTAAAACTTACAATAAACAAGGTAATATTAAGTTTGCTCTAAAAAATAATGAAGATATTATTAATGCTGCTCTTGATGGTTATAATGGTAATTTAGGTCTAGTTGAAAAAATTGCTAATGATGGTGGACTTAAGTCTTACGAATCATACTTAAAACTCCCCGTGGAGGATACAAGTAGTCAAGCTGCTAGAACTAATGCTATTATTCAATCATTTATTGATATACTTAATAACCCTGCTGCATTTGAAGAAAATACTACTACTTCTAATTTTGAAAATGTCAAAGAAGCTAATGAAACTTATGCAGAAATAGTTGGTGCTAATAAAACAACTGTTGCTCCTAGTGATTTCTTTACTCAACTTGATTGGTTTGATGCTGCCACTTCTGGTATTAAACTTAAAGGTATCAGTGTTAATAGAGATACTTTTATGAGTATTGGTAATGTTACTAAAGCTAATCATAGTGAAGGTATTAAAGTTATGTATACTACTGATGTGATTAGTGAGCAAGAAGCTGTTAATAGATATGGTAAAGAAAATGTTGAAACTATTGGTAATAAACATATTCGTATTACTCATAAAAATTTTGGTTGGTCTGAAGATGATAAGAATGTTGATGGCTATTTGATTAATCCTTATAGTTCTCAGACTACTGCTCATATTCTTGATGTTATGAAAGAGGGAGCTATACATAATGAAAATACTTATACGTTTAATGCTTTTAAAACTATTGTTGATTTTGGAAGTAATTATGATACTGCTATTGGATTTATGTGGCAACCTGCTATTGATATACTAGTTCGTAAATGGAAAGAAACTAATAGTGTTCTTGCGGAAGGTACTAAAAATCCGCTTACTGAAGCTATTAGAGAAGTTGCTCATAATCTTGGTTTTGGTGAAAAAGTTAATTTTGCTGGACGTAAAAAGCTAATTGAAACTATTGATAAAAGTTATGGTGAAACTTTCAAGAAATTATTCAATTTAAGCGTTTCTGAGGCATTTTCATCACCCGACCTTATATTTTCATCAGACGCATACAAATCTCGTCTTAGAGGGGAAATGAATGGGGTTCAGCAGGCTTTATTTGACCTTTATGTTCTAGCACAATTCAATCGGTTAAACTCAATCGGACAGGATATAAGTAATAATCTTAATATTCTTAGTGCTGATAAATATGGTGCTAAACAAAGTTTTTATGCTAGTGATAAAGTATTTAGAGATGCTAGAGTTGTTATTGAAAATAGTAATATTTATGCTCCATCCTCTACGGGGGGTCAAACCTTGCTATTAGAGAGTGTATTTCCTGATATTAGTGGTGGTATAGATGCGTTTATTAAATCAGATATATCTAAAAGTAGTTATCCTAGTTTAGCTGCATTTTTACAAATGAGTACTGCTCTTAGTGTTAAAGCTACTCAACAAGTATTTGAAACTGCTAATCCTGTATTTATTGATTATGTATATAGAATATCTGAATGGACTAAAGGTGGAATAATGACTGAAAAGTTATATAATGACTATAAAGATTATCTTATTAATAAACTAGAAGTAGGTAATAATGGTAGTTCTTATCTTAATTTACCTGTTACTATTGTTAATGGTGATTTTGTTCATCCTAAATATATTAAAGAATATGGTACTGGTCAATCTAGAGCTTTAGAAGTTGGTAGAATTAGTGGTACATTAGTTAATATTAAAACAGATGATGTTGTAGTTAAAAATATATTTGAACCTACACAAACTGAAATTGATGTATTTGCTAGACTTACTCCTGCTCAGAAAGTTGATTGGATTAAACGTAACTTTAGTCAAGATGGTAGTGTATTTGAACATATTGAAATAGTTGCTAATGATGAAAGAAATAATCGCCGTAATGTAAATGTTCAATATATTAATTATATACAAGGTGATATTACTAATGATGAAGCCCATAGATTGTTTGATAGAGCTTGGAATCATCCTAATCCTCTTATTAAACTTACAGCTCTTGATTTAGTTAAATATGCTTTTATTGTTGAAGGTCATAAATTTAGAACTAGAAATATTAGTAGACTTATAAGTAATACTCCCCTTAGAGGATTGAGTGAGGGCGGAATAGCTATTGGAGATATAGCTATGAAAGGCATTAATAACTATGGTTTTATTGATAAAGATAATGTTGAAGATATAATTGGTTTTATTCGTAAGAATTATAATAGTTTTAATTGTCCTAGTTATACATTTAAAAGACTTACTAATAATAAAATTAATTATAGTCTAAAAAGAAGTGGTATTATTACTTTTAATGGTCAAGAAAATCTTGATAATGTAGGAATAATAAGAAATGGAGATGCTATTAATGTTATTAGAATTAATAGAAATTTATATATTAAAGGAACTTATGATGGAACTTTAGCTTATTATCCTATTGATAGACTTGAATCGTTTGAAACTTATAATAGTATTGAACCAAGTATTATAGCTAATAATAATATTCATAAACCGTTAGCTGTTCTTCTTTATAAAGGTCTTACTCAACAAGAAAAACGAGATAAATTTATTGATGGTATTAAAGACAATATTAATGAAGCTGTAAATAAAGGTTATAAAGAAGTTCCTGAACTATATAGTAAATATATTTCTGATGAGTATTTCCAACCTTTTATGAATACTCCTTTTGAGAATAATACTATATATACTATTAATGGTAAATTTTATCTTAACATTAATGGAACTACTGCTATTAATTTAAGTGATGATTTACAGCAATATAAAGCTAAATATCCTAATATTGAAGATAATAAACTTGGTTTATTTATTGAAATTAATGAAAATGAAATAGATAGAGTTACTAGTAATACTGATAGATATAGTAGCGTTGATGACCAAACTCCTATTGGTAGATTTGCTAAAAATGCTAGTTTGGTTATTTCAAGAGCTGTTCGTCATGGACAACCTGCTGCTCAAAATGTTCTTAATGCTCTTAATAATGCTGAAATTAATTATCTTGATAGTAGTAGTCTTTCTGATAATTCTGAATTTTCATTATCAGTTATTGCTAATTATATAGATGTTGAAGCTAATAATATTCTTAATGATATTAATCGTTTTATTAAAATTGACGGTATTGATAAACCTATTAACGATAAAGATGTTATTGGTAAAGTTCTTAAAGATGAACAACTTCAAAATCGTTTCTTAGATGTTATTCTTAGTGCTAATACATTTAAGAATAAATACAAACTTATTAGCGAAATTGATATTGATAGTACAAATCTTGATGATAAAACTAAAGAGAATATTAGAAAGATTCAAAAATTAGTTAATCAAGTTGATTCTAATACTACTGTACATTCTGCTAGAAAAGATTGGTTTGAAAGATGGATCAATTACGCACTACTAATCCTAATTATATAAGTGGTCTTATGAAAGAATTTGATGCTTATGGTGATACTGGATTTATGGATTATTGGATACAAGATATTCGTGCTAATCGTAACTTTGTATTGCAGAATATACTTAAAGATGTAATGGGTACTGTTGAAGAAGGTCGTCTTAATGGTATTAAAGAATCTAATGACTTTAGAAACTATCTTAAAGAACTTAAATCCAGAGCTGCTAAAGTTGGTAAATCTGTTAGTCTTGATAGTATAATTGATGATGATGGTAGATTAATTCAACCTAATAATCCTATTTGGGAAGAAAAGATAAAGAAATATAGAGATGCTGCTATTGAAGCTGAACAAAAATTTGGTATTAATAGTGTTGAACATCTTATTGCTCTATCTAATAAAGCTAAATTTATTGATATGACTACTATTCATCAGCTTAAACCAATTACAGTTCAAGATGAAGATGGTAATAATGTTACTATTGAATATTCTACTTATATTATAAATCTTGAAAGAAGTTTATTAGGACTTAAAAAAGGAGATGATGGTATTCCTAAAGAATTTGCTGAATATAAAAGACTTAATGGTAGAATACGAGATATTCTAAGTCAAGCTACTGATAATGTTACTACACAAAGTCAAGATGAAAGAACTTGGACGTATATACGCTCAAATGGATAGTCTTACTAGTCTTTATGATGAAGATGGTAATAAAAAAATTGGTCATGATTTGAATGTAGCTGAAAGACTTCGTGCTTATCAAACTAATATTCGTAAAGTAAAAGAAATGTTTTATGATAAGCAAGCTAAAGAAGGATTTGATTCTAAACTTAAAGAACAACTTTCTATTATTAGTAAATATGAAAGTCAACGTGATGCTAATGGTAATCTTCTTATTAGTATGGAAGAACTTATGAAAGTTCCTGAATATCGTGAAGCTAAAGAATGGATTCGTAAGAATATAGATATATTCTTGATATTAAAGATATAGAAGATTTAAATTGGGCGTTTGAAGAACTTAAAGATGCTAATAAAGGTAATAGTGTTCTTAATCTTGCTATTAAAGAATTTCAAGCTAAAGATGAATTTAACGTAGTTGATGGACGTAAAATACCTGAAGAACGTGCAGCTCTTATAAAAGCTGAAACAGTTAGAAAATATAAATATACTAAAGGTAATGGTATGCCTTATGTTGGTATTATTCGTTCTGCTGAAGATGAACTAAGAATTTATCGTGCTGATTTCTATAATTATCTTACAGGTAATAAATCTAAGAGTGAAGAAGAAATTAATGTAGGAGAAGCTATTAATAAAACACTTGAAAAATATTTTGATAATGCTACTAGAACTCTTAATACTGCTGATATTAGTCAAGAAGATTTAGAACAACTCAAGACTGGTTTTGAAGTATTTAATGAAATTACTAGAGGTGAAAAGAGTACTGATAAAGCTAAAGCAAAACGTGTTGCTGAATTTATTGAAAGTGAATGTGATGTTACTTATAATTGGAAGCAATATGAACTTGATAAAAATAGAGCTTTTGCTAAAGGTAAAAAATATTATGATAAATGGCTAGAAGTATTTAGTGAACAAGTTGAAGAAAATGGAACTATTGCAGAAAGACCTAATCGAACTATTTATGGTATTATTAAACCTAAAGATTTAGATAAATGGACTGATATTGATAGAACTGCTGCAATTAATATTCTTCAAAAGAGAACTAGAGAAACTACTACTCAATATTACTATATAAAAGAAAGAGAAGTTCTTGACAAATATGGTATTGATAGTGTTGAATATAAACAATGGTATAGAGATAATCATTATTTTGACCCATATACTCGTACTATTAAACCTATTCGTATTTGGACTACTATGCAAATGATTAAAGATGATGGTTCAGCTGTTGTTGGTAATTATGAACCACGTATTAATCAAATGCATATTACTCCTAAAGAAGAACTTGTTAATCCAGAATATAGTAGTTTTGTTAATAAGTATAAAGTAGGAACAGGATATGATAATCCTAATTATACTAGTCTTAATGAGTATCAACTTGAACTTATGAATAAAGTAAATGAACTTATGAAAAAGTATTGTTTTACTAATAGTAATAAGCGATATGTTGATATGGGTTATCTTCCAGCTTTACCTAAATCTAAAGATATGACTGTTAAAGATTACTTTGAACAAGCTCTTAGTTTTCTTGGTTGGACGGCTAATGTTCCTAATAATACTAGTTGGAGAAATAATGAAGATTTAACTTTTGATAAAGATTATGATATTCCTAATCCTAGATTATCTCAATTAGCTAATAAAGATACACAACAACTTCCTACTATACCTAAATTTAAAGAGCCTAATGAAAGTGATGAAGAATTTAGTAAACGTAAAGCTGCTGCTATTAAAGCTAGAGATGAGATTATTGAAAAGAATAATAAAATTCATAATGATATTCTTAATCGTAATTGGGAAGAAGTATTTAATAGTTTCTTAATTGAAAGTAATAGATATAATGCTATTAAAACAATTAAAAATCTTCTTTATACTGCTGACCAAATTATTACTAGTAATACTGCTTATGATATAAATTATAAAGGTAGTATAACTGAAAATAGAGAAGCTAGTGCTGGTGGTGAAATTGAATATAAGCAAGAAAAACAAACTAGAACTAGTAAACATCTTAGAAGTTTTATTCGTCGTCTTGTATTTGAACAATATAAAGATAATAAAACTCCTAATCTAGTTAAATTAGGTTCTCTTGCTCAAAACATTGCTGGTAGTAAATATATGATGATGAACATTACTGGTGGTATTGCTAACGTTCTTACTGGTTCTAGTAATATATTTATGGAACGAGCTGCTGGTGAATATATTAATCTTAAAGATTGGGAAGCTGGTAAATCTGAATGGATTAAAGGAACTGTTAGTTATATGGCTAATATGTATAGTGAAAATAGTAGTACACTTCAAGATGCTATTATTAAACTTAGTCATGTAGTTGACTTTGATAGAGTAACTGAAGTTAGTACTGCTGAAGGTCTTAGAGAAAATATTCGTAGAGTTCGTGGATTATTATTTAGTCCTCAATCTGTTGGTGAGCATTATATGCAAAATGTTATGTTATTTGCTATGCTTAAATCTCATAGACTTGTTGATAATGGTAGAGGTGGTTATGATATAATGAGTAAAGAAATGTATCATCGTAAAGCTGAACAAGATGCTCTTATGTCTGTAATAAATACTCCCCGTGGAGGAGAGAACCAAGCTCTTCTTGAACAATTCAATAAGTTCATGGATGATGCTAAAGCTGATAATAAAAAACGAGCTAAATATAATCTATTTAAAGCTAATCCTATATTCGATTTTGTTAAGACTTATCTTAATGAAGAACAACAAAAAGAATATATAGCTAAACGTAAAGAACTTATTAAAGATATTGATAAAAAGTTTGCTGAACTTCCAGATATTTATAATCAGTTTGAACTTAAAGATGGAATTGCTCAAATAAAATCTGATAGTAAACTTACTCTTAAAGAATATGCTAAATTTATTGATAAAGTTCGTGAAGTAAATAAGAAGTTCATGGTGTTTATGATAAACTTGGTTCTGCTAATATAGAACAACATTGGTTGGGTGGTATGGTTATGCAATATCATAAACATCTTTATCCCGGTTTTTAAGAAACGTTATCGTTGGAATGGTTA
>ENA-OUNI01001202-OUNI01001202.1-human-gut-metagenome-genome-assembly--contig:-NODE-1202-length-10511-cov-2.804892_pt1 | contig 10511 bp, 8 predicted proteins | sample MGYA00242499_ERZ504580 | MGnify/ENA primary metagenome ERZ504580 (study PRJEB26092, sample SAMD00036315) | human gut metagenome | host: Homo sapiens | study: EMG produced TPA metagenomics assembly of... | reverse complement strand
CCAAGGCGGGCCGTTACGGCGCGGCGCTGGCGCTGGCCGTGGGGTATCTGGTGCTGCTGTTTGCCGTGCAGCAGCCGTTTTTGGCCGGTGCGACACAGTGCGCGGATGCCGTCAGGCTGTGCTTGAATACACGCTTCAACGCAAATTTTGTGGTGTCCGCCTCGCCGGTTTCGGCGCAGATGGGCCTGTTTGCGCTGCTGACGGCAGTGCCGTTTACAATGTTTTTGGCCGCGCTGACAGCCCGCCACACCGACGCGCTGTTGCTGGGGCGGTGCTTCTGCCGATCGTGGCGTTCACGCTGTTGGCGGGGACGGGCCGTGCCGTTTTGGGCTGGCTGCTGCTTTTGCCGGGCTGGTTGGGAAGCTGTGCGGCGGCGCGGTCGCCGGTGCGCAAACGGCTGTGGCGCGGCAAGGATTCCGCTGTCTATGCCGCCAACCTGCAGACCCACCGCATAAACCAAAGGCTGGCCGGTGTCGGCATGGCTGCCATTTGCGCGGTGCTGTTTTGCCTGCCCTGGCACTGCGCCCCGTGCTGATGCTGCCCTTGAACGCGCTGCAGCCTGTGACCGACAAAGTCTGCGCGGCCGGGCTGAGCGCGGCGATCGAGTGGCTGCCGAAAATCAGCGGCGGGGCACTGAATTTCCATGTCAGCGCTGCGGCGGGCGGCGTGGAGGACGGCAGCCTGACACGGGGCGACGGCCTGGCGCTGACGGGGCTGGAGGATATAATGGTCACGACCGACGCCAAGCCGGAGGAGACCGTCTACCTGCGCGGTTTTATCGGCGTGGACTATGACGGCACAAGCTGGCAGGCAGGGAATGCCGCTGCCTTCGACAGTGCCGCAGCAAACTGGAAAACCGACGGCGACGGGCGGCTTGCCATTGCGAACCTGCCGTTTTTGCGCGCGGCATACAGCGGCGCACAGCCGCAGCAAATGACCGTACAGCGTCTGCATGCAAACGATGCCTACACGTTTGCGCCGTACAACGCATATTTTAACGACTACTACACGCCGGACGGCGACGGAGCCATAGCGGGGCAGACCGTGCAGGACGATATGTTCTACTATTTTCCGCGCAAACAGGCAGAGGAGCTACTGGCGGCCCGTGACGATGATGACGCGGGGGTGCTGGACCGTCTGGAAAGCGCCTACGCCGCGTATGTTCGTGCGCGCTGCCTGGATGTGCCCGACGGTGCCGGGTACGATGCCATAGACAAGGAACTGGCTGCACTGGTGAAGGAGCGCAAACTCAGATGATGACATCGATGGCCGACGCGCACTGGTGCGCAGCTGGCTGAACGAGCACTGCCGTTACAGCGCGGACGCCGAGACACCCGACGACACCGACCCGCTGCTGTATTTCCTGAGCGAGAGCCACGCGGGCAGCAGCACACAGTTTGCCTCGGCGGCGGTGCTGCTGTGCCGCATGGTGGGGCTGCCCGCCCGATATGTGGTAGCTACGCCGCACCGCAAAGTCTGTTTACCGCTGCGGGCGCGCAGCTGCCGTGCTGTTTTGCAGGACGATAACGCCCACGCCTGGGCAGAGATTTACCTTTCCGGGCAGGGCTGGACGCCGCTGGAGGTCACCCCCGGTATGACAGCCGAACTGACCGAGGGCGAGCTTGCCGCCGATGCCGCACAGGCAGGGCAAAATGCCGCAGACAGTGATACATCCCTGCTCGCGCGGCAGGAGGCCGACTCCCCTGCCGAAACGCCGCAAAGCGTCCCGCTTTTGTGGGTGCTGCCTACGGTTTTGCTGCTGCTCGTCTTGGCCTTGGCACTTCTGCGCCGTGCAAGGCGCACACCTTTGCAGACCGTACAGGCAGAATTTTGTGCGCTCTATCGCAAGATGCGGCGCTGCGGGCTGGCGGCGGAGGTGTCCTCTGACGAAGCGGCATTTGCGGAATTTCTGCAAACGCATTGCCCGCAGACGGACCGCGAAACCGTGCAGCACCTGCTGGATGCCGTACAGGCGGCACAGTTTGCGCCCGATCCATGCACCGCCGAAACCGCGCAGGAGATACAGACCCTGTGCCGTAAATTACGCAAAAAACTGTGCAGACGAACGGTGTGAGGGCTGTGCAAGGGGAAGCTTTACGCAAGAAATAATTGACGATTCGGCAAAAAACGATTATGATAAAAGTAAATACATATCGGAGATGAGAAACCATGCCACCTTTGCCGAAGAACGACAAGTCGATCGATATCACGCAAATCGCGCAGGCGCTTGGCGTATCCAAGACAACCGTGTCCCGTGCCATATCCGGCAACGGGCGCATCAGCGCAGCAACCCGCCAGCGCGTGCTGGACTATGTAAAAGCGCATAACTATACCCCCAGTATGATGGCGCACGGGCTGGTGAAGCGCTGCTCCTACAATATTTCGCTGGTGATTTCCACGCAATTTTCCGACTTTGAGCTGCCCTTTTTGCGCAAGGTGATGCGCTCTGTCTATCAGGTTGCCGGGGATTCCGACTACGATGTCCTGCTGACGCTGGTGGGCGAAAACGAAACCCGTCCTGTGGAACGACTGCTGGATAACCGCAAAATCGATGGTCTGATCTTGACCCGCACACTGGAGCGTGACCCCTTGATCCCGCTGCTGAAGGCGCGCAAGGTGCCGTTTGTCGCCATCGGTCAGCCGGAGGACGATCAGGTACTTTCCGTTGACCATGACCAGGTCGGCGGCTGCCGTGAGATGACCAGTCTGCTGCTGATGAAGGGCATGAAGCATATCGCGCTGCTGGGCGGCAGTATGCTGTACACCGTCAACCAATCCCGATTGGAGGGCTTCCGGCAGGCTTATGTCAAGATGGGGCAAAAAATTGACGAAAACCTGCTGTTTTTGGAGCTGGAAAGCGACGATTTGCGCATGGAGGCTGTGCAGCAGGCTGTAGAGCGCGGGGCGGATTGCATCCTGTGCATGGACGAACGGCTGGCACAGCTGACGCTGAATATGCTCAAGCAGCTGAACCTGCGCGTGCCGCAGGATATCCGGCTGGCGTCGCTGTATGATAATGAGAATCTGGTCAATACCGTGCCGCCCATCTCCGCCGTGCAGTTTAATGCGGATATCCTTGGCTTAAAAGCAACGCAGCAGCTGCTGTGCGCCTTGCAGGGGCAGCCTGTTGAAACCCGCATGGAGTTGGGTTACCAGGTAAGCCTGCGGGAATCGACGCAGACGTGAAATCCGAGCGACACCGAGGGGTGTGCGCTTTTTTTGTCTGACTCATCAACCGTGTACATTTTCAGGAAAATGTACAAAATGGGGCAAAATAAAACAAAAAGTCCCGAATTGCAGATACAAGCAATTCGGGACTTGATAGGATTTATAGAAGAACCTTAACTGTAAGGTCTTTCCAATTTCCCAGTCAAAGTACGTAACCACGCGAATTTCGATAGGCGCGAGCCTGTTCGTAATTCAACTTAATGGTTATACTCGCTGGCAAATCAGCCGCGAGGCGACTTGATGGCTGCCTGCACACAATCATGCAGGGGTCTGCTTGTGCCCAAATGTGCGTAGGAATGTCCCCACGAATCATTTTTAGATAGAGTCCGTCAGAGGATACGGTCCTTTGATTTTGGTGTTTTTTCCTCTCATCATCCCCTTTCTTTTCCCCCGTCGTTTTTTATCGGCTGCCGGTTTTTCCTCCAATTCCTGTGTCGTAACGTAAGGGAACCGAAAGGTGCCTATTACGCCGCATTCCATCGAATAGTTTTTTTCCGACAGGTTCAGCTCCCAGACAAACCGTTGCGCATTGACCGCAAAGATTCGCGACACAAAGCGATCCAGAAATTCGCGGCTGACATATCCATCCGGAAACAGCTCTTCCCAGTTCAGGGATTCCTCGATTTTCTTTAAATCGTAGAACCGCGGTTTGCTTTCCAGCGCCGCCATATCCTCCTGCGCGTGCCGAATACAGGCGTCATACCTGTCGCAGATATTTTGATAGGTCGACAGCGGGATCAGGTTTTGCCTGTACATGCTGTCCACTTCCTGCCTGTCATTTTGCGTTTTCTCAATCAGCTGCTTCTTTTTCTCAATTTCTTCCGAATGGTCCGGGCTGATTGCATTTTTCTCGTTTTCCTCACGATAATAGTCTAGAATCTCCTGCTTGTGATCTTTCCAAACCTGCTGAAATATCTCTTTTGCCATCAGTTCCAGCTTCCACTGTGCAACGTAAGAGGCATTGCAGTCAACGCGCTGCCATGCAGGCATGGGCTTGCTTTTGTCCGCCCGTCTGCTTTTGAGCTTGCGGTAGCAGAGATAGTTTGCCTCGTGCGCCTTGTTTCTCGAAACAGCCCTCATACGCGCACCGCAGGCACAGAACATCCGGCACGCCCATTTGTCCCGACTTTCACTTTTGCCGTACAGATACGCCTCGGAAACACCGCCATCTAAGAATGCGCTGGCTCTTTTTAGGCGTCGCTGGCAGGCTTCCCACTCCTGCTCGGGGATAATCGGCTCAAAATCGCATTTCACATAGACGTACTCGCTCCTGTCGTGTTTTATAATGGTTTGCGACAGGTAGTCGGACACATGTTCCTTGTTGGTCGTCTTGTACCCTTTGTAAATCGGATTTCTGAGGATATCGTATACCTGCCTTCTTTCCACTGAAATTCTCCGGCATAGTTGGGTATTCTTTCCTCTGTCAGTCTTTTCGCAATGGAGGTGCTGCCGATTCCGGCGGCATGCATCGCATAGATTCGCCTTACGACCTCCGCCTCATCCTCACGGACAACAAGGGTCTTATTTGCGGAATCGTTGGTGTAACCATACGGTCTCCACCCGGTAAAGTATCTCCCCTTGCCTTGGGCAATTTTGATGCCTGCCCTCACGCGCTCGCTGAATTTTCTGCTTTCCTCCTGTGCCAGGCTTGCCATAATGGTCAGGCGAAGTTCACCGTCGCCGCTCATCGTCCAGATGTCGTCATTCACAAAATAGACCTCTACGCCGTAGGTCTTCAGTTTGCGGGTCACAACCAACGCATCCACGGTATTTCGGGCAAAGCGCGAAACCTCACGGGTTACGATCAAATCGAACTTCTCTTTTTTGCATCCGTCAGCATCTTCATAAAGCCGGGGCGGTTATTGATGCTTCTGCCGGAGATTCCCTCGTCCTCATACATCGTGACGACGGTCCATTCCGGATGCCTTTCGGCAAGCTGTTGATACCAGATTATCTGGTTCTTTAACGCGGCAATCTGGGCTTCCATTTCGGTCGATACGCGCCCGTAAAAGACTACCTTGCGCCGGCGCGCCGCCAAGGAATCGGATTCGAAATTCATATGCATCCCTCCTTCCCCACTACTATACAACTTTTTGCATAGCTGCTGAAATGTACACTTTGCTGCTGCCGGGCAGCAAAAAGCCTCGGACTTCTCCGAGGCTTTGGGCTCACAGCATTTTTTCTGCTGCTACTTTACATCTTTTTTTGTAGAACGCAATGCCGTAGATCCAAATATCGCTGCGCCCCTCGTCCCGCAGATACGCATCATATCGTACAATTTTTCATCGAAATCAGCAAGTTTCAAATTAAGTACACTTCCACCTCAAGATTCTGCCACCGTCCCGGATGTGTGGCTGAGCCCTGTTCTTTCTGGTATTGATATGCCATCGGGTAGTCGATTTCAAATTGCAGCAGCGGAATGGGCTCGTTCGGCAGGGCAGTTTCCGATGCAAACAACCGCTCTGTCAATCGCGCCCGCCTGTATCTGGTCGCATTCAGGATAAACCCGTTTTGACCCCGCCGCAAAAACTCCATATCGGGGATTTCTGTTTTTCCCGACGCCGGCTTTTCTTCGTTGCCGATGGCGTTGCCATTGTACGTCACCATCTGCATCATGGCGATTTTCTGCGTCTGCTCCGGCTGTAGGCGTTCAGCAAGAGAGAGCAGCCAGACATACCGATCGTTGCTTTTGATAATGCGGGCAACGTAGTTTTTCAGCGCATCGGGGTCAATTTTTCCTTCCGGATACGCAATTCTCTCGGACAGAACCGCCTCTATCTTCTCCACGTCAAACCTGTTGACCGGTTCCGCGGTGTGGGACAATTCCATGAGAGCCTTGTCGATCTCCGCTATATGGGCAGCGATTTCGTTGCTTTTGGTCACGAATTCGGCAAAGTCCAGCCTTTTTTCCACTCTCTCCAGCGCCAGTGCATCATAGGCTCTATTCCACATCTCGCGTTGGCTCATCAGCTGCTCTGCCTCGGTGTCTGTTTTATTGACACCCAGATACGTATTGACCGCCCGCACAGTTTTCAGCACCTCCGTGCGGCGGTCCTTCCATACCGTGCAAAACACCTCCCGTGCCATCAGCTCCAACTTCCACTCAGAGGCATACGGGTTCGGGCAGGGCACGCCATAGCGCTTTTCGGTCTTTCTACCGATTCTCTTGGTGGCAGAGCAGATAAACCGCATATTTAAGATGCCGTTTGCCTTTTTATCAATTCCCTCGCACCGCATTGGCGCACCGCAGTCGCAGTACAGAAGTTTTGTCCACTTGTTCTGGGGAAAAGATTTGCCATACGCGTGTTTTCTGCCGCTGCTGTCCATCAAACAGGCTGCGCGCTTGGTGCGAAGCTCATTGCAGGTGTTCCACAGTTCCTCCGACACAATGGGTTCAAAGTCTCCTTTTACCAAAGTGTAGTCCTTTTCCGCGTGGTTCACGCGCTTGTGGTCCAGGAAATTCTCCGTGTGCGACCTGTTGTAGGTAATGTAGCCTTTATAGGTGGATTTGCGCAGTACACGCGACACCTTGCTGGCTGTCCATGTGCAGCCTCCGCCGCCGTCCTTGCGTCCTTCTGCCATCAGGGTGTCAGCGACGCCCTGTTCTCCCATTCCTCCCGCATACAGTTCGTAGATTCTGCGCACCGTCACCGCCTGTTCCTTGTTAATAACGTAGCTCTTACCGATTCGGTCATAACCGAGGATATTGCCGTTTCCGTACAGAACCCCTTTTTCGCGGCTGATTTTTTGCCCCGCCTTCACGCGCTCACTGGTTTTGCGGCTCTCGTCCTGCGCAATGCTTGCCATAATTGTCAGGCGAACCTCGCCGTCGCCGTCCATGGTCCAGATGCCGTCATTGACAAAATAGACCTCCACGCCGTATTGCTTCAGCTCACGGGTGGCGTTCAGGGCATCTACCGTGTTGCGGGCAAAGCGGGACAATTCGCGGGTCACGATCAGGTCAAACCTGCCCTGCTTTGCGTGCTCCAGCATCTGCATAAAAGAGGGGCGCTTTTTCATCTGCGTGCCGGTGATGCCCTCATCGATGTAGCGGGCCACGACGTGCCAGTTCGGATTATTTTGCGCCAGCTTGATATACCAGTCCATCTGGTTGCTCAGCGCGGATAGCTGCTGTTCGTGCTCTGTCGAAACACGTCCGTAGAACGCCACGGTTCTTGGTCTGCGTTTATAGTTTTCGATATCGTATTGCATAGACTCGACCTCCCACCCGTATTCTACCTTTTTGCCTCTGCCCTGTGAAATGTACCCCGCCATAACGGCACAAAAATGCCGTAGAGGATGATTCGGCATCTTCCACGGCACGATCTGTCGTTATAGCTGTGCGTTTCTCTCCCTCTGCCATTCCAGACAGGCAACCCTTCCCGGCGCTGTGCCCCGCCCCGCCTTTCGGCAGTGCGGTATGTTCTCTCGCATCTTGGCACGCTCGCGTGATCTCGGTCTTGGCGCTGCTTCCCCAATGCGGTACAACAGAGGACGCTATTCTTATGTCAGGAGGAATTTATCCCCCTATACTATAAGAAGTCAGCTAACCCGAGAAAATCTGCGCAGGAGGTTCGAGAGTTTACAAAATGTTCACAATTTTATGCTGTTTCAGCCTGATTTTTCTAAAATGTCATAGTCATCTTCCCTGCCTTGTACCGCTCCTTAAAACCATCAATTCCTGTAACCATCTATCCACAACTAAAATAGTTTTTATTGCTGACAAGTTGAGAAACATCTGCTATAAGTATGACAATGATTCATCAAAAATCTTCAGACGGAGGGGACTTCCCTATGGATAACAATCTCGTTCCATATCAGACATTAAGACCTTGATTACGGCAGGTCAAAATGTTGCCTATAATGCCGCCAACCGTGCTATGGTTATGACCTATTGGAATATCGGAAAACGCATTGTGGAGGAATAACAGAATGGTGCAGAGCGTGCAGAATATGGGAAGCGACTGATTTCAGTCCTGTCCGATGAACTGACAAAGGAGTTCGGTGAAGGCTATTCTAAGCGTAATCTCCATTATTACCGTAGATTTATCTCTATTTACCTGATGCCGAGATTTTGCACACGCGTGTGCAAATCTTAATTGGTCGCATTTGCGCGCGTTATTGCGTGTTCATGATGAAAATGCTCGCATTTGATATATGAATGAAGCTGTCAATGAGAGCTAGCGTGCGCGTACCTTGGATCGCAATATCGGCACTCAGTATTACTATCGCCTTCTGCAATCGCCGAAAAAGGAAGCCGTGATTGCGGAGATGAAAGAGAAAACAGCTGAACAGAAGCACCAGTTTGAGCTTCTAAAGAGCCCTATCGTGGCTGAATTCTTAGGGTTCCGCACTGAGGATTCCTTTGCAGAATCCGACTTGGCGTCGGCAATTCTCTCCCACATCCGAGACTTTCTGATGGAAATGGGCAAAGGATTTGCTTTTGTGGCTCGCCAGCAACACATTGTTACAGATACGGAAGACTATTATATCGACCTTGTATTCTACAATATTGAGCTGAAATGTTACGTCCTGATTGACCTAAAGATGGGTACAATTACCCATCAGGATGTCGGTCAGATTGATATGTATGTCCGTATGTATGATGATTTGAAGTGCAAGGAAGGTGACAATCCGACAATTAGAATTCTTCTGTGCGGTGAAACTAGTGAGGACATTGTGCGGTACTCGGTTTTGCATGACAACAATCACCTATTTATGTCGAAATACCTAACCTACCTGCCTACCAAAGAGCAACTGCGAGACGAAATTGAACGCCAGAAGAGCATTTTCTATATGCATCATCCAACGCTGGAAGGTAAAAACGACAATTCAGATAGTTGTGAGGGGGGGTGTTTGAGACTAAGCATCCGGGCTCACCATGAGCGTATTCTCTTGAGATGTTTATGGAGATTGTGAAGAGTTTATAAAACCATAAAATTTTGTATAAAGAAAATGAGGTGAATCAGGTGTATTTATCGATCAAGCAGCATGATCAATTTCGAACTTTATTGATGGGGTTCGAGATTCCTTTCAGAGGGTATATTGCTGATGTTTTGATGACACATTATTCTTCGGCAAATGATCTGGAAACTGCATTATTAGCAAAGAACGCTTCGTTGACACCAGCTGATCCATTTTTTCTTCGGGATGTGCTTCCTAACTCTGTAAAACACAGTAAAATAGAAAAAATGTATCATTTATATATGGGAATCCGGGGGATTTGCGAAAACAGCATTCTCGCTGCATATTTGGGTATGGTGGAGTTGGGAAGACCGCACTTGTTGTAGAGACAATAAAACAGATTCTCCAAGATATTATTGATAACAAAACGACAAATGATTACAAACCAGAATATATATTTTTCTTTTCAGCTAAAAAACGTAAATTGCAAGTTTCAGATGCCACTGGCCGCATAATTGAAAAAGAAATCCCCTCACATTTTGAAACAGCAGACGAGTTACTATCAATGTACTACCCTTCTTGGATGGACATATTTAAACCTCTACCTGAAAAATAGAGGACAATATCTTGGATATTTGCGAAAAGCAAGAACTATCAGCCGTTATCTTCAGGATCATTACTATGCTTTAGGTCGGGCACATAAGTATGCTGTTTCGCTAAAAGGCGAGCTTCAAAAATATGGAACATATTGAATAAAGTTGTTCGCATTTAAACATTGTTAAAATAAAACACAAATGCATAATAAATGACGTCCTGTGAAAGCAACGGTGCCTGTGAGGTAATAAGGGTATCAAGAATTACCGAGAATTCCTGGTAATTGTCAGGGATTCCTGAAAAGGCTCAAGGAGGAGTCGTAGCCATGCAAGTGAGTCAGATGAAACGGGCAGTAAGTCGAGCGCAGTGGGAACAGCGCATTGTGGAGTGCCGCAATTCAGGTGTTCCAGTAAAAGGAATGGCGCCGGGAGCAAGGAATCAGTTATTCCACCTACAGGCAATCGAGGATGTTTAAATCATTAGTTAATCAAGACCACAGCCAAATCATTAACATTTGTTCCTGTTGGTCCTGTCACCAGTAGTCCGCCACTCTTTTGTAATGCATGATAGGAATCACTTGCTTGCAAGGCGGCATCTATATCCACCAACCGGGACGTTTCCCGTCCACATATCCGCCTGCAGCATCGGTTGGACCATCTGTTCCATCACTGCCAAAAGAGAACACAGCGACGTTTTGAATGCCTTCTATCTGACTGGCAGCTGCTAGTGCTATTTCTTGATTTCGTCCACCCAGACCTCCTCGTCGACACTGTTCGCCTCGTCGC
>ENA-OUNI01001201-OUNI01001201.1-human-gut-metagenome-genome-assembly--contig:-NODE-1201-length-10524-cov-2.664903_pt1 | contig 10524 bp, 15 predicted proteins | sample MGYA00242499_ERZ504580 | MGnify/ENA primary metagenome ERZ504580 (study PRJEB26092, sample SAMD00036315) | human gut metagenome | host: Homo sapiens | study: EMG produced TPA metagenomics assembly of... | reverse complement strand
TCCGGGACTCGAGCTCGTGCAGCTCAACTCCTTCGGCTGCGGCCTCGACGCCATCACCACCGACCAGGTGTCCGAGATCCTGGCGGACAAGGCCGACGTGTACACCATGCTCAAAATCGACGAGGTCTCCAACCTGGGCGCGGCGAAAATCCGTCTGCGCTCGCTTAAGGCGGCCGTCGAAGAGCGTGAACGCAACAAGAAGAACGACGGATTCCGCAAGACCGGCACCGAAGCGCCGACCCCCGGTCGCCAGGTCATGCTCGACACCGTCATGAAAGCCAATCCGAAACTCACCGAAGCCGTCACGGCCGCATCCAAGCGCGCGGCGGAAAACGGCAAGGGCGAATCGCAAGAAACCGCCAAAACGCAGACAAATGGCAAGGGCGCGTCCGCACACAACTCGGCGACCCTGTCCAAGTATGCGAACCGCATCCCGTTCGGCAAGAACATGAAGGACTACACCATCGTGGCCCCGCAGATGAGCCCGATCCACTTCTCTCTGGTGGAATCCGTCATCCGCTCCGGCGGCTACAAGTTCGACATCCTCAAGCATGCCAGCCGAGAGGACGTCGAAACCGGCCTGAAATACGTCAACAACGACGCCTGCTATCCGGCCATCATGGTTATCGGTCAGCTCGTGGACGCGATTCTGGAAGGCAAATACGATCCGGACCACACCGCGCTTGCGATCACGCAGACCGGCGGCATGTGCCGTGCCACCAACTACTTCGGCCTGATCCGCAAGGCGCTGGTGGACGCCGGTTATCCGCAGATCCCGGTGATCGCCATCTCCACGCAAGGCATCGAGGACAACCCCGGCTTCACCGCCACGCCGGCTTTGCTGCATCGTGCCATCAAGGCGCTGATCATCGGCGATCTGCTGATGAAGTGCCTGTACCGCGTGCGTCCGTATGAGGTGACGCCTGGCAGCGCGAACCAGCTGTACAAGACGTGGGACACCATCGTGCGCGAGGCGCTCGAACACCACGGTCGTTCCAAGACGGCGCGCAAGTTCATCGGCAAGGGTTACCTGCCGTATCCGACGCTCGTCAAGGAGATCGTCAAGTCGTTCGACGCGTTGCCGTTGAAGGACGAGCCGCGCAAGGTGCGCGTCGCGTGGTCGGCGAGATTCTCGTCAAGTACCAGCCGGACGCCAACAACCATGTGGTGGACGTCATCGAATCGCAGGATTGCGAGGCCGTGGTGCCGGGCATCATGGAATTCATGACCACCCGACCGTACATTTCCGATTGGAACGAGCATTACCTCGGCATGGGCGGCAGCAAGCTCGGCTATGCGCTGATGCGCAAGGGCCTCGACCTGTATAACGCGCCGGTACGCGAGGCGGTCGATCTGGCTCACGGCAAGTTCTCGCAGGATCTGCCGATGCCTGAACTGGTCAAGAAGGCCGACGAGGTCACGTCCGTGGGCGTGCAGGCCGGGCGAAGGCTGGCTGCTGACCGCGGAAATCCTGGAACTCATCGAATCGGGATGCCCGAACGTGGTGTGCGCGCAGCCGTTCGCCTGCCTGCCGAACCACGTGACCGGCCGAGGCATGTTCGGCAAGATCCGCCGACTGCATCCGGAAGCCAACATCGTGTCCATCGATTACGATCCGGGCGCTTCGGAAGCCAACCAGCTCAACCGCATCAAGCTGATGATCTCCGCTGCCAAGAAGGCGCACCGCGCAGCCGAAGAGGCGCGCAACAGCGAGAAGGCCGCTTGAATCGCCATTCTTATTTCCGTCAACCGACGTTGGGAAACTTTCCGACGTCGGTTCGACGGTATCTGAGCCGCCAAATCGACGGCTGATTCGGCGATCGTAAAATCGATGGTCGTCGAATCGGCATTCAAATCGCCAGCCAAATCGATGGGGAATGATGGTCGGTTATCGATTTTCCGTATAGCGTAGCCTGCGTTGCGAATGGCGCTTTTCGTTAGGATGGCCACTATGACAACGCCAAAGATCACGTACGCGCACCTGCTGACCGAGCCGAATCCGAAGCATGTGGAAAGCCTTATCAAATTCTTCGAATCCGGCTGCCAACAGCGCGGCACCGGCGGTTTTGGCGTGGAAATCGAACACCTGCCGGTACATAACAGCGACGATACCGCGGTGACCTACTACGAAAGCAACGGCATTGAAGCGTTGCTCAACCGCATCCGCCCGTATTACGACGAAAACAAGGAATACTGGGAAAACGGGCGACTGGTCGGACTCGCCCGTGACGGCATCTCCGTATCTTTGGAACCGGGCGGACAGTTGGAAACGTCCATCGGCATCCTGCACAAGCCGGAGGAGCTCGCCACATTGTACGGCGCGTTCCGCCGCGAAGTCGACCCCATCCTCGAAGAACTTGGTTTCCGACTCGTCAACTATGGTTACCAACCGAAATCCAGTTACGCCGACATTCCCGTCAATCCGAAGGACCGATACAAGGCGATGACCGCCTACCTGGGACGTGTCGGACAGTTCGGTCCGTGCATGATGCGTTGCTCCGCTTCGACACAGGTCAGCATCGACTACGTTTCGGAACAGGACGCGATCGCCAAACTGCGGTTGGGCACGGTGATCGGCCCGATTCTGGCATGGTTCTTCCGCAACACCCCGTATTTCGAAGGCAGGAGAATCCGTATCCGCTGCTGCGCCAACGCATGTGGGATTATCTCGATTTCCAACGCACGAACGTCATCCCCGGCCTGTTCGACCCGCGTTTCGGTTGGGAGGATTACGCGGTGGACGTGCTGTCCACGCCGATGATGTTCGCCGACCTGACGCACACGCCCGAAGCGCTGGCGGTGCCCGGCACCGATCTGCACCATCCGGCGTTCTACGAGAACGCGAACGACGTGTACCCGGACCGCGAGCTCAACGCGTACGAGATCAACCATGTGATCTCCACGCACTTCAACGACGTGCGTTTGAAGAACTTCATCGAATTCCGCCACTGGGATTCGCTGCCGGTGGCCCGCGCCGAGCGGCTTACTGAAATCATCGGCTCGCTGTTCTACGATCCGACGAATCTCGACCGACTGGAAAGCTACTTCGACGGCATCCGCGAGGAGGACGTGTTCGAGGCCAAGGCGAACCTGCAGGCGCGCGGAAGCCAGGCCATCCCATACGGCAATTCGTTGGAATTCTGGCAGGAGTTCCTGGGACTCGAAGGCGTGCTCGCCGACGAACCGGGCGACCCGAAGCATCCGGACGTCTTCCAGGCGTGACCGGCCGAGGGCCCGTCCGATGGTACGCTGTTCCATATGGTTACCGAGGGGAAAAAGCGGGTTCGTAAATCGCCCGAAGAGCGCAAACGCGAAATCATCGCGGCGGCGGGCAAGCTGATCGGCGAGAAGGGGTACTACGGTACGTCGCTCAAGGACATCGCCGACGCCATCGGCATGAGCCAGCCCGGACTGCTGCACTACATCGGCAACAAGGAGCGGTTGTTGTCGCTGCTGGTCACCGATAGCTACGACCAGCAGGGCACACCCGCCGACTTCGCTAAGTCGGGATTGCCCGGCAGCGATTCTGACGGCATGCTGTTTCCCGCATATCTGCGGTTTCTGGTCCGCTACAATGCGCAACGCCGCAGTCTGCTGCAGCTGTACATGGTTTTGGAAACCGAATCGTTCAACGCGGACCATCCACTGCACGAGTATTTCGAAAACCGACCGGATCTGACGTGGGAGCATTATTCGCGGTTCGCATGGAAGTTGCCGCCGCAGATCGGCGGATGGGACAATATGCGGCCGATCGTGCGGCAATGCATCGAGGCGATGGATGGCATCCAGCTGCGGTGGACGCGCAAGCCGCCGATCGACCTGTACGACGAGTGGCTCGTCTTCGAGCGGATGATCTTCCCCTCGCCGGTGTGGGACGGATATCGGTAAGCCTTCCGAAGGCATATATCTAATGGTTGTTAGTTAAGAAACGCCTGAAAATCTGCGACAGTTGACGATTTGTTTCGGAAGATATATAGTTCTTATATCTAATGACTGTTAGATATAAAGTCAACGAGGACGATGGAGGATTCATGGGCCGTTACGAGGCAGACCACATTCTGTTCGGCGCCGCATATTACGACGAATATCTCATGATGAAGGGCATTGACCACATCGATGAGGACATGGCGATGATGAAGGTGCGGGACTGAACGTCATCCGCATCGCCGAATCCACATGGAGCACCTGCGAACCGCAGCCGGGCGTGTTCGACTTCACTTATGTGGACCGCGCGCTTAACGCCGCGCAGCGTGCCGGCATCGACGTCATCGTCGGCACGCCGACCTACGCGGTGCCCAGCTGGCTCGTCAAGCTCGACCCGAGCGTGCTCGCGGTCACGCCGAACGGACAGGGCAAGTATGGCGCGCGCCAGATCATGGACATCGTTAACGCCACCTACCGCTTCTACGGCGAACGTGTGATCCGCAAGCTCATCTCCCACGTCGCCGACCATCCGGCCGTCATCGGCTACCAGGTGGACAACGAGACGAAATACTACGATTCCGTCTCCGAAGACATGCAGCGCCTGTTCGTCAAGTATCTGCGCGAGAAGTTCCACGGCGATCTGGACGAGCTCAACCACCACTTCGGCCTCGACTACTGGTCCAACCGCATCGACTCCTGGGAGGACTTCCCCGATGTAACCGCCACCATCAACGAGTCCCTGGGCGGCGAATTCGACAAGTTCCGCCGCGACCAGTGCGCGCCTTCCTGCAGTGGCAGGCCGACATCGTGCGCGAATACGCGCATGACGACCAGTTCATCACCCACAACTTCGACTTCGAATGGCGCGGATACTCCTACGGCGTGCAGCGGCCGTCGACCACTTCAAGGCCTCGACCGCCGTGGACATCACCGGCGTGGACATCTACCACCCCACCGAGGACGACCTGACCGGCAAGGAGATCGCCTTCGGCGGCGACATGACCCGCTCCACCAAGGACGGCAGGAACTACCTGGTGCTCGAAACGGAGGCCCAGGGCCAGCACGGCTGGGTGCCGTTCCCGGGCCAGCTGCGCCTGCAGGCCTACTCCCACCTCGCCTCCGGCGCCGACATGGTGGAATATTGGCACTGGCACTCCATCCACAACTCCTTCGAAACATACTGGAAGGGCCTGCTGAGCCACGACCTCGAACCGAATCCCACCTACCGCGAAGCGGGCGTGTTCGGCCGCGAGATCGCCAAACCGGAAGTGGGAGAGCGGCTCGTCCACCTGAAGAAGCACAACAAGGTGGCCATCATGGTCAGCAACGAATCGCTGACCGCGCTCGACTGGTTCCTCATCGAAGCCGGCTTCCCGTTCGGCGGCACCCTCAAGTACAACGACGTGGTGCGCAACATCTACGACGCGCTGTTCGAACTCAACGTGGAATGCGATTTCATCCCGTCCGACGCGCCGGCCGAACGCCTGGCCAAATACGAGATGATCGTGACCCCGGCACTGTACTGCACTCCGCAGGAAACAACCGACCGTCTGCGCGAATTCGTCTCCAGCGGCGGCCACCTTGTCTCCACCATGCGCTCCTTCGTAACCGACGACGAGGTGACCGTATGGCACGACCGCGCGCCGCACAACCTCACCGACGTGTTCGGCATGACCTACAACCAATTCACCCGCCCGAACGGCCACGTATCCGTGGAATTCGCCGGAACGCTCGCCAAAACCCCGGCAAGCGACGCGCAGGCGCTCATCGAACTGGTCACCCCATTCGACGGCACCGACGTGCTCGCCAGCTACGGCCACTACGCGTGGAAGAATTACGCCGCGGTGACCCGACATGGCTTCGGCAAGGGCGAACGCCGAATGGATCGCCACCCTGCTCGACGCCGACACCATCCGCGCCGTCCTGCGTGAAGCGTGGAACACGCCGGCATCGCCGATGCCGGCACCGCGCTCGCCGGACAGGTGACGGTGCGCCGCGGAACGACGCCCGCGGCGAGCAGGTGACGTATCTGCTCAACTACTCCGCCGACGAGGTCACCATCGACAGCCCGGTGTCGGGCGATGTGGTGGTCGCTCCGGTGGTGGTGGGCACCGACGGCACCGTCGATGAATCCGCCACCGCGGCGATCGCCCTGAAGGAGGGCTCGAAGGTCGAGGTGGGCGACAGGCTGACGATCGGCCGCTGGAATGTGGTCGTCATCGCCGGCTGAGCCGCAAAGCGGTGGCGGTGCGTCGGCCCACTGGGTCAGGGGATGAGCAGGTCGATGATGGCCTTCCATTCCCCGACGAAGTCGACGTCATGCGATCCGTTGAGCCAGCGCAGCTGCAGACCCTCCATCGCGGACAGGACCTGCAGCGCGGTGCGCTCCGGATCGGCGACGCCGTCGCGCTTGGCCGCGAACGTGTATTCCTTCAGCAGATTGATTTCGCGCTGTTCGAAATACTCGTGCACGGGATGGTCCTTGCTCAGCGCCTCGCTTTCCAGCAAGGTGTAGAGCCGGACCATCTCCGGACGGTCGGCGTTGGTCTCCACGGTTCCCGTGGAAATGGCCTTCAGCCCCAGATCGCAGTGGTACGCGATGCCGTCGTCAAGGACTTCGCCGGTCACGCCCTGCACGCCAAGATGCTCGGCGATGGCGATCTGATTGGTCCGATCGGCGTATTTGAGGGTTTCCTCAAGCAGTTGTTCTTTGGATTTGAAGTAGTAAAGGAGGCCGGCTTCGGTGATGTTCTGAGCCTGGGCCACATCGCGTATGGTGAAGCCCCAGAAACCGAACTGGGAGATGAATGAGACCGTGGTTTCGAGAATCGCCTTCCTGCGATCCTCGGCGCTCATTCGCTTTCTGGGTTTGTTTTCGGTGCGGCGACGCATATGCTCTCCTTCATCTGGTGCTTACTAAGGTACAAGAAGGGGGAGAAGAAGACGATGGGAACCCTTGGAACACGCCGGATTATCGCAGACAAACGATTTGTTATATGATTTAACTAAGCAGTTACTAGGTAATAAAAACCGGTGACTGTGAAGCTGAATGGAACAGTGTCCGACCGGTTTTGCAAACGCTTTGAGACGGCGATGACATGACGTCGACTTGTGCCTTTGCGAAAGATGGTTTACACTGAAAACACGTTAGTTACCACATGGTAGTTAACAGATGGGGCGAGGCCGTCCCACCACCACATACACCGCTAAGGTGCGGAATCGCACACAACATAAGTTCACTACTGAAGCATGATTCGAAGGAGAGAGTTTCATGAGTGAAGCAATCGCCAGCAAGGCGGAGCGCCTTGCCGCTTACAACGCCAACATCGCCGCGGCGGAAAAGGATCCGTCGCTGTCCCCGGAAACCGGCAAGCCGCTGTCCAAGATGAACGCCGCACGTTTCGGCGCAGGCTTCCTGGTATTCGGAGTGCTGTGGATGTCCGGTCTGGGCATCGTTTCCGCAGTGCTGCTGCCCATGCACTACAAGACCATCCCGGGCGTCAACGCCGATGCGTTGGTCGGCATCGTCAACGCGTTCACCGCGTCGCATCCCTGGTCGCCAACCTGATGTTCGGCAACTTCTCCGATCGCTCCCGTTCCCGCTTCGGCCGCCGTACCCCGTGGATCCTCTTCGGAGCCGTGCTCGGTGGCGTCACCCTGTTCCTGACCGGCACCACGCATAACGCCGTGCTGCTGACCATCTTCTACTGCGCCTGCATGTTCGGTCTGAACTGCATGATCGCGCCGATGGTCGCCATCCTGTCCGACCGCGTGCCTTCCAAGATCCGTGGCACCATGTCCGCCTTCTACGGCGCCGGCTCCACCATCGGCGCTCCGATCGGCACCATGCTCGGCGCACTGTTCATCGAAAACCTGATTCCGGGCTTCGCCGTCGCCGGCGTGCTCATGTTCCTCGGTGGCGTGGTCGCGTGATCATCATCCCGAAGGAGCAGTCCGCAGACTTCCTGCCGAAGGACGAAGGCTCCGCCAAGGACATCCTCTCCTCCTTCCGCCCGCCGAAGTTCTCCACCGCGCATGACTTCTACAAGGCGTTCGCCGGCCGCTTCTGCATGCTCATGGCCTACCAGATGATCAACGTCTACCAGCTGTACATCATCCAGAACTACATCGGCCAGTCCGTCAAGGATCCGCCGTCACCGTGTCCGTCGTGTCCATGATCATGATGGTCATGTCCCCTGGTTGGCTCCTTCATCTCCGGCCCGGTCTCCGATCTCATCGCCGCCGCAAGGTCCCGGTCGTCGTCGCTTCCGTGCTCTTCGCCGTCGGCATCGCCATGCCGTGGATCTTCAAGTCCACCATGGGCATGTACCTGTTCGCCGGCATCGCAGGCCTCGGCTACGCCGTCTACTCCGCCGTCGACCAGGCGCTGCTGGTGGACGTGCTGCCGAACAAGGAAGAGGCCGGCAAGGATCTGGGCATCCTGAACATGGCCACCACCCTCGGCCAGATGTGCGGCCCGGTCGTCATGTCCGCCATCGTGGTCAACCTCGGCTACAACTTCGCGTTCCCGACGTCCATCGCATTGGCCATCATCGGCTGCTTCTTCATCATGGCCATCAAGAAGGTCAAGTAAGGCAGCTGCTGTAAACCGGGGGAGACGGTCGTGCCATAGGCCGTCTCCCCTCCGCGGGACCGAATCGCCCCGCCTCCCATCCATGCCAACCATCAACGAATATCCGAATTATCAACGACGATACCAAGGAACATCATGACCACCTGGATTGCAACGACGCAAGACGACAAGCTTGCCGACCGAACCTCCGACATCGAATCCACCAACGCCACCACCGCGGCCGACCTGCAGCTCGACGGCAACGAATACCAGGCCCTGCGCGGCTTCGGCGGCTGCTTCAACGAACTCGGCTGGCTGCCGCTGCAGAACGTCAGCGAAGCCGAACGCGACCAGATCATCAAGGAGCTGTTCAGCCCCGACGAGATGAACTTCACCTTCAACCGCGCCCCCGTCGGCGCCAATGACTTCGCCGACCACTGGTACAGCTACGACGAGGTCGACGGCGACTACGGGATGGAGCATTTCTCCGTCGAACACGACGAGCAGACCCTGATCCCGTACATCCACCGCGCACAGGAATGGCAGCCGAACATGCAGCTGTTCTCCAGTCCGTGGAGCCCGCCGACGTGGATGAAGCGCCCGAAGGCCTACAATTACGGCCGTCTCGTGCAGACCCCGGAGAACCTCAAGGCCTACGCCAAGTACTTCGTCAAGTACATTCAGGCCTACGCCGAGCATGGCATCACTGTGAACCAGCTGCACGTGCAGAACGAGGTGTTCGCCGACCAGAAGTTCCCGAGCGCCCTGTGGGATTCCGAAGCGCTCAAGGTGTTCATCCGCGACTACCTCGGACCGGCGTTCGACGAGGCCGGACTCAGCACCGACATCTGGCTTGGCACGCTCAACGGCCCGGAAGACATGGCCTGGACCGGCGGCGGCTACGGCATGACGCTCAACAACTACAACCGCTTCGTCGACAACATCCTCTTCGACGACGGCGCGCGCAAGTACATCAAGGGCATCGCCTACCAGTGGGCCGGCCAGAACTGCATCGCCCGCACGCACGAATCATGGCCGGAGATCGAGCTGATCCAGTCGGAGTCCGAATGCGGCACCGGCGACAACAGCTGGGAGTACGCGGAGTACATCTTCCATCTGATCAACCACTACTTCCGCAACGGCGCCACCGCATACACCTACTGGAACATGATTCTTGACGACCAGGATTCCACATGGGCTGGTGGCAGAACTCCCTGTTCACCATCACCGCCGACACGCATGAGGTGCGCCGCAATCCGGAATACTACGTGATGCGTCACTTCTCGCATTTCGTCAGGCCCGGCGCGAAGGTGCTCGGCACCACTGGCCATTTCAACTCAATGGCCATCGCCTTCCGCAACCCGGACGGCACGGTGGTGGTTGTGGCACAGAACGCCCTCGACGAGGAGCGTCCGTTCGCATTCGCCGATCCCGATGCCGCCGAACGCGGCTTCAAGGTAACGCTTGCTCCGCGATCGTTCAACACCTTCGTGCTGGACTGAGCCGGAGTGATACGCGTCGGTTCGCGCGTAATGCCGGTTTTTCCCTTTTTCCCGGCGATATGCCGATCACCGGCGCCTGCCATGAGATGCGCTTCCTGCCCTGTCAGCAGCGTCTCATTGTGTAGGATTGGCTCATCCGCATTACGGGTGGGTGGAGCCTGTTGCTCTCCCGCGCGATAGTCTCAGGGAAATATGAGCAAAGAAGAGCGGATACCGAAAACGTGTTCGCAAGGTACCGGAGGAGCGGTGCGAGGAAGTGCTTGCCCTGCGGTCGAACATTACCGGCGTCGCGAGGAGAGTGTTGTGAGAAGGCTCTGATGGCATGTGCTTTGCGACGCATCCAACAAACAATTGACATATCCAGCTAGTTGCTGTGTGGTGAGCGGATGTCGTCATGGACCTGAGTGACAAGCTTCGAGGAGTTATGAAAACATCGAATTCGTGGGTGCACAAGGCTATTAGGATTCCGATTGCATGTACTTGTTCATGGGCGGCGTGGGAGACATATATCAGGCTATGTTCCCA
>ENA-OUNI01001198-OUNI01001198.1-human-gut-metagenome-genome-assembly--contig:-NODE-1198-length-10531-cov-1.754325_pt1 | contig 10531 bp, 16 predicted proteins | sample MGYA00242499_ERZ504580 | MGnify/ENA primary metagenome ERZ504580 (study PRJEB26092, sample SAMD00036315) | human gut metagenome | host: Homo sapiens | study: EMG produced TPA metagenomics assembly of... | reverse complement strand
TGTAGTGGGAGGTATTGGTGAACCTGCATTCCGAAGCGATGTCGGCGATGGATTTGTTGGTCGATACGAGCAGCAGGCGGGAGTGGGTCAGCCGTCGTTTGAGAAACCATTTGTGGGGCGGTTCGTGGAAATGCTTGACGAATTCCTTCTTGAAAGAAGTCAGGCTCTTATGGCATAAGGCGGCCAGCTCCTCCGTACTCAGCCCGTCGAAGATGTGCTGCTGGATGATTTGTTCGAATCCTTCGGCGGCCATGTTGGCGTCGTTCAATATCCGGCTCTTGATGCAGCACTCCGGATTGGAGAGTATCAGGTAGACGAGTTCGGTAGTTTTCAGTTTCTCCGCCGTGGGGGCCTCGCTGAACAGGTCTTCCTTGAGGTATTGATTGACGTTGCTGAAGAAATGTTTTACCATGTTCCATGCCGGGTAGGACACGTGCGACAGGTCAGTGTCGCATGCGGAACAGGAGTGGGTGGAGTCTATTTCGAGCTGATAGTTGATGCTGAGCGTGGTCAGTATCTCGTGCAGGTTTTCGGGTGAATAGAACAAGGTTATCTGCTCGTAGGGTTTGCCCTCTTCCGGGATATCTTCGATATAGTGATTGCCGATGTCGAGGTAGAACAGGTCGCCCTGTTTCACTTCGTAGCGGGTGTCGCCGTAGTAGATGTACTTCCGGCCGCGCATGACATAGCCTATCGCGTAACGGGAGATGGCATACACCTGTATGCCTATCCTTTGTGTCTGAACGGTTTTTGTTATAACCGGCTGTCGGGTCTGCTGGGGTTTTGCTGTCCATCGTCGTATCGTAGAAGGTTGGAGTGTGTGGAATTGTGTGTCGGATTCCTTTCCGGTCATTGCGGCTGCGGCCATGAAGGAAAACCCGTAGTGCTTCGGGCGGGCAAGTGCCTCGGAAGTACAGGGCATATTCCCTCAATTCAATGACAGTCTGTTTATTGTGTAATTCAAAAGTAGGATATTTTTCCCAAACCTTCAGCCTCTGGGCAGGATAGTTGCCGACACATTGTCCGTAGTGGAGCCTGTCGGTATAATTTGTTGACTGTAAATACGATGTGATATTGTAAAAATACAATATCGTAATTTGGTGGTATGAAGTGTATGTTTTGTAATGTTTGTTTTCTTTTATTTGAATAGTGAATGCACTAAATATAGTATAAATTATGTCCGAATATTTTTTAAATATTCGTCTTTGTATGGTGTCTTCGGAATGCGGTATGGGGTCGGAATCGGCCGACGGACGGGGGAGGAAGATAATGCCGGAGGAAGAGGCAGCGATTGTGTCACACGCCCGGAAAGAGGTTGATATACAGCATGAGTGCTGTCAGAACGGTATAGATTGCGAGGGGCAGCCAACCCCGGTAGCGGATGAAGAATGCGGAGACCGTTACGCAGCAGGGGACGGCGAGCACTCCCAGCGAGGCGATGGTGCTGCCGGGCAGGAGGAGCGATATCAGGCACAGGAGCAGCAGCCATAGAAAGTGGATATGGATTTTTTTGGCCCTTGTGCGGAGCGAAGGCAGTGTGCGCAGGATGATGATGGCGGAACAGAGTGTCAGGGCGGCGAAAAGGCCGATATAGACTTTGCTCCAGACTCCCTTTTCTCCGAAAAGTGCCGGCAGCGCCGTGTCTTCGCCGAGGGTTGTACCGGCGAGAAGTTCGTGGCCCATGAGGCCGAAAGAGTCGCCGAGCCCCCACCAGACTACGGAACATATGAAGAAGGGGAGGAGCAGGCCTGCCGCTGCGACGACCGCCTCGCGCAGCGTGCGTCGGTAGAGACGAGTGTCACTGGAACGATGAGAACAAGGGGGAGTGCCGGTGCGTAGAGCATCGGGAGCAGGCCGATGCAGAAGGCCGATTTGAAGACATGCTCGAACTGATAGGAGCGTTTGAAGGCGGCTATCATCTGCGTGCTGCCGAGTATCAACAGTAGCGGAACCAGCGTAGCGCTGACCGACCCTGCGGGAAAGCAGATGCCGTAGGCGGTCATGGCGTAGACGGCCATCGGAAGGTAGGTGCGCACCGCGCTGACCGAGTAGCGGACAATCATTCCGGCCAGGAGGGTGGCGTTCAAAATGGCTGCCACGAGACCGACGGTACAGGCGGCGGCTCCGGTCGGAAAGAGGGAGTCGATGGCCCGGCCCAATGGCATGTCGGCGGCGAGGTCTGTTTCCGCGGGGTAGGGGGCGGTTGTCACACGTATGACTACGCATGCCATCATTATCACGAATGTGGCTGCCACTACCCCCAACGGTTGCCTGATGACGTCCGGTCTGTTCATGCGGTTCGTATCCCGGTCTCGGCCGGAACTCCTGCAAAGTTAGTGATTCCCCCCTGGATTCCTTCCGCCCTGTGGACGAATAACGGAGGACTGCCGTGTTTTGTCCTTTCGGAAGGGATTCCCGTGCGGGGAATTTCGTACCTTTGCGGGGAATGCAATTGGGAGGCGGAGCATGTTGAAGGAGTGTTTTCAACGGGAGGTGCCCGAGGCCGGGTGCGATGAGGCGGGCCGCGGATGTCTGGCGGGGCCGGTGTTCGCCGCAGCCGTGATACTGCCTCCCGGTTTTGCCATCCCCTGCTGAACGACTCCAAAAAGATGAGCGAGAAGAACCGCTACCTGATGCGCGATGTCATCCTCCGCGATGCCGTGGCGTGGGCGGTCGCCGAGGTCTCGCCGGAGGAGATAGACCGGATAAACATCCTGAACGCCTCTTTCGCCGGCATGTCGCGGGCCGTGGAGCGGCTCTCCTTCCGGCCCGGCCTGCTGCTGATAGACGGCAACAGGTTCCGGAGCACGCTCGGTATCCCGTTCGAGTGCATCGTGGGCGGCGACGGCTCTATGCCTCCATTGCAGCCGCATCGGTATTGGCCAAGACTTTCCGCGACGACAGAATGAAGCTGCTGCATGAGGAGTACCCGCAGTACGGATGGAATGCGAACAAGGGGTATCCTACCCGGCAGCATCGGTTGGCCGTGCTTCGTTACGGCCTGACACCTCATCACCGTCTGACTTTCCATTGCGCGCCCGGTCAGCTATCGCTGTTCTGACGCTGTTGCCCGTATCGGCAGCCGAATCTTTCGTTCTCTTTGCTCCCGCTAGTCTTCGTTTTTGTGCGGTTTTCATTTGCTTCTTTTGTGCGGCTTCCCGTTTCGTTTGCTTTGTCGAAGCACTGTCTGCAGTATCCGGCTCCGGGGCGGAGAGATGTGCAGGGCGGAGTAGCGGTGTCTTGTCTGTCGGTTAATTCATATTTTGAAGTATTTGTAGGTTGCCGTCTTCTTTTGTCTTGTTTTTAAGCTTTTGTTTGTCAATGATTCTAAAATTATACCCTTGTTTTTTGAGTAAAACATGTATTCAAATATTGACAATCGTTAATTGATTATTTATCTTTGTGCCGTCGGCAGGGAGCGATGCCGTGAAAGTATCGGAAAACCTGTCGGCAGTCCGGAAAGGGACGGCGATGAAGGTATGGGGCGCCGTATTGATAACGAACAAGAGATATGGTTATGGAGAGGGAGAGTTTGACGGCTGTGCTCAAACGTGCCGCGGAAGATTTGGGATATGTGTTTTATATCGGCAGCGAATCGTTGCTGGCAGCGAAAGTGACCGTGCTTCCGGCGGTATGGCTGACGGTACCCGTGTTGAAAAGGGTGTCGGGGCGGAGGGAACGGCGCGATACGTATGCGGTACGTCTTCGGCTCATGATGGCCGGGGTGCCGGACGATGCCGGTTCGCGCGAGGTGTGGCGCATCCTGGAGGACGATGCTGCGGCACTGTATGGAGCGGTTCGGGCGTGTGAGCGGGTGCGGTCGGTACGCGGGCTGAAGGTGTCGCCCGAAACGAAACCTCTGACGCCGCGGGGCGAGACGGCCGTGGCGGCGGAGTTCGAAGCCGAGATGTTTTACTGCGATTGAAGGGAGGACGGTATGGCTGTGATGTTTTCAGGGGTTCCGGACAATTACGATTCGGTCTTCGGCTCTGGTCTATACTGACGGGTATCGCGTCGGGGGAGACCGTCGATGCGGAGGTCTTCACGGTGGGGGCGGAGACTCCCGTCGGCGTGAAACGGATAGCGGGCGGCGATGCGGCGCGGGTGAATATCGCCTGCTACATGCGCCGGTTGTTGACGCCCGTCCCGTTTCCGGCGGACAGTACCGGCCTCTTTTCGGATGCGGGACGTTTCGTCACTGCCGCGGTGGGTTGCGGCGGTGCGGTATCGCCGGTCAGAACCTTTACGGGGGCCGTGCGCCGGCTTTCGGAGTACGAGGTGCTCACTACACTTCCCATGCACCGTACCATTGCCTGGGACGAGAGCGACGAGGTTTCGCTGCTCGTACCCGGCTGCAGCATGACTTATTCGTGGAGAGTGTCCGGAGGGGCGGAGTACGTGTACGAATCGCCGGAGTATATCGCCTCGCGGGGCATCGTGACGTTGGTCGTCGGAATGCCGTCGGTTCGGACGACGCTCACTGCGGCCGGGGTGCAAACCGACGGAGTTACCGCTCTGCGGGTGACGGTGCGGGTGGCGGGAGAGTCTGTCGCCGAAGTACACTACCGGATAGAGCCGCGGGAGCCCGGTTCGGTGCGCCTCTGTTGGTTCAACCGTATGGGAGGGTTGGATTACCACACGTTCGGGCGTCCGGACGCCGGGTATCTCGAAGCCTCGCGCGAAGCCTTCCTGAACCACGACGGTTATGCGGCTGCCTCCGTACGGCTCGCCGACCGTACGGAACTCTCGTCGGGATATTTGCCGCGTCTGTGGATGGAAGACTCGCCCTCATTCCGGCTTCGCCGCGGGTGTGGCGTGTGGAGGAGGAGGCTTCGTCCCTACGGATGTCTTTCCGCTGTCGCATGCGTTTCGCAATGGTGTACCCGGAACGATAACGCTTACAGTCAGGGACAGGACTCCCCGGCTTTCCCAAAACTTTTAGCATTATGGAACTATTCATTGACGGACGTTTGGCGGATATGGACGCCGCCTGCCCGGTGTCGGTATCCGTATCGGTGGCTTCGGTGACCTCTCCGGAGTATGGCAGGACGGGATATACGAAGAGCATCTCGATTCCCATGACGGCCAGAAACAGGGAACTCATGGGCGACTGCGAACAGCTCATGGCCCGTGACAGGTTCAATGCCTCACTCCACACGGCGCGACTGGAGCAAGAGGCTGTGTGATAATGGAGGGGCATGTCATGCTCACGGCCTGCGAACGGGAGGAGGAGGGGGGCCGGTATCGGTTCAATATCATCGGTGCCGGAAAGCGGTGGGCCGTGCATGCCATGCAGCATACCTTCTCTTCGCTTTTCCCCGATTATGCTTTCAAACTGGACGGCGAATCCATCGCCGGGAGCTGGACGGCGCCGGTACCCGTACGGTGGCTGCCCCTGCAGCGACAGCGTTATGAACCGCAGAACGCTTCGGTCGGGCTCGTGCCTGCCCAGCGCGTACTCACGGAGACGGATTACCACCCTTTCATCCATCTCCGGTCGGTACTGCATGCCATTTTCGAGGAGGCCGGGTATCGGCTCGTCTCCGCTTTCGTGGACAGTGCCTATTTCGATTCCCTGTACATGAGCGGCAACTACCCCACACGCGACGCGACCCTGTTGCGTTCGCGGATGGATTTTTTGGCGGCGCGTTTCGGGGAGGCGGCGACGACCGCCGACAGCGGAGGCCGGGTGTATGCGACCCGCTGGCGGCCTACAACACCGTGGGGAATATCGTCGATACGGCCGACCCGGACGAAGAGCGTGACGGTGTGTCGCTGAAGCGGGTATTCACCCGGGGCGGATGTTTTCGGCGCGACGGAGAGCGGGTGGTTTTCGTTCCCCCTTACAGCGTTGCGGTCGGGTTCGAGTACAGGCTGCGCTATGTCACCGGCTACCGTATGGCGGGCAGTGACCGTCTGGCCGGTTTCGACCGGATTTATCTCGGAGGCGGGCAGTTGCATCGGTTCCGGATAGCCAACCGGTTTCCTGACAGACGGAACGAATTCCGGACGGGCAAGGAGTTCCTGTGCATCGTTTTCGACCACGAGGAGGGCTGTCGTACCGTCTCGTCGCCGACTGCCGTACCGGGACGGGGACGGTCGTTCAGCGTACGCTCGCCCAATTCTATTCGCGTTCCGTCAAGGTGAGTACCGGGGTGGCCGGCACTTATGGGAACTTGCGGATGCAGCGGCAGGAGCGTCGGGGAGTTTCGTCGATTTCGTCGGGGATTGGGCCCTCTACGACGGTTACGTCGCCGAGACGGGGGAGACGGAGGTGGAAGTTACGCTCCGGAGTGCTGCCGAGACCGTGACGCCCGGTTCACCGAAATATTTCGACACCCTCTATTTCGCGGGGGCGGATGAGGGAATGCCGTTCCGGTTGGTGGAGGCGGAGGTGCGTCCGGTTTTTCTGCCTCACCCGGTGCTGGGCGATACGCTCTCTTTCGCCGAGGCGGGGGCCCACGACATGAACCGCATGCAGGTGGTGAATGCTGCGGGAGATGTTCGGTCTCTGTTTCTACACCGACGAGCCGGGGCGGACGGTCTATGCCGAGCCGCGGGAACTCTTCTACCGCAACGACACGGTGGTGGACTGGAGTGACCGGCTCGACCTTCGCGGCGTGGAAGGTGAGCGAACTCGCTGCGGATGTGCCCGGTACGCTCACATGGGAGTATCGCAGCGGCGACGGGGCAGTCGGCTGCCTTCAATACGGCCAACGGCGGTCGGTTGGGCCGGTGGAGCGTGCAGACGGGGAATCCGTGGCGATGGTCGCAGGAGAGGGTGTACGAGAATCCGCTTTTCACCACGTCGGTCAATCTCACCGGCTTCGTCTCGTCGGCCCCGTCGGCTTCGGTAGTTGCAGCGGGAGACATGGATGCGTCGTCGGAGGGGGCGGACGACCTCAATTTTCCCGCCAAGGTGGTGCACTACTTCGGCCTTCGAGAGCTGCCCCGGGGAGAGCGGTGGGATTGGCCCGGCTTCGCAGAGTCCTATCCTTTCGCCGCATTTCATGCGCCGGAGTGTCCCTCCGGCATCATCGTGCCGGAATCGCCCTGCGGCGGGGTGTCGGATTGCGTGCTGCCGGAAGAGTCGGATGCAGGACGTACGCTTTGTTACGAAGACCGGGACGGGGCGGCGGGCTGCACCGCTGGTGGGACGGTCTGGTGGCGGTGTACGCCGGAGGGGTGCGGCTGGAGGCCTGGGTGCGGCTTTGGTCGGACGACATCGAAGCACTTATCCGTCCGAACTACCTGATGCGGGATTTCCGGGCCCGTTTCAGACTGTATGTCGACGGTGAGTGGAGCGACTGGCGGCTGGAGGAGGTGTGCGACTACCATCCCTCCTCACCCTCGACGCGGTGCATTTTTACGAAGATAGTTTAAACGGTTGATTTTATGACAGTAAGGAAAAACAGCGCCGCTCCGGCAGGGCAGGCGCAGGGCGGGGCCTTGCCCTATGCCGGGTAGAGGCAGCGGTATTCACGACGATGTACGGTACGCAGGAGGCCGAGTGGCCCGCGGCGGACGGAGCGCGGAAGAGGGAGCTGGACGCCCCGTCGACGGCGGCCGAAGTGGGGGATATCGTGCGGAGGGTACTTGCGGGAACGACGCTCTATGTTCTCGAATCGGACATTACCCAGGCGCAGAACGCCGTGAAGGGTGTCGTGGAACAGACGTTTTTTTAACGGCCGGTTCTGCCTTTGTGCGGAGACGGCATACGGAACAGATTGAAAAGCGAAGTGCGATGACATTGACGGTTTACGACAAGCAGTTGATAGGTGAGGTGGAGCGGATGTTTCCCGGCCATCATGCCGGCGAGGTGGTCGAAAGGCTCATTCGCATGGGCGTAGTGGATACGGTCCGGTGTAAAATATTGGTGGTGAGGGAGTATGTGAACGAACTCGTGGACCGCGGAACGGGCAAGGTCGATGCCATGTACATGGCTGCCGAAAAGTTCTGCTGCTCCTACGAATACGTTCGCAAGTGCATGTATTACTACAAGGAGGTCAATCTGCCTGACGTGCGTCGGTCGGAGCGATACGGTTTAAACGGTTTTTGTGAGATGTTGTCAGATATCAGGATTAACGGCAGCGCGTCCGAGGCTGTCATAGACATAGAGGGAGTGATAGGGGTTCCGGAACAGACGCAGTTTCTGGAGCCCGGAGGGCGGGTGGCTACCTATGCCCGTTTCGCGGAGGCGCTGGCTGCCGTGGCGGCGGTACAGGCTCCGCGGGTGGTGGTGAACATCCGTTCCGCGGGTGGCGATGTGAACGATGCCCTGTTGATATTCGACGCCCTGCAGGGGCTCGGTGCCGAGGTGGTGACGCGCTGTTACGGTATGTGGCTTCGGCGGCTACCGTCATTGCGCAGGCTGCGTCGCCCGGCTGCCGCGAAATATCGTCGAATGCGTTCTATCTCATCCACTGTTCGGAGAGTGCGGCGGAGGGGAACTCCCGGTCGCTGTCGGCGGCCAAGGAGCTGCTCGACCGGACGGACGAACGGATAGCGGACATCTATGCGTCGCGTTCGGGGCGTCCGGTTGCCGGGTTTGCGGCGCTGATGAACGAGAACGGCGGGAAGGTCGGTGGCTGCGCCCGGCGAAACGGTGGAGGCAGGGCTCGCCGATACGGTCATTCCGTCGCCTGTGAACTGTGCGTCGGGTGAGATGCCCGACGGCTGCGGGGATATCGGAACGCTGTGCCGGCTCTTCGGCCTGACGCCTCCGCCGGATGTAACCGGCAGAGAGCGGTGCAGCGGCCTTGCAGAACGCGTTGTCCGAAGGATGGGGGCGCTGTCGAGGCTTTTCAGGCGTTTCCTGTCGGCGCAGGGGAAGAAAGCGGCGGACCCTTCTGCGGCAGGCAAAACGGATGGGGAGACGACTGTCGCCGCCGGTCTCTCCGATGTCCCGGCCGGACCGGAAGGACGGCTGCCTTCGGATGCCGCGTTGCCTCCCTCGTGGGGAACGGGGCAGGAGGAGGCGCTTCCTACGCTTACGAAAGCGGTGGAAGACCCTGCTACGGAGGAGTACCGTCCCACGCCGAACGAGGAGGCGTATCGCCAGGATGCCATGAACATGCGGGTACGGAGCTGACGGTCCGCAGCATCGGACGGAGCGGGGTTGTGCGTCCTCCTTCCGGCGGGCGGAGGTACCGGCAGCGTACCGGATACGGAAGAGGCGGGAGCGGCCCTGCCTTGAAGAGGGCCGTATATTGCAAACTTTTAAATTCGATTGGACGACAATGAGTAAGATTGAGAATGCCAAGACCTATCTTGGCAAGGAGCTGGAGAATATCTTTTTCCGTCCCCTGTTTGCCGACGAGGGTGCGAGGGAGTTGGGTATCAAGGTGATGTACAACATGCCCGCTCCGACGAGGCTTCATTTCTGGCACCGTCCCGACGACGTGCTCCATAAATATACGAGCGCGGGGTGGAACGGTTCGGCTTCGGCGGAGCGTTACACGAAGACGATTGAGCTTCACCGCGTGAAGGCCGAGATGAGCTATTCGGCCGACGAGTATTTTTCGCTCGTGTACGACAGCCTTGCCCAGAGTGCCCTGACGCAGCTCGACGACCTGACCGGTACGGAACTCGAAGCGGCCGAAACGGCCCTTTTCCGCCAGCCATCATGGAGAGCGTGCGTGCACCATGTGGCTGGGCAAGACTGCGCGCGAAGAGGGGCTGAATACATTCGACGGCTTCCTGCACCGCATCCTTTCCGATGCGGAGGAGCAGGAGATACCGACAGAAATGTACGAATCGGTGTCGGCCGACAATGCGGACGAACGTCTCAGGTCGGTATGGGACAATGCTTCCGAGGAGCTGCGCAACATGCGGTCGGAGGGCCAGCTCGCCTTTTTCGTGACCACCGACGTGTACGGGGCCTACGAGGACAGCCTGGAGGCCGCCGATAACGAAGCGGCGTACCGTGTCCGGCAGGACGGGCCCGGCAGCTCATGTTCAAAGGGATTCCGGTCATCGACATGAAGCTGGGCGGCTACCTGGCCAAATACTACGACCTCGGCGTGTCGTTCATCCTGCTGACCGACCGGCGCAATCTTGCGCTGGCGCTCAACACGGGCGATTTTCCCGGTTCGGAGGTGCGCATGTGGTATAATCCCGACCTGATGGAGAACCGACAGCGGGCGATATTCATGGCCGGATGCGACTACCTGCTGCCGGAACTCGTGTCGCTCGGCTATGCCCAGTAACCTTTCCGTACAGCGATGGGAGTTTCCGGATTCACGAGGCCGCCGGAGCGGTGCGAAGGCGGCCTTTCGGATGTGTGGCTCGCGGCGGCGGACGATATAGTCGCCTGTACCTACGACGGTGCGACGGGTACATTCGGTGCGGTGAGGTTGCGCGAAGGGGCCGCTTTCGCCCGATACGAATTTGCGGAGGATACGGCACGTTACCGGCAGTATGTTTCGGGAGATGCGCCGGCCTGCGTGGTACACGAACTTTCGTTTGCGCTCCGGCGGGCCGATGCCGGGAGCACGGTGGCGCTCGCTTCGCTGCTTGGCGCCACCGGAGG
>ENA-OUNI01001197-OUNI01001197.1-human-gut-metagenome-genome-assembly--contig:-NODE-1197-length-10539-cov-8.432386_pt1 | contig 10539 bp, 10 predicted proteins | sample MGYA00242499_ERZ504580 | MGnify/ENA primary metagenome ERZ504580 (study PRJEB26092, sample SAMD00036315) | human gut metagenome | host: Homo sapiens | study: EMG produced TPA metagenomics assembly of... | reverse complement strand
TGGCTCGCGCCCCGTGATCCTGCTGCAGGACGCCAGCGCAGATGGCCGGTATTCGGCTTTTCGCAGCCAAGTTCCCGGCAAGCTCCACCGCACTGCGCAGCAGCTGATCCGACTCGTGCGAAAAGCCCTTGTACCCGCCAAAGCCAAGTTTTCCCAAATACTCATTTGCCCGCTCCTTGCTGATGAAATTCGTTTTCACAAGAAGTATAGCCCCGAAGCACAGAAAAAAAACATCTCTTTCTGTCGGATGGGAAAACAAAAAGGAGATACCCGCAGGCATCTCCCCTTCGCTGTTTGATTTTTCAGTCCATTTCGGCCAGAGCCTTTTTCAGGTTCTTGGCGATCTGATCCGGGCAGCTGGTATTGCGGAAACCGCAGAGCGTGCCTCCATGCGGTCGATCACATCTTCGGCTTCATGCCCTTGACCAGACGGCAGATGCCCTTCAGGTTGCCGTTGCAGCCGCCAATGACCTCCATGGACGCAATGGTGTGGTCATCGTTCAGCACAAAGTTGGTCTGCTTGGAACAGGTGCCGCTGTTCGGGAAGCTGAATTCCTTGCTCATAGTTCAAAATCCTCTCTTTTTGACAGAAATCCCGACGAAGATCGTCTGCTTCTATTATAGAGCAGCGTGCCGGAATGTCAATGTGACCGGGTCACACATCAATACCGCGGCGCTTGTGGGCCAGCTCCAGAATGCGGGCCACCTGATCGTCCGCCGTGGTACAGGTACCCACCGGGTGCGGCACCTTATGGTTTGCACCGTGGAAGTCCGTACCGCCGGTATGGATCAGCCCATACTGCTCACACAGAGCAGCACACTCGGCCCTGTCCTCCGGGCTGTTGCGGGGGTGCTCCACCTCAATGCCGTCGATGATGCCCTCTTTGGCCAGCTGACGCACCAGCGGCATGCTCTTGTAAACGGTCGGGTGTGCAAATACCAGCACCGCACCGGCAGCTTTCGCCGTGGCGATCACTTCCTGCACCGAGGGATATTTTACCTGATGCAGCACCACACCGCGCGGCTCCCAGCCAAAGAGATAACTGTACAGCTTGCCGTACACAGCATCGCACAGCCCCAGCTGGTGCAGCGCTTCCATAATGCCGCTTTTGAACAGCACACCGCTGTCCTTTGCGTATTCCAGCGCCTGTTCCGTGCGGAACTGCGGGTACAGCGCTTCGATCTCCTTTGCGCTTTGCAGGCCGCACTCGTTGCGGCGCTGTCGCAGGATGTCGCAATGCTCCTTCAGTTCCCGGCTTTCCGGATCCGGGAAGTAGCACAGCAGGTGCACGCGATGCTTATGCTCATGGTCATAGCCGGTCAGCTCGGTGGCCGGAAGCAGGCGCACGCCGTCCTGCACAGGGTGCTCATAGCAGTAGTTCACGCTGAGCAGGGTGTCGTGATCGGAAATGGCCATGGTGTCCAGCCCCGCCCGCGCCGCCATGAGCGGCAGGCGGTGGATGGGCACAGAGCCATCGGAACAGGTGGAATGGTTGTGAAGATCGCCGGGCATGGAAAATGAACCTCCCAAGAAAACCAGAGAAAGGCTTCCCCCAAAGAGGAAGCTTCTATCATATCAGTGCTTATAGAAATTGATCAGGCAGCCGTCGGCCAGGATCTTGCGCTCGTCGGCGGTCAGCGGGGCCATGTACAGGCTGAACTCCTTTGCGGTGTCGCCCAGCACATAGGCCTTGATGTCCTGCAGGTCGCCCTTGAGGGCCTCGCGGACATTCGGGATAAAGACATAGTCGCCCAGACCGAAGGGCGTTGCGCCCACCAGCTGCAGCGGCAGCATACCCCAGTTGATGAGGTTGGAGCGGTAGCGCTTGGTGGCGTACTCGGTAACGATGTTGGCACCGGCCCCCAGCACACGCTGGCAGCTGGCCGCCTGCTCACGGGCAGAACCATCGCCGGGCTTGACGGCAAAGATGGTGGATGCGATCTGCACATCGTTCCAAGTCAGGTTTTCGCAGCCGGGCACCTTGTGCAGCTGGGCCAGCACCTCGGCGCTGCCCTCGCCTGCACGGCGGGCCTTTTCTTCGGCCTGCACGGCCTTGGCACGGCCCACATACTCCGGGTCCTTGCGGCTGAGGGTGAACTCGGCCAAGCCCAGAGGATTGGAACGGTAAGACGAAGTCTCACCGGAGGGGATCAGCTCGTCGGTGGTGGTGACAGGGTCGGTGATGTAAGATGCCACCTTCAGCAGCAGGTTATCGCCCAGCGGTGCAATTTCGGGCCAGTCCTTGATGTTGGGGCCAAGCTTGAGCAGGGCATCGTAATCGCCCTTGCCAAAGCCCTGATACACGCGGGTATCGTAGCTGGAAGGATCGTACTGATACTCCGGCACAGTGGGATCATAGTCGATATCGGTAGCCGGGGTCAGAATGCCGCCGTTGGCCGTGGTGGCCGCAATGCTGCGGGCATCCATCAGTGCCACACCGGAAAGCTGGCCGTTGCCGGGCTTGGAGCCTTCGCGGCTGGGGAAGTTGCGGGTGGTATGGCGGATAGACAGCGCGCCGTTGGCGGGCACGTCGCCTGCGCCGAAGCAGGGGCCGCAGAACGCAGTGCGGACGGTGGCACCGCTGGCCATCAGGTCGTGGATGACTCCGGTGCGCACCAGTTCCATCATGATGGGCTGGCTGCCGGGATACACGCTCAGGCGTAGTCACCGCAGCCGCCGGTGTGGCCCTTGAGGATGGAGGCAGCTTCATAAATGCTGTCGTACAGACCGCCTGCGCAGCCTGCGATCACGCCCTGATCCACACGCAGTTTACCGTTCTCGATCTTGCTGCACAGGTCAAGGCTGACATCCTTGCGGCCGATCAGCTTCTGCACATCCTGCTCGCAGGCATGGAGAATATCCTCAAGGTTTGCGTTCAGCTCTTCAATGGTAAATGCATTGGAGGGATGCATGGGCAGTGCGATCATGGGGCGGATGGCAGAAAGGTCTACCTCTACCACACCGTCGTAATAAGCAAGGTCGGCCGGAGCCAGCTTCTTATAGTCGGCGGCACGGCCATGCACCGCAAGGAATTTCTGCGTCGTTTCGTCGGTTTCCCAGATGGAGGACAGGCAGGTGGTCTCGGTGGTCATGGCATCGATGGCGTTGCGGGTATCCTGACGCAGGGACGCAACGCCGGGGCCGACAAACTCCATCACCTTGTTTTTGACATAGCCGCTCTTGAACAGCTTGCCCACCAGCGCAATGGCCACATCGTGCGGGCCGCAGCCTGCAGGCAGAGAGCCGGTGAGATAAATTGCAACAACACCCGGACGGGCCACATCGTAGGTGCGGCCCAGCAGCTGCTTTGCCAGCTCGCCGCCGCCCTCACCAATGGCCATGGTGCCCAGAGCACCGTAGCGGGTGTGGGAGTCCGAGCCAAGGATCATCTTGCCGCAGCCCGCAAACTTTTCGCGCATGTACTGGTGGATAACCGCCAGATGCGGGGGCACAAAAATGCCGCCGTATTTTTTGGCGGCGGACAGGCCGAAGCGGTGGTCGTCCTCATTGATGGTGCCGCCCACGGCGCAAAGGCTGTTGTGGCAGTTGGTGAGCACATACGGAATGGGGAATTTCTCCAGACCGGACGCACGGGCCGTCTGGATGATGCCCACAAAGGTGATGTCATGGCTGGCCATGGCATCGAACTTGATCTTCAGGTTTTCGGCATCGCCGCTGGTGTTGTGGGCCTGCAGAATGCTGTAGGCCATGGTGCCGGTCTTTGCGTTCTCGATGGCTGCGGCGTCAAAGCCTTTGCTGCCAGTGCGGCGCTTGCTTCGCCGTCTGCAGGCACCCATTCACCGCGGGCATAGTATGCGCCGCCGGTGCTGCACTTGATCATATCCAACATCTCGATTCGCCTCTCTTTTTGTATTTCCCGCCCGCCCTATCTTGCGGGCACTGCCCCAGCAGAGCGGTACGCTGCCCGCTCTGCCCTCTTCTGCCGCGCTGCCAAAGCATGCGGCTACGGCCCGGAAAACCGTATCTGAAGGTTATTATACCATGAAACCACGGAAAGAAAAAGCACTTTTTCCGACTGAACTGTGAACGAAATGTAAGGATTGCTTCTTTCTTGTCTCTGATCAGTCCTTTTTCACATCAGTACCCATTATTTTATCCAGCGTTCCCGAGAGGATCCTTGCCTCATCACTGCCATTGGTGGCAAACCGAACCAAGGGAACCCCATACTGTGCCAAGATATCGTCTTTTATCTTATCTCGCTCCGCCTGTTTTGTACCCTCCTTGTGGTAGCGATATCCATCTACCTCGATGGCGAGGATTGGTCGCTTGCTCACACGGTTGTAAATCAGGAAATCAAGATGTGACACCCCACTGTTGACAAACGCCTTTTCCCTGTTGTCCAACTTTGACAGATCTCTATCAGGAGGTAAAGAGGCTGATGAAAAACAACATCTAAGGCCTGTTCTTTTCTCTGATACAGTTCGTCTCGAATCAGATGGTAAACCAAATTTTCCGAGTCAAATTCTGAGATTCGTCCTCGCTTTTGCAGATAATCCAGGCGCACATCTCGATACTGCTTATACAGATAATCAAACACCGAACTAACTGCGCTGTATTGGACATCGCAGTTATGATAGCGGATATAATCGATCAGCTCCCCCATATTGCTGCCTGCAGGCTGTTCCATTTCCGATGCAACTACAACCAGCTCCTTCTTTGCTCGTGAGACCGCCACATTCAACAAGTTCGGATCATCCGAGAAGGACGTCACAATATCATCCACAGTCGATAAGACGATCACGTCCTTTTCGCGCCCTTGAAACTTATGCACTGTAGAAATGTCGATCTCCGGTCTGTTAAGCTCCTCTTTCAGCTTATAAACTTGATTCCGGTAAGGTGCGATCACGCCGATCTCTGTATCTGCAGCCACAACACCCGGCAAAACATCCTTTTTGATCACGTCGATCTGCCGCTGATTCATCCGGTCTCGTTCATGCTGCCCTGGGACTGTCAGCACCAATTTGAGTGCGTTTTCCCCATGATCCGGTGTCATGACGATCAGCTCGTTGTTATAAAATTTCTGATTGCAAAACCCAATGATCAGCGGATGACATCGGTAGTGTTCTCTCAGGATTACTCTAGGGACCCTGTTTTTCATCAGCGCAAAAAGCGATTCCAGAAAACTGTACTGCGAAAAATCGTATGCATCTTCAATGTTATACTTTTCAAAAAGTTCCTCAAGATGCTTCTTTTGGCTTGATGCTATAACATTTGGCAGCTGCTTGGTATCTCCAACGATCACTGCATTTCTTGCACAGGAAAGTGCCAGACATCCGGTGGCCACATCCACCTGCGACGCCTCGTCCATCACAACATAGTCAAACCGGGCATACTTTCCCAAACTGCTTCGTGCCGTGTAGGTCGTACTCAGCACGACCGGGTATTCTTCAAGAACGTTCCCCGGCGTTTCCAAAGAGCCTCCTTGGAGAACACAGGACGCTGGGACTGTTTGCCGTATCGTTCAGCAAGGTGTGCACGGAAACAACACAAGGACATTTCCGTAAATTCATTCATCAAAACTCTGCATCTACACCCTCCAGCTTTTCTTCCAGTGCCTGGATCTCACGGTCCAGCTCCTGAGTCCTGTCCCTGTAGTACAGTTCGTGGAGCTTATCCAGCACATCAGCCGGTTTCTCACGCAGCAAGTCCAACACATTGACTCCATACAAGACCCTGCATTTCAACCATCTAAGAAGTCCCACTCTGTTTCCATGTTCCTGTAGGTTCATGTATTCCTGCAAGAACCTCAAAACCTGGATGGATGTCAGCTTCTTTGAGGACTTTGCCCATCCGGAAGGGCAGTCGGGACGAAGTACATCGTAGTGTTCCGCCTCCAGTTGCACTTCGCTTCTTTCTTGGTACAATTCTGCCAACCGATTTTTGTCACGAAAGATTCCCTGCAGCTTCAACGACATATTTCTTACGTTCTCAAAGAACTCCGGCGTCTCATAGTCCGGGTCTTTCCACTTTTCCAGCTCCGGGTATCTGCCTGTCTGCTTTTGTAAAAATTCTTCTTTTCGCTGGTCTTTTCCCAAAAGTGCCACAAAAATCCATCTGGTACTTTGTACTCGACAGCTTTTCTTGCACATTTTCAATAGCGGAGTTGTTATTACTTACAACCTGAACTGTTTTCCCCTGCAGTACCAGATTCGCAATAATATTTAAGATCGTCTGTGTTTTTCCGGTACCCGGAGGTCCTTCTATCACACTTATGCGATTGGACAAAGCATTCGTAACTGCCATGAACTGACTTTCGTTGCATCCAAATGGAAAAATCGGTGCTTCCGACCGCAGATTTGTCCCTTCCTCATACTCTGACGGGTCCAAATATACCGCAGCTGCTGACTCTCTGCTCAAAAAATCAATTTTCTCATACTGCTTTGTCAAGATTGCCGTTTGGTCTTCTGCCCGAACGCTGATTACATCTGCCGCTTCCTTGAGATAGTCGAACACTTTTTTTGCACGGCTATTTTCGAAAATCGACCTTTCAACTTGAAGTTCTCTGCAGCTATAGTCATGCTCATAACCTGTAGAAAACACAAGGTGCCAATATTCCTCATTTTCTGCCGAAAACGATAGGATCGTTTCAATATTATCAAGTATCTTTCCCTTACGGCACACTTGATATTTTTGGGGGTCCAAATTCCGTGGGTCCTTCAAGCAGAGGACATTCTGCTGGTTGTAGAAAAAACTCCGTCCACTTTTGAATACAATTTCCCATTTATGATTTTCTTTGTGGTAGATGCAGTCTGTCACATCTGTTGTGACAAATTTTCCTTTCGCAATGATCATGGTAGTGCGTGCATCCATACATTTTCTCTCCTACAAAACACCCACGATTTAAAAGCAAAAGAGCCCGGATACCATACGCATCCGGCTCTTTTATGCCGCCGACGGGGGTCGAACCCGTACTCTGTCTCCAGAAAGGGATTTTAAGTCCCTCGTGTCTGCCAATTTCACCACAGCGGCACACCGATACCCGGCTTACAAAGCCCTGCTGCCCCCATATTGCTGTAGGGAGCCGGGAATAACAGGTGTGAGGTAAAATTATGTCAATCGGACCGAACGCAAATCGACCGAATGAACACAAATCAGCATGGTCTATAGTACAATAGTTTGCCCGGTTTGTCAAGAAAAGGCGTTACACTTTTCCGCCGTGCAGCTCTGCATACATCTTGGAACGGCACTCGGCCACAGCCGGGGTCATGTTCACATAGTGCTTATGCGGGCACTCCAGACGCAGTTCGCTCTCCCAGGTCTCCTCGGTGAGCTGCTTTGCAATGTAGGCCTTCTTCTCTGCGATCGAAGGCAGCTCAATGGCCAGCTGACCATTCAGCACATGCGGCACCAGCAGCTTTTTGACCTTGGTGGGGGTAATGGTGACGGTGCGCTCGATGGCATCGGAGTCCAGATTGACCATCGTGACGGGCTTGCCCGCCTCGATGACTTCATCATCCATGGCGATCAGGTCACACTGAGCCTGACCATTTTCATCGTAGAGGCGCCACGGCATCTTCTTGCCCGGAATGATGGCCTTGCTGGCGGAATCCGAGCACTTCATCCTGGGAGTGTAGCTGCCGTCCGGCTGCTTGACCGCCACCAGCTTGTACACCCCGCCGAACACGGGGTCGGAAGCAGAGGTGATCAGGTTTTCGCCCACGCCGTAGGAGTCAAAATGAGCGTGCTCATACAGCTCCATGTTGGCGATCTTCTTTTCGTCCAGACCATTGGAAGCCACCAGCTTGATGTAAGGCTTACCGGCCGCATCCAGTGCCTTGCGCAGGCGCTTGGAGCCGCGGGCCAGATCGCCGGAGTCGATACGGGCGCTCTTGACGCGGCGGTTCGGGTCGTTGGGGTATTTTTCGATGAGATAATCGTCCAGTTTAATGAGGTTGGGCAGACCGCTCTCCATGATATTATAGGTGTCCAGCAGCAGACTGACCGAATCCGGGTAGGTATCGGCAAAGGCCTTGAAGGCATCAAACTCCGTGGGGAAGAACTCGATGAAGCTGTGCGCTACGGTGCCCACAGCCTTGACCTCTGCGCCGAACTTCATCTCGGCCAAACAGTTGGCAGTGCCCACGCAACCGCCCAGAACAGCAGCATATGCACCATCGTTGCCAGCGCTTTCGCCCTGCGCACGGCGGGTGCCGAATTCCATCACGCTGCGGGGCGTGTGGGTGTTCAGGCCGGTGACGCGGGTAGCCTTGGTGGCGATCAGACTGTGGAAGTTCATGGTCTGCAGCAGGTAGGTCTCGATCAGAATTGCGCCCACGAGGTCGCACTCGATGCGCACCATCTGCACATGCGGGTATGCCACCGTGCCCTCGGCAGAGCGTACATGTCGCCCTTCCACTGATAGGTGCGCAGATACTCGCAGAATTCCTCGCTCATGCCTTGGTGCGCAGCCACCAGATATCCTGTGCATTGAAGTGGTAGTTCAGCAGAAAGCGGGTCAGCTTGCGCTGGCCGGCACTGATGGAGTAACCCTGATTATCCGGGTTCTTGCGGAAGAACATATCAAACACCAGCGTGGTGTCCTTGAATCCGTGCAGGAACAGGCAGTTTGCCATTGTAAATTCATAAAAATCCACGACCATTGCGGGGTTGTCGTAGTCCTCATCTGGAATATAAGGCACAACCTTGATTTCGTCCATGAATAGTATCCTCTCTTCTTTACACCCGGCAAAGGCTCCTTGCTGTCCCCTGCCGTTCTGACCTGTGGGAAGGTTTGCGCGCCTGCCTGTCTTGACAGTGCGTTTCTATCATGATATCACCAAACGCAGAGCGGTGCAAGCATTTTTGGAAAATCCCGGTCAATTTCCGGTAAGAAAAAGCCGCCCATACACAAACAGCATGGGCGGCTTTCAGAACAAACGTGTTAACCGTTGATGATATTGGGGGTAGCATTCTTCAGCACAACGTCGTGGCTGCCGCCCTCAACGATGGAGGTAGAGGAAACCACGGTCAGCTTTGCTTTCTGCTGCAGCTCCGGGATGGACAGAGCGCCACAGTTGCACATGGTGCTCTTGACCTTGTACAGAGTGGTCTGCACACCGTCAGCCAGAGGGCCGGCATAGGCACGTAGCTGTCCACGCCTTCCTCAAAGCTCAGCTTGCTGGAACCGCCCAGATCGTAGCGCTGCCAGTTGCGGGCACGGTTGGAGCCTTCGCCCCAGTACTCCTTCATATACTGGCCGTTGATGCGCACCTTATTCGTGGGGCTTTCGTCAAAGCGGGCAAAGTAGCGGCCCAGCATCACAAAATCCGCACCCATGGCCAGTGCCAGCGTGATGTGGTAATCGTGGACGATGCCGCCGTCGGAGCAGATGGGCACGTAGATGCCGGTCTCCTTATAATACTCATCGCGGGCCTTTGCCACCTCGATGACAGCGGTAGCCTGACCACGGCCAATGCCCTTGGTCTCGCGGGTGATGCAGATAGAACCGCCGCCAATGCCGATCTTCACGAAGTCTGCACCAGCCTCGGCCAGGAAGCGGAAGCCCTCGGCATCCACAACGTTGCCTGCGCCTACCTTGACGGTATCGCCGTAGTGCTCACGGATCCAGCCGATGGTGCGGCTCTGCACTCGGAGTAACCCTCGGAAGAGTCGATGCACAGCACATCCACACCGGCATCCACCAGTGCGGGCACGCGCTCAGCGTAATCGCGGGTGTTGATGCCTGCGCCCACCACATAGCTCTTGTTCTTATCCAGCAGTTCGTTGGCGTTCTTCTTGTGGGAGTCGTAGTCCTTACGGAACACCATATACTTCAGGTTGCCCTCGGCATCCACCAGAGGCAGGGTGTTGATCTTGTTATCCCAGATGATGTTGTTGCAATCGTGCAGGGAGGTGTTCTCCGGTGCAGTGACCAGCTTTTCAATGGGAGTCATGAAGGTGGTGACAGGGGCATCATCCGGGGTGTGGTTGATGCGGTAGTCACGAGATGCAACAATGCCCAGCAGCTTGCCGCTCGGAGTGCCATCGGCAGTGATGGCAATGGTGGAGTGGCCGGTGCGCGCCTTCAGCTCCAGCACATCGTGCAGGGTGGCAGTGGGGGCCAGATTGGAATCGGACACGACATAACCAGCCTTGAAGCTCTTGACGCGGCGCACCATGCAGCCTCGTTCTCAATGCTCTGAGAGCCGTAGATGAAGGACACGCCGCCCTGACGGGCCAGTGCAATGGCCAGCTTATCGCCAGAGACCGCCTGCATGATGGCGCTGATCATGGGAATATTCATCTGCAGAGGGCACTCCTCCTCGCCCTTGCGGTACTTGACCAGCGGGGTCTTGAGACTGACAGCCGTGGGGATATTCTCTGCAGAGGAATAGCCGGGGATCAGCAGATATTCACCGAAAGTGCGGGAAGGTTCTTTATAGAAATAAGCCATGTTCAAACTCCTTTCTCTTAACGCATCAACATCAATCGGATTCATGTTTGCAACCTATAAATTGATTGTATATACTGTACCACAAAGCCAGCCGGAATACAAACCCCCGCCGCGCCAAACTTTG
>ENA-OUNI01001196-OUNI01001196.1-human-gut-metagenome-genome-assembly--contig:-NODE-1196-length-10542-cov-11.334422_pt1 | contig 10542 bp, 15 predicted proteins | sample MGYA00242499_ERZ504580 | MGnify/ENA primary metagenome ERZ504580 (study PRJEB26092, sample SAMD00036315) | human gut metagenome | host: Homo sapiens | study: EMG produced TPA metagenomics assembly of... | reverse complement strand
AAACGGTAGGCTGCGCGCGGTGTGCCCAGCACGCCGATGTATTTGTAATACATGCGGGCTACCTCGTTCCAGCTCAGCCGCAGCGAAAGCATCCGCGCTTGGAAAGCGGCGAAAGCTCCATGGCATCCCGGCGCATCTCGTTCAGGATAGCGGCTGCCATCTGGGCGGAGGCCGGTCCATGCCCTCGTACTTTTCCAACAGAGAACCCACAAAATCGTTGATCTCAATGGGCGGATGCGTCATGGCGGCAAAACGGCCGTGCCGGTCAGGCGTGAACTCGGCAATGTAGTCGTTGCCGCGGTACAGCCGCACGCTTTCGGCGTTGGTGAACACCCAGCAGGCCGTGGGAACGCCGCCGGGCAGGTCGCCCAGTGCCATGCCGGAAGAGACTTCCAGCACGATGTCCGAGGGGGAACGCGGCGTTTTCTGGCTTGCATATACCGCCGCCGAAAGTTTCGGGTTGCGGAACATATCCATCACACCGTGGTAGCAGATGCGGTCGCCGCTGCCAAATTCCCGGTGGGTGTTGTAATCGGCCATGCACCAGCCAAAGCTGCCGGCCACACCCTGCTGCGCAATGGAATCGTTGATCCCGGCGGCATAGCGCAGAGCCTGCACCAGCCGGTGGGTCTCGTCGTCAAAGGGCTTGGTGGGCAGCTGCTGCCGCCGAATTCGCTGATGAGGTAGCCCTTGCGGGGATCGGAAGTCACTGCGGCGCGGGCTTCACAGGCGGCACCGCGCCCACGGTAAGAGTAATCGTTGTAGGCGTAAACATCCTCCAGCAGCTGCTCTTGCGGTGGCTCCGCGCGCCTGCCGTGGGGCGGGTGGGGTCCAGCCGGTGGATGGCCTCGTTGGTGCGCTTATAAAACGCTTCGTCGTCGGCGCTGCCGTTCACACGGGCACCCCACAAAAAGATGCTGGGGTGGTTGCGGCACTGGCACACCATCTCGCGGCAGTTCTGCAGGGCCTGCGCCTTCCAGCTCTCGTCGCCGATGTACCGCCAGCCGGGCATCTCGGTGAACACCAGCAGGCCCAGCTCATCGCAGGCATCCAGAAACGCAGGGCTCTGGGGGGAATGGCTGGTGCGCACTGCGTTGCAGCCAAGGTCTTTTTTTCAGGATCTGAGCATCCAGCCGCTGGATGCTGTCCGGCATGGCATAGCCCTGATAGGCGTAGCTCTGGTGGCGGTTCAGGCCCCGCAGCTCCACGCGCTGACCGTTCAGGTACAGCCCGCCTGCCACGAACTGCACGGTGCGGAAACCGAAGCGGATGGTCTTTTCGTCCAGCACACGGTCCGGCAGACCGGCAGAGCCGGGACGGATCAGCTGTACGGTGAGGGTGTACAGGGTGGGATGCTCGATGCTCCACGGGTGCACACCGTTCAGCACGCCGGTGATGGGCAGGGAAAGCTCGCCGCTGTAGGCGGCGCGGCTGCCGGAAGGGCTGCGGATCTCGGCCTGCAGTGTGCAGCCTACCGTCTCACCCACGGTGGAGGTATAGATGCGGAAATCGCCCTCGGCCTTTGCCTCGATGAACACATCCCGCAGGTAAGCGGGCTCCTTGATGTCCAGACTGACGGCACGGTAGATGCCGCCGTAGGTCAGGTGATCGATCTGCCGCCAAAGGGAGGAATGTTCAGATCCTCACGGCTGTCGCAGCGCACAGCCACCACGTTTTTCTGACCCAGATGCAAAGCGCTGGTCAGATCTACCGTGAAGGCGGTGTAGCCGCAGGCGTGGTGGAACAGCCGCCGCCCGTTGCAGAACACGGTCGCGTCATGGGCAACAGCACCAAAGGTGAGCAGAACAGTGCGGCCTGCCCACTCTCTGGGTGCAAAAACTCCCGCCGGTAGCCGCACAGGTACTGGTATTCATTTTCGTTGCAGTAATTGTAGGGCAGCACCCGCACAGTGTGGGGGATGCGCACCGGTTCCAGTTCCAGTCCGCACTCCGGCCGCACCAGTGCGGGTCGAACCGGGGCGTGAACAGCCAGCCTTCGTTCCAATCGTAGTGTTCCATACAAGGGTCTCCATCCTGCTAAAATCACTTTACATCTTATAGTAACACAAACTTATGAACGAAAAAAGAAGCGGAAGGCGCTTTGAAAAAGGTTTTTTGCTGTTTTTGGCACGAAATGGTGTGGACTGCAAAGAAAAAGAGGCTCAGATCAGCTTACGGACTGTTCTGAGCCTTTGAATCAGAAATTGATTTTCCGATCAGCGGATAAAATTGGTCATGGGGCGCTTGGGGTTCTGCGGGTGTTCAAAGCCTGCGGCCCTGCCTGCTTCGATGCAGTGCAGCAGCCATGCCATGTTGCGGCCCAGCTCCTGCATTACGGCGCAGCCCTCGGCATCCTGCAGCACCTGCTCGGCGTTGGAGCCGTGCACCATGGCCCAGTAGGAGCCGTTCACCAGCGGCATGTGGAAGAACTGCGGGTACTTTACCAGCTGGTCCAGCGTGGTGGTGGTGCCGGCGCGGCGTGCCGAGCAGCAGATAGCGGCAGGCTTGTAGGCCAGATATCTGCCGCCCGCGTAGGCAAGGCGGTCCATGAAGCTGGTCATGTTGCCGGATGCGGATGCATAGTGCACCGGGCTGCCGAACACGAAGCCATCGGCGGTTTTGGCCTTCTCGATGGCCTCGTTGACCACGCCGCCAAACACGCAGCCGTTGCCTGCGGCACAGCCGCCGCAGCCGATGCAGCCGCCCACGGGTTTGCCGCCGACATGCAGGATTTCAGTGTCCACACCGGCATCGTTCAGTTCCTTTGCAATGAGCGAAAGGGCGGTATAGGTGCAGCCTTTTTCGTGCGGGCTGCCGTTGATGAGCAGAACTTTCATGGGAATACTCTCCTTTTATGCCAGAATGCGCCGCAAAAGCCCGGCGCTGCCGGTTTTATTGTAGCACAAACCGCCAGACGGCGCAACGCGCGGCCCTTGACAAGAATATGCAGTTGGGTGATAATAAAGTGATACAAAAAACGTGTTTGCAGCCACATCTTCCGGCTGCAAGGAGGAGGAAAGAGAACATGCGCGTGATCGCAGGAGAAGCCCGGGGCCGCAGTCTGGAGGCCCTGCCGGGGACCGACGTGACCCGGCCCACCCTTTCGCAGGTAAAGGAGGCGATGTTCAGCATCGTCCAGTTCGACCTGCCCGGCGCACGGGTGCTGGACCTGTATGCGGGCAGCGGCCAGCTTGGCATTGAAGCACTGAGCCGCGGCGCGGCGCGCTGCGTGTTTCTGGACGAGAACCGCGAGGCGGTGAACATCATCATGCGCAACTGCAAGGCCTGCGGCGTGTTCGACCGCAGCCGCGTTAATATCGGCGAGGCTGCGCGGTATCTTTCCGCCTGCCGCGAGCAGTTCGACATCGTACTGCTGGACCCGCCCTTCCGCAATGGTACACTGGAAAAGATCCTGCCTGCGGTGGATAAATGCACCGCGCCCGGCGGCATCGTGCTGTGCGAGAGCGAGACCGGCATCGTGCTGCGGCCGAGGCTGGCGGCCTGACCCTGAAAAAACAGTACAAGTACGGCAGGGTGCTGCTGTGGAAATACACAAAGCCCATGCAGAACACAGACCCTGCGAGAACGAACCGAAGGGAGAAGCACTATGAACGTGAACGAACTTTTGGATACCATTGAGGATGCTCTGGAGGAAGGGGCCAATGTGCCCCTTTCCGGCGGCAAAAAGATCGTGGATGTGGAGCAGATCCGGGATTATCTGGACGAGATCCGCGCAAACCTGCCCGGCGAGCTGCGGCAGGCCCAGCAGATCGTGAACGACCGCGCTCAGATCGTGGAGACGGCCAACGCACAGGCGCAGGCCATTGTGAAAAAGGCTGAGGAGCGGGCGCGCATTCTGGTGAGCGAAGCGAGATCGTGAAGGCTGCACAGCAGCGCGCCGGGGAAATCACCACTGCAGCCCAGAACGAGGCCCGCACCCTGCGCCAGACCGTGACCGACTATTGCGACAACATGCTCAAGAACACCGAGGAAACAATGGTGGAAAATGCGGCACAGGTAAAGAATGTGCGCGCAAATCTGCGCCAGAACGCCAAGAAAAACGGCTGAAGACAGCCTTTTTCACACACAAATTACACATACGGCAAAAACCAAAGTTCCTGCAGGAAGAAATGACGGCCGACAGGGACTTTTTTGTTGCATTTTGCGGCAAAAACGGGAGCACAAACCCTTGCAATCAGGGGCCTGATTTGTTAAAATAAAACTGTGTTATCGGGTAAAAGTGTGCGCTGTGTGCACAGTGCCCGGAACACGGAAAGCTTATGAACTGAGAAAGGAGGCCGCAGCGATGGAACTTGAAACACAAGCAGCCTTTGACCCGGCCTCGTTTGAGCATATCCCCGTTCTGCTGAACGAGTGTCTGGAGGGGCTTGCCATTGATCCGGCCGCACCTACCTTGACGGCACCGCAGGCGGCGCGGGACATTCCCGCCAGATCGCCTTGCGGCTGGATGCAGAAAAGGGCGGCAGGCTGATCTCGCTGGATCAGGACCCGGACGCGGTGCAGACCGCGCGTGCCCGCCTTGCGGGCCTGCCTGCCACGGTGGTGCAGATCAACTTCCGCTATGCCGGACAAGCTCTGGAAAGCCTTGGCATCGACAAGGTCAACGGCGCGCTGCTGGATCTGGGCGTTTCCAGCCATCAGCTGGACGATGCGGCCCGCGGCTTTTCCTACCGTGCGGATGCACCGCTGGACATGCGGATGAGCCAGCAGGGCGAAACGGCAGCGGACCTTGTGAACACCGAGAGCCGCGAAGAGCTTGCACGCATTCTGCGGGATTACGGCGAAGAACCTTTCGCATGGCAGATCGCGGGCAGGATCGTGGAGGCAAGGGAGAATTCTCCCATCGAAACGACTCTGCAGCTGGCAGACATCGTGGCCAGTGCCATGCCCCCGGCGGAACGCCGCAAAAACAAGAACCCTTCCCGCCGCACCTTTCAGGCGCTGCGCATTGCAGTGAACCATGAACTGGATGCGCTGGAAGAAGGCTTGGATACCATTTTCGATCACCTTGCGCCGGGCGGCCGGCTGTGCGTGATCACCTTCCACTCGCTGGAGGACCGGCTGGTGAAGAACAAATTTCGCCGCTGGTCCACCGCGTGCACCTGCCCGCCGGAGTTTCCGGTGTGCGTATGCGGCGGCAAAGCCAAAGCGAAGCTGATCACCCGCAAACCCATTGAAGCAAACAGTCAGGAATTGGAAGAGAACCGGCGCAGCGGTCCGCCCACCTGAGAGTTTTGGAAAAATGCTGAACGGCAGAAGCCGTTGTGTGAGGAGGAGAGCAAACCATGGGTCAGGCAGCATATGATTATAACGCGGTACGCCGCAGAAAAGCCCCGCAGACACAGCGCAAGGCAGATCTGCGGGTAGCAAAGGGCGGCAAGCGTCGCTTTCGCCGCTGCAGGCAGCGGTGCACAACGCCATGCATCTGGTAGCAGCAGCACTGCTGGTGGGGTTTGCCATCAGCCTGCTGTGGAGCGAGTCCAAGCTGGTGGAGCTGAACGACCAGATTCAGGACGCAAAGGCTCAGCTGGTCAGTGAGCAGAGCCAGTATACTTACTATAACAGCACCCTGAACAGCAAGACCAACATCACCAGCGTGGAAGAGACGGCCGGCAGGCTGGGCCTGATGAAAATTGATCAGAGCCAGATCACCTACATCCGTTTGGGCGAGAGCGACACGCTGGAGCGCACCCAGTCCGCTGTGCGGCAGTGGACCGACTTTATCTACAACGGTGCCGTGAACATTCTTGGCACTGTAAAGTGAACCAAATACGGGAAAGCGTGCGGCAGCGCACGCTTTTTCGGTTTATACACCCTGTTTGCAGGGCAGTTCCAAATTTGACAAAAGCGCGGCAGAAGGCAGCAAATGCCCGCTGCCGCAGGAGCATACCATGTGGAAATTCTTCCGAAAATTCATCAAAAAAATAAAAGGCCCCTGGCCGGAAACCAGCACCGGTGCCCGCATGAACCCCAGAACCAGTCTGATCTGCGGCGGTCTGGCCCTTGTGGTCATGGGCCTTGCTGCGGCCCGTGTGACCTACAGCCTGTATGATATCCAGATCAAAAACGGCGACACCTACCGCCAGCTGGCCGCAAAGCAGCAGCTGCTGGATACCACCATCAAGGCCACCCGCGGTGAGATCTACGATACCTCCGGCATCACGCTGGCCTCCACCAGCGTGGTGTGGACCATCTGGGCCGACCCGGACAACAGCAAAATCTTATATACCACCACCGGCAAGGATGAGGAGGCGGCGCGCACGCTGGACACGGCCATGTGCGCCGAGGTCAGCCGGGAACTGACCCTGCGCCTGCTTTCCGGCGACGGCGAAAGTCTGGACGCGGTGGACACTTCCTCGGAAGCGTACCAGACCCAGTACCAGAAGGTTTACGATGCACTTTCCAAGATGGACACCAAGTATCAGGTGCTGGCCACCAAGGTGAACAACGCTGTCAAGCTGTCCATCGAATCCTACGTTTCCCAGTTCAACAAGGCACACAAGCGTGCCACTGAGACCTCCCGCAAGGGCAACATCTCGGTCGGCAGCGAGAAGAGCTTCCAGCGCAATTACCCCTACGGAGCGTTTGCAGCGGCAGTGCTGGCTTTACCGATGCGGACGGCATTGGTACTTACGGTCTGGAAAAATCCTATCAGTCCACGCTGGCCGGTGTGGATGGCCGCACCATTACCCAGCGCAATGCCTACGGCAACGCCATTGCGGACGAGAATGCCACCACCTTTGCAGCCAAGGATGGCTCCAATCTGGTGCTTTCGCTGGATGTGAATGTGCAGGAGATCGTGGAACGGTATCTGAACGAAGCCATTGCAGCCAACACGGTGGAAAACCGCGGCTGCGCCATCGTGATGAACGTCAAGACCGGTGCCATCCTTGCCATGGCTTCCAAGCCGGATTTTGACCCCAACGACCCGCTGGACTACAGCGCAAATCTGGATTACCTCAACGAGCTGGTGCGCGCTGAGCCGGAGCTGTACGGCATCTACAAAAAGGATGAGAACGGCAACGAGCTGAAGGATGCAAACGGCAACCGCATTCTGGACGAGGAGGCCGATTACTCCGGCTACTTCCGCGATATCCAGTGGAAAAACAAGACCATCACCGAGTTGTACTACCCCGGCAGTGTGTTCAAGGTGATCACCTCGGCCATGGGCGTGGACTCCGGCCTTGCAAACATCAACACCACCTTTACCTGCGCCGGTGCTTACGGCGTGGCAAAGGAGACCTACCACTGCGCAGGCCACAAAGCCCACGGCACCATCACACTGGCCGAAGCACTGCGCCAGAGCTGCAATATCTACTATATCCAGCTGGGCCAGCGCGTTGGCTCCCAGACCTTCTATAACTACTTCGATGCCTTTGGCTTTACCAGCCGCACCGGCGTGGACCTGCCCAGTGAGACGGGCTTCATGCAGTATTATAAGGCCAACCAGCTGGGCGAAGTGCAGCTGGCTTCCTCGGCCTTTGGTCAGGCAATGGCCATCACCCCGCTGCAGATGTGCACCGCTGTGGCCGCAGCCGTCAACGGCGGCTATCTGGTCACGCCCCATGTGGTGGATAAGATCACCGATGCAAATGGCAACGTGATCGAGGAGATCGGTGCCAATGTGCGCCGTCAGGTCATCAGCGAGAGCACCAGCAATGTGATCCGCCAGATCATGGAATATGAGGTGGGCGCCGGTACCGGCGGCGGCAAGTATGCCTATGTGTCCGGCTACCGTATCGGCGGCAAGTCCGGCACTTCCGAACAGTTGAACATGGACCGCCGCGCTGATGGCGACTACAAGAAGGTGGCATCCTTTGCCGCTGTCCTGCCCGCCGACGACCCGGAGATCATCGTCTATGTGATGCTGGATGACCCCAACAACGCCAGAACGGACTACTCGTCCCTGCTGGCAGCGCCCGTTGTGGGCAACATCATCAGCGAGATCGCACCCTACCTTGGCATTGCCGCCGACGGCGAGGATCGCAGCCAGACTGTGGTCACTGTGCCGAATCTGGTGGGCACCGAGTGGAGCAGTGCGCAGGTGCAGCTGAACATCAAGGGCCTCAGGCATCAGCTGGCCGAAAGCACCACCAGTCAGGCGGCAGCAGCTGTCACCTACCAGTATCCGCACGCGGGTGCAAAGGTGGCCTACGGCACCACCGTGTACCTGTATACCGATACCTATGAGGCAGCCATACCGATGTGCCGGATGTGACCGGCAAGAGCGCGGACTTTGCCCGCCAGATGCTGTCTGCCGCCGGATTGAACTGTGTGGTGGAGGGCAATGCGAACGGCACTGTGCAGGCCCAGAGTGCAGACCCCGGTTCCAGTGTGCAGCGCGGCACCGTCGTGACCATTACCTGTGGGTAACAAGAACCCTCTCAGGCGCTTGCGCGCCAGCTCTCCCGAAGGGCGAGCTTTATGAGTGGGTACGGTAAAGTGAATCTTCTGAAGAACTGCACTTTATCGTAAGATGCAAAAGAGCTCCCTTTCGGGGGAGCTGGCAATGCCGCAGGCATTGACTGAGAGGGTTTTACAAGATAAAAGAGAGGGGACATGAACAATGGAAAAAATTTCTGCAAGCAAGCTTCTGGCAGGGCTGGTGCCCGCAGACTTCATCCGGGAAGAGGTGCAGGTGGAACTGGTGACCACCGACAGCCGCGAGGTGCGGCCCGGCTGCATTTTTGTAGCGTTCCCGGGTGAAAAATTTGACGGCCACGATTTTGCGGCCAAAGCACTGGAGAACGGTGCTGTTTATGTGGTGGTGAACCACCCGGTGGAGGGCGTGCCTGCGGAAAAGGCCATCCTCTGCCCGGACAGCTACCACGCCATGATGGTGATGGGCGCGAACTACCGCAGCCAGTATCACCCCAAGATGGTGGGTGTGACCGGCAGCGTGGGCAAGACCACCACCAAGCAGATGACCTACGCCGCCCTTGCAGGCTTTGGCGAGACCATCAAGACCGAGGGCAACCAGAACAATGAACTGGGCATGCCCCGCACCCTGATGCGGCTGGAAAGCAGCACTGAGTATGCCGTGATCGAGATGGGCATGAGCCATGCGGGCGAGATCGACCGTCTGGCCCGGGCCGCACGCCCGGATGTGGGCATCATTACCTGCATCGGTGTGTCCCACATCGGCAATCTGGGTAGTCAGGAGAACATCTGCAAGGCAAAGCTGGAGATCTGCAACGGTCTGCCGGAGGGTGCACCGCTGGTGCTGAACTATGATGATAAGTTCCTGCGCGCCGCAAAGCTGCCCGCCCACGTGAAGCCGGTATGGTTCAGTCTGGCAGATGAGAACGCTGATGTGTGTGCACTGTCCATCCGGCAGGAAGAGGACGGCATGAGCTTTGTGCTGGAAGATCAGGAAGAGGGTACCTTTGTGGTCAAGATCCCGGCCATGGGCAAGCACAATGTGGCAAACGCTCTGGCTGCCTACTGCGCCGCCACCCGCTTGGGCTGCGACCCGCGCGGTGTCATCAAGGGGCTTTCCAATTTTGAGCAGACCGGCCGCCGCCAGAAGGTGGTGCACAGCAAGGGCGTTACCGTCATTGAGGATTGCTACAATGCAAACCCCGACAGCATGAAGGCCGCGCTTGCCATGTTCAAGGAATTCCCCTGCAAGCGCCGCTTTGCCCTGCTGGGCGATATGCTGGAGCTGGGCGAGCTGTCCCGCGAAGCCCACGAGGAGCTGGGCCGTCTGGCTGCGGAGAGTAATCTGTACTGCCTTGTGACCTACGGCGAAAACGCAAAGCGCACGGCTGTGGTGGCTGCGGCCAAGGGGGTCAAGACCCTCCATGCCAACAACTACCGCGAGGCAGCGGATGCTCTGCTGAACCGGATAGAGCCGGGCGATGCCCTGCTGGTGAAGGCAAGCCGCGGCATGGCGCTGGAAAAAGTGCTGGAAATTTTCTACGCAGAGCAGAAAGATGCCGAAGAATAACCCTTTGGCATGAATTTGGAGATTGAAAAATGATTCGTTTCGCCTTGGTCGTCGCGTCGGTGCTGGGTTTTGTGCTGACTGCGGCGCTCGGCAATATGATGGTGCCGCTTCTGCGGGAGCTGCAGCGTGCGGCACGCGGCACACAGCCGGACAGCGATGACCCGGACAGCCCGGTGCCTACCATGGGCGGGCTGTGCCTGATGGTGGGCACCCTTGCCGCTGTGGGCGTGGGCTGGCTGGCCGCATGTGCTGCACAGCCTTCCCTGCTTGGCAGCGACCGGCAGATGACCTCCCGCCTGCTCATTGCACTGCTGGGGTCGCTGGCCTTTGGCGCAGTGGGGCTGGCCGATGATCTGGCCCGCATCCGCAGCCGCTACCCGGACGGTTTGGGCCTTGGCCTGCGCCGCACACAGCGCCTTGCACTGGAATGCATCGCTGCAGCGCTGGTGCTGGGCCTGCTGGCACTGAACGGGTGCTTGCCCACAGGGCTGATCCTGCCGGGAGCAGGCTATGTGGAATGTGCGCTGGCACCGCTGCTGTGGGCTGTGCTGCTGGTGGCGATGGCCGAGGCGG
>ENA-OUNI01001195-OUNI01001195.1-human-gut-metagenome-genome-assembly--contig:-NODE-1195-length-10543-cov-3.231663_pt1 | contig 10543 bp, 24 predicted proteins | sample MGYA00242499_ERZ504580 | MGnify/ENA primary metagenome ERZ504580 (study PRJEB26092, sample SAMD00036315) | human gut metagenome | host: Homo sapiens | study: EMG produced TPA metagenomics assembly of... | reverse complement strand
GAAAAGTAGAAAAACTTATTGAAAATCTATTGACATTCTACTTTGAGCAGGATATAATGCAGATAGATTCCTCGTAAAGTAGAAATGAGGTGAAAAAAATGAACGTGTGTGAATCATTAAAAGCGATTATCAAGGCAGGGGCATTACATACGCGCACTTATCCAGAGAAACTGGAATTCCAATTGATGCAATTTCTAGTTCTTTAAACGGAAAGCGAAACCTAAAAGCGGATGAATTTATTGCAATCTGTAGTGCTGCGGGCATCAATATGCAAAGCTTTAGAAAAAGTCTAAACAAGCCGCCCAAAGCATCTTAGAAAGGAGTTTCAAAATGGCATTACCCGTAAACGCGAAACGGAACGGAGTAGAAAGTTCTGCAAGCCGGAAAATATCCAGAAACAAAGCCTCGTGTTAGCCGATATAAATGTCCTCAAAAGAATGCTGTTTAACAATGGTTGCTCACCGAAGTCTGATAATATTCGCCTGATTTGCGTAAATGGCCACCAGAAAATAAAACAAAGGAGAAGAATTGTCAATGCATGGAACAGAAAAAAAACTTGATGAGTCGACCACTTGCACAACAACAAAAGTTGAAGAAGCGCCAAAATTGAAAATTGAAAGCGACGGGAGAGCTACATCCATTTGGATTAACGGCATCAACATAACTAGAGGCGTGACTGATGTAAGTTTTGCGCATTATTCGAATGAAAGCTCGCGCCTAGCTATAACACTTGACGTAAATAAGTTTGAGTTTTTGTAAATATTTCTACGCGCTACGAGCTGCGGAAATAACGCCTGAGTGATAATAACAAGCATGGAACACTGCACGGGTGCCGAACGCTTACTTTTTCTTTTTTTCCAAAATGTAAACTGTACTTTTCAAATTGCCAATCCATTCCGATATGGAGCGATCTCGAAACCCTTGTTTGCGCAAAAATTCTGCTTTTTTGGCATTGTCCGTGCTGACTTTCCCCGATTGTAACTGATATTTTTCGCGCTATTCACCTCCCTTCTCTGCCCAGAAGGCCGGTGAACCCGTGCAGTGTTCCATGCTTGTTATTATCACAACTAAATGCCATCAAATACAAGAATCGAGGTAAAAGCAATGTCTACAGCACAAATCATCTGTCTGGTATTGTGCGGCTCAGCGATCGCTATCGCACTCATCAACATCATCTATTTACTTGCAACACGCCCAGAATCATTTAAGCGCGATAAACGCAATGACGACACCAACAACCGCGACCACAAGACCAAGGATAGCGATCACTAAGTTGATCAAATCCATGCGCTTCGTGTACTTCATGTTTTTCGCATCTTCCGTTTTGCGCTCTTCGCGCTCAGCAACCAAACCCTGATCGATCGTTGCAACTTTCTCGCTGATCTCACTCAAGTTTTCAGCCGCATCCGCTATTCTTCTGTCTCTTAAATAATCGATTTCGGCCGCGTCTCTTATTGGATCTCCGATTCTTCTTTGCAGATTCCTGGTCAAACTGCTGGGATCGAATCCAAGTCCATAATTTTTATCCATTTATAATCACGCCCTTTCGGCACAATATTACCACATATTGTATAAAACGTAAATACAGAAACCGAGGTGAAAGCAATGGTATCTGAAAAACTCATAAACGAAACCCTCCCCGCCTGCCTCTCGCTGCGTGAAGCAGACAAGCGGTTTATCGATGGCCTCATGCAAGGCATCATGCTCGCGCGGGAATCACCGGAGAATAAGCAGAAAGTGTCATAGAAAGGAGGCGCAGCGTGAACCCCAAAATCAACATATCCGAAATGCCCCAAACTGAGGCCGAATACTTGGCTCGCCAAACGCTGCGCGCGGTGGAACGATATTTCGCCCGCCCAGGTGTGCAGGAGGTCTACGAAAAATGGCTCGAAGAACGAAAAAAAGGAAGAACACCTCATGAAACAATATAAAGTAACAATCACCAACGGCGACTACCCACTATCCTACACCTGTAACACAATCGCGGATGCGTATGCGTGCCTGCGGACGCTCGAAAGTTGGCGCCCGAGCGGATTACAATTAATTGGGATGATCTGATGGATAGCCTCGTAAAGATACGCGGAAATGAAGTATTAGAGGTTGAATACAAAGGTTGCATGGTCACCGCACTTGAGGAGGCGGACGCAGATGACGATCTGGATTGAGGCCCTCCTCGGCCTCTCTGCCATCGCCCTGTGTGCCGTGGCGTGCTGGCGGGAGGACAAGCTGGTGGAGTGGGAAAATAAGATAAAAAGGAAGTGGAAAAATCGTGACAAGAGAAGAAGTAATACAAAAACTTGAAGCCGGAGACAAGAATTTTAAAATATGCAATTTATCGGGTCTCAACCTGTGCGGTGCCAACCTGTGCGGTGCCGACATTGATTATGCGTGCTGGCCTCTCTGGTGTGGAGGACTACACGTCAAAATTGATAAGCGCATCGCATGTCAATTGGCATATCATTTTTGCAATCAAGATTGTGACGATCCTGAGTACATAGAGGCCTGTAATGCGATCCTTGATTTTGCCAACCAGTTCCACCGCGCGACAGAGTGCGGGTTCTTGGAGCCGAGAGATGCCCGGTGAACCATTTTAAACCCGGTGACCACGTTCGCGGCGCCGTAGCCACGGCAAATACACGCAGCCCGGCGAGCTGCTGGAGGCCGTTGTAACTGATCTCAACCCGGATGGGGATATCCGGATCCGAGTGATCAAGCACGCAAAATTTGACGCGGGGACGATGCCAGAATTTGAAGTGTCGGCTGGAGAAATCGAATTGATTGAAGAGGAAGGAGGATGAATATGCCATTTACGGCTGAAGAGCTGGAAGCAATGCGCATTGCGGATGAAGAGATCGAACGGGAGTTTGAGGAGTCCTGTTCCGCACAGTACGCGGATGCTGAGATCAGTAAGTGGCTGGATGACTTGGCGGTCAATGATGCGTTGGATCATAAGCAGCTACATAACAAACGGCGTCGGCGTGCCTACCGTGAGGCACACAAGGACGAGATCGCAGCCAAGCAGCGTGCCTACCGTACCCGCAAAAGAACGCCGCTCCCGACACGGCAATTGTCAGAGAGCGGCACGTAAGAAAACCCGAACGAAATAAGGCGATCCTTACAGCTACAGTGTAGCATTGGGGGCGCCGGAAGTCAAGAATGGAGGCAGAAAAGTGAAACAAGATGAACAACAGGGGCAGGAGCTACAGGCCGTGTCAAACAGCCTGCCTGCCAACGTCTTTGCAGATAAAGAAGGCTTTAACCAGCTTGTCCGCGTGGCGACCGCCTTCTCAAAAACAGCAATCATCCCGGAAGCTTACCGGAACAAACCCGAGGATTGTATGGTTGCCATCGATATGGCAAACCGTATGGGGGTACCGCCCCTGATGGTGATGCAAAACCTGTATGTCGTCAAGGGCAAGCCTTCCTGGGCCGGACAGGCTTGTATGGCCCTCATCCAATCCTGCGGGAAGTTCACGCAAGTCCGCCATACATATACCGGCGATAAAGGAACCACTTCCCGCGGCTGCCGCGTGACCGCTGTCCGGCTGGACACAGGCGAGGTGGTGGAAGGGCCCCTCGTCACAATGGAAATGGCGAAGGCCGAGGGATGGACGTCAAACCCAAAGTGGCGCAATATCCCGGAACTTATGCTCGCTTATCGTGCGGCCGCTTTCTTTGCCCGCGTCCATTGCCCGGAAGCGCTCATGGGCGTGCAGACGGCGGAAGAGGTTGAGGATGTTGCACAGGCAAAACCGGACATTCCGGACGTGCTTGCCGGAGAGGAGGAAATCCCGTGAAGCATCTCATCAAGGCAATCGACGAATACATCGGCTTTCTGGAATACAAGCTTGAATCCACGGAACTCGTCCTTCAGACGAAAGAGCAGGAGCTCTCGCAGCTGCGCAAGGAAAACGAAACGCTCCGGGCAAAGCTTCGGGAGGCAAAATGATGGCATACCCTTGTCTCTTCTCCCCACAGCGGGAATGTACGGGCTGCGGAGGCTGCCACGCTGTTAAAAATACGTCGGAGCCGGATATTGATCTGCTCATCGACCAGTTTATCGAAGAAAGGGACGAACGATATGAACCTGACATCTGATACATATTTCTCTCCGGAAGCCCAGGCAGCATACATGGGCGCCAGCCAATTCAAGGCCTTCCGCGCCTGCGAGGAAAGCGTTCTTGCCAGACTGCGCGGAGAGTGGGAGGAGCCAAGATCTACCTCCCTGCTGGTGGCTCCTACGTGGACGCATATTTCGAGGGGAAGCTTGACCGCTTCAAAGAACAGAATCCCGAAATCTTCACCAAGCAAGGCTCGCTGAAGGCGGAATACCGGCGGGCAGATCTTGTCATCGCCCGGATTGAACGCGATCCCATGCTCATGAGATATCTCTCCGGAGAAAAGCAGGTGATCAAAACCGGGGAAATTGCAGGGGTCCCCTTTAAAATCAAGATGGATAGCTACCATCCCGGCAAGGCGATCGTGGATCTGAAAGTCATGAAAGATTTTCGGAACATCTGGGAGCCGGATGAGCGCAGATATGTCCCCTTCGCGGAATATTGGGGGTATGACTTTCAGGGCGCTATCTACCAGGAGATTGTGCGGCAGGAGACCGGACACCGGCTCCCCTTCTTTATCGCCGCCGCCACCAAGGAGGAAAGCCCGGATATCGCCCTGCTGCATATCCCACAGGAACGGCTGGACGCCTGCCTTGCCGTTGTGCGTGAAATGGCCCCGGCTTATCAGGCGATCAAGGAGGGCCGGGAGGAGCCAACGCGTTGCAATCGTTGCGACTACTGTAAGGCTAGCAAGGTGATCACGCAGATCGTCGACTATACGCTCGCCGGGTATGCAGGGTAATGGACGCTTTTCGTGCGATTAAAGAGCGATTCCCATGAGGGAGGCCGTGGTCCAATATGGCTTTGAGCCGGACCGGGTCGGGCGGATATGCTGTCCTTTCCACGACGATCAGAACCCATCCCTCCGGCTCTATGAAGGCAGCGGCGGCTGGTGGTGTTTTGTCTGCAATGAGGGCGGCAGCGTTATTGATTTTACAGCTAAACTGTTCGGACTGTCCTTTCTGCAAGCAGCAAAGAAGCTGGACCATGATTTTAGCCTCGGCTTGATGGACGGTTCTGTGGATCCAAACGATGCCGTACGCAGGGATAAGATTCGGCGGCAGAAAGAGGCGGCGCGCAGGCAGTATCGGTCGGAATATGATTCGAAATGCCAGGAGGCAAATGAAATTCGCTCTATGCCACTGCCGCCGCCTGGCAGCCTGTTTGGGGTGAATATGCCGCCCTGTTGGGCCGGCTGGACTACCTGGAGAATTACTGGTTTGAGGAGAATCGCTGGAGGTGAGGAGCACGCAGGAATACCAAAAGGAAGATTTCAACACCCCGGCGCCATATGAGGCCATCCTGTCCATTGAGAACCCGTTCGAGCAGGAGGTCGCCGTCAACCAGATGGCGGAATACGCAAAAAAATGGGGCTGGGCGCCGGCGATTCAAACGCATGCTACGCAAATACATTGAATCCAAGCGGGAAGAATCCAGCACCGTCTATGTAGAGAATACTACCAGCTTTACAGGGCAGCCCCTGGAGCTGGACACCGGGGAATGGCGTGCAGATGATTGGGGCGTCACCCGGAAAGCGGTCTATGGCGTGGAGGAGGCGTGCCCCCACCCTTTGATGCCGGTAGAGCGGCTGGTGAATATCGACACGGGCGTGGAGAAGCTCAAGCTTGCCTTCTGCAAAGGGGACCGCCGCTGGCGGGAGATCATTGCAGATAAAAGCGTGCTTGCCAGCAATCAAAAGATCCTCCAGCTGGCGGACCAGGCATTGCCGTAACCAGCGAGAGCGCCCGCGCCCTGGTAAAATACATCTCCGATATGGAAAACATGAACTATGCCCTCATCCCGGAGCGCCGCAGCGTGTCCCGGCTGGGATACATTGAAAAGGAGGGCTTTTCCCCCTATGTGGATGGCCTGATCTTTGATGGGGATGCAAACTTTCGCAATATCTTCGAGAGCATCAAAAGCGCAGGGAGCCGGGAGAGATGGATGGAAGTAGCGCTTGCTGCTCGCCGCGGCAATGCGATGGCTCGGGTTGTACTCGCGGCGAGCTTTGCAAGCGCGCTGGTTTCACCATGCGGGAGCCTGCCGTTCTTTGTCCATCTGTGGGGTGGCGAGAGCGGTACCGGCAAAACGGTCGCCCTTATGCTTGCTGCGTCTGTCTGGGGCAGCCCGGAGATGGGGCGGTACATACAGACCTTTAACAGCACCTTGGTTGGCCGGGAGAAGCTCGCTGCCTTCCTCAACCACCTTCCGTTAATGGTGGACGAATTGCAGCTTGCCAGGGACAGCCGCGGCCGGCTCATGTTCGACGTGTATGCACTGGCGGAGGGCGTGGGCCGCACCCGAGGCACCAAGACCGGGGGAATCGACCGCACGCCAACCTGGGCAAACTGCATCCTCACCACTGGGGAGACGCCGATCACAAACGCAGGGAGCGGCGCCGGCGCGGTCAATCGCGTCATTGAGATCGAATGCAAAAGCGGCGAGAAAATCATTGAGGATGGCCACACCGTCAGCAACGCCTTAAAGAAAAACCATGGGTTTGCGGGAAAAGAATTTGTCCAGAAACTCTACCAGGGGGATAACGTGCAATCCGCCGCCTCCCTTTACCACAAATATTTCAAGGAACTGTCTGATAACGATACCACCGAGAAGCAGGCTATGGCGGCAGCGTCATTGTGGCGGCGGATCAGCTTGTCACAGAGTGGATCTTTCACGACGGAAGATCGTTGACGGTGGAGGAAATTTCCCGCTTCCTGGCTTCACGCGCTGCGGTGTCCTCCGGGGAGCGCGGTTATCGGTATATGTGCGACTGGGTGACCCAGAATGCAAACCGGCTGCGCCCCGGCGTTGAGCAGGGAGAAGTCTACGGCGTACTGGATGATCGCGGGGAATGGGCCTATGTGATTGGATCCGTCTTTCGAAGGGCGGCGGAGGATGCGGGGTTCTCCTCCACCGCACTGCTATCCTGCTGCGGGAACGGGGGCTGATCCAAACCCGCGGGCGCAACAATACCCGTGGGAAACGGGTAAACGGCGTTTTGACGGAGTGCGTGGTAATGCGCTTATCGCAGGAACAGGAGCCGGACGACTTTGAGGAAATATGACCGTGGGACAACGTGGACGCACGTGGACAGAAAAAGTCCCCCAAACCGCGCAGGTGCAAGCCTGTGGGACTGTGGGACATGTGGGACGCTGCACACACATGTATATATGGGAATATATTTTCTATTCTTTTCCCCTTAAAAAAACAGTTCCTCGCGCGTAGGGAAACTTGTGGAATTTGTCCCACAGTCCCACACATACCCGCAATCCACGCAGATACAAGCTCTTTTCCGTGGGACAGGCTGTCCCACACATTCCCACAGTCCCACACAAAAGGAGGAACAATGATGGCAAATGAAAAAGATATCCAAACGATCCTGGAGCGCTCCGGATACAAAATCCCGCCATACCGCATGGCGTGCGTTGCAAAGGACGCGGCAAAAATTGTGGGCATCCTGTTTGGAAACGGCGCGGTTGCATATACGGCGGAGGAAGCCTCCATGCTGCTTGATCTTGCAAAACTCATCCACGGGAAGGCGGTGAACGGAAATGAACCTGCGGGATTATCAGAAGGAATGCATTGATATCATTCAGGCACAGAAGCCGGGCGCATACCTCATCCAGATGGCGACAGGCCTCGGCAAAACCGTAACCTTTGCAAACCTTCCGCGGCACGGGCGCATGCTGATCCTCTCCCACCGGGAGGAGTTGGTCCATCAGCCGGAAAATATTTTGACTGCCCGTTCGGGATTGAGCGGGGACCGGAACACAGCAACGGTGAGGAGGTTGTCAGCGCGTCCGTACAAAGCATGGCGCGGCGGCTCCACAGGTTCTTACCGGATGATTTTGACGCCATTATCTGCGACGAGGCGCACCATGCGGCTGCAAATACATACCGGAATATCTTTACATACTTCCGCCCGCGGTTACTGCTGGGTTTTACGGCTACCCCGAACCGTGCGGATAATGTCCGGTTGGATGATGTTTTTTCCGAGATCATTTTCCAGCGTGACTTACGTTGGGGAATCCGGAATGGTTATCTCTCGGATGTTTCCTGCCGGCGGGTGAATATCGGCTACGACCTGCGGTCCGTCCACAGCCGATGCGGAGATTATGCTCCCGGAGAACTGGAGGAAGCGATGGAAGGTACGGCCGATGCGATCGCGGAAGCTACAAAAAACTAGCGCAGGGGGCAACGCTGATCTTTGCAGTGTCCGTCCGCCAGGCAAATGAAATCGCTGGGAGAATTCCCGGAGCCGTGGCAATCACAGGAGAGACAAAAAATCGGGCGGAACTTATCGGGCGATTCACCCGCCGGGAAATCCCCTGCTTGGTCAACTGTATGGTTTTCACCGAAGGGACGGATATTCCTTTGGTCGAAACGGTTATCATAGCCCGCCCAACGCAGTCGGACAGCCTGTATACCCAGATGGTGGGGCGAGGGCTGCGGCTACATCCCGGCAAAGAAAAGCTCAACCTGATCGACTGCGTAGGCGTCACCGGGAAAGCAAGCCTCTGCACAGCGCCGTCTCTGCTGGGAATTGACTTGAAAGGCGTCCCGCAGGAAAGGCAGGCAGATCTTGAGGGCATGTTGTTCGAACTGCCGGACAAGGCCCTGCGTGCGGCAGACTGCCCGGAGAGCTGGATCCGCAATGTAGAGATTGTGGACCTCTGGGCAAGAGAGCAGGCCTACAACACGCACAATGTCAACTGGTTCCGCATGCCGGATGGATCGCTAGTCTGTTCATTGCCGGAGCGCAGGCGCTCATGATACCTTGCCCAGACGAGCTAGGCGGGTACGGTATAACGGCCGGCGGATGGAAATGCAGCAGGCGCTGGATCGCGCATACAGGACGCTATGCGCCGAATATGCGGAGAGCCGGTATATCTGGGACCTGGAGCGTGCCAGGCGGTGGGGAAGTGCCCCGGCGAGTGAGAAGCAACTTCAGCTGGTCAGGCGGCGGTGCAAAGGGTTTAAACCGGAGGGACTGACCAAGCTACAGGCAAGCCAGATTCTCAGCCGCACGCTGTCATACAGGGGGCGGGCGTCATGACGGAAGCGCAACATCAGGCGTATGTATTCAAGTGGCGGCGCAGCCCTCTATCCGGGGAAAGTGGCCTTGTTTGAAGCTGCTGCACCACATCCCGAACGGCGGGAACAGGGATGTGGTTGAGGCGAGGCATTTAAAGCAGCAGGGCGTTAAAAAAGGCGTACCCGACCTGCATCTCCCTGTCGCCCGGGGATCCTATCATAGCCTATATATTGAGATGAAGGCGGAAACCGGAAGAACGAGCCAGAACAAGAATGGTGGATTCGGGAACTAATGCAGGAGGGAAACTTTTGCGAGGTATGTCACGGCTGGGAGAGCGCAGTGCGAGTGTTGGAATGGTATCTCGGTCTGGAGGAGGGAGGTATGCAGGATGACGTTTGACGAAATCGAAAAGGCGATTGTCCGGCAGGATAAAAGCCTTTGTCAAAGCTTAGCACACAGCCAGAGCAATACTGCTACTACTGCTTGGAATCCCTTTACCGGATGTATCGGGCAAAAGAACTGGACCGGGAGGAGGCCAGCGCGCGGAAACAAGGAATCCGGACAGCCTTCGAGATGGCCGTGCAACGGGAAGAAGAACGGATGCAGTTTTTCAGGCAGCAACAGGAGCATGTCAAACTGTCCGGAGATCTACTAACGCAGTTGATCAAAGAGTCCGGCAAAGCAGACCCTTACGATCTTCTTCTGGCTGCGGTGAAATGCCTGTGCTTACTGCGTGGAGAAATGGTCAGCTATGGACTCATTGAGCAGAAGATCAACGAACGGAGGCAATCCGATGCGAAAAATACGCAAGAGCAAACCGCCGGAACAGGCGATTGAGCAATACACGTTTTACGGCACGGTCGTATATACCTGCCCATACTGCTCTGCCCAACTAGGGGGGGCTGAGACGAGCAGGAGGCCGGAGAGTGCCCGGAGTGCGGGCAGAGGATAATGTATGAGAAGGTGGAAAAATGAAAGGAACAATCCGCTACATTGCGTATAGCGTCATATATACCGCCCGTATCCACGCCAATGCGCTGTGCCGGTTGAGATTTATGGCGATTAAAGCCGTTGCAAAGCCGGACTACTGGCCGGCACATCATAAATGGTGCCCTACATGCAAATATCGTTGTTTGCAGCGAGCAGGCGTATACGACAAAGCGTGTGAGGCATGGGGAATCAAGGAAGGAGATCAGCAAGAATGAATGTCATAGAAAGAAAATATTACACTTGTGAGAAATGCGGGAGGACATCGCAAAACGAAAGCAAAATCAAAGACTGCGAGGCATCGCATCTGACAATCAAACCTGACGCAGAAATCACAGTGGATTATGCGCGCGGCGCTATGTGCCAGATGTCTTGCGAATAGAGATGTCGGACGGCTCAATCG
>ENA-OUNI01001193-OUNI01001193.1-human-gut-metagenome-genome-assembly--contig:-NODE-1193-length-10560-cov-10.601840_pt1 | contig 10560 bp, 16 predicted proteins | sample MGYA00242499_ERZ504580 | MGnify/ENA primary metagenome ERZ504580 (study PRJEB26092, sample SAMD00036315) | human gut metagenome | host: Homo sapiens | study: EMG produced TPA metagenomics assembly of... | reverse complement strand
TCGCGCTGGCCGGCGGTGCGGTCGTCGCGGTTCGTCGCCGCAGCGTCCGCTGACGCTGATCGGTTCTGACCGATCAATAGCCACAGGAGGCCCCTCACCAACCGTGAGGGGCCTCCTCGTATATGTTATGCGCCATGGTCTCGCCCCCCCCGGCGCTGCGCGTCACCTCCCGCCAGCGGGAGGATATTTGGCGAGGGGCCGAAAACGCGAGAAGCCCCCTTGCGGGGGCTTCTTCATGACTTAATCAAGTGTCACACGCGGGTCAGCTTCTTGTGCAGGCGGTGCGGGCGTGCCGCGTCCTCGCCGAGGCGGGCGACACGATTCTCCTGGTAGGCCTGGAAGTTGCCTTCGAACCAGTACCACTTGGCCGGGTTCTCGTCATCGCCCTCCCACGCCAGGATGTGCGTGGCGATGCGGTCGAGGAACCAACGATCGTGGGAGATGACCACGGCGCAGCCGGGGAAGCCGAGCAGCGCGTTTTCAAGGGATTCCAGCGTCTCGACGTCCAGATCGTTGGTGGGCTCGTCGAGCAGCAGCAGGTTACCGCCCTGCTTCAGGGTCAGGGCCAGGTTCAGTCGGTTGCGCTCACCGCCGGAGAGCACGCCGGTCAGCTTCTGCTGGTCGGAGCCCTTGAATCCGAAGCTCGCCACATAGGCGCGGTCGGCACTTCGACGCCGGCCACCTCGATGAAGTCGAGTCCGCCGGAGACAGCTCCCACAGGTTCTTGTTCGGGTCGAGGCCTTCACGGTTCTGGTCGACATAGCTGATCTTCACGGTGTCGCCGATCTTCAGCTCGCCGGATGTCAGCGGCTCCAGACCGACGATGGTCTTGAACAGCGTGGACTTGCCGACGCCGTTCGGACCTATCACGCCGACGATGCCGTTGCGCGGCAGCGTGAAGGACAGGTCGTCGATGAGCACGCGGTCGCCGAAAGCCTTGTGCAGGTGCTCGGCCTCCAGCACCACGGAGCCCAGACGCGGGCCGGCCGGAATCTGGATCTCGGAGAAGTCGAGCTTCTTGTTGTTGCGCGCCTCGTTCTCCATCTGGTCGTAACGCTCCAGACGCGCCTTGTTCTTGGCCTGACGGGCCTTGGGCGAGCTGCGCACCCATTCGAGCTCGTTCTTGAGGCGCTTGGCGAGCTTGGCGTCCTTGGCGCCCTGGATCTCCAGACGCTTCGCCTTCGTCTCCAGGTACGTGGAGTAGTTGCCCTTGTACGGGTACAGGTGGCCGCGGTCGACCTCGCAGATCCATTCGGCCACGTTGTCCATGAAGTAACGGTCGTGGGTGACGGCGATGACGGCGCCCTTGTACTGGTGCAGGAACTGCTCCAGCCACAGAATCGACTCAGCGTCGAGGTGGTTGGTGGGCTCGTCGAGCAGCAGCAGGTCGGGGGCTTCAAGCAGCAGCTTGCACAATGCCACACGGCGACGCTCGCCACCAGAGCACACGGAGACCGGGGTGTCCATGTCGGGGCACTGCAGCGCGTCCATGGCCTGTTCGAGCTGTGAGTCGAGATCCCAGCCGTTGGCCGCGTCGATCTCGGTCTGCAGCTTGCCCATCTCGTCCATCAGCGCGTCGAAATCGGCGTCCGGGTTGGCCATCTCCTCGCCGATGGCGTTGAAACGCGCGACCTTCTCGGCGATCGGTCCGAACGCATCTTGATGTTCTCGCCCACGGTCTTGGTGTCGTCCAGCGGCGGCTCCTGCTGAAGGATGCCGACCGTGAAGCCCGGTGTGATGTAGGCCTCGCCATTGCTGACGGTCTCCAGTCCGGCCATGATCTTCAGCAGCGTCGACTTGCCCATGCCGTTCGGGCCGACCACGCCGATCTTCGCGCCCGGCAGGAAGCTCAGGGTCACGTCGTCGAGGATCACACGGTCGCCGTACGCCTTGCGAGCCTTGATCATCTGATATACGAATTCTGCCATATAATACCTAACCATTCACTAAACGTTGAAGTTCCAACGTTTTGCGGGACCCTGATCCGGTAATGACACAACCGGTTTCGGGGGGTGTCCCGAACGGCAGTCATTCGTGTCATCCGCCCGGTCGTTTCCGTGTCGCCACGGCCGTTCCGGTCCACGCAAAAGCACCTTGTGGATTATCCCATACGCCATCGTCATGGCGCAACAGCGCGAACGCGCGCATGCGGCGTGTCCCGACGCCGCCAGAATGAGTCCACGGGGGGGGGAGGGAATGTCATGAGGCGTTTCGGAAAGGCCATGGCGGCGTTGGCCGTGGCCGCATGCACATTGTTCGGGGGGGGCGTCGCCACTGCGAACGCGGCGGATGTAACGAATAAGGACAATCCGATCACGTCGTCCAACGTGAGGGTGTCGGATGTGGGAGCGCAGACGGCGAACGTGTCGTTCGACTACAAGATCGACCCTGCGCAGGTGGACGAGATCAAGGACGTGTGCTTCTCTATCGAGGTGCAGCGTATCACCGACATCACCCCGATAGAGAAGGCGCACTCAAGTGCGAATACCATCGGGGGTACTGGATTCCCATATGCAGCACGGGCGTTTCCGATGATGAGCTGACCGCAGCTCGTACGACAGCATCTATGGCTTCCATGGCGATAAGGAGTACAAGGCGTCTTTAACGACAATGACCTATCGACTGATGGGAGCAAGGTGGCTTTCAAGGCCTCTGGCCAATGGTTCGCCAGGTGGGACGAGGACTCCTGGAATGGCAAGGCTCCGGCAGTTTTGATTTCCCATTGATTGGCTTGACTCCCAACACCGCGTATACGAACAACGCAAAGGCTCTGATTTTCCTTCGTACCCCTATCAGGAAGTCGTTCAGGACACGTCGAACGAATTGCTGCGTAATGGCGTGCATGTGAAGACCCCGGTGGATATCCGGCAAGTCGCGCTGTACGCGCAGCCCATCTACAAGGATTCCAATACCAAGGTGAGCCATTGGGTGGAGGACAACGAGAACGCGTTGAAGTTCGTCCCCGATTTCACGACGAAGTCCGTCGCGGCTGCGAAGCCTGCTGAGACGTTGCCTGATAAGACTGACGTGAAGGCTGAGGTTGCCGGTGGCAAGGTCGAGCCGGGCAAAACCGCCCGCGTGTACATCGATAACCTGAAGGATGAGGCGAAGGGCAAGCCGTCCGACAGCAACAAACCGGCTGCAACCAGGCCGTCTGCAAGTGACAAGAAGGCCGATTCCAAGAACGATGGCAAGAAGCAGGGGTTGGCCAAGACCGGCGTTGACGTGCGGTCGTGGCCGGTGCGCTGGTCGCCCTGGCCGTGCTGGGTGCCGGTTTTACAGCGGTGAGGAGGATCCGCTGCTAAACACGTAGCCGGTTTGCCGAACCACTGACATCAGGGTGGGCATGTCCTTTCATGGCATGCCCACCCTTTCGTCGTATGCGGGCTGAGTGTTTTTATGCAAGCGTCTGTTGGAAACGATGCGGGATATGGCGGTTATTTTGCTTGTTTGCGGCGTAACGCTTTGAGGTAGTTCTGTTTGAATGAGCGCCAGTCTCCGAACATTTTGTGATCGGTTTCGGTGTTTTCTCCGGCTTTGAATTTCAGCGCGGTCAATTCGATGGTGCACATGAGATCGGCTGCTTGTTCGAGGCGGTAGTCTTTAGGGTCGGCTTTGCGGTAGATGACCGCTTCCTTGGAGAGTGCATAGCCGATGGATGCCTTCAACGCGTTGGTAACGACCTGCTGTCCGTTGTCGTAATAGATCTTGATGGTGTCGTACGACTGGAATCTGTCGAGGTGTGTCAGCAGATAGTTCGCCAGGTCTCGCCGCAGCTGAGCCTCGAAACGACGTTTGTCGTTGTCGAACTCGCTTTTGCGGTGTGCGAACGTCACGTAGGTGAAGGGCAGATTCCGTGCGAGGGTGAAGAACGCGACGAACAGGCGCTTGCGGTCGGCCATGCTGAGGGTCTCGTAGTCGGCGTGCCCGTTGAGCAATGGTCCTGCGTGGAAGGGAATGTCTGGCAGTGAGGCATCCGCGAGGTGTTGCTCATAGCGTTCGATGTGGGGCATGACCGGTTCTGACTGGTCATGGAACACGAGCGTGATGAGATAGTACTTGGAGAGTTTGCCCCATTCGCCGGACTCGTCGACCATGATGCTCAACTCGCGCATCGCCGGCCTCCCCGGATGAAAAAGAAGTGCCGGGGGAATACCCCCGGCGGCTTGGAGCCTTCCTTATTGCTAAGAGAAAGCAAGCCTAGTTTACTGGTCTTGTGTGATGATGTCAATCCGTTCTCTGGATTCAAGGGAGGCGGTGATGGTCACGGGTGGGCCAACGATGGTTTCTGGTCTGGGGTGAAACGATGAGGTTTCTGATTTTGATTGAAGCTTGTTTCGGTTTCGCCGTTGGTTCGGGGATTGGTCTGTTGAGTAGGCTGTGCCCGTGGCTGAATGGGATAGGTATGCATTGATGCTTACTGTGTTGACGTGAATCAGCGGAGCTGCGGGCCAGGACATGTGTCTAGTGTCATCCGTTCCGAACGCAGTGAATTGCATGATCATCTGAATGGAATCCGACTGATTGATGACACAATAGGTGACACAGTCTTGACACAAAACGCTCGGGAACCACCGGGTTGGTTCCCGAGCGTTTTGTGTCAGCGGACACGCCAAGGAAACGTTGAAATAGCAACGATCACGAAGCTGACCCATCTGAACAATAAACTCTGCCATGGTATGCAGTTACTCCTTAAAGGGGTTGGGATTCCGCCGTTTTCTGGTCTGTGCTTTTGGTCCGCGCATGCCGGCCGTTCCATGCGGTGCCCGTCCGCATGTCGGTCGCGGGCATGCCAAACCACCGCATACCATGGTATCGGAAGGGCTGGAGTGGGGCGTGGCGCCCCAATCAGGGGAAATAATGGCCGTCAGGATAGGTAATGGTCGTATGGAATCGGAGTGGTTGGAACGCAAGCGCGGCCCCGCGGAATCAGTATGGCTGCGCGAGAAATCTCATGGGAGTGCGGCGGGGTCGCCACGTTCATCATCTGCCCGTTCATCGTTTGCACGTTCATCCCCGGAGAGAGCGCCGGTATTTGGATATTGCGCATCGTGATTTCACGGCTCGTTCGAGTGGCCATCGCGAGAAGGCGACCATATGGCCGTGGAACGATTTGAGGTCGATAATGCGCGCATACGTCTGGCCGGTGCCAGGCCTGTCCCGTACAAGACCTCGGAACGGGTCATCGAGGACGCGGACCTGTTCGACCAGGTGTTTCCTCACCCGACGGTCGCCGTGGATCCCAGCGGCGAATGGATCGTGTGCGATCCCGACGGCCGGCTTCCCGATAAGTGATTCGGTCCGTCTGCAGTGTGCCGACGAACCCATGAGCGGGCTCGTCGGCGGGCTGATATGTCAGTGGTTTTCGACGGGTGGGCGTGATTAGTGGGTTTCGCCCATGATGTCGGTGGCATCCTCATCGACGCTCACTGCGGCTTCGATCGCGGCCTCGATGGCCTTGGCCATTGTCGCGATTTCCATGGTGGGCGTGCCGTTCGGCTTGCCCACGCCCTGCGCGGTCGCGTACGGCACGTGGATGAAGCCGCCCTTGACTCCGGGGAACCTGCGGTCGAGCAGGTACAGCACGTTGTACATGATGCTGTTGCACACGTAGGTGCCAGCCGTGTACGACATGAGCGCCGGGATGCCGCTCGCGTTGATGCGCTTGACCATGGTCTTGACCGGCAGCGTGGCGAAATACGCGGTGTCGCCGTCCTCGCGCAGCGGGGTGTCGAATGGCTGCTCGCCGTCGTTGTCGGGGATGCGGGCTTCGGCCAGATTGATCGCGACCTTCTCCACGGTCACGGCCGAACGGCTCCGGCCTGACCGATGCACAGCACGTAATCGGGCTTCTCGCGTTCGATGGCCTCCTCGACCACCATGGCGCTGCGCGTGAACACGGTCGGAATCTCCAATTTGACGACGCTCACGCCCGCGATGGACTCGGGCAGCAGCTTGACCGCTTCGAATGCGGGATTGACCGGCTCGCCGCCGAACGGATCGAATCCGGTGACCAGGATCTTGCTCATAATGGCTCCTTTGCTTGAAATATACGGATGGAATACGGTGTCACTGGGCGATGAGCATGTACACGATCTGCACGACGATCATCACCATCGCCGGCAGCACCTGCTTCTTGATCACGCCCATGCGGTCCTTCATGTCGAGCATCGCAACGGGCACGATGTTGAAGTTGGCCGCCATAGGCGAGCACGAATGGCGCGCCGATGCCCACGGTCATCACGGTGATCGCGGCGAACGCGTTGCCCATGATCATCGTGAACAGCATCATGCCCACGCCGAACACGATGATGCCGATCGTGACGTTGCCCTTGGGAATGATGCCGCCGACGAGCGCAGTCGCCACGGCGGACACGATGATGATCAGGATCGCATCGAGCTTGAGGGCGAACCCTATGATCACGATGACGATTCCCAGCAACACGAGATAATTCGGTTCCATATGGAAATCCTTCCTGCACTGTACACGCATGAGGTCGTGGCGGTGTGCCCGAGGCGTGTGAATAGGACAAATCTACGATTATAGGGCATCGCACATGCCGGGGGAAGAGACGGTGGTGGATGGCCACCGGCGTAAGTGGTACGGCCGCAGGTTCCGCGGTATAGTGACGGGTCTCAGCGCATCGTCGAGAAGACGATGACTGGTGGGGAAGGCCGGAATGAATTTCGGCATGACGTTGGCGTCGTTGCCGGCGCTGCTGGCGGCGGCCATTGTGGGAGAAGCAGGGCAAGACGGGCGTGTTCGTCGCCTCCGGCGGACAGGGGAGCGACGAAGTGGTGTCCGAAGCCGAATCGATGCGGCGGTACCTGACGGAAAGCCGCCATGTTCCCGCCGACGCGGTGCTCATGGAGGACCGTTCCACCACGACCATGGAGAATCTTCGTTTTTCGAAGGAGATCATGGATGCGCGCAGCGGCGTGCAATCGGTCCCCGGGCGCCGGGGCCTCGCCTACCGTTGCGCGCTGGTCGCCAGCGATTACCATGTGTTCCGAGCCAGCGAATACGCGCATCATATCGGGCTGAAGGCGGATGGGGGCGGCAGCCATACGCGTGGCTACTACTGGCCCACGGCGTTCATCCGGGAGTTCATAGCCGTTACCAAGGCGCATTTGTGGCCGTACTGTGCGCTCGCCGGCCGGGCATTGACCGGTTGCCGTGTGCGACCGGTCTTTATCGGGCGCTTGGCCGCGACACGCCCATGGTCGAGTAGTCCTGTATTATATTCTCTTGTGCCTGATGACGGCACGAACGGCCCCGTAGCTCAGTTGGTTAGAGCGCCGCCCTGTCACGGCGGAGGTCACCGGTTCAAGTCCGGCCGGGGTCGCTTTTTCTTTTTGCTCAGCTTTTTCTCCGCATTGCGGCTGATCCCATCTTCAATTACGGGTCATGGAACGGGAGTATCATCAAATCAAACCCGGGGCGGCACAAGGAGCGATGGCGATGACGGGACTGGATGAAGCGCGTCCGACGCGACGCAATAACGAGCGCACGGTCGCAGGGTGCCATCGCATGATGCGCCGCGCCGATCGCGAGGTGACCGATTGCGAACAGATCGAGGGAATCATCGCCGCATGCCGTATCGTGCATGTGGGCTATGCGGATGCCGAGGGACTGACGATCGTGCCGCTGAATTTCGGATACGAATGGCAGCGCGCGAGGGAGCCGGCACCGGCGACGAACTGGCCGGATTGACCCTGTACATCCACTCGGCGTCGATCGGCCGCAAACTCGACGCGATCCGGGCTGCGGGAAACGCGTTGGATGTGGCGTTCTCGATGGAGACTGATTGTGAGGTCATCGCCGGCCGCACCCCGTGCAACTGGGGCGAGGCGTTCAAGTCGGTGATCGGCAACGGCGTGGCCAGCGTGATCGACGACCTGGACGAGTGCCGCAAAGGGCTGCGGCTGCTGATGGGGCAGCAGGCGGGCATGCCGGATATCGAGTTCACCGATCAGCAGGTGCGCAGCGTCACGGTATGGAAGATCGAAGTGCGCCATCTCACCGCGAAGATCCACGCCAAGCCTGAGCCGCGGAACGCGCGGCGTCAAGCTGCCGGTGAGTGACACTGCCAAGTTGCCGGCCGTGGTTGCTGCCAATGGGCTGTTCCGCGGCGTCACTGTGCGCGGGTACCGTCACGCTGCGAGGGCACACGCAGCGTGACGTACCCGGAAAGCATTGGAAAACAGGGATTTTCTTGATGTGTCACTGTGCGTGAGGGCGCGCACGGTGACGGTACCCTCGCACAGTGACGCAATAACCCACGCACGGTGACGGCGCACAGCCAAGGCACAGGCGCGGGATATGCGCGAATGGGCCTGTGAACCTCCGACAGCAGCCTTTACCTCACGTCGAACGTGCGGCGGAGCCAGTCGAAGGCGAGCCGCGGCCAGATCTGCACTGCCGGCACGACGTTGTTGAGGTCACCCTCGCCCGGCGAGCCGGCACGCGCGGTGTCCACGGTGGCGAGCGACAGTCCATGCCCGCTGCGGGAACAGGTGCGCCTCGATACTGACCCCGGCGTCACGGCACGCCTGGATCATCAACAGTGAATTCTCCACAGGAACGGCCTGATCGGTGATGGTGTGCCAGATGAACACCGGCGGCATGGTCGCGTCGACATGCTTCTCGATCGACAGCAGCTCCAGCAGCGACGCATCGTCTTTGCCGTCACCCAGCAGGTTGTCGAAACTGCCGCGGTGCGCGAACCGGCCAGACGTGATTACCGGATAGCACAACAGCAGCGCGTCCGGGCGCACGGCAGCCGGATCATATCCGGCGTCGCGCAGCTCGGCATCGCTGGAAACCGTCGTCAGGTTCGCGGCGAGATGACCACCGGCCGAAAACCCGATGGCCGCCACGCGCCCGGCATCCACATGCCATTCGTCGGCATGCTCGCGAATCATCGACATCGCTTCGGCCATCTCCAGCAACGCCACCGGGTACCGGCTTGGCACGCAGGAGTATTTCAGTACGAACGCCTGATAGCCGGCCGCGAGGAATTGCAGCGCGACCGGTTCGGATTCACGGTCGGATCCGATAGCGTACCCGCCGCCGGGAATGATCAGGATCGCCGGCCGGCGCCGGTCCGGATCCATCTCCGGGCTGTTGTCGATCACATAGCCGACGAGTTCGGCCCGCGAGCCGTCGATGCCGTCGATGACCTGGGTGAAATGCTGCATGGTCTCCCTTTCCTGTCGTCGCTCGGTCTGGCGCGAGCGAGGATTCGCCGCGTCCTCTACCAGCATGATACGCGCACGACACGCGGATGCGACTTATGCGGATTTGCAAATCGTGCTACGGTGACGGCTGTTTCAAAACCGCATGACATTCGTCGAATCGGCTCGCCCGATGCCAGTCATGCGGTTTTTCGTTGCCGTCGCAGGTCCGGACGTTAGGGACTTCTCGACGTGTACGCAGGGCCCGGCCGTGCGCGCGCTCGCTCGACGGTGACGGGAAGAGTACAAGAGAGGTCATGTTGTCCGCGATCCAGACAACTTCGAAAGAAACAACCCTGCAAGAACACGCGGCCGCAGAACACGGCTCTGCACATGATATTCCCGCCGAATCCCCGAAATTCAGGCATCCGCACAAGGTGATGCTGGGACTGTACATCGGCGCGTTCCTGGGCATGCTGTCGGAAACGTCGATGAACATCGCGCTGCCCGATCTGATGGACGAGTTCTCCGTGCCATCCGGCACCGCCCAATGGATGGTCGTCGGCTATATGCTGGCCGTCGGCGTGGCGCTGCCGTGCGTCGGCTTCCTGCTCAAATGGGTCAAGGCCAAGACGCTGGTCATGGTGGCGTCAACTGACCGTTAGTTGCGCGCCGCCGAGGGCGTCCGAATGCAGCGTCCAGCGGATGGATGCTGCGCACTCCAGGAATCCCTCGTCGTGAGAGACGAGCAGCAGCGCGCCGGGGTATCCGGCCAGCGCGTGGGCCAGCGCCTGAATCGAATGCAGATCCAGATGGTTGGTCGGCTCGTCCATCACGATCAGATGCGGGTGATCTCGCAATCCCAAGCACAGCAGCAGCTTGCGCAATTCGCCCGGCGACGGGTTGCCACCGGCGAGGAGGCGGCTTGGGTCGACGTTGAGCTGCGCGAATGCCGACAATACATCACCGCGGTCGGTGGGCGTCAACGCCGTGAGCCGGCGCATCGCCTCCCGGGCATCCTGATCCGTCGTGTTCTGCGTGATCGTCAGCCGGGGGAGCGGGATGCCGGAATACTGCTCCCGCATCGCGATCGTGCGCAGCAGCGTGCGGACCAGCGTGGTCTTGCCGGTGCCGTTCGGCCCGCTGATGCCGATCCGGTCATGCGGTCCGACGGTCAGCATCGGTATCTTCAGGCCCGCTGTCTCCGATATCGCTGCCGCGCCGACTCCATCCGGCGATTGCGGCGCGTACGGATGATCTGGGGCTCCAGCCGCACAAGCTCCCGTCGGTTGCTTGATTCGGCATCCATCCAGATGTCTCCGTCATAGCGCTTCGTGGCGGTGACGACGGCTGCGGCCCGTTCCCGGGCGGCGGTCGCCTGTG